>Ga0302320_10004950_pt1 | contig 30061 bp, 25 predicted proteins | sample Bog_T0_3_FD_202130 | JGI IMG/M metagenome (GOLD analysis project Ga0302320, IMG submission 202130) | Peat permafrost microbial communities from Stordalen Mire near Abisko, Sweden - Bog_T0_3 | ecosystem: Environmental > Terrestrial > Soil > Wetlands > Peat | place: Sweden: Abisko, Stordalen Mire... | reverse complement strand
GTTGCTCCCATTTTCTCCGCTTTTTGTGCTTTTTCTATGGGGGCCTTTTGGGGGGCAATTCCCGGTTGGCTTCGTGCTAAACGTGAGAGTCATGAAGTCATTAATACTATCATGTTGAATTTTATTTCTGCAGGGATTTGTAGTTGGCTCACTATTTATATTTTTAGAAATAGTGAAACCCAAAACCCTGAAACCCAGGCGGTAGCCCCAGGATATCTCATTCCTGGTTTTAGCTTTTTTGGCGGAGCTCCAGTGAGCTTTGCTCTGATTCTTGCCTTAATTTCTGCCTTGTTTGTGTGGTACTTTCTAAAAAATACCACTTTAGGTTATGAGCTGCGTGCCGTAGGACAAAATGAGGCTGCTGCAAAGGCAGCTGGTATTGATGCTTCTAAAATTCGGATTCTTGCGATGACTCTTTCTGGCGGGTTGGCAGGATTAGTCGGGGTGAGTGAGGTATTAGGGAATGCGGGGGCCTACAAGCTAGGTTTTTCTCCAGGATATGGATTTATGGGAATTGCAGTGGCATTGTTAGGGAGGAATCGAGCCTTCGGTGTCGTTTGTTCAGCATTTCTTTTCGGAGCCCTTTACAAAGGGACGACAGACCTGGATTTGGAAACTGAGAACGTGACTCGTGATATTTCTTTGGTTCTGCAAGCCTTGGTGATTCTCTGTGTGTCGGCAGAAGGTTTTTGGAGTTTTATGGGGGATCGCCTAAAACAGAAGTTCGCTCGAAGGAAAAAGCCTTCGGTAGAATCGCAAGTGGTGTGACGATGGAATTTCTTACTTCTGTTATTCAGGTTTTTGAATCGACTTTGAGGGTGTCCACTCCACTTTTATTTGCAGCCTTGGGTGGAATGATCAGTGAACGCTCTGGAGTGATTAATATTGCACTCGAAGGCATTATGCTTATCGGTGCTTTTTGTGCTGCATCTATTGCCATGGCACTGCATTCCCCTTTGGCAGGGGCAGCAGGGGCGGCGCTAGCAGGTATTTTATTTACTGCTTTTTATGCTTTTTTTGTGATTGAGCTAAAAACGGATCAGATTATTGCTGGTACAGCGATGAATATGCTTGCAGCTGGACTTACGCCATTTTTTTCCAAAATATTGTATCATTCAAACACCTCTACCCCCAGTTTGCCTATGGACCTTCGATTTCAATCTCTTCCCATGTGGGCTGTTTGGGTTTTATTAGTGAGTATTTGGTTTTGGATGGTGAAAACTCCTTCTGGATTGTGGGTTCAGTTTGCAGGTGAACACCCTGAGGCCCTTAATTCTGCTGGGATTCAAGTTAAGCGAGTGCGCTGGATTTCGGTATTGGCTAGCGGATGTTTGGCTGGACTAGGTGGGGCCTCATTATCGATTTTTCTCTCTTCATCATTTACTAGAAATATGACAGCTGGGCGAGGATTTATGGCTCTGGCTGCTGTGGTTTTTGGTAAGTGGAAACCGATTCCTACGGCAGGTGCGTGCCTTTTTTTTGGATTATCCGATGCTTTGCAAATTCGTTTGCAAGGAGTGGTGCTTTGGGGAACTGAACCTGTTGCGGTACAGTTTATTCAGATTCTACCGTACTTAGTAACCGTATTGGTGCTGGCTGGATTGGTGGGTCGATCGCAGGCGCCTAGGTCGTTAGGTTTGCCGTTCTCTTAAGTTTTAAGATCTTGTCACTCAATGGATAACAGATAGAATAGATCCATGGGGCAAAAAATAGGTTGGGCTCGAAGATGGGTGTGGAGCTGGTCAGTGAGTCTTATTGGACTATTGAATGCTTGCGACAATAACTCCTTGCGTTGGAAGACTCAGATGCGTCAGTTGGCAAGTGAGCAAGGTGGTCCATTAGTGCGAAAGGTAGTCAAAGATTTTCTAGGGGGGGATGCACCCAATAGTGTGGCCAGCCCATCTTCTGTGCCTTCGTCGGAGGCTTCAAATGAAGAGTTTAGTTCGCAGGCTGCAAAAAATGCCAAATCCAATGCCGAGATTTTAAAAGAAGTGCTTTTGGTGGTTTTTATGCGAGAGCCCAAGGATCGTGGAGAGTTTGGAAATTGGGTGGATACCCTCAATCAGGGAGCTTCTCTTGAGGGAGTTTATAACGGTTTAACTCATTCTTCGGATTATAGAAAACTCGAGTTTTCTTCCTCGGCAGCTTCCATAAGTGCTTTGAAGATTTTTGGGGAGGAACTGGCTGTTCTTGAATTGGAATTACCTGTGGCAACCGAGTTTGATTCCAATTCGGCTTCACCTTTGCCTACGTTGGGAACTGTGGATCCCGTAAGCCAAACGGATGTTGTTGAATTTGGGAAGACTGAAAAGGCGATTGCATCCCCTGGTCCAAATCAATCCATGCCTGTTTTAGCTGAAAAGTATTCAAAGCAGTTTGCAGGTGCTTCGATTTATATCTTAAAGCGGGTGATATCTGATGAGGCTTTGAAGGTAATTGCTGCAAAAAATCAGTACAGAGAAAAACTTGCCACTTGGTACTCAAAATGGGCAGTTCGAATGGTCCAACGGAATGTTGATTTTGGGATTTCACTTAGGAATAAGGCAGATGAGTCTTTTCATTATAAATGGGCCGTGGCAACAAGCGTGGATCGTATTCAGTGGGAAGTGATTAATCGACTTCAGCGCGTACTCAATGAAGCAAATAAGTTAAGGTAATACCTTAATCTTTAGTTTTGGAGATCAGCTCTGGCAAGCATAGCTGATCGAGCTTGTGTACGAGCTGGTGTAATTCTCCCTTAGATAAAGCTCCATCCGCACCGACTGAGCTACAGGTGACCACAATTTGTTCCGTGATCATGGAAGAGAGTAGGAATACTTTAATGTCCCTGGAGAGAGCTTTTAGTTTCTTACAAAGCGTCAATCCATCTAGTTGGGGCATTTCAATATCAGTGAGTACAAGATCGATGTAATCAGTTAAGCTGCGTGAGTTTTCAACGGTCATTTTGTGGAGTAAGCTAACTTCTTGAAGGACCTGTTCTCCGTTTTCAAATGCTCGAACTGAGATGTAGTTTTCTCTAGCAAGAATTGAAGTCACTTTGGTTCGAATAGTTCCTGAGTCGTCAGCCATGAAGATTTTAATAGATTTTCTTGCGTCTCTCAGCTTATCGTCAGTGGATTGACCCAAAGTAGCATCCGAGACAACTTCTTTTTGAGGGAAGATGACTTCTACAATTTTTTCCAAATCCAGCATGTACAGCTGTTTCCCATCTATGATGGCCACACCAATTGCCATAACTTTGGATTCAGACATTAAGGATGGCATCGGTTTAATGTCTTTCCAGCTGACTCGACGGATTCTTCCAATTTTATTTACAAGGAATCCGATCAAATTGTTATTAAACTCACAAACAATGAGGATTCGAGGAGAGTCAGGTTTTTTGTTGTCTTGTTTTTCTTTAACTGAGCTTTCGCCAAAATAAGCACCTAGGTCAACCATTGGGATGCATTCATTCTTAAATATGTAAGATCCCGTGCAATCGCTTTTCTGGCCAGGAATGATATTCATTTGTGTAGGGTCGTATTTTATGATCTCTCTGATCTTGAGAACGTTAATGCCTACGTATTTTTCATGAAGTGAAAGTTCAAGGATTTCAATTTCGTTAGTGCCAGCTTCAGTTAAAATAGAATCTTTCTCATTCGATTTCATATATTCATAGTATAATGATTTTTAGTCAGTAATCGATAGATAATTTAACCAAAGTAATTTCTAGGTAGTTCAATTCCCTGGTCTCTAAGGCGGTCGATAAAAGTAGGGACCATTCCTGTGGCTTTAAATACCCCAGATTCGGTGGCTTCAGCCTCAAAGGTGAAGATATCTTGTAAAGTGATAGATTCAGCTTCAATCCCTGTCACCTCAGTGATAGCAACCACTCGTCGTTTCCCATTTCTAAACCTTTTGACTTGGATAATCAAATCCACTGCGCTGCTGATTTGTTTTCTAAGTGCAATCAAGGGCAGTTCAATGCCGGCGAGCATGCACAAAGTTTCTAAACGAGTCAAACCATCTCGAGGGGAGTTTGCATGAATCGTCGTCATGGAGCCTAGGTGTCCAGTATTCATTGCTTGAAGCATATCGAAGGCTTCAGATCGTCGACACTCGCCTACGATAATTCGATCTGGCCGCATTCGGAGTGCATTGGCGACTAAATCCCGTGCAGTAATGGCGGGTGTGCTAGGGCTTTGGGGTTTGGTCTGGAGTCTTACACTATTTACATGTTGGATCGAAAGTTCAGGGGTGTCCTCAATAGTGATCAGTCTTTCTGCTTTCGGGATTAAGGAAGTAAGCACATTGAGAAGAGTTGTTTTTCCACTGCCTGTGCCGCCGCAGACGAGGAGATTGAGTTTACCCAGTACACAAACGTTGAGGAAATAAGCAATTCGCTGATCGAGAGTCTCATTTGCCATCAGGTCATGAATGGAGGGGCGCTGGGATGGAAATTTTCTAATGGTGATGCACGGTCCAATTAAAGTGAGCGGGGGTGCCACAATATTGACGCGGGATCCATCAGCCAGCATCGTGTCGACATAGGGCTGTTCGGGGGTGAGAACTCGGCCCGTAATATCCAGAATATTTCTAGTGAGATGGTTCAGTTCGTCTAGGGATCTGTAAGTGAATCCAAAAGTTTGGAGAACTCCATTTTTCTCGACGATGACATTGCGAAGATCGTTGACCATGATTTCTGAAATACTGGGGTCCTTCATAAGGGCATCCAGCGGACCCATTTCTGGCATTCGCAGGGGAGCCAAGCTGGGCGTAGCAGAAGGTTGCTGGGAGTTTTTTTGACCTTGGGGGTTTTGGCGGAAGGGGCGTTGAGGGCCGCGCTTTTCCACCTGAGAGCTTGCTTGTTCTGGTTTGATGAGGTCGATGGGTGTTTTTTCTTCCTGAGTTACCGGTGAATGGAGAAGTTCTGGGTCAGTTTTGTCTTCGTCTTGCGCCTTTTGATGAAGAGGGTTAGCTATAGGAGGCGGGAATTTTGGATTTCCCGAGTTTTGTGCCATCAACCTATTTTACCATGTGTTAAATAAATTTATGCCATCTAAAAAATTATCTCTCATGACCACTCAAGTTCATCAAAATCAAAGACTCGATCACCTCTTGGCGGAGTGGTTGCCTATTGCTTTGCGTCAATCGATTTCCAAAGCAAAGGTGAGGAAACTCATTGTTGCAGGTGCAGTCTATTTAAATGGTAGGAGAGTTCGCATTGCGTCTAAAAATTTGGTACCCAATGCCAGGATCGAGGTTTATGTAGATCTTCATAAATTGTATTCAACAGATAAAGACCAAGATCTGGATTTTGTTATGACAAAAAGCGCTATTTTATACGAGGATGAGTATTTAATTGCAATAAATAAGCCGCCGGGATTGCCGACTCAGCCAACAGTGGATGAAGCCAGAGAGAATTTGTTCTTAGCGGTGAAAAAATTCTTGGCAGCTCGCGAGAAAGTGGACTTACCAAAAATCTATTTAGGTCTGCATCATCGGTTGGATCGGGATACTTCAGGAGTTATTTTATTTACTAAACGAAAAGAAGCGAATCCAGGAATTGCGACAGAATTTTCATCTCATTTAGCAGAGAAAACTTATCAGGCGCTTGCCATTTCGGACCCTTCTTTTTGTGATGGAAATTGCGTTAAGTCTTGGAGTGTTAAAAATTTTTTAGGTCGTTGCTCTACTTCTCAGTTACAGAAAAATTCGAAAAAAGCTCGATTTGGATCGGTTCGTTCGGGAGGAGATTTTGCTCAAACGGATTTTAAGCTCCTGGGATCTAAGCTTTTCGAAAACCATAAAAGTATTATTTTGATCCAAGCCAAACCAAAAACGGGGCGCACTCACCAAATTCGAGTTCATCTTTCTGAAGCAGGGCATCCGATCTTGGGGGATGCTTTTTATGGGGGGCCTACCGAATTTGCTGGAGAAAAAATTCCTAGAATAATGTTACATGCGGTTAGCTTGACTTTTACCCATCCCATCCATGAAAATAAAATTACCATCCGTAGTTTATTGCCTGGGGATTTTGCTCAATGCCTAAAAACGTTCCAAATAAGCACCATTCAGGGAGGTGGTCTCGATTTTTAGAGGAGAGTTCTTTTCTTAGGCACTACCTTTGGAAGTATAGGCGCTGGGTAACCATCGGTTTAATTGCACTTGTTATTGTAGATGTTATAGAAATATTTCCCCCAATTTTTCTTAAAAAAACAGTAGATGTTATTGTAGATCACAGACCAATCCAAGTCTTGGCGCAAATGGCTATGGCCTATCTGGGGATTTCACTTGTCCAAGGAATTTGTCGGTATGGGTGGAGAATGTATCTTATTCGCGCTAGCATTTTTTCTGGTTGCGATCTGAGAGAAAAGTATGCTCACCATCTTTTTAGTTTATCTAGCAGTTTCTTCGATCGTACCCCGATAGGAAATCTCATGTCTTTGGCAACTAGCGATGTGGAGGCAGTGCGTATTGCCATTGGCACAGGCTTGCTTGTTTTGGCGGATGCGTTTTTTTATTTGTTGACGATTCCGGTAGCAATGTTTTTTCTTTCTCCAAAATTGACTTTGTTGGTGAGTCTGCCACTTCCACTCATCCCATTTATCGTATTGAGAAACGAAAACGCAATTCACGAGCGGTTTGAGAAAGTTCAGGAATGTTTTGGAGATATCTCCTCCATCATCCAAGAAAACTTAAATGGGATTCGAGTCATCAAGGGATTTGGCCGCGAAGATACGCAGATAAACCGGGTGCGGGAGGAGGGAGAAAAATACGTACAACTCAATCGGCAGCTTGCCAAAATCCAAACTTTCATGGGGCCAGCTCTCGATTTAATCATGAGCCTGGGGATGTTACTGCTTCTTTTCTTTGGAGGCAGGTCGCTGATTCAAGATGGCGAGAGACTCATTACATTAGGAACCTTTGTAGCGTTTCAACGCTATATTCAAAAAATGATCTGGCCGATGACCGCGGTTGGAATGGCAGTGAGTTATTATCAGCGCTCTATTTCAAGTTCGGATCGGTTAAAAAATATTTTTTCTGTTTCCACGGATGTACCATCTCCCTTGAATTCAGCTCCTCTATCTCCAAAAACTCAAGGCAAGATCGAGTTTAGAAACCTCACTTTCAAGTTTCCTGATTCTGGTTTTTCTGCAAGAGAAAAACTCACCTTGAGCGGGATTAACCTCGTGGTTGAGCCAGGCGAACGCGTTGCTTTTGTTGGAGCAATTGGGGCTGGAAAGTCTGCCATCTTGGCTTTAGTGCCGAGGCTTTATCCTGTTCAAAATGGCATGCTTTGGATTGATGGTGTGGATATTAACCATTGGCCCATTCAAGAGCTTCGAAAACGGGTGGGATACGTAGGGCAAGATGTCTTTTTGTTTAGTGAGAGCATTTTTGAAAATATTGCCTTTGGTCTTCATGAGCAAGTCTTGCAGGGTGGTGCGCAAACAATGGTTGAACAAGCAGCAGGAATTGCGTGTGTACACGATGAGATTCGCGGGTTACCTTGGGGTTACCAGACTCGTTTGGGGGAAAGGGGACTCAATCTTTCAGGAGGCCAAAAACAAAGATTAACGATTGCGCGAGCTTTGGCCAAGCAGCCCCCTATTTTAGTTCTTGATGACGCACTTTCATCTGTGGATGTTCATACAGAAGAAAAAATTTTGCAGTCGTTGAAGGTTCGGTCAGGAAAAAATACCGAACTGATTTCTTCGCATCGCATTTCCACCATTCAAAATGCGGATCAAATTGTAGTTCTCAGAGAGGGTCGAGTAGTTCAGAAAGGAACTCATGCTCAACTCATGCAGTTTCGAGGGGGGGAGTATTGGAGATTTTATGAACAGCAACAATTAAAAGAGGATTTGGAAAACTACCAAAATGATCTCCATTAGTTCGAATTTGATCCATCTTTTTAAGAGGGTTGCAGTTCATCCTTTCCTTTTTTTTGCTGGATTGACCCTGGTTCTGCTGGGAACTACGGTGATGCTTTTGGAACCCAGAATCTTTGGATACGCTATCGATGAAGCGATTGTCCCTCGGCGGTTTGATCGGCTTCAAACCTATGTTCTGATTTTTAGTGTCGCAACAGGGGTTCGCATCTTTTCGGCAATGAAGCAGGGTTATCTTTTCGAGCTTCTCGGTCAAAGGGTGACTCAGGACTTGCGATTAGAGCTTTTTTCCCATCTCCAAAGGCTTCCTGTAGCGTTCTTTGATCGAAACCCAGCGGGGAGGATTTTGACGCGAGCTACGAATGATATTGCGACACTTAACGAGGTGTTTTCTGCTGGTTTTGTTTCGGTGATTTCCAATTTTCTTCAGGTGATTGGAATACTGATTTGGATTCTGACCCTGAATTTGCACTTGGGCTTAATAGCTCTTAGCGTTTTCCCGTTCTTAGTCGGAGCATCCGTTTATTTTAGTTCTCGATTAAAGATAGCCTATCGGGAGGCAAGGACTCAGCTTTCTGCTTTAAATGCTTTTCTTTCCGAAAATTTTTCTGGAATGAAAGTGGTTCACTTATTTAACCGTCAGGCCTGCCATCTGAGCCGTTTTGATCAATTGAATTCGGGCTACGCCCAAGCCCAAATGGGCTCGGTTCGTGTTTTCGCATTTTTTCAGCCGACGATTACCGTGGGAGCGGGGGTTTCCATAGCTTTAATTATTTGGCTTGGAGGAAAGGAGGCGCTAGGAGGCGGGGTAAAGCTAGGTATTTTGGTATCCTATTTTTCTTATATCCTTGCTCTGTTTCAACCCATTCGGGAGATCGCGGACAAATGGAATACGTTTCTCTCAGGAATGATCGCTGCGGAGCGAGTCTTCTCAGTTTTGGATTGGCCGGCTGAGGTTGAAAAAGAAAATGGTGCACTGCCCGTAGTGCCCTTGGTGGGTCTCAAGGGCCATATTGTCTTTGAAGGGGTTTGGTTTGCCTATGAGGGAGAAAATTGGGCTTTGCGGAATTTTTCATTAGATATTCTGCCCGGACAAACGGTAGGAATTGTCGGGCACACCGGGGCGGGCAAATCGACATTGATTAGTCTACTGATGCGCTACTATGAACCTCAGCGAGGTCGTATTCTCTTAGATGGCAAAGATCTGCGGGATTACGATAAAAGATCGTTAAGAGCGTCGCTGGGGGTGGTTCAACAAGAGGTGTTTTTATTTTCGGGAACTTTCGAGCAGAACGTGACCTTTTGGAATCCAATAGATCCGGAAAAACTGGAGTTCATTCTTGCTTCTGTGGGTCTTAAGAGAAAGGCAGCCGAAGTGCTTAGGGAGCGGGGATCCAATTTATCCAAGGGGGAGCGGCAGGTAGTTGCTTTCGCTCGAGTTCTGCTCAATCAGCCGAAGATCTGGATTTTAGACGAGGCAACTTCTAGTACCGACTCTCATACTGAGGCGCAGCTCCAGCGGGCTTTGGATCTCGCTTCTGCTCACTGTACGAGGATTTTGATAGCCCACCGATTAGCGACAGTTCAATCAGCGGATCGCATTGTCGTACTCCATCAGGGGACGGGCGTAGAGTATGGAAATCACGAATCTCTGGTTCAACAAAATGGACTCTATGCTCGGCTCTTTCGGTACCAGCAGTCGCAAGAATCCCTGCCGCCGCCCGTGATAAATTGAATTTTAATTGCATTTTTGAATTGCATTTGATGATTAACTGCGTTAATAACCTACTAAGCAATCTAGCTAATTTAATAAATGGTATCAAAATTAAGGATTTAAGGATTTAAGGATTTAAGGATTTAAGGATTTAAGGATTTAAGGATTTAAGGATTTAAGGATTTAAAGATAATGAAGTTAAGAAATTCTTTAGTACAAAGTGTGATATGTCTAACCGTTATTCTTGGAGTGGGTTTTTCCGTCTCCGGTTGTGGCAAAAAGGTAGCTGCTACTGCTGCTAAGAAGGAAGAAGCCAAGGCTAATGAAAATGCCGCTGCTCCAAAGGCTGATGACAAAGGTGATAAAAAGCCTCCTGCTGTAGAACTAGTAGAGCCTCATAAAACTTACGCAATCGACATTGTGAATTATGTTTTGACACAAGAAGAAAAACTGACGGCCGAGGATAAAGATCTGGTTGCAACAGTTGTGTTGAAGTGTTCTGGAATCAAGTCAGATCAGAAAGCAGACGGTTCTGAGTACGCGCCGCTCGAGATGAAGCTGGCATTCGTAACGGAGCTTGATACTAAAAAAGATGCATTGGGTACCGTGGACTATTTGTTCGAAGATAATACCGTAAAGGATTCAGAGGTTAAAGTTTATACGATTAAGAGTGGTAAATCTGAAGATAAAGACGGTAAGAGCACTACTACAATGATAGCTGATACCAATCTGTGTGACAAGGAACAAGGCAGTGAAATTCTAGTTACTTTCACAAAGAAAGCTAAGTAGGCAGAATAGAACTAACAACGAGCCTGCCATTGTTTCTTAATGGCATTCTTGTGTGTCGGTTTAATAACAAATGACGGCAAGTAAGCACCTGCAATAATGCAGGTGCTTTTTTTTAAGGTGGACATAAGTTTTATTCTAGCTTGCATTTAATAATGCGTTGCGCTATTTAAGGGCTCACTATGCAAAGATGTTTTTTCTCTTACTGGGTCATTTTATGTACGTTTTTTTGCCTTACGGCATGTGGAAAAAAGATGAAGTCTGAAAGTCCTCCTGCTGCTTCATCGGCCGAAAATTTGGAGAGTCCAGCACCTGAAGCTGGGTTAGCTCCGCCGTCGCCAAGCGATGGGGACAAAAAGGGAAGTGACCCTGCTGCCTCGATGGTTTTTAGTGATGGAATCTGGAAGATCCTGTCTATTCGATGTGGTGGAACTCAGGTGTGGCCTGTTTCAGGCCAAAAAAATTCCAGAAACCACATGCTGGAGGTGAAAAACGGGGGGAAAAATTTTTATTACAGTTATAAAAATAGAAGAAATAAGGATGTAAATTATAGCGCAACGTTTAAAGAAAAGGCTAATTCTGCTGGCTTGATCACGGCTTTTACATTGCAGTGGAGCACAGCTTCTGGCGATTTACTACAGGATGTTGAGTATACGTTATTGCAAGAATCGACATTGCAAGAATCGACGGTTGAGCTGACGCTGAGGTCTCAAAGGGGTGATTTTATGTTCTGCAAGGACCAGCAAAACGCTTCCAGCGAGGTTCAACTCGTCAAAAGCGAGCAAACGGACAATCTTGACTCCCCCTAAACTTGGGTGTTGCAAGCTTCTTCAGTTGTTGTGGTGAGATGCAACAGGCTGGGAAGCGTTAAAAACAAAGTGTGTTGAAATCAAAGGTTTTTTTGATCTCTCCGGATTGGCATTGAGGTTGCTTTAGGGTCTTCTTAGAGGACGGCAGTGCTGACCTCGCTTAAAGAGATTTAAAAGAGATTTAAGGGATACAAAACAAGGAGATGGTTATGAAAAAGACTTTGATTACTTTAGTGGCTCTTGCTTTCGCAATGTCTTCAGTGGCTTTCGCTGCAGAAACAACTCAAAATCCTTCTGCTGGCAATGCAGTTGTCATGAAGAAAGCTAAGAAAGAAAAGAAGAAAAAGAGCAAGAAAAAGCACGGAAAGAAAGCTAAGAAAAACGCTGAAGCGCCGGCAGCTGAGCAGCACGAAGCAGCACCAGCCGCTCCAGCAGCAGCAGCACCAGCTGAACAGCCAGCACACTAAGCATTTGCTAGCTAGCATTTGCTAGGTATAGTATTTGACGGAAAGGGGATGGGGTGCAAAGCTCTGTTCCCTTTCGGTTTTTATTATGAAATTTCTTTCTCGACAACTGGATTTGCAAGCAAAGATTAGTTTGGTTTTAGTCTGTGTGATTTTGCCTACTTTTCTGATTGTCACGGTTGCTCAAAACAAGCTGACTCAACCCATCTTAGAAGAAGAAGTCCGGCAAATGGGAATTCATTTTGGTAAAACCATTGCCGCTGAGATTGATGGCTCTCGTCTTCTTTCCTCCTCGAATGCCTCACAAGTGATTGAAAATCTTCTTCAGGAACAGCTTTATTCTCAGCCGGATATTGTTCGGGTGGATGTGATTGCCAAAGATGCCCTGACCGGAGAAATCAAGCTGATTGCTTCCAATATTGAAGAGGAGCCTGGAGCACCTTTACCCGTACTCAGTCTCGTAGAGACGGTGACCAGTGAGTATAAGACCGAGGAGACCGGAGAAGGATTTTGGGAACTCCATGTTCCCATTGAACATCGCAGTCGGGATGCGAGATCTAAAAAACTGCTGGGAATGGTTCATCTAGTTGTGTCTACGAAGCTGGAGGGAAGGATCGTAAGCGCCCTATGGAAGACTACGGCTATGGCAGCGACATTCAGTGTGATCAGTCTGATAGGGGTCCTAAGTTATTTTCTCAGAAAAACTATCGCTAACGATCGGTTATTAAAAAAGGCGGAGTCGGTTAATTTGAAGTTAACCGAGCAGCTTCATGATGCTCAACGTCAACTTATGGTGACTGAAAAGTTGGCGGTTATGGGGCAACTCACAGCCAGTTTTGCTCATGAAATTGGAACTCCACTGACCGCAATTGGTGGGCACCTTCAGCTTCTCAAAGATGAAATTCCTTCCCCAGAGCGGGAAACAGTGGAGCCTCGACTGGAGATTGTGAATGGACAGCTTGCAAAAATTGAAGGTATTGTGAAAGGCTTTTTACAAAGCACGGCAAAACCCTCTTCTCAGAGACAGCTGGTGGACTTAAATCGATTACTCGGTCAAACAGTAGGAATTGTGATGCCCCGGATGGATGCTCTGGGAATTGAAATCAAGCGGAAGCTGGATCACCATTTGGCTCCCGTGCGGGCAGTTCCTCTAGATATCGAGCAGATTCTTTTGAATTTACTGAATAACTCCATCGATAGCATTCAGGCTAAAATGAGAATGCGTGATCGCGGTCGTTTCTATTTAGAAGTGGTGAGCGAAATGATGAAGATTGAAGGCAAACAGTGGGCTCGGATCATGGTCTATGATACAGGAGAGGGGATACGCAAAGTAGATCTTCACAAAGTTCTTAAGCCATTTTTTACGACCAAGCGACCTGGTGAAGGAACCGGTTTGGGGCTGACGATTTGTCAGGAGCTGGCGCATAAGTATGGAGGCGAATTGTTCATCGATTCAAAAGAGGGCGCTTGGACTCGGGTAATCCTACAATTACCCTATCACGCAACCGTATGAACCCACGAATATTGATTGTTGATGATGATGAGGTGACTCGGAAGCTTTTAAAAGAAGTTCTAGAAAAAGAAAGCTATCCGATACAGTTAGCTGCAAGCGGCGAGGAGGCTGTGGAGTTGATGAAACACCATCCATTTCCCATAGTCCTTTCAGATGTTCGGATGTTGGAAATGGATGGAATGTCCGTTCTGCGTGAAGTTAAAAAACTTGAGAGCCAGGCTGCAGTGATCTTGATGACCGGTTTTGGGAGTATGCAGGGGGCTGTTGAGGCGATTCAGCAGGGAGCTTTCGACTATGTCAGTAAGCCCTTTAAGATGGATGAGCTCAAGGCTGTTGTTGCTCGAGCTGCCAAACATTGGGAATCGCTATCTGGCATGAAAGTGGCTTGTCCTCCAGCTCAACTAGGAGCAACGGCAAAAAGTTTCATTGGAAAATCTCCAAAAATTGTCGAGGTGTATAAAACTTTAGCCAGAGCAGCCATGTCTTCAAGTACTGTTTTAGTGATGGGGGAAAGCGGCACAGGTAAGGAGCTGGTTGCACGCGCGATTCATGACCATGGCCATCGCAGGAATAAGCGGTTTATTGCAGTGAATTGTGGAGCCCTGGCAGAAAATCTTCTGGAGTCTGAACTGTTTGGGCATGTGAAAGGGGCCTTTACAGGCGCTGTGTCTGATAAAAGTGGGCTATTTGAGGAGGCCAACGGTGGGACTCTTTTCTTGGATGAAATTGGGGATATTACCTCCTCCCTTCAGATTAAGCTTCTTCGAGTTCTCCAAGAAAATGAACTCAAGCCTGTGGGTTCAACCCAGTCTAAAAAAGTCAACGTTCGACTCATTGCAGCTACTCATCGAGATTTAGAAGGCATGGTTCGATCAGGCAAATTTAGAGAGGATCTCTACTATCGATTGAAAGTCATTTCCATGGAGTTGCCTGCGTTGCGTGAAAGGATGGAAGATCTTTCTGATTTAGTAGAACATTTCTTAGCGAGATATTCAGAAAAGAATAGAAAACAGGTTTCCCATATTTCAGAGGAGGCTATGAATCTATTACGGAGCTATTTATGGCCAGGAAATATTCGAGAACTCGAGCATGCTATTGAGCGGGCAGTGGCCATGTCAAGTACTTCTGTATTATTTCCTGAGGATTTTCCTGCAGAGCTTCATCGAGGGCAACTGGGAGTTGGGATGAGTTTCCCTGTCACTTCATTAGAGGAAATGGAAAGAGTGCATATCGTCAAAGTCTTGGGTGAGGCTGGGTTTAATAAATCCAAGGCGTCTGAGATTTTGGGAATTGATCGTGCAACGCTTTATCGGAAGGCCCAAAAATACGGAATTGATCTTCGTGGAAAATAAGTGGAAAAAATTTGCTGAAACATTAAAGTCTGCACTTCAATTGGACTATCCCTATGTAGACCGAGTTCAAACAGACTGGTCAGAGAAACTGGGTGACAAGGCAAAGCCTTCGGCTGTTTTAGTGGTATTTGCCTATGGCAAGCAAGATTCTTTTCTAGAGCCTTGGGTCCTGTTTACCAAAAGGACTGAAACCGTGGCAACGCATAAAGGCCAAATTTCCTTTCCCGGAGGGCGCTGTGAACCGGAAGATCAGGGGGCAGCGGTGTCCACCGCGCTCAGGGAAGCTTACGAAGAAGTGGGTTTAGTCTCTGAACGCGTTCACGTGGTTGGCGAACTTCCTTCTCTGTTTACGGTGACCGGATATTTGATTCAACCTTGTGTGGGGGTATTGAACTCTCCGATGGAAGAAGTTGAGTTACGCCTCAATCCCGATGAGATTACCCAGACGATCTGGGTTTCTCTCAGTCGTCTATGGCATGCTGACACCTATCGGAGAGAGCACCTTCGTGTTGGGGCAGTGGGCTACCCCATTGACGTTTTTCAGGTCGATTCTCATCGGATTTGGGGAGCTACAGGATCTTTAACAAAAAACTTACTCGATCGATTGGTTGCAGTAAGTTATAGGTCATAAAGATGATACCCCCCGGACTGAAGTCCGGGGTGAGAAGACTCAAGTTGGGAGGAAGATTTTGTGACATTTTTTAGGATACTTTGCTTAGGGTTGGTATTGGGCTGGGTTGCAACGGTTCAAGCAGAAGATTGGAAAGGGCAACCCGAAACCAGTAAATGGACCGCTGGAGCCGTGACTGGATTAGGAATTATCGGAAATAACTCCGGTTTTACTTTTTTGGGTACCGTGAGCAAGAAAATTATTAAAAATGGATTTGTTACGGGAATAAATGATTCCGTTTCGATTGAGGGTATGTTGGGACCTGTTGCATTTATATTTCCTCAAGGATGGATTTACAGTATTCATCTTCGTTGGGATTTTATCAAAGACGATCAATGGACTTTGTTTACAGTAGGAGGGGTAGGGGGTAACGTGGTTTCGTCTACAACTACCCTTTTTTTGCTAGCTCCCCGTTTTGGTATCGGTAGTTTTTTTAAATTGCAAGAGACAGTCTATCTTCGGGCAGATGTTTCCCATGATTTGTTAGGGTTGGGAGTGAATTTTAGATTTTGAGAGATCAATTGAGAAAATCTCCGAAATGGATAATTTCAGAAAAGAATCCACTATTTTCTAACTCTTCTGTTACGCCGTTGACGTGGACTAAAACAGGACGGCAAGAAAAATGCTTTGGAAAATGAAAGGCACTAAGCCTTTTTTTCATTTATCCCTTTCGATGGAAGGCCACATACGCTCCCCCAATCAGTCCCGCCTCGTTATTTAATTTGGAAAGCCCTAGTTTTGGCATCATGTCGATTCCCTCGCGGCATCGGGCCATGAGTCGGTTGAGGTGTTCTTGGGTACGGTCTAAAAATAGATCCGAAGCATCTGCAAAACTTCCCGTAAATAGGACTTTCTCTGGAGCGTAAATGCGAACGTAATTGTGAATCGCAACAGCCATGAGTTCTGCATATTCTTTAAAGGCGCCCAGTGCCCGGGGATCTTTCTTGCGTGCAAATTCGGCAATATCTTGTGCAGTCAGGTTGGGATTGGCAAAGAGTTGTCGGGCTCGCTTGCTAAAATTCCTTCCAGAAAGCAAAGCTTCGGCACAGCCGAAGTTGCCACACCCACAGGGAGCCGATGCGTCAAAAGCCTTGATGATCAGGTGTCCTCCTTCCGGGTGGAGGTTTCTTCCAGATCGGACTAGTTCGTTGTTACAAATAATACCGGTACCTAATCCGGTACCCAAAGTGAGGACCATAACATTTTTACAATTTTTGCCAGCCCCAATCCAATGTTCAGCCAAAACAGCGGCAGCAGCATCGTTTTCAAGGTAGACTTTTCTTTTAAGTTGCTTGCTAAGAATTTTAGCGATGGGAGTTTGTCCCCAGGTACCTTTAAAACTTGAAAAATTGGTGGGATCAATGAGGATGCCTTTTTCTGGATCCAAAGGGCCGGCTGAGGCAATGCCCACTTTCTTCACCTCTGGGAAGCGTCTGAGAAGTTGACTCCCAAGGTTAACTAATTGTTGAAGAACGGCATCCTTCCCTTCTTCTAGAACGACAGGCACGCGAATTTCATCTAAAATGCGACCTTTTGAATTGACAATCCCTACAGCGACTTTTGTTCCACCTAAGTCGAACGCTAAAACCTTCTCTCCCATGGACTTTTTCTCTCCCCTAAGCCATACAGACAGCACTACCTGTGACTCGCCAGAGGGTGTAACATAAGAGAGACAATGGTTAATCGAAAAAATATTTTTGCAGAAGTGAGTAGTATTTTAGTTTTTGCCTTGGGCGTTTTCACACTCGTGTCCCTTTTGAGTTACCATGCAAGTGATCCCTCCATTTTTAGCAATGCGGCAGGGGTGGCTCAAAATGCGTGCGGTAGAGTGGGATCTTATGTTTCTTCCATTCTTTTGAATTTTTTTGGACTGGGCGCGTTTATTTTTCCAGGATCTCTGCTGCTCGTTTCTGCAACCCTTCATCGACGATCCGATCCGGTTTCCGTATGTGTTTCGGTTGTTGGGATGGCTGCTACGGTGAGTGCTTTTACTGTCTTTTTGGCCCTACAATGGAAAACTTGGAGTTTTGGAGGGAATCAGCTTCCAACGGGCGGGCTAGTGGGTTCCTGGATTGCTCGAGCTTTGCAGCACCACTTGAATTATCTTGGAGCGACCTGGGTTGCGCTGGTGGTTTTAAGTATTTCGATTGCTCTCACCACGCCTTTGAGCGTGGCTCATTGGGGAGGAAAGCTCATTTCCGCTTTTGTTTTGATTCTGATGCGGCTGGGGAAGCTTGCGTTGACTTATCTGGTTTATTTGGCGGGTTTGGTTTTGATGCGATTGGCTCAAAAGATGGAGAAAATTTTTCGAAAATCCAAGGAACAGGCTCTCGTGCGGGCTCAGCAAAGGTCCATGGCTACGGTAGAATCTTCGGTTTTGCCTGTGGATTCAACAGTCCTGCCTAGTTCACCTTCCTCGACTGTTTTAGCTCTCACGGCCGATCAGGAGCCGAGTTTCGATTTTTCTGATACATCTCCCAGTCTTGAAATGGAGGTTGAGGCAGAGGCACCTGAATCCAAAAAACTGCTCGAACAAATCGGTGGTGGAGGCGGAATTAAAATTCTTCCCAGGGAAGTAGACAGTAGTGCCAAAGTAGCTGGGGCTAAAGCGGCTAAGCCTGTGGGAAAAACGAAGAGGGGGCATTGGCAATTGCCCACGGTGGAGTTTCTGAGGAACCCCCCTTGCGTGGAATCTGCGGTCGATCGGGAAAGACTTATTTCAAATTCCCAGATTCTCCAGCAGAAGTTTGCTGATTTTGGGATTCAAGGGGAAGTGACGGCAGTGAGGCCGGGACCTGTGATTACTTTGTATGAGTTTAAGCCTGGCCCTGGAGTGAAGGTTTCTCGAATTGCAGCGCTTGCCGATGACTTGTCGATGGCTCTATCTGCAAGGAGCGTTCGAATATTAGCTCCCTTGCCAGGAAAATCCGTCGTTGGCATTGAAATTCCTAGTGAAAATCGGGAAATGGTCTATTTGCGGGAGTTTTTGCAGCATCCAGACTTTTATGGACAAAAACACTCCATTCCTGTGGTTATGGGGAAGGATATTGGAGGGCAGACCTATCTTTCTGACTTGGCTCGGATGCCTCATTTGCTTTGCGCAGGACAGACGGGTTCGGGGAAGTCCGTATTTATGAATGGACTTATTTGTTCTTTATTTTATCGTTTTACTCCAGATGAGCTGAGGATGATTTTGGTAGATCCCAAGTTTATCGAATTTAGAGCCTATCAGGATATTCCTCACCTTTTGCTTCCGGTGGTGGATGATCCTAAGCAGGCCAGCACAGCTCTCAAATGGGCAGTTCGCGAGATGGAGAGGCGTTATCGAATTTTAGCCAAACTGGGAGCCCGTAACTTAGCTTCTTTCAATCAAAAGGTCGACGAAATGGGTGCAGATGTGGTGCGGGATCTTCTGTTTTCAGAAGAAAACTTAGCGGAGACTCCTACTTCCGTGAGTGGTGGGGACTGGATTGAAGCATTTGAACCCGATGACACAGGAGCGCCTCGTGTGTCCAAGCTGCCTTACATTGTAGTGATTATCGATGAACTTGCCGATTTGATGATGATTGCCAAAAAGGAAGTGGAAATTTCTATTGCGAGGATTGCTCAAAAAGCTCGCGCAGCAGGGATTCACTTGGTCATTGCAACTCAACGGCCCTCTACAGACGTAATTACAGGTCTTATCAAGGCAAACTTGCCGTCACGGGTCTCTTTTCAATTGGCAAGTTTTGTCGATTCTAAAACGATCTTGGATCGTGCTGGAGCAGAGCGACTCTTAGGTCAAGGAGATATGCTTTTTATTCCACCTGGAGTTTCGCAAAACGTTAGACTTCACGGGGCATTTTTAGACGATGAAGAAATTAATAAAATTACCAGCTTTTTAAGGAGTCAAGGTAAACCTGCCTATCGAGATGAAATCCTGCTTTCGGATGAAGAGGAGGATGATTTAGGTGGGGATGACTCAGAGGATTCTGATGAGTTGATGCAAGAAGCGGTAGAGCTGGTGAAGCGATCTGGACATGCTTCCGCAAGTTTTCTTCAAAGGCAGCTGAAGGTGGGATACAACCGTGCTGCGAGGATGATAGAAACGATGGAAACTCGGGGAATTGTAGGCCCGCAAGATGGAGCTCGTCCCCGGGAGGTACTCATTAGGTGAGTCTCAGGGGTGAAATTTCATCATTCGTGGTGGGAGTAGGTGGGTGGGTTTTACTCAGTGGGTCTCATCCCTGTTTTGCTGAGGAAGCGGAGATGCAACCACAGGTACAACCACAGACCGAACATTCGGAGCAGTCAACGAAAGTTCCTAAATCAGGTAAACGAGCAAAAAAAGGGAATATTCTTCGTGAAAAAGAAGCCGAAGGCACACAAGCACCCAACCGTTTTGAGTCCACCGACAGTATCCCCAAGAGCGTCTATCGAGACGAACAAACAGGACAGCCGTACGAAGTGGATACGGATTGATCGAGCTTTTGCTCTGCCTTCTTATGTCAAAGAAGCTTTGCAGAAACTCAATGAGGCGGGGCACATCGCCTATATTGTGGGAGGAAGTGTCCGCGATTTCTACCTGAATCAAGAGATCAAGGATCACGATATTGCGACCAGTGCATTGCCTTCGGAACTGTGTAAACTCTTTCCTCGAGCTTTAACGGTAGGGAAGGCCTTTGGTGTGCTCAAAGTGCCCACAGATACGAACCCGCCACTGCTTGAGATTGCAACGTTTCGAAAAGATTTAGATTATCAGGATCATCGCCATCCCAAGAGAGTGGTTTTTGTAGATCCTGTGGAAGATGCCTTACGACGCGATTTTACCATTAATGCTTTGTTTTTCGATCCAAAAACATCGCGGGTGTTGGATGTGGTAGGTGGAATAGAAGATCTAAAATGTGGGGTCATTCGAGCCATTGGGCAACCGGCCGAAAGATTTAAAGAAGACGCACTCAGGCTGCTGAGAGCGATTCGCTTCAAAACACGACTGGGGTTTCAGATTCATGCCGAAACAGCGCAAGCGATTCATGATAAATCCAGATTGATTACTAAAGTGAGTTCAGAGCGGATTCGAGAAGAACTTTCTTTAATGTGGTTGGGCCCTAGGCCCCATGAAGCGCTCGGGCTTCTTTCCAAGTTGGGATTGTTGCAGTTTATCCTTCCGGAAGTGGAAGCATTAAAAGGAGTCGCGCAAATTCCTTCTCAGCTGGCTCAAGAGGATGTTTGGTCCCATCTGTTAAAAATGTTGGAGTGCTTAGCTCATCAATATCCCCACCGGTCTGCAGTATTGGCTTGGGTGGCTGTTCTTCATGAAGTTGGTAAACCGGTTGCTTCCAAACTCAATGAAGGAAAAAATTTTAATGGGCACGAAACCCAGGCTGCAAAAATTTCTGAGAAAGTCGCACTTCGATTAAAAATGTCTCGGGCTGAGTGTGATCGTATTTCAGCGATGGTGGGGGCTCATCTCAAGTTTAGAGAAGTCTTTCAGATGCGTGAATCCACCTTGCAGCGGTTTATTCGAGAAGATTACTTTGAAGAGCTTTTAGCTTTTCATAAAGCAGATGCTGTCGTTTCTGATGGAAATTTGGCTTACTATGAGTTTTGTGCATCCAGATTGGAAGCGTTTAAGAAGCAACCCTCTCAAGATTTTTCACGTTTGATCGATGGGAAAGACCTTATTCAATTGGGCCTTTCTCCTGGACCGGATTTTGCTGAAATTCTTAGAGTAATAGAAGATCTTGCATTGGAGAAAAAAATTCGGACTAAAGAAGAAGCTTTAGAATATATTGTAAAGCATTTTGTGAAATAGTCAGTAATTCCCGGACGGCAGGTCCGGAGTGCGAGAATGTTAGGACGGGGATTTGAACCCCGTCCTTTTTTCGCTGCTGAATGATCAAAGTGTTTCAATGGTAAAAGTAGAAAGACCGACATCCACTCCAATGCCAATGGAGCCTGAAACACTGAGGCTCATATTTAAACCATTAACAGGATTTTGAAGTGCAAAGCTAGCTCCCACTCCCACACCCACTGCCGCATCAGCGTTGGCCATAGCGTAGTGTCCTAAGACATCGTGTATATTTCCATTCAGCCCAAAGCTGGTAGATAAGCCTGCTAATTCAAAGTATCCAATGGCTACTCGAGGAGCAAGTGGGTGTCCTCCTAAAGTCACACGGACTGGAAGTTCCTCTTTTGCTCCGTGAGGGCCGATACATCTTACCGTTCCCTCACCTTGAAGTTTAAAGTAACCTACACCAATCTGAAATCCACCGCCTTTGGCTTCAAACGTGAGTGCACAGCTCATGGGTGCATCTGGGCTTGCGTATGCTGAAACAGCAGCAAGTGAAAATGCAGCAATTGAAAAACCAAGTGAAAATAGCTTTTTCATAAAAGTCCCCCTAGAAATTGATGTTCTACTTATGACTATTACTTACGTCATAAGCGAACATCCAATTGCACAAGGGCTAGTAATTGTCAAAAAAAAAGTTACGATAAAGATTTAAAGCAGCCTACTTGCCCTCAGGCTGATTGATCCAGCAAACGCTTGATCCGGTGGGGATCCGGTTCGACCAAGAGCGTTTTATTATGAGTGTAGCTTGCTTCGGTGGAGTCTTTGATCCGTTTAACATATTTCTTTAAGGTATAATCCACTTCGGTTTTACCCCACTTCTCACCGCCGCTATAGTAAATGGCAAGATGGGCAGCATCTAAAAGAGTCTCGAGCGAAGCGGATTTTCCAGGTTGAAGAGGGATCACGACATGAGCTCCAGGTCGTCCGCGGATGTGCATCCAAAGATCATTCCCCCGGGTTTGTTTAAACGTGAGCTCCAGATTTTCATCCTTGCTTCTTCCTACCCAGATTGCAAGGCCTTCGCGAGAAGTAAATATTTTTCCTAGCCAGGAGCCAGGCCGATCGTTGGACTTACCTTGGGTCTTATTGCTGGGATTTTCTAAAACAGTACTGGGGGAGATTCCTACAGTTTTCTCCACCTTGTCCAGTTCAATCCAATTAAAAGGTTGAGGAAGGTTTTCAAGCAGGCGTTGAAATCGGCAGATGCTTTCCTCAAAACGGTTCATTCGGGATCTGGCTTCTTCTGCTCGCTTTTGTTTTCTGCGCGCATTTTGATAAAATTTTTCGACTTGCTGTTGAATGGTCAGTTTCGGATCACAGAGGATGGAAATTTTTTCTCCTGTTTCGTAGTCGATCACTTCTCGTGCTGAATGGATTAATGGCGGTGGTGTTGCTAGAGAGGCTTTGAGGAGGTCTCCTCGTTTTTGCCACTGAGGTTCTTGTTCAGATTCTTTGAGTGCAGTCTCACTTTGTCTGAATCTGTCTTGAGCTTGCTTGAGGAGGTGCTTTAAGGATTTTTGGATCAGGTTCAACCGCGTTTCAAAGGCCTCTTGGCTGAGATCTTTTTCAATCGCCTGAAGATACTCTGCGGGAGGATTGAGGAGTTCAGAACGGAGGGGTGGGTTGGGGGGGGCTTGAGCTCCGCTGGGTGGGGTGTAGATTCCACCTTTTTGTTCTGTGTTTCTGCTTCGGGCGAGGATGTGCCAATGGGTGTCTGGACTTCTAGAAGCCGAAACTAATAGAGCTTCTGGGACTGCAGGAATGAAAACCAGTACCAGGCCAAGTCGGCTTTTTTCCTTACCTTCTTCTGAAAACCAAAGAACGCCAATTCGTTCTTTTGGCAAAGTTTCGCAGCTCAGCAAACGGGCCCCTTTGAGGTGCTTGGATAAGCTCAGATCAAAAGCGGAACGAGTCGCTTTTTGAGAAGCTTTAGGTCCTTTTCCGGATCTCCATGTCAGATACGGATGTCGAGGGCGCACGCTTAAGGTTAAAACCCCCTCCTGTCTACGACCAGTGAGTCGTAAGGACCATTCACCTTTGAGATAGCCTTGAGGAAAGGCTTCTCTTTCTGGAATGATAACCCGTTCGACGAAAAGGCCTTCAATTTCAGGTTTGATTTTTTGAATGAAAAGCTCCCATTCGCGCCAATTGAGAGAAGAGATCATGCTCTGTGTTTTACCTTGAATCGGAGTGCAAAGCGAAATGAATTTTACAGTCTGGCTGAGGTATGGTAGTACACCAAAAATGTTTAAGCTCGTTTGGTGGTTTCTTTTTTTCATTATTCAGGTCCCGCTTGTTTTAGCAAGTGAACCTATTGTGATTGCTTGGGCGCCTTTACCTGTCGGCGAGTTTCAGAGAATAAAGAAATCGGAATTTATGGTACGGCAATCTGAATTGCCCTGTTCCCGAGGATTTTCGTTTCAGCAAGTCCTAGAAAATCGCTATTGGACTCCACAAGCAACCACTGCTGCTTTGAAGGAAAGTCTGGAGAGGGCTTTTGAAACTCTGAAGGCAGAACAGGATGACGACGCAGTCCTTTATTTATTAATCGATGCCCAAGGTTTTGGAAATTACTTTACGGATGATCAGGGTTGCCCTTTTTTTCATCGAGAATTGGTTGAGCTTTTGTATCAAAAAATGGTGGAGTTTGAAGCTGCCAATTCTCACTGTATTTCTGTAAAAATATTCTTAAATTCTTCTTTTGGATTTTCAATGTCTCAAATCAATCGTGTTTTTGGACCCAGTTCCAAACAAACCTCCAGAAAGACTTTAGAGGTATTTGCTGCGTCCCAATCTCGCACGGTGGCGCATGGTGAGGATTTTTGGGAACAAATGCGCTTTTTCTTTCTCTTTCACGCTGATTTTGCCGTTCCAGCTTTTAGCCAGCTTCCTCTAGAAGCCTTTTTGAGTCTGCCTTCGCTGAATCATTTTGAATATTTTCACTCTGCTTTAGGGCCTTCCCCCACTGCGGAGTCTCAGCTTAAGGAAGCAGTGAGCTTAGCTTTAGGAGAGTTGATTTTAATCCTGAAAGGAGCCCATCCCGCTATCCAAGGGCGAGCAGAAATGGCCGCGTTCCTTCTGGGGGCTACCCAAGGCTCCCAAGCGTTGGAAGCAGCGGATGCTTTACTGCGCACAGGAACAAAAATCATGAATGAGATCGGAAATAGAACGCCAGCCAACGGTGGGCGTCTTTCAGACTTCTTCAGATCTAAACTGATTTATGCCATCATTACCAGCTTAAGTCATCTTTATGCGACCCAAATAGAAGGAGTGCTTCCCAGGGAGCTGATTGCTTTATTGAATCGCACGATTGCAGTACCGTTTTGGGGATCTAATTTGGACGCTGCACTTCAAACCGTCCTACGGTTTGATCAGGTACCCTCCTCTTCTTCTGTTTTGTGGCATTGTATGGACGGCTATTTTCCTAGCGTCACAGGTTCTGACGTGCCAGATTTGGTTTTTGCACACCTTTCTGAAGCTCATATTTCGAGGCTAGGTAGAAATTTAGAATCTCCTGACTTTTATGAAGAAAATCAAATTTTTTCCCTTCGGGTTTTTGCTCTCTCCCATCATCCAGCGGCTTTTTCGTGGATTCGGCTTGCAATAGATGCTCGTTACAGGATTTCCGTGCAGTTGGCTGCCATTCATGCGATGCGACAGCAGCGATCGCCGGCTGCCCAAGCCGAGCTGGTAGCTCTAAGTCAGTCGAAAGATCATCCTTTGTCTGTTAGGATAGCTGCGATTAGATCACTGAGCACTTTTGATTCCCCTGAAGTCATAGAATTCTTGAGGTCGTTTTCTATGGAGGGAGATGAGGAAATGAGAAATGAAGCAATGTCCGTATTGGAGTTCTTTCGCTTGAGCGATCCTGCTTCAACTTAATCTTTGCTGTGGGGCTTGGATTCAGGTAGAAACGCAAGTTCATGGTGATGATAAAAAAAACAAAATCCACACTGCCTGTTTGGTTTTTGCGCAAGGGCATGGATCGCCGATTTCGGGCAGGACATCCTTGGGTCTACTCCAACGAGTTAACGGAGAGTCCAAAAGGGATTCAAGCTGGGGATTTGGTGGAACTTCGAGATGCTGCAGGAAAATTTCTTGCCCGTGGGTTTGGAAATCCCCAGTCCTTGATTTCGTTTCGATCGCTCACGCGAGATTCTCAGTGGCTGGAGCCAGATTCGGTGGTCTCACTGGAGCAAATTTTAGAGAAAGCCAAAATTTTGAGAGAAGCTTTAGGGATGACGCCATTTAGCCATCGGCTTTGTTTTGGGGAGTCTGATGGAATTCCAGGTCTGGTCATCGATCGCTATCGGGTTTCGTCTGGACAAAGTTCTGCTGGGCAAGTGTTTGTGATTCAAGCTCACACGGCTGGAGCAAATCGGATTCTTCCTCAAGTTCTAGAAGTTATACAAAAAGAGGTGAAGCAAACCTTGGGTCCATCGGGCTGGGCAAAGACGGCTGTAGTGATGAGGAATGATCTTTCCGTAAGGAAGTGGGAGGGGTTGCAAGAAGAACACCCTCGGGTTGAGAAAGAAATTTCAGGATTTGATCTGAGGCATTCTACGATTGAAGTGCAATCGGTCGTAACTGGTGAAAAACTGCCTTTTGAGGTAGATCTACTGCAGGGACAAAAGACAGGCTTTTTTTTGGATCAATTTGCCAATATTCAATTAGCGGCTGGCCGCTTCAGGGGGCTTTGGACTTCCAAGAGGATTCGGATTTTAGACCTTTGTTCCTATGTGGGACAATGGGGGACTCAGTTGTCTCAAGTTTTTGGAAAATCTCAGGTGGAAGTGGTTTTGGTAGATGCTTCTCAGACTGCGCTGGATTTTGCGAAAAAAAACCTGGAAATACAGGGAGTGACTGTTCAGGGCTTTAAAGGGGATGTTCTTAGGGACTTAGGGGAGTTGCCAGACCAAGGGTTTGACTTAGTGATCTCTGATCCTCCAGCATTGATACAAACTCGAAAAAATATTCCACAAGGAACGCATGCTTACTTGCAACTCCACACTCAGGTTTTTCGGTTGGTAAAAAAAGGGGGAGCAGTGGTGTGTTGCTCTTGTTCTGCGTTATTAGAAGAAGAATCTTTTGCACAAACTTTATTCAAAGCAGCCCAGCGCAACTTAAGATCAGTCAAATGGGTGGGAAGGGGTGGTCCATCTGCTGATCATCCAGTGTTGGCTGAGTTTCCCGAGGGACGCTATCTGAAGTGTTGGGTGGGTTATGTCCAATGAAAACCATCGAGCAGAGGGAGACCTCTCCCTTCAGGGGGAGGTGGGACCCCTGCGGAAAAAGGACGGGGTTCAAAACCCCGTCCCGACATTTTCTCACCCCGGACTTCAGTCCGGGGGTTATTCCTTTTTCGCAACGACTGCGAAGGGGATGGAGCATCTTTTAGCAAGTGAATTGGAAAGTCAATATTTCGGAGCAACTGGTATTACCGTCATGCGATCTGGAGTAGCGTTTGAAGGCCGGTTGGAAGTGGGTTACCGGGCGTGTTTAGGTTCAAGAATTGCGAATCGGATTTTATTGCCTTTAAAAACCTTTTCTGCTCCCGATCCAGACCGGCTTTATTCGGGAGTGAGAAGTATTCATTGGACGGATCATTTAACGGAGAAAAATACCTTAGCTGTTGATTTTTCAACATCCCATTCAAAAATCACTCATTCCCATTATGGTGCATTGAAGGTGAAAGATGCCATTGTGGATCAGTTTCGAGTGGTGAGAGGAAGTAGGCCTTCCATAGATCCGATCCGGCCTGACGTCAGAGTGAATGTCTACCTACATCAAGACGAAGCAACTGTGAGTCTCGATCTTTCAGGAGACAGTTTGCACAAGCGAGGCTATCGCATGAATGGTGCACAAGCTCCTCTGAAGGAAAATTTGGCAGCAGCTTTGTTGATGCTAGCCGGGTGGCCCCAAGCGGAGGGAAGGTGTTTTTTAGATCCCATGTGTGGCTCAGGAACCCTACCGATTGAGGCAGCTTTGATGGCTGCTGACATAGCTCCAGGATTAGGGCGAGAGTACTTTGGTTTTTTAGGTTGGCAAGGGCATGTTCCGGCACTTTGGAAACGGCTGAAGCAAGAGGCCCAATCAAAAATAATTCAGGATTCAAAAAAAATTCCAAAAATTGTGGGATATGACTCAGATTTTAGGGTGGTGAGAACGGCGATTGCTTGTATTGAAGCGGCAGGGCTCAGGGGGAAAGTACATATTGAAAAGCGAGATCTCTCACTGTGTGAGGCTGTAGGGAAACAGGGGGTGTTGATCGTGAATCCGCCCTACGGTGAGAGGTTAGGTGAGACGGAGTCCTTAAAGGGCCTCTATCAAGGCTTGGGAGATTTACTTAAAAAGAAGTTTACGGGTTGGGAAGGGTATATTTTTACTGGAAATTCAGAGTTAGCCAAGTGCATTGGTCTTAAGGCCGCTCGAAAAACAGTTCTTTATAATGGCGCTATTGAATGTCGGTTGTTGAAATACGAGTTGTATTAACCTCAGTTCGGTTTAAGTAACGGTGCCGGTTTTGGTTTCTGTACTGTGCTCGGTACGGTTGTCTGTATCAGGCGCTGGTGGCCAGGTGCCCACAACAGGTGTCGGGAACCCAAGTTTACAGTGGCGATACTCTCCGGTGCTCCGCTCACCTCAAGTCACAGATTCTGTGTGCTGCATCCAGCGTAGTTCTCAACCTAGTGAGTATTCGGACTTAGGTGTCTTACTTGTATTTTAGCATCAACTGATTTAGTTGCGAACTAGACTAAAAGAGTATTTTGTAGAATATCTCATAGAAAATTCTTAAGGAATTTTTTATGAATAGAAATAATTAATCCATTGAAATGTTTTTTCGAGAGAAGGAACAACCTTCCGATAGAATACAAAAAAAAGCCTACTGAGCTGGAACAACGCAACGAACGGAAAAGAGGTCGTCCCTGCAATCGCGAGTGTACGGAATCCCTCCACTCCGAAAGTTAAAGGCGTTAGCAGCACCTGATGACCAAAAATATTTATCACTGCTTCCTGGAAGTGACTCAAGATTGCCATTCATCACTCTAGTCACAGCTTCCCATTCTTCTACGGTTGGCAATCTCGCGCCTCCTCCTAAACTTTGGCAAAACTGAACTGCTTTATCACGTTTCATTGCTTGCGAAGGAATTCCACTCCAAATAAGACCAACAGCACGATACATGGTGCCTTGCGCAGCAAACTGGGGAGTGACTCGAGGGTCATTGTGTGCAAGGGGAATAATTGCACTTGGGTCTGGCCTTGGAAACAGTTCTGGCGGCAATGTCAATTTTGGTAACATAGGCTTGGCTTGAGTGTCTTTGAATTGACTTTCTACCCTCAATGTCGGGATAACATCTTCAAGATAATCTCGAATTACCTGTCTTATTTCTCCTACCAAATGCAGCATGCTAGCATTGTCTGCGCATCCACGAGTTGCAGTTAAACAGTCCCTGGCTATCAACATGTGTAGGTTCATTTGTATTTCACTGGTACTTAAAGGTTTAGGACTATCCACTGTTTCCTGCAAGCGTTGAATTAAGGTTAAAAGCAAGTGCTCCCTTGCTCTTGGAATCCAATAATCTAAAACTTCCTTAGGCGGTATCCGGTTGTGATATTCTTCAAAAACATCGACAATCACAGCCTCAATTCCATTCTTAACCTCTTCTCTGAGTTTTTTTCTGTCATTACCGCGCCCCCAAAAGCAAAGGTCATTAAACCATTTGGAGTCACTTGGGTCAGCAAGATTAAGTTCTCGCTTGCAGTATTGTCTCCAAATGCTTTTTACAAAATAATCGATATTCCCTCCCGGCTCTTGAAAATTTGGATCTGGAGGAGTTTCTAATAATTCTGTTAAAGATAACTGATAGAGTTCAGCATAATCAGTAAACCGTTGAGAAAATCCAGCTAAACTGGTATCAATCCTAGATCTCAAATCTAAAATTTCCTTATGAATCTCTGGAAATTGCGCTGTTTCAGATTGTAACTGGTCTAAACCGGTTCGTAAGTGTTGGCACTCTTTTAAAAAACGCTGCCTGAGACTATAGCCGTAGGCCGCAAGATGAGTGCGTTCCAGTGTGGCCTCGTTATCAAATGAATGAATGTATTTCTGAAGCGATGTCCTCATGGAATCCACTTTTGTATCTAAATCCAGAACCCCATTAGTCCAAGCTGTTAGAGTTTCCAAATATTGATTTTTTGAAATGGTAGAAAAATAAAACTCAAACTCGAGATCAATTGAATTGGTAGGCCCGCCAAGACAAATTGGTCCTACGAACACCGAGCCTTCCGAGCGCTTACAGAAATAATCCACCTCAACTTTTTTGACGTTCTCTTGGTTAGGAATGAAGCGAATAGTAAAATCCCAATCCGTTCTACGAGCTCCTCGCGTAGTGACCTTTTCATATTGAGTTAAATATCGATAAGTCTCATCTCCTGGTAAGTCGATAGTGAGTATCTCACTTTTCTTATCATTCCAGTTTCCAGGCCCCTGCTCTACATGAATGCTTAATGGATACTTAACAATCACACCATGAGCAAAGGGAGTTAAAAAAGCGGAAACGAAGATAAATCCAAAAATTCTAATTAACATTATCAGAAAATGTCTTATCCTTATTTAAATATAAAATCAAATCTATTTTTTTATTTAATCGTGAACAATAAGGATTATGCGTTATATAGATAGAGTAAACTTTCTAATTATGAACTAATTTTCTTGTATAGGTATAAAAATTATAGTATGCATCTTACTTGAATCTGTTTTGATTGAGGGTTATGTTTTCAAAATACAAGAAATTGATTTTATCTTTATTGTCATTTTTATGTATGCAGCTAGCAATTAGCTCATCAGCGCTAGCTGGACATCAGTATATAAAATATCAAAAAAATGGGAACACCATTTTTAAACGATATAATAGTGCTAGTGGTATATTTGAATCCTGTTCATCATCTGACATACCTTTCTCGGTCAATTGGTACTTTGTTCATGGCCCTATTCATTGGGGGAAACCGTTTTGGGGTGCCTATACCCATACTGAGCAAGTGGATG
>Ga0302320_10004949_pt1 | contig 30061 bp, 24 predicted proteins | sample Bog_T0_3_FD_202130 | JGI IMG/M metagenome (GOLD analysis project Ga0302320, IMG submission 202130) | Peat permafrost microbial communities from Stordalen Mire near Abisko, Sweden - Bog_T0_3 | ecosystem: Environmental > Terrestrial > Soil > Wetlands > Peat | place: Sweden: Abisko, Stordalen Mire... | reverse complement strand
CCGGGGGAAAACCCAGGCACCGGTCGGCGCGAATTTTATTTTCCCGGCGGGAAGGGAAATCCAGCGGGATTTCGCGGCCCCATCCGACCAGAATGAAACCAGGAGATCGTAAGGAATCAGCGCGGGGGCCGGCACCAGCCCGGCGGTGTCCGGGAACGCGCCGGTTTGGGAAAGGCTCTGCGGCATGACGCCGGACGCGCGTTCGGGCATTTGCAAAAAGGCCTTGGCGGGCGGGCGCAAATCAGTCTGGCGCGGCGCGGCGGATTCGCGACCGGTGGCGCACGCGAACAGCAGCCCGGCGGACGCCAGCAGGGCGGCCAGAAAGAACCGCTGCGGCCGGGGGAAATTTTCGCGGCAATTTTCGCGGCAAAATGGAAACTTCATTGCGGCGGCATTGGGAAATCAATGCGGCGTGCGGGAATCCTTGATGAATTGGCCGTGGCCGTCAAGAAAGACCCGGCAGCGCCCGCCCGCGTGGATGGTGTGGCCTCGCAAGCCGGCATCCACGGTGGGGATGGTGTTCGGAAAATAAGAATCCACCGCCAGCTCCACGTCCACCGCGCCGCCGATTGGGCCGACGGTGGGATCATTGGCCGCCTGCAAATCAGAAATGGATTTCGCCTCCGTTTTGCCCCAAAAATCCTCCAAGCCCACCGGATCATCGGGCCGGTCAAACCGCCAGAGCCAATAGCGCACCAGAGGGGGATTGGCGTTGGTGGAACCGGCTTGCAGCGATTGCACCACGTTGCCCACGGGGTTGTTAATGGCCGCCGGACAAGACCAGAGATTGCCGATCGCGCCTTCGTCTTGCAGCACGATCGCGGCCCATCCTCCGCGCGGGTCGGAGGGCGGCCAGGAGGTCCACGGATGGTAGCCGCCGGGCAGGCTGGATTTCAAGTCGCGCCGGTCGGCAAAGCGGTCTTCGTGGTCATTGAGATAAAGGATAAACGCCACGCCGATTTGCTTGAGGTTGGCCAGGCAGGCGGTCTGCTGCCCTTTTTGTTTGGCGCGGGCCAGCGCCGGCAGCAGCAGGGCCGCCAGGATGGCGATGATGGCAATGACCACCAGCAGCTCGATGAGGGTGAAGCCGCTCCGGCGCGGGACTTTTTGGTTTGGTGGAACGCTCATTGTTGCCGGGCGCGATAGTAGCGATACGGGAAATTGGCCGCCTGGGGATCCAGCAGGATCAACAGATTGGTGAGCGCGGTGTTGGTGCTGACCGGGGTCCAGGAGGTCAAATTGGTCGAGGCCTCCAACACGTAGTTGCTGCCGGTCACGCCGACAAAGCCCAGTTGAAGCTGCTGGTTCGTCAGGAAGCCAACGGAGGCGAAATAGAGCGGCTGGACGAAGAACAAGGTGCTGGTCGCAGCACTGGTGGCATAATTCGTTTCCCAGGCATTGGCCGTCAGCGTCACGTTGGTGAACAGATTGAATGCGCCGGCATAGCGGAACGAATGGGTGGTGGGCAGCGAGCCGTCGAGCGTGTAATAGATCACGGCGTTGGGGTCGGTCGCGGACAGGGTGACGTTGACCGAGGCGAGATAGCTGCCGCCGTCGGGCGTGATGGCGGGCGGCGCGAGGGCGGGCGTGCCGGGCAGGCTGTTGATCCAGTCGGTGATGACCTGCACGCCGTTCGTGTCAATCAGGTTGCGGAAATCGGGCATTTGGATGGCCTGATCCAGCGTGTTGATGCGGGCGAGCAGCACGGAACGCCAGATGTCTTGGGCCTTCACGATGCAGGCGTTGTCGGAAACCTCCAGCGGGAACGCGGCCGGGTAATTGGTGATGTCCTGCTGCGCCAGCGGCGTGTCAAAGCGCGCGTCCCATGTGGGCCCCTGCCCGCCAGGCTGGTGACACTGCTCGCAATTCACATCCAGGTACGAACGCACGCGGTCCTGCAGCGACGCGGTTGTGTTGGTCATGGCCGAGAGCCGGGCATAACCGCCAATGGCCGACTCGTTGATCGCCGGATACAGCAGCCCCAGGCGGTTCAGGGTCCGCAACTGGTTATCCGTGACGCCGGTGGCGGGATAGGTCAGATTGCCGTTGAGCTGCCGCGCGTTGACCCCCAGCACCATGATGCCGGAGGCATTGCCAGCCACGGAAGTGTTGTGGCATTCCTGGCAATCCGTGGGACTCGGATAATACCAGGTCTGCGTCTGCACGCCGGTCGCGTTGGTGATCAAAATATCCTCCGACAGACTGTCCGCGAGCAGGTCCGCGTCGCTGTTGTCCGGCCGCCATTTATAAGTCACGCCATAGACCGAGCCGTTGTTGTCGCGCACCAGCAGCTGCGTCTCCAGCCGGCGCAACGGAACGGACGGATTGGTTTGGTTGACCGCCAGATCAAAGCTTTTCACGAACACCGAGCCCGCCGGGAACAGCCAGTAGTTCGTGGGCTGGAATTGAATCTGGCCGGCGGGAGCGAGGCTGGCGGCGGCGTTGTTGGGCAGGGCCATGAGCCAGCTGCTGACGGCGTTGTCCTTCCACAACGGCGCGATGGGCGCATAGGGAATCAATCCGGGCGCGGGCGTCCGGTTGGTGGTGTTGCTGAACACGCCGGTGTCCGACAACCGCGCCGGCAACGCGCCCCCATAGGCGGTGGGCAGGTTGAGAAACGGACTCACGGTCGCGTTGCTCGTCAGGCCATAGGGCAGGCCGCTGCCACTGGCGACGGTGATGTTCACCGGTGCCGACGTGCTGCTCAAGCCGCTGCCGTCCACGGCCACGGCGGTCAAGGCATACTGGCCGGCCGCCAGGCCCGTGGCCGTGATGGTGTAAGGCAGGCTGGCCGCGCTGCCGAGGTAGCTGCCGTTCGCGTAGAAATTGACCGCGCCAACCGGATTATAAGCGGCGTCGGCGTCGGCCCCAAGCGTCACGCTGGCGCTGGCGGTGTAATTGGTGGCGTTGCCGGCGGGCGCGGTCAGGATCACGGCGGGGGGCGGATTCGTGAACGGATAGAGCTGGGTCTGCGGAATGACGGCCAGCGGCGTCGAGGGACTGCTCCACGCGAGGGTCACGGAGGCGTTGTTGGTTTTCTGGTAGTAATCCAGCTCGAGGTTGTAAAGCTGCTGGGCGGCGAGGGCGAGGTGGTTGGTCTGGCTGGTGGCATTGGTTTTGTCCCCCCAGTCGTTGATCAGCAACTGGCCGTTGAGATACAACCGCACCCCGTCATCCGCCGTGGTTTGGAAAGAATAGGTTTCATTATATTGCGGCTGCAAGGCGCCCGTCCACCGCACGGTGAAGTTCGTCGCGCCCACGAGGGGATTCGGCCCGGTGGTGCCCCAGTTGAAATTAATCGTGGCATTGGTCTGCACCAACACCGGCAGGCCGGTGAAGGGACTGGCGCTGGTGTGATTCGCGTAATACGCGCCGGTCAGGCCGGTGCCGTTGCCGGCCGCCGCGGTGTTGATGAAGGACGCGCTGGCGATGGCGCTGTTGACCGCGCCGGCAGCAATGGCGGCGGCCTGAACCACGGCGTTGCTGGTCAGGTTAAACGGACCGGTATAAAGCGTGGAACCCGCCGTCGGCGGCGTGCCATCCAGCGTGTAATAAATGGAAACGCCGGCGGTGGCGTCGGTGAGCGAAATCAGGACGGAGTTGGTAAAGGCGCCGCCGGCGGGGGCAATGGCGGGAGCCGTCAGGAAAATTGCGGGGCCGTAAACAGACAAGGCATATTCCGCGCCGACATAGACCTTGCCGCCGGCGACAACCGGCACGGTCATTTTGACCGCGCCGCCCGGATTATCGCGCGCGAGGTTCATGCTGGTGTTGTATAATTCCTGCGCCAGATTGGTGGCGTTGAAGGCGTGCAACACCGCCGGGCCGCTGCTGGAATAAGCGCCGGGATCGGTCGCCCAGGCGATGCCGTTGTTCGTGCCGTTGGCGGAGATCACCGGCGTGGCCCCCGGAAACCCGAAGCTGGCGGAAGACCGGGATTGGGGCGCGGCCACAAGAACCCCGTTGTTGATGGTGAAGGCTTTCATGACATCGCCGTTGCCATTGTAAAACAGCAAATGGTTCCAATATGCGGGGGAACTCCAGACGCCAGCGATCTGGCCTCCGACTTCCTGCACGATTTGGTTGTCGTTGGCGCTGTTGTATTTCCCCAGGTTGTCCCGGTCCACCAGATGAATGATGCCCGCCTTGCCCGCGCCGACGATCAGGTGCGGATGCGCCGCGCTGCCGGCGGAATCCGGCAGCAACAGCGGCCCGCCGGAACCCAAATCCGTGTCCGCCGCCGCCATCGCGGCCTGGTTGTAAGGCGTGAAATAATCCACCACCGCGAGCTGGTTGGAGGTGGAAAGTTTGACAAAGCTGTCGGCATAGTCGCCGCCGTTGGTGTTCGCGCTGAAGGAGCCGTTGCCGGTTTCAAAATACAGGTTGTTATTGGTGTCCACGCAGAGCCCGTTGCCGCCCATCCAGAGCGCGCCTTCGCCCGGATTACTGGAAAACGCCGGGCTGTTGGCATTCGGCGTGGTGTTGAAAACATAATTGGTCAACTGCACCAGATTGGTTGCGTTGTAGCCCATGATCCAGCCGTGATAAGGATCGGTGTCGCCGTGACTGCCGTAGCTAACGTACAATATGCCGTTGGCCAGCGTCAGCGCGGGACGTTGCAGATGCTGGATGGCGGCAAAGGTCACGACGGAACCATTGCCCGCCACCCCCGTGCCCGGAACCGAGGCGGCGACCACCACCGGGCTGTAAGGCCGCTCGTGTCCGTTGGTGAGGTCCAGCGCGTGGAGGCGATGGTAATAATTGGTCGAAACGCCCGGCACCACTTCGCGGGTGAAGGCATCCAGATAAATCGTGCCGGACACCGGATCAATGACCGGCGTGCCGGTCGCGCCCTCTTCGGGGACCAGATCCGTGTTGCCCTGCGTGTGGTAGCGCGTGCCGTATTCGGTTGAAGGCGAGAGGGCGGCGATGCCCAGGTTGGTTTGCCAGAGCAAACCGCCGTTGGCGCCCGCATTGCTGCCGGCATCAAACGCGTAAACCGAGTCGTGTTCGGTCGCCACAAAAACCACATCATGCACGCCCTGGCCGGCGACGTTCAGGTTGGTGACGATCAACGGCTGGCAATAGACATAACCATCCACGGCATAGGAAAACAGCCGGCCGAAATTGGTGACGTTCACATTCGCCAGGGTCAGCAGGGTTTCATTGGTGTTCTGGCCTTGCCGGGTGTTGTCGTAATGATAGGTCAGCACCGGCCAGCGCGTGACCGCGAGCGTGGTGAAGGTTCGGGAGGCCGCCCCCCACGCAACCCCCGCCGAGTTGGAAACCGACGCGGTAAAGTAATACGTCGCGTTGGCCGTCAAGCCCGCAATCTGCGCCTTAAACACCCCGGATTGCACGCCCAGTGAAACCGTGTTTGACCAGGCGGCCGGATTGGTGCCGCCGTCGGCGGGGCCATAATAGAGCCGGACGAGCGGCCATTCGTTGCCGGTGCTCACCACCTGGCCATTCAACGTGGCAAAGGCGGCGGCGATGCCGGTCGCGGGCAAATTGGTCACGCTGGCCAGGGAGAGAGTGGACAGCGTGGTGAAACTCCGGGACGGCGCCGCCCAGGAGCTGCCGACATTATTTGAAGCCCAGCCGGTGAAAAAATAAGGGGTGTTGATCGCCAGGCCCGTGACGAGCGCGGAATAGCTGCCGGCCTGCGGCCCCAGGGCGACCTTGTTTGACCAGGCCGCCGAATTCGTCCCGCCGTCGGTTGGTCCATAAAAAATTTCCACCTGGGGCGGGGTGCCGCCGGTCGAAACCACCTGCCCGTTCAGCGCCGCCGAGTCGGCCTGGATGGCGGTGGCGGGGGTGTTGGTGATGGTCGCTGCGGTTGGCGGTCCCGACAAAGTCAATCCGAGGTCGAACACCGCATCATAAGCGTGACTGTTTCCGGGGGTGATTGCCCCCCCCGCCACTGGCAGCAGGCCAAGCTCGCCACCGGAATAAGGATTGCCGGACGCATTTCCCATCGCCTCCCAGCCGCCGACCGCGCTGGTGGCTTTGCCGAACGAATAGGCATAAACCGCATTGTTTGACAGGGCCAAATTCAAACCACTCCAGAGCAGCCAATCGCCGTCGGAAAACGTGAAATTGCCCGAGCTGTAGGCCGCCAGCACGGTGGCGGTGCCGCCGTTGACGGAATAAATGTGCAACAGATAACCTTGGGGCGTGGCGGTGCCGGAGGTCGAGCCGCCGCCGGTTTTGATGGCCACGGAATTGAGCACATACCCGGACCCGGCGTTGGCCGTCGTGAAGGTCTGGCCCGGCTCGCCCGCGCCGTGATTGGATTGATTGTCCGTGTAGTAATTCAGGCCGTCCGGCATGTCCGCCTGACCGGAAGTGCTCAACTGCGAAATGTCGTTGACGCCCGGCGTGGGTGGGGTGGTGCCGAGATCGGTCAAGGTTGCCGGGGTCTGCGCCAGCAAGGCCAGGCCCGGGAATACCACCGCCAGCAAAACGCCCAGCCCGGCGGAACCCTGTGGAACCCGCCCTCGTCCAATTTTCCTCCGACCACACCACAAATTATTGATTTTCATAGAGAAGATTAATAGTTTACTCTAAAGCCATGACTTTACCAGTCTCAATTTGCCCATGAAATCCCGGGTCCAGCTTTGGCGGCTCGCGGCGTTGGTTTTCAGCGCGGTCTGGCTGGGTTCCGCCGCCAGCCGCGCGGCCGATGGGTATCAGGTTTTCGTCTCCAACGAAAAATCTGGCGACCTCACGGTCATCCGCGGCGGCGATTTCAAAGTCACCGCCACGATTCCCGTCGGCAAACGTCCACGGGGCATCCACGCCAGCCCGGACGGCCAGACGGTGTATGTCGCCTTAAGCGGCACCCCCGTGGAACCGCCGCCGCATCTGGATGCCAGCGGCAATCCGGTCCTGCTGAAGTACCAGACCGCCGCCGACGAAGACAAGACGCCGGCCGACAAAGCAGCGGACGGCATCGGCCTGGTGGACGCCGGGCAAAAAAAATTCCTGCGCAAAATCCCCGCCGGCTCCGATCCGGAACAGTTTTGTCTAAGCCCGGACGGATCAAAAATTTACATCGCCAATGAGGACGTCGGGGTGGCCACGGTGCTGAACGCGGCGACCGGCAAAGTCGTCACTTTTGTTCCCGTCAGCCGCGAGCCGGAAGGCGTGGGGGCCAGTCCCGACGGGAAGTTTTTCTATGTCACCTGCGAAACCGCCGGCGATGTGTTTGCGATTGACGCGCATGATTACCAAGTCACCGGCCACCTCGTGGTGCATCCGCGCCCGCGCAACGTGGCGTTTCTGCCGGATGGTTCGCGCGCGTTCATCCCCTCGGAATCCGTCGGCGAATTGAACGTGATTGACACGGCCGGCCAGTCGGTTTTGAAAGTGGTCACGCTGCCCAAAGGCTCGCGTCCGCAGTGTGTGCTCGTCTCGCCGGACGGGAAAAGAATTTATGCCAGCACCGGGCGGGCCGGCACGGTGGTCGTGGTGGACGCGAAGACGTTGGAAGTGGTGAACACCATTCCCGTCGGCAAACGTCCGTGGGGCATCGCGTTTTCGCCGGGTGGAAAATATCTTTTCGCCGCGAACGGGCCTTCGGATGATGTGTCGGTGGTTGACTTGGCGGCGGGGAAGGAAATCGCCCGGGTGCCGTCGCCCGGCAGCCCGTGGGGCGTGGTGGCCGTGCCCGACGCGAAATAATTCAACCGCGACCAAAGCCCGTTGCGGGCCACCGGTTCGCGCGAAGCGGCCGGTTATTTGGTTCCGGCAACGGGGCCGGCTTTTTCGGCGGCTTCAAAATTCAGGTTCGTGGCTTTGAGCAGGTTGGCGGAAAAGCGCCGCACCGTTTTTTGCACCGTGCCCACGGACGTGTAAGTATATTGGCCGGCGGGATAGCCCAGCAGGCTGACGTAATCGTATGGCTTGGGCCGGGCACCCGCACCGCGCGACTTGGGAACGTCCGTGAGAAACACCACGCCCACACAAACGGATTCCGGCTCGTGACTTTCCACCAGGCTGGCGGGGCGGCTGGCCGTCACGGTGCCGGAAATGAGCCACGACTTGTTGAATGGCGGACGCAACAAGTTGGTGTAGCCGCTGTCCACCACCAGCCCGCCCGGCAGCACCTTGAGAATTTTGCCGCAGATGATGCGGCGGCCCTGCAGGCACTCCGCGCGAATTTGTTCGGCGCGCGTGATGGCTGGCGGGGGCGGATTGGTTTGGATTGCCGCCGCCGCCGCGCCAGGGGCTGCAATCGCCTGGTCCTGGGCGGCGGCCTGGCCGGCGGCAAAGAGCATCAGGGCAAAAAACATCCAGCACCGGGCCGGCACGCGCGCGAAGGCGGGCCGCGCGGTTAACGGCGCGGAAGGGCGCGACAACGGTGCGTCCCAAAGGAGGAGGTTGGTGGTTTGCATGCGGGCTTGGCGGTCATTTCGAGTACTCCGGTTATATCGCTTAACTCCGGGTGAAAGTAAAGCCCATTACCCCATTACCAGGATCCTGAAACGCAGCTGAACCGAGTCCTTGGATTCATGTGCATCCACCTCTTTTTATGGGTTTTTTTGCCGGTTTGAAGCATTTCGGCTTACCCATTTGCCTGTAACAAACGCCGGGATTTCTTTAAGCTTCAGGTGAATGGTGTCAAAACATCCTGATAGCTCTGCGCGGCCCACGCATGGGGCGGTGTTCGCCACCACCCACTGGTCGGTGGTGCTGGCCGCCGGGCAAGCTGATTCCACCTCGGCGCAGGGCGCCCTGGCTCACCTGTGCCAGATTTACTGGTATCCGCTCTATGCCTACGCGCGCCGTTGCGGTCACTCCCCGCATGACGCGCAGGATTTGACCCAGGAATTCTTTGCCCGGCTGCTGGAGGGTAATTGGGTGGCAAAAGCCGATCAGCAACGCGGACGTTTTCGCTCCTTCCTGCTGACGGCCATGAAACGGTTCATGATCAATGAATGGAAGAAAGAGCATGTGCAAAGACGCGGCGGCAACCAGCCCGTGCTTTCATTGAACGCATTGAGCGAAGATTCCGCCGAACACCGTTATCAATTGGAGCCGGCGGAAAAAGACACGCCGGAAAGTCTGTACGAGCGAGGCTGGGCCTTGTCCCTGCTGGACAGCGTGCTTTTGCAACTGGAGCAGGAATACGCCCGCGAAGGAAAAACGGAATGGATGGAGGCGATGCGGCCCGCGCTGACCGCCGGGCGGGACGCCATCCGCCATGCGGAAATTGCCGCCACGCTGGGGATGACGGAAACCGCCGCGCGGGTGGCGGTGCATCGGCTGCGCAAGCAGTATCGCCGCCTGATCCGGTTGGAAGTGGCCCACACCGTCGCCAAGCCGGAGGAGGTGGACGACGAAATGCGCCACTTGTTCCAAGCGCTTGCCGGGTCGTAAATGATTGTAACGGCCGCGAAGAATTCTTTAAGCAAGCGGTGGACACACAAAATGGACACGCGAAAATCATGCCAGAACTGCGGAGCGCCGGTGGCGGCGGACGCGCCGCGCGGCGGGTGTCCGGCTTGCTTGATGAAAGTGGCGATGGGCACCGGGACGGACGCGGATGGCGAATCGCCAGGCTTCGTTCCGCCGACCGTGGAAGCGCTGGCGGCCAAATTTCCGCAGCTGGAGATTATCGGGTTCATCGGGCGTGGCGGCATGGGCGCGGTTTATAAGGCAAGGCAAAAGGTGCTGGATCGCGTCGTGGCGCTGAAAATTCTCCCCCCGGACACCAGTCAGGACCCCGCCTTCGCGGAACGGTTCACCCGCGAAGCGAGGGCGCTGGCCAGGCTGAACCACCCGGGGATTGTCACCATCCACGAATTCGGCCGCGCGGACGGCCTGTATTTCTTCCTGATGGAATACGTGGACGGGCTGAATTTGCGTGATTTGCTGGCCGCCAGCCGCATCTCACCGCACGAAGCCCTGGCCATCGTGCCGCAGATTTGCGAGGCGCTGCAATTCGCCCACGACCAAGGCATTGTGCACCGCGACATCAAGCCGGAAAACATTTTGCTCGACCGGCGTGGCCGGGTGAAGGTGGCGGATTTTGGCCTGGCGAAACTGGTGGCGGCGGAAACCGGCCCGGAAGGTGAAAGCGCCATCACGTCTGCGCCGGCCGATTTGACCCGCGCCGGCAAAATCATGGGCACGCCGAATTACATGGCACCGGAGCAGAAGGCGCAACCGGAGGCCGTGGATCATCGCGCGGATATTTACGCGCTGGGCGTCGTGTTTTACCAGATGCTCACCGGCGAATTGCCGGACCAGAAAATCGCGCCGCCATCGGCCAAAGTTCAAATTGACGTGCGCCTGGATGCCATTGTGTTGCGCGCGCTGCAGCAGCAGCCGGAGCTGCGCTACCAGCAGGTCAGCGAAGTGAGAACGCTGGTGGAGACCCTCGGGGCAATGAATCCCGGTCCGCTGGCACCTCCCGCTCCATCCCCACCTTTTACTCAAACCATGAATACAACCTCCTCCCAATCATTCCGGCGCCGGGCGGTCATCTTTATCGGCGTTGCGGCATGCGCGGTCATCACCGGGTTGGCCGTCCGGTTGCTGCTCGAAAAGCAAATCACGCTTGGCCCGTCCAATCCAGGGGCCGAACAAGATTCGGACGCTTGGTGGGTTGGCACCAGCGGGAAAGGCTATCTGTTCGTTGACCATACCGATCCCGCCAGCGGCAACAGTGATTTCACTTTGGGCAACACCAATCTGGAGGGGAATAACTCGGTGGCTTGGCGGTCCGTGGCTTTTCCGCTCGGTCCGGCGGCGGCCGGCGCCAAACCCATCACCTTTTCATTCAGCTACAAGCTGGTGGACGAGGTGGATCCGGGGGACAACGTCCTGGTGCAGGTGCGGTTTTTCGATCAGGCGACCAATTGGATCAGCGATCGGGATTTTCCGGTTGGGGCCATCACGCATGACTCCTTCATGAGCCACTATAAAACAGTGACCGTGGGTGATATCCGCGCCCCGCAGCGCGCCCAGATGGCGGATGTCCACATCAACACCGATTGGAAGGGCTTCCACTGGAGTTCTGGCAACGCCCGGTTTGACAACATTTTCGTCACCACCGTGCCGTATTCCTTGCGCTGCAAGGCTGTGGTCATCACGGTGGCTTTGGCCAGCCTTGGCTCATTGATTTTGTTGCTGGTCCGTTTTTGGCGTCGCAGCGTGCCTGCGTCAGCCGCCGCCAGTATAAGCCGGAACGATTCAGTAAAACAGATTTAAAACCACGGATGGACACAGATGAACACGGATATAAACGTGATTTTCCAACCGTCCAGAAAGCGCACCGTTGAGTGACCGGCGGAAAACCAAGCCGGAGCGCCCTTCTGACCTTGCTTCATCCGTGTTCATCCGTGTTCATCCGTGCCCATCTGTGTTCAAGTTGTTAAAAGCCTTTATTCTAAAGGGTTTTCTTGTCGGATGGACGGCCACTGTCAGCGGAATTGTCAGTAACGCGGCGAGTTGAAAAACAATTCGCCACTACTGTTCAAGCCTTGCTGAAACTTTGCCACCACTCGCGTTCAAAAACGCAGTCGGTTACAGACTGTTTTCTCGTTCAGATAAATCACATTATGAAAACGAGATTCAACATGTTCCGGCGCGCGGGCGTATTCTACACCGAGGACACCGCCACCGGCAAGCAAACCAGTCTGCGAACCAGAGACGAAACCGAGGCCAAGAGCCTGCTAAACGCCCGCAACGAGGCGCAACGCCAGCCGGTGCTAAACTTGCATCTTGCCCGCGCCTACCTCACGGCCAGCGACCCCGCCTTTGTGGAACGTACTTGGCAAACCGTCATGGATCAGTTGCAGGCGCGCGGCAAGGATAGCAGCCGCGAGCGTTACGCGTCCGTGTTCAAGTCATCCTGCTTTGACGCCTTGCGTCAAAAGAAATTATTGGAAACGACCGCCGATGATTTTTTTGCCGTGTTCAAGGACGGCAAAGTGTCCATCGTCTATTTTTTGAAACGGCTGCATAACTTCGCCTTGAGCTTGGGCTGGATTGCCTTGCCGGTGGTTGCGCCCTACCTTTGGCCGAAATACGAGGCCAAAGAGCGGCGCGGCATCACGCCGGACGAACAGCAGAGCATCCTTGCCATTGAAAAGAAAGCCGAGTGGAAACTGTTTTTGGAATTGCTTTGGGAAACGGGCGCGGCACAAGGCGACGCCGCTGCCATGACCGCCGAGGACGTTGACTGGCAGAGCCGGACGATTACTTACTTCCGCGCAAAAACCGGCTCGCGGGCGCAGTTCACCATTAGCAAGGCACTGGAAACGGTTTTAGGCCATTTGCCGACCACTGGCGTATTGTTCCCAAAGCTCTCGACGTTCACGGCCAACGACCGGGCAAGCCGGTTTCGCCGCCGCTGCAAACGGGCGGGCGTGTCGGGCGTGACCTTGCACAGCTACCGCTACGCTTGGGCGGAACGGGCAAAGGTTGTCGGGATGCCCGAACGGTTTGCCCAGGCTGCGCTTGGGCATAACAGCAAGGCCATCCATCGCGCCTATGCAAAACACGCCCAAATCATTGTGCCGTCATTGGAAGAATACGAAGCGAAAGCGGCGGCTGGCCTGCAAACGGCGAAGGCGAATTAACGGGAAGCAACTACCAGCGAAGCATGACCATTCTGCGGCAAGTCCGCAGAATGGTTTTTCTTTCGGGCGTTTTGGTGCTGCCAATGCTGGCTAATGGTGTTGGTGGCTTTGACGAGCCAAGCACGGTCTTTGGCGGTTTCGAGAACGTCCGCCGTGGCGAAATACTTGGTGGAGTTTTGGGCGGGATTGCCGAGCGGCTTGAGCAGCCGCGCAGAAATCAGCGCGGGGATGTCATGCGGCTGGCAGTTCAGCACCCAGCCCGCTTGCTCCGCCGTTAGGCGGGCGGGCAGTTGACCGAGCAGCGACAGGAACCGGGCTTGTTCTTCTTTCATGCCTTGTCAGTCGTGACCGGCTCAAAAAAGCGAACAGGCAAAAACCCGTTGAACGAATTTTTCAGACATGCTACGAAGAATTTGCATGGTCGAAATTCCCACGGAGAATCTGGCGGAGTTGCAGCAGCAGGAGGCGGAACTAATCGCCACGCTTGCGACCGTGCGGCTGGCGATTCAAGCGATTGTAGCCATGCTGCCCGCCGAGGCCAGAGGCGGGACAAAGCAGCAGCCCCCGGAGTCAAACGACGGCGTAGGCCGGTTTATGAATCAGGTATTGGCCGAGCTTGGCGTCCAATTTACATCGGTGGACATTTTCGAGAAGGCGAAGAAGATGCAGCCGGATTTTGACCGCAAACTGTTGGAAAAGGCCGTGAATCGGCTGCAACGGACGGGCGCGATTCAAAAGATAGAAGCCGGACGCGGCTGGCGTCCGGCTCGATTCCAAAAACGATTCCAACGTTAAGGCAGCAGCGGCAATTCCGTCTGGTGTCCCTTCAAGTGGTAAGTCCGCACGAAGGCGAGCCGATCCCCGTTGAACATGAAACGGATGTTGATGAAGAAAACGCCGTCGCTGGTGCTGCGATAGAGAAATTCTTTTTCCAGCAGTTCCCGCAAGCCACGCCGGAAAGTCCGTTCCTTTAATCCCCGGTCATGCGCGAGGTATTGGCTTAATTCAATTTTGTCATGGCCGTGATTTTCGCGTATCTGGTGATAGACCAGTTCAAAAATCTGCATCCCCGCTTTGGACAGGGCGCAGGCTTGCTTGATTCCATCCAGAAACAATTTCACAAACCGGCTGGCGTCCACTTCCTCTTGCCACCAGAACCCCACGCCGCCGATGCCTTTGATCTCGCCGCTGGTGTTGTCCACGATGACGGCGGCTTTGCCGCCCGGCACTTCAAAACGCCGCTGGCGCGTCGCCAGTCCATTTGCAGGCGGGATGCTTGGATTGACACGATAGACCGGCAGACCTCGTTTCGTGGTGACTAAATTCCCTTGTGTGTTTTCGGCCATTTTTACCTCCTGATTTTGGTCGTGAACGACTCGCACCGTGTCACAGTTTGACCAGATTTACAACGGGTTTTTGGCCGTCGAAAACACGAAACTGGCCGAACTCGGACAGAAAGTGTCCGTGCGGGTTCTGAAAAATCAAAGGCTTAACCCGTTCTCCTTTCTTATACTAAAAAAGGGATTACGGGCGAGTTATCCATGCCGACGCCGACGCGCTCCCAAAGCGTAGGCGAGGCGGCGGGGTGGGTAACTCGCGCCACGCCTTGCAACCTACGGCGCTCTTTTTAAGGCGCGGTTGCAAGGCGGGCAAAAACCGCATTAGCTTGGCAGGGAGAAGAAAATTTTTCACTGGCTACGGGGGTAGCGGGCGGCTTGCGCCGCCCCATTCAGTGAACAAATTTGACGCCTTTACAGGCTCGACATTCCAGTTTGTGCCGCCGGTTGCGCGGCGTCTTGGACGACGACCTCGATGGACTCGATGAGTGCGGCTTGAGCATCCGGCAGTTTCGGCCACTGGTTACGGTCGTATTCCTGAATGAAATCCGCCGTCCCCGCCAGCAACGCCATGATGACCGGCTGCAAATTGCGTCCCGACACTTTCACGCCAAGGATTGTATAAACCAGCACGAAATTTGTGCCGGAGTTGCCATCATAAATGATGTCAAGCAAGTAGCCGTAGCCCGGCGCGTGTGTCGGCTTGTTGGCGCGTTTGATCTTCAAACGCTCCACGCGGTCTTTCGCCGCGAACGCAACATAGCCGTCGCCGGGGTCTGACGGCGGAAAATCCGCCGTCCGTTTCCGAAATTGTGCCAGTGGGTCAGTCATAAATTTTCCTTTTTTTTAGCGTTCCATTCCCGGTTCATCTTTTTGGCGGTTTTCATGGTGCCGTGCGCGGGAGCCGAGCAGCTTGTGCCAAGCGTCCTGCGCGGCGCGTAGCGCCCGCTCGCGGACTTGCTCCATGAACAGCACCGGATGCTGCCACCAGCGCGAGCCGACGCCGCGCTGTTGCACCTGATGCACTTCGCCCCCCTGCCGAATCGCCTTGAAGAACGGCAGGGCTTCGTTTGAAATTTTAACCTGACGGACGACCTTGAAACGCTCCGGGTCTGGCTCGACGCCTTTGCGCTGCATGGCCGTCGCCGCCACGCCGATTTTCGGCTGCGGCTCGCGGTCAATTCCCTGCGCCTTGAGCGTGCGGTGATCCACCCGCTCCGGGCGACCGGCTTTTTCCAAAGCCTCATTGACCGCTTCCGCCCATGACTCGCGTTGATGACACAAGAGACTTTTTTCATTCCACTCCCGCGGCTTTTTGGCGGAGAAATTTTCGCCCTCGATTTTCCGCATCGTGCAGAGAATGTGAACGTGCGGGTTCGTGCCGCTCGCGGGATGATGGAGGGAGATTTCGGCGACCATGCCGGACGTGACCAGCTCCTTTTTCGCCCAGCCCACCGCCGTCTGAAATTGTTCGTCGGGGGACAGCTCCGGCGGGACGGCCAGAACAAACTCGCGCGCGAGTTGTGCGTCCACCCGTTTTTCGCTCCGCTCGACGGTGTTCCAAAGCTGGCCGGAATCGTGCGCCCAGGCGGGCGCATTTTCCGGGGCGAAAATCGCCGATTCAATGACGCCCCTTGCACGCCGGGCGTAGTCGAAAGTTTTCTCCCGAATTTCGTCGCGGAGTTTCGTGCCCGCACGATAGGCAGCCGCCGCGATGACCGAGCGGCCACATTTCGCGCGACTGAAAATTTTCGCCTCTAGCCTGAAAAATGCCATGCCCTACCAGTCGCCATCCGCCCCCTAAACCGAACACGATTTCGGGCATTATAGCACAGGAAGCCGCAGCTTGTCTTGGGGGACGTGGCGAGGCCGGAGGGACAGCCCCGGAAAAAATGCCCGGCGGAAAAAAAGGGGGAATGGCGAGGTTATACATTGCTGCGCAACGTCACCTCGCCAGAGGGGACTACCGCCCCCTTGGAATCCCCCGTTTCAAGGGCGTGCCGCCCTTAAAATACCCTGCCCAATGGTTGCCACCCTTGGAACCCGCAGCACGAGGGCGTGCCGCCCTTGCACCCTGCCCAACCGTGCGCCGGTTGGATGCGCGGTCTTGGCAGACGGCCAACGGGGAGCGTGCTGGCCCGGTTCGCCCTTGCTCGTTACCCCCCGCTCGGCTGCCGATGCCGATGGCCACACCGTCGCCGTCAAAAAAACATGAAGCGAAAAACACTTACCATTCCCGGCAAACCGTGATAAACTTCCACTATGAAAACGGAAACCGTTGAAATTCCATCCGCCGTTCTCTCGTCCGTCGAAACTCTCGACGAGCTTCAGGACTGGCTCACGGCACAGAATCGTAGCGTCATCGCCGAATTGCGCGTGGCGCGGCGCGAAGACGTGGCCGGTAAATTCAAACCTTGGAAACCCCGCCACCAGCCGTGTCCTACCAAGTCGAAATAGGCGGCAAGGCCGACGCTCAACTCGCCGGACTTGTCCACGCCTTTAACGCGGCGTCCGATGATCTTGGTTTCGAGCCGATAGTGACCAGTTGCCATGCTGCCTTTCCAGTCGCACGCCAAGGCAAAAACCGAACAAGCGGGTTTGCCGGTGTGCCACCTCCCCTCAAAAGAATGCCGCAGGCAAAAGGTGTAAGGGGCGCGGTTATATGTTGCAAGGGCAACATCCGCGCCAAGGGGGGCTGACTGCCCCCGTTGGATTCCCCGTTTCATGGGGTTTCACCCCCTAAAAACCCCCACCAAAGGCAAGCCTCTGGACTCGCTCCCGCAGGGCGTGCCGCCCTGACACCCTGCCCAACCGTTCGCCGGTTGGAGTCGCGCCAAAGCTGCCGCTCTGGACGGGTTACGGAAAGGCAAGGGAGGGAGTCGCAGCCATGCGACCGCAGCGGGGCGCGAGCTGGAGGCTCGACCGCCGCCCCGCTGCTCGTTTTAACTCGCGGCCAAACGTCTCTTTTTCCGGCGATAATTCTTGCGGAAATTCGCCAGTTGCGGCCTACTCAATGCAAAATGAATACCATACTCGTCAAATCAGTTCCGCCGGGCGACTTTGAAGAAGTCAGCATTCACATGCCTGATTGGCAGGCGCGTTTTCTCAAGCTCGTTCAGGAGCGGAAGCCCGTAAAGTATGATGTTTACACGATGCCAAACCTCTCGAAAGAAATTCAGGGCGAGTTGAGCAGGCAGAGCTATTGTCACCTAATTTTGGAGAGTGACAATGACAAGCATTTTCTGACGCCCGTATCAAAATAGACCCACAACCCATACAAGGGGGACTAATGAAAAACCAAATATTATGGCCGGTTTTTTTGTTGGCAGTCGTGGCAACCGTGTTTTTTGCCAGTTCACAAAATGCAAATTGCGATGACGCAACATCGCCAGGCCGATACAAAATACTGAACACCCCATCCGGGCAATATGTGGAAACTTACATGCTGGATAAACAGACCGGCCGTCTCTGGATGTTGCGGGGACAGGTTTCTGATGCGCCGTATTTGATTGCATGTGTCTATCAAATGGTGAATGGCGGAACCGCTCTGTCGCCATTGGACGAAGGGACTCAATCCGAAACCACGGAAGATCGGTTTGTGATTAAAAGTGCCCCCGGTTCACAATATGCTGAAACTTTCATCCTTGATAAACAAAACGGGCGAGTCTGGATGATGCGAGGCCAAGTGTCCCAAGGGCCGTATTTGATTTCTTGTGTTTATCAGCTTTCGAGCAGCAGCACAGCCTTGTCTCCCCTCTCTTCATTTTTGCCGAAGGATCGTTTTTCAATGACCTGCGTTGCCGGCGGTAGTTATCCTGAAACCTATGTGAATGACATTGAAACCGGAGCGATCTGGAAAATGCGGGGAGAAGTGTCCAAAGCTCCGTTTTTGATTCCTTGTATCTATCAACTTGTGAATGGTGAAACCGCCTCGACCCCAATAGAACGCCATCGCGAAATTGACTTGTTGAAAAAAACTGCACCAACTGCGTCCACCAGCGCGAATACACCCGCATCACCGAAGCAAAATCCCGAAAAAGAGGCAGCATTTTGGCGGGAGCAACTCGAAAACGTCAAAGCAGGCAAGGAATGGAAACCCCTACGTGGCTTCGACAGCGACGGCAATCCAATTGTTGGTGCGCCGCAACCTCCAAGTGCATCAGCGGAAGAAACCATTAAATATTGCATTAAAAGCGCACAAGATGCCGCCACATCGAAACCTTAAAATTTTCAAACAAAATGCGCCCGGAAGAATTTGAAGATGCGAAACTGCTTTGGAAAATGTTTTATGCCGGGCAGTCCTTCGAGCACGCGCGGGCGGCGGCTGAATACGTTCTCAAAGAAAATATCTCAGCAGACGATGCGATGCTTTACCCCTTAATGACTGCGGTTTACGTCCTTTACGTGAAGCCATTTGAAAAGTCTCACGGTGTGGGGTGCCTTGGTGAAGAACTGATTCCCCTTGAATATCAGGAGTTGCACCGAGAATTGTTGAAACACCGGGATAAAATCTTGGCGCATTCGGATGCCAAGGGGTTTGAATGGCTCGATGCCGGACAAGCTAATCAGGTTCGACTAGTGCGACGCCCAACGGACAAGAGTTTGGTCTGTAGTCAACTTCAGGCAAATCCTGCCCGGTTGCCAGACATCATAAGCCTCTGCCTCGAACTTCAAGAACAGGTCGAAATCAAAAAACGAGAGCTTTTCAAGCGATACGAAAAATATGTCCCTGCGGAAGTCGGTGAATATATTTTGAACATCGAAGACCCAAACGACGACTTTTTTAGACCAGCAAAGCCTGTTGTTGAAACAGATTAGGAGAACTGGGGAATAGAAGACCGAGGGAAAGGCGGCTTTTAGGGTGTCAGTTTTGATTTCCGCCCGTCGCGGAGGTTGAATAGTCAGACTGTGCTTCTGTCGCTCTCAGCCGCCGCGACGGGCGGCGATTATAAACGCAACCACTGTCAGTGATTTTGCCAGCGCAAGGGCTCAAAAGTAGTGAAAAATAGTGGCGAGTAATGGCGAATTTTCATTGTGAATACAGGGGTTTATGCTATTTTCTTCGTATCTGAATCGGGTTTACAGACCGTGTCCATCTGTGGTTAAATTATTCTTTAGCTGCATGGATACGGATAAGAGACTTGACAAAAACCTGCCAGAACAGCCGCTCCCCAAGCTGATAAGCCCGGAAAAAATGGAGCTTCCCAGGGGGGCTGTGTAGTGAAGACCTTTGGGGTGGCAACCCTCAAAAATCGAGCATTTTTGAGGGCCAGCCTCAAAAAACACCCAGTGTCGAAAGTCGGGTTAATTCCCTGGCTGGCCTCATTTTTTTGTTTACTGGCCTGAGGGATCGGGCATGGTATGGGGGTAAATTCAACCCCAAGGAGACAACATGAATAACACTCGCAATCCAGTTGGCTGGTTTGAACTCTATGTTCAAGACCTGAATCGCGCCCGGGCTTTTTACGAAGCCACCTTCCAAGTTGAACTGAAGCCGCTGCCCAGTCCCATTATTCAGATGCTGGCATTTCCGGGCACTCCGGAGGGACATGGCTGTCCCGGGGCGTTGGTGAAGTTGGAAGGGAAAGCTTCCGGCGGCGGCGGCACGATTGTGTATTTCTCCTGTGACGACTGTGCCATCGAAGCGGACCGCGCCCGCAACCATGGCGGGGAAATATTCAAGCCGAAGTTTTCCATTGGCGATTACGGATTCATCGCCTTGGTGGTGGACACGGAGGGAAACATGTTTGGGCTGCACTCGCTGAAGTGAATCGAAACTTCGCGGAAAGGGCGCGAAGCGTTAAGCCTGAACCCCGAAGGTTATTACCACGAAATACACAAAACACACGAAAACAGAAGCGGAATGGGTGATGGAATCCGCGAATGAAATCGTACAACCTTTGCGTGGCGTTAACGGTGGCCGTTTCGTCGGGTCAGTGGCCCGTGCCACCCCTTTCGATTTCGGAGTTCGGGTTAAGCCCGAATACCGAAGTTGGGAAAGATTGGGAAACACCTTGATCGGCAATGGATTGGGAATGCGGCGGCGGGTAAAGTTTCCACCCCTTGGTTGCAGGCGCGGCGCGCACGGAGTGACGCGCCCCACCGCGCTGGGCGCGCGGCAGGGTCCGTTCGTTTTCATTGCCCACTGCGGCTTTCGAGCCAATGCCGCCGGGCGCTATTTCAGCAGCCGGATTTGCGCGTCTTCGCGTTTGGCGGCCTCGCCGAGTGTCATGGTCAGTTTGCGGCGGCGCTCAATGATGTGCTTGTCCAGCAGGGGATCGTAGGGCACCGGGTATTTGCCATCGTAGCAGGCCATGCAGAAGGCGGAGGCGGGCTGGCCGGTGGCGGCCACCATGCCGGCCTGGGAAAGATAATGCAGCGAATCGGCGTTGAGGTAGCGGCGGATTTCATCCACGGAATTGTTGGCCGCCATCAGTTTGCTGCGGTCGGGAAAATCAATGCCATAGACGCACGGGTGCATGTGCGGGGGACAACTCACGGCCACATGCACCTCCCGGGCACCCGCTTCTTTCAGGGTTTTGACGCGCGAGCGGCAGGTGGTGCCGCGCACAATGGAGTCGTCCACGATCACCACGCGTTTGTCTTTCACGAGGGATTCAATGAGGTTGAGTTTGACGCGGACGTTGAAATCGCGGATGAGCTGCGTGGGTTGGAGGAAGCTGCGGCCGACGTAATGGTTGCGGATGAAGGCCATTTCGTAGGGGATGTGGGATTCCTCGGCGTAGCCCATGGCGGCGCAGACGCCGCTGTCGGGCACGGGAATGATTAGGTCGGCCTGGACGCCGTGCTCGCGCGCGAGCTGGCGGCCCATCTCTTTGCGCACGTCATAGACGCTGCGGCCGTTGATCACGCTGTCGGGCCGGGCAAAATAGACGTATTCAAAAATACAGAACGCGCGCTTTTGATGCTCGGGGAAGGCGGGAATGCTGGTCAGCCCGTCCTGGTTGATGATCACGACTTCGCCGGGCTCCACATCGCGCACGAACTGGGCGTGGATGAGGTCCAGGGCGGTGGTTTCGCTCGACAACACCCAGCCGCCGTTGTCGGTGCGGCCGATGGAAAGCGGGCGGAACCCATGCGGATCGCGCGCGCCGATCAATTCCTTTTCGGTCATGATGACGAGCGAGTAGGCGCCTTCGATGCGGCGGAGCGTGCGGACCACGGAATTGGGCAGTCCGCCCATTTCCGGTTGCGCGAGCATCATGATGATGATTTCGCTATCCACCGAGGTTTGAAACACCAGGCCCTGGCTTTCGAGCTCATCCCGCAACTTGGCGGCGTTGGTGAGGTTGCCGTTGTGGGCCACGGCGATCTGGCCGCGCATGCAGTCCACGGTCAGGGGCTGGGCGTTGCGCAACTGGGAGGAGCCGGTGGTGGAATAGCGGGTATGGCCGATGGCCATGTCGCCGACCAGTTCGTGTAACACCTTGGGGTCGTTGAAGATCTGCGGCACCAGCCCCATGCCGTGATGCTTGAAAAATTTGCTGTCGTGGCAGGTGACAATGCCGGCGCTCTCCTGTCCGCGATGCTGGAGGGCGTAAAGTCCGTAGTAGGTGAGCTCGGCGGCATTCGGGTGGCCAAAAACACCGAATACGCCGCAGTAATGTTTGGGATAATTTGTGGGTTTATGCATCGCGCGCGCCGCTGATTTAAACCGACCTGCCGCCAACAGGCAAGAGGTAAGAATGACGGGAAAATCCCCGGTCTCCGCGCCCGCCCGGATATTTCATGGTGGTTGGGCGGGCGACGCGAATAACCCGATGAAAAGAAACGTGCAAACACGTTCGAATCCGTTGTGGAAAAGCCACGGCACGCAGGTTTGGAAACCTGTATACGGCCGGCTTGGAAGCCTGCGCCACCTTGGTTTGCCACGTTTTTTCCGGTTTCACTGGAATAACTGGGTTAGCACATATCAAGCCAACTCAGGCCGGTTTAACGCCAAAAAAGTCCCCATTTTTTGGGGTCGGCAGATTTTCCGTCTTGGCTTTCGCGGTTGGTCCGCTAACCTTGCAGCTTAATAATTATTTATGATTGAAACAGACATTGAACTGTTGAAGGGGATCGCCAACCAGTTGCGCATCCATTCCATTGAGGCAACCACGGCGGCCGGCAGCGGGCACCCCACTTCATGCTGTTCGGCGGCGGATATCGCCGCCGCGTTGTTCTTCGGGCACATGAAGTATGAGGCGAAGAACCCGCACTATTATAATAATGATCGTTTTATTCTTTCCAAGGGGCATGCGGCTCCGCTCCTGTACGCGGTCTGGGCCGAGAATGGCCTGATTCCGGTTTCGGAACTCGTGAAGTTGCGGCAGTTTGGCAACGACTTGGAGGGCCATCCGACGCCCCGTTTGTCGTTCGTCGATGTGGCCACCGGTTCCCTCGGTCAGGGCCTTGGGGTGGGTGCCGGCATGGCCCTCGCCGCCCGCCAGGACAATCTCGATTACAACACCTATGTGCTCCTGGGCGACGGCGAACTCGCGGAAGGCTCGGTTTGGGAAGCCGCCTCGCTGGCCGGCATTTATGAACTGAACAATCTGATTGCCATTGTGGATGCCAACCGCCTGGGGCAAAGCCAGGAGACCGCCTTCGGCCATGACACCCATGTCTATGCTGAGCGCTTCAAAGCGTTTGGCTGGCGCGTGGAGGAAGTGGACGGGCATGATATTGAGGAAATCATTGAAGTGCTCGGCGGGGTGGGCCTGGACGACAAGCCGCTGGCCATTATCGCCAAGACGTACAAGGGGGCCGGGGTTTCCTTCCTGCAAGACAAGGATAACTGGCATGGCAAGCCCTTGAACCAGGAGGAAGCGGCGCGAGCCATCGCCGAACTGCAGCCCTCCGCCAAGTCGGGTCTGGGCGCGCCCATCGCGGCTCCAACCCAGTTGCCCGCGCCCCATCTCGCGGCCCCGGCGGCGTATCCGGCCATCAGCTACAAGCTGGGTGACCTCGTGGCCACCCGGGAAGCCTACGGCAACGCGCTGGTCCGCGTGGGCGAGGCCGATGTCCGCGTGGTCGCGATGGACGGCGACACCAAGAATTCCACTTTCGCCGACAAGTTCGCGAAGAAATTCGCCAGCCGCTTCACCGAATGTTTCATTGCCGAACAGAACCTCGTGGCGGTGGCGGTGGGTTTTGCCACGCGCGGGCATGTGCCGTTCGCCTCGACGTTTGCCGCCTTCTTCACCCGCGCTGCGGATCAGATTCGCGTGGCGGGCATTTCACAAGCGAACATCAAGCTGGTCGGCTCGCATGTCGGGATCAGCATCGGCGAGGATGGTCCCTCGCAGATGGCTTTGGAAGACCTCGCGCTGATGCGCGCCATTGTGGGCAGCACGGTGCTCTATCCGGCGGAGGCCGTGGCCACCGAGAAATTGCTGGAACAGATGGCCCAGCACAAGGGGCTTTGCTTCCTGCGCACCTCGCGCCCGAAGACCCCGGTCATTTATGGCAACGACGAGCCGTTCCCCATCGGCGGCGCAAAAGTGCTCCGCACCGGCGACAAGGCCACGGTCGTGGCTGCCGGCGTGACGCTGTTTGAAGCCCTCAAGGCCGCCGACCAGTTGAAAGCCGAAGGCATCAACATCTCCGTGGTGGACGCCTACAGCATCAAGCCGCTGGGCAAAAAGGAAATTCTCGCGGCCGCGCAAAAGACCGGCAACATCGTCATCACCGTGGAAGACCACTATCCCGAAGGCGGCTTGGGTGACGCGGTGGCGGGCGAACTCTCCAGTGAGGGCGTTAAGGTGTACAAGCTGGCCGTGAATGGCCTGCCCCGTTCCGGTCATGCCGCCGAATTGATGGCTGCCTTCGGCATTGACGCGGCAGCGATCGTGAAAAAAGTCAAGTCCCTGTAGGCTTGCCGATGGCTTGAGCAGGCGGATCCACGCGCGGAGGCGCGCATGGGGGCGGTTGACGAGGCGTCAACCGCCGCACGCGAGGGCGCGGGCGCTTCCCAGAACATTTTTCAACACCATGCTTGCCGCTGCACGTCGGCTGCCGCAAGCTTTTGCCGATGTCTGAACGCCCGGTTTCCACCCTGAACAAGCCCGACGCCGCGTTGGAAATGACGCTGCGCCCGTCGCTCTTCTCTGATTTCACGGGCCAGCCCAAGATCAAGGAGCGGTTGGAAATCTTTGTGGCCGCCGCCCGGCAGCGCGGCGAGTCGCTGGATCACATTCTGTTAAGCGGTCCGCCCGGCCTGGGCAAGACCACCCTGGCCAACATCCTCGCCCAGTCCATGGGTGCCTCCCTCAAGACCACCAGCGGACCCACCATCGAGAAGGCGGCCGATTTGGCGGGCTTGCTGACGAACTTGGAAGCGGGCGATGTCCTTTTTATTGACGAAATCCACCGCCTGCAGAAGACGATTGAGGAGTACCTCTATCCGGCGATGGAGGATTTCAAGCTCGACATCATCATTGATCAGGGGCCGAACGCGCGCAGCGTGCGGCTGAACCTGCCCCGCTTCACCCTCATTGGGGCCACCACCCGCAGCGGCCTGCTTTCCGCGCCGCTACTCACGCGCTTTGGCCTGCGCGAACGGCTGGATTATTATGCGGCCGAGGATTTGGAGAAAATTGTGGCGCGCTCGGCCCGGTTGCTGGGCGTGGAGGTGGAACCCGCTGGGGCCATGGAAATCGCCCGGCGCAGCCGGGGAACCCCGCGAATCGCCAACAACTTGCTCCGCCGGGTGCGTGATTACGCGCAGGTGCGCCACGACGGGCGGGTCACCGCCCAGGTGGCCGATCGCGCGCTGGCCATGCTGGAAATCGATCAGAACGGCCTGGATGAAATGGATAAGCGGATTTTGGAGACGATCATTGTGAAGTTTGCCGGTGGCCCCGTGGGGGTCAGCTCCCTGGCGGTGGCGGTGGGCGAGGAACCCGACACCATTGAGGAAGTCTATGAGCCTTATCTCATTATGGAGGGCTACCTCAACCGCACGCCGCAAGGTCGCGTAGCCACCCCCTTGAGCTACCAGAAACTTGGCTTGAAAGTCGTGGTCGGCGGCAATCAAGGCAAACTCTTCTCGTAGTTTTACATTGACATACTGTATATTTTTTTTACAATGTCCAAACTTAGAGTTTGTTAACAATTTCTGTTCAGACCAAAAAGGATATATATGAAATCATTGAGGTGCGCGATTTTAGCCGTTGCGGTGGCTTTGCCCATTGCTGTCCACAGTGCTGATAGCAAAAGCCAGGGAAGTGCATTTTTCGGCCAATTATCGGCGGTTGCTCCCGCCGAGCTGCCAACCACGGCGGCTGAATTGGTCAAGCAAGCGGACGCCAAGAATCAGGCTAAAACCACGATTGACGTGGTGCGGGCTGCGGTTGGGTTGAATCCAGCGGCGGCTCCGAGTGTGGTTGGGAGCATTGCCCAGTCTTCCCCCGCCATGGCGGCCACAGCGGCAGCCACGGCGGCGGCGCTTATGCCCAAGTCGGCGATGGTGATTGCCCGGGCGGCGGCGGCGGCGGCTCCGGACCAGGCGGGCGCGATTGTGGAGGCTATGGTTCGCGCATTGCCGTCTGATTTCCGGCTGGTGGCTGAAACCGTGGCCAAGATGGCCCCGGGTGCGGAGAAGGAAATTCTGGCCGGTCTTTTGGCGGCGATGCCCAATTTGGGAAGTGTGATCAATCCCGCGCTGGCCAGCAGTCCTCTGCCGCCATTGAATACCGTGTTGGCACAAGCGGCCGACACCTTGAAAATTCAGGGGTTGGCAGCGGGTAGTTTGGCTCCCACCCCGGTGTTTCTGCCCGTCGCAGGCGTTCGCCCCTCATCGGTCTCGGGATTGCCCCAAGGGCCAAGCACCAGCTCTGGGGGGGCTGGCGGATCCGGTCCGGGCACGATTATAAATCCGGGTGATGGCGGCGGGACCGTCACTGGGAATGATGAAGTGAATCCGTAGCCTCCGCCTCCGTGATTGAGCAGCGTTAAATTTTGATCCGAGTATTGACAGCAGAGAGCCATGAACCATATGAAACACATTATTTGCGGCAGCGTGTTGCTGACGATTGGTTTTACCGCGGGGGCGGAGACCATCATTGACGGCACCACAGATCTTAATGGCTATAGCTTGGCGGTAACCAACAATCAGCCTCTGGGGAACACCTACTATTTTTCCCCTGATTTGTACATGACCGGGTTTTCTTTCGTGTATTTTGGAGCAGGGGCCGGCACCGCCAACAAAAATTTGGGCGTGGAGTTGAATTTTTACGAGGCCGATGGCCCGCTGACCTTTGGTTCTTACGGCAATCCCACGCCTAAGACGTTGCTTTATAGCAGTGGATGGTACTTCAACACCGATGGCACTGAACTTCCGAACGGGAACAATACCATCGCTTACACGACTTCGGATTTTGGCAGTTTTGCGAATGAAGTCCTGCCCGCATCCCCCAACGGGTTCGTCTTTACGATCACTTTCACCAATCTGGGCAGTTCGGTGATTGACCTGCCTTTGGCGGACAACCAGTCCACGATTTCAGCCACGGACTATGGTTCCTATTGGATTTACAATTCGGGCACCAGTTCCTGGAATTTGATGACCAATTCAGCTTCCATTCCCGTTAATTTTGTGACCACAGTACAAGGGGTTCCTGAGCCTTCCATGATGGCCATGGGAATCCTTGGAGGCGCGCTGCTCGCCGCCGCTGGCATCATGCGGCGGAGAAACTAAGGGGTCATGGTGCGAAAGAATTGGCGGGGATTGCTGCCAGCATTGGTGTAGGAGAGCTTTCCGCCACTGAAATAATCGGTCTGCACTGGCGTCCACAACCGCAAATTGGTGGACTGCTGGATCACCACCGAGGGAGCCTGGCCGGTGACCGTGAACGAAAAGGTTCCATTGGTCAGCCAGCGCAGGGAGTTGATTTCCATCACCGGTACGGCAATGGCCAGGGTCCAAAGATTGGTTTGCTTCAACAGGTTTCTGGTATCCGTTCGCACCATTGCGGTGGCATCCCAAACATCTGCCTCCACCGTATTGGTTCCATTCCCAAGTTGCGCCGGCCAGATGGCAAAATTGGCGTTCGTGGCACCGGAAACGACCGTGTTATTGGTGCGCCACTGGACATGCAGGTTGTGCGTGGCCGGTTGCAGCAGATTCAAACTAAAGGTCAGCATCGGGGCTGAAGTCACGGTCAAAAGGTTGGTCGCCGGGGTTTGGCCATCAATCGGGCGGGTCTTGCCATAAATGGCCAGCACCAATGCCTCCTGGCAAACGGGGCAGAACTGGGTGTAGCCAAAACTTCTCATGCAGCAGTCAAACATCGGGCGATACCAACCGTTGGTGGTGTAATGCGCGCCTTGAAACAGCCCGACGATAGCTTGATAAGCGTAGCTGGTGGGAGTGGGGATGGGGGTGTTGGTGGCAAGCCACGCATTCCATGAAATCTGCGAGTAATTGGTGTGGGTGGAGGTGTTGGGCTGCTCCGCTTCATTGGTGTATCCGGGGTAGGGCGTGCTATATTCGTCGCCCAAGCCACCCAGGGTGTGCCCCGATTCATGCACCAGGATGTAGCTGACGTAGGAGACGGAGGTGATGGCGGTGGCCCCATAGTTGTCCGAACCGCCATCCACCACATCATTGACCAGCAAGGCGGGTAAATCAAAGTTGGTGGCGGGCAAAAACTGTTGCAACAAACCGTTTATCTTCCCTTGGCCATCGCTGGAATCACTGTCAGTGGCATTCGGCGGAATGGTGATGACCGTGTCTTTGGCCGCATCATAAGTGCTGTTAAAAAAAGTGTGGTTCACCCCATACGCGGCCTGGTTCAGGTGGGTTGAGCCGGAGTTTGCGGAATTGGTATAGATGGCAAACACGTTGAAATATCGGGCATATTCGGCATACGGTTGGACGCTCAGAAAGCTGGCCGCCGCATTGGTGGAGTCGGCTAGAAACTGGCTCTGCTGGCCGTTGGTGTACCCCTCGGAAAAAAACACGAGATTCAGCCGGTTGGTGACCGGGCCGTTCGTGATGATGGTGGTGAACAACGCGGCCGGCCAGGAACCGGCGGATTTGACCGGCCCGCAAGGGACCAGCCAAAGGACCGCCATCAGCCACCAAAGCCGGGATCGAAAGTGGATTTTCATGGGGTGACCAACTGGTAAAAGACGCTCGGATTGGTTGGGCTCAAAGTCAAGGTTTCGAAGTGGCTGACCAGCACGGGAATATCAGTCACCGCCTGCCAGTTGATGGGCGGGCTCAAACTGGCGGTTTTCAACAGGGAGAAACTCCCGCCATTGTTGGTCCAAGCCAGCGAGATCTGGGCGTTCTGGCCGTTGCGTGACTGGGTTAGCCGAATGGGGGGAACCGGGATCACGGGCAGCCAGGCGGAGAATTCGGAGGTGTTGTTATTGCTGTCAGTGGCGGTGGCGGTGATCACCCATCCAGAGGACACGGTGCCCGGCAAATCAACGGCAAAGTTGGACGAGCACAGCGAACCCAGAGTCAGAGTGGTCTGCCCCAAATAGACGTCGCCCTCGCCGAAACCCAGCGCGTTGCCGGCCGGGCTGGCAAAGAACTGCAAGGTGTAGGTATTTCCCGGTTGGGCGTCCAAGGTGCCCGCAATGCGGGTGGATGCTCCCGTGTAGGCGCTGGTCAAGGTGGGATAATTCTGGCCGAAATTGGCGTTGGCAGCGGTCATGCCGCTCTCGCAATCCGTGTTGGGAGTCACGCCGTAAGCCCCCAGATCAATGCCCAGTTCTGCGTTGTTAAAAATGGAATTGCCGCTGATCAGATTGTTCAGGCTGCCGGGTCGCACCCGGACGCCTGAATAGAGCGGGGTTTTGGCGTAGGCAATGGTGTTGCCCATCCCGGGCATGGTGCCGCCAATGGTGTTGTTCGTTGCATTGGCTTGCAGTTCGAGATTGTGGAAGGTGTTGCCCAGCGCGTTGGTGCCGTCCGCCTTGGTGCCAATATAATTGGCTTGAATGACATTCCCGGAAGAATTGGTCAGAAAAATTCCATCCACCGCATTGGCCGAGATGACATTGCCCGCCCCCGGGGTGCCGATCCCATTGCCGGCCGTTTGCGGCCCCAGCCAGACGCCGTGGCTATGATTGCCCAAGGCCTGCGTGCCGGTGACATCCGTGCCGATGTAATTGCCGAGCAGTTGATTGCCGGAAGCGCCCAGATCGAAGAAGACGCCGCCCTGGTTGCCGTTGGCGGAAATCACATTGCGGGCACCGGGGCCGGTACCGCCAATCACATTATTACTGACAAAAAAGAGGCCAACGCCGGCCGCATTATTGCCCAAGGCACTGGTCCCGGAAGCGCTCAAGCCGATGAGATTGCCGGCAATGATGTTGCCGGTCACCGGGCCATTGGCCCCCGACAAAAAAACGCCATCCCGGCCATTACCCGAAATCACATTGCCGGCTCCCGGCTGGGAACCGCCGATGGTATTGGCGCAGGCTTGAATCTGGACGCCCGACTGATGGTTGGAAACGGCCTGGGTGCCGGTGATATCCGTGCCGATGTAATTGCCCAGGACGAGGTTGCCGGCATCCGTGGATTGCAAAATACCCACCCCGTAGGCGACATTGCCGGAAAGCACATTGCGCGCCCCAGCCACCGTGCCGCCGACGACATTCGAGGAACCCCCATTGATCTGAATGCCGTCCTGGCCATTCGCTAGCGCCTTGGTGCCGCCCGCGGAAAGCCCGATGAAGTTGCCTTGGACAAAATTGGCCAGGGTGCCACCGGTCAGCGTCACCCCATCCAGGCCGTTTCCGGAAATGACATTGCCCTGGCCGGGGTTCGTGCTGCCAACCAGGTTTCCGCCCGCGCCGGAAATCTCCACGCCTGAATTGTCATTACTCAGAGCCGCCTGGCCGCTTATATCCGTGCCGATCCAGTTGCCAGCCACCAGGTTGCCGGCGGCGTTGAGGAGGAAAATCCCGGCCTGGGCATTCCCGGAAACCAGATTGCTGGTGATCAAATTGTCGTTCGCCGCAACCAGCGTGATCCCGTCGGTCACATTGGCGAGGGCATTGCTGCCCGAGGCATCGGGGCCGATCCAGTTGCCCTGAACAAGGTTGCTGGAGGCATTTTCAAAATAAATTCCGCTATCGCCATTGCCGGAGATGAGGTTGCGCGCCGCCGCC
>Ga0302320_10004946_pt1 | contig 30076 bp, 29 predicted proteins | sample Bog_T0_3_FD_202130 | JGI IMG/M metagenome (GOLD analysis project Ga0302320, IMG submission 202130) | Peat permafrost microbial communities from Stordalen Mire near Abisko, Sweden - Bog_T0_3 | ecosystem: Environmental > Terrestrial > Soil > Wetlands > Peat | place: Sweden: Abisko, Stordalen Mire... | reverse complement strand
GCCGCTGGCTCATTCGATGAATGCGGTCCGCGAGCGCATCGTTGGCGCGAGCGACCTCCACCAGCTCTCTTAGTTTGCGCTCGAGCGCTTGGTTGCGCTCGCGCAGCACCTCCACCTGCCGTTCCACCAAGCTCACGGTGGCGCCGTCGCCGCGCAGATGGGGCAGCCGCAGTTTCGCCAGCAGAGGGCCGTTGCGCTCGAAGAAGTCCGGGAAGGCCTGCAAATACTCCGCGACGCTGCCGTCGTTCAGGCCCTCCTGCTTGATACCGCGCGCTTGGCTGGTGGTCATCGTTACGCTCCCGTGCATTTCGTTAGATAAGTGTCCTGGCTTTGTGTTCTAGACATCGATCAATCCAGTAAAAACCGTGATGGCGGGCCCCGTCAGCCATAGATGCTCGCCGGCGCCCGGCCAGGCAACCAGCGCCGTGCCACCGCGCATCTGCACTCGCACCTGGCTGTCCAGCAGCCCTTGCCGGCGTCCGACGGCGACGGCGCCGCCCGCGCCCGTGCCGCAGGCCAGCGTTTCACCGACGCCGCGCTCGAATACGCGCAAGCGTATCTGGCCTCGGTCGACGATCTGCATGAATCCTGCATTGACGCGCTTCGGAAACCGCGGGTGATGCTCGATCTTGGGCCCGAGCACATCGACCGGCGCCGTGTCGACATCGGCGACACGCAGCACCGCGTGGGGATTGCCGATGCAGACGGCGCCGATTTCGAAATCCGACCCGTTGATCTTGAGCGTATACGAGGGCGATTCATCGAAGCTTGGCACTCCCATGTCCACGGAGACCAGGCCGTCGTCGCCGACACGCGCACGAACCGTCCCGCCCGGACTGCCCATCGTGAGCTCCCGGCCAAGTTCTGGCGCGCGCGTATATAGGAGTGCCGCGATACAGCGCGCTCCGTTGCCGCACTGCTCGACCTCGCTGCCGTCCGCATTGAAGATCCGATAGAATGCGCGGGTGCCGGGGTCGCGGGGAGCTTCGAGCATCAGCGCCTGATCGAAACCGACTCCGGTATGCCGGTCGGCGAGGGCGCGCAGTTTCTCCGAGTCGAGGTGGGCCTTAGCGGCTACAGGAGCATCGAACACAAAAAAATCGTTTCCCAACCCCTGCATCTTCAAGAACTCGATGCGCATTGGCAAGAGCATAGCTTAAGCAGCCGTTTGCCGCGAGTTCCGCACGAGGGGTTCTGCACCGCAGACAATCGGTTTTACCTTAACAAAACAACAATGTCGGGGAAGTATGCGCCACGTAATGATATTGAACGCGAAGGGCGGCTGCGGCAAGAGCACGCTGGCAACGAACATCGCGGTGTTTTTCGCACGCGAAGGCCAACAGGTTTGCATCGCGGACTATGACCCGCAGCGATCAAGCCTGGATTGGTTGGCGCAAAGGCCGGCGGACCTGCCCGCGATCAGCGGCGTGGCGGCATTCGACGAAGGGCTGCGAGGCGTGCCGCGCAACACCGAAACCCTCATTATCGACGCACCGGCTCGCGTGCACGGCACGGAGCTGAACGAGCTGGTGCGCCGCGCTGAGACGATCATCGTCCCGGTATTGCCCTCGGCGATCGATATGAAGGCGTGCGGCCATTTCATGGCCGAATTACTCGAACTGGGCAAGGTGTCGCGCAAGCAGGCGCGACTCGCGCTGATCGCCAACCGGGTGCGCGAGAACACGTTGGTGTACGAGGAACTCGACAAGTATCTCTCCAAGCTCAAGGTGCCGTACCTGGGATGCTTACGCGAGGCGCAAAATTACGTGCGCGCCTATGCGCGCGGCATGGGAGTTCTGGAACTGCCCGAATACCTCGCGTGGCCCGACTGGAAGCAATGGGAGCCGATCGGCGAATGGCTCGACAGCAGGCGAAGTCAGCCGCCGAGCGCTTGAGCCACGGCGCATGGGAACACCCTTGCGCATCAGCCTGTACAACTCAGAACGCGGCTTCAACGCCGCTCCGGGCCAGACGCTGCTGGATGCGGCGCTAGGCGCCGGCCTGAACGTGCCGCATAGCTGCGTGGGCGGAAATTGCGGCTCCTGCCGCGCCCGGCTGCTGCGGGGAGAAGTTGATTATCCCAACGGCCGGCCCTTGGGCCTGTCCGACTCCGAAGCCGCGCAAGGCTACATCCTGTTGTGCCAGGCGCGCGCGCACGGCGACCTTTGCATAGAAATCATCGAGCCGACCTCGCCGAAGGAGGCCGTGATCAAGCGCTTGCCGGCCCGCATCGAAAGGACGCAGGTCCTGTCGCATGATGTGATGGCGGTGTACCTGCGACTCCCTGCGGCGGAGCCGTTCAGCTTCAAGGCCGGACAGTACATCGACATCATGCTGCCCGGAGGGCGCCGCCGCAGCTTCTCGATCGCATCCCCGCCGCACGATTCGCGCTTGCTCGAATTGCATGTGCGCCGGGTCGCCGGCGGCGAACTGACGACGCAGTTATTCTCCGAAGAATCGCGCAATGCGCTGTTGACCATCGAGGGCCCGCTCGGGCAGTTCGTCTGCCGGGGAGAGGGGCCCATGCTGCTCATCGGCGGGGGCACCGGCCTTGCGCCGCTGTACAGCATGATACGGCACCTCATCGAGAAGGGTCCCACGCGCGAGATGAGGCTGTACTGGGGAGTTCGCGGCGAGCGCGACCTGTACCACCACGCAGCGCTCGAAGAGCTCACGCAGCGCGCCGCCAACTTGAGGTACGTTGCGGTGCTGTCGGAGCCCACTGCCGCCTGGAGCGGACGGCGCGGCTGGGTGCATGAGGCTGTCATTCACGACGTCGCCGGCCTGGATCGATACGATGTGTATGCCAGCGGCCCGCCGGAGATGATCGCCACGGTGCGGCGCGAGTTTGCATTGCGCGGAGTTCCGGCGCAGAGAATCTCCACCGATTCCTTCGATTACGCTAAGGAGTAGCCGAACGCCAGCGGACCAGCTCCGCAACCAGGTCTTGATTCTTGGCCGAGGCGGCGGTCAACACGGGCGCTCCAAGCCCTCGGCCACCGACAGCGTCGGCAACCCGCGCGCTCGGCACCAGCCAGTGCACGCGCGCGAATTGCTCGCGCAACGTAGGTGTTGCGAGATCCAGCAGGCTCGCCGCAATCTCGACGCTGGTGGCGGTGATGACGTGCAGCGCCCCGCCCGCGAATTGCTCTTCCAGCGCCCTGAGCACCGATTCGCTCGGCGCCGCAGGCACCCGCTCATAGACTTCTGCGGCGGTGACCTGCGCGCCGCGCCGATGCAGTTCCTGTTCCAGCAGCTCCCGCCCGCCGCTTCCCTTGACCAGCAATATGCGCTGGCCTGCCACATGCTCGAGCGTAGGGTGCGCGAGCATGCTCTCCGAATCAAACACGCCGGCCGGCTGTACGGCGACACGATAGCCTGCCTGATTCAGGGCATGCGCGGTGGCGGGGCCCATGGCCGCGAGGCGCAGGTCGCGCCTCTGGTCGAGCAGCGCGGCGCCGAATCGCACGGCATTCGCGCTGTTGAAAATGATCAAGTCGAAGTTCTCGAGAACCCCGAGCCGCTGCGCCAATGCTCTGCCTCGCTCGAGCGGTTTGATATCGACGGCGGGCAAGCGCAAAGCGACGGCGCCCTCAGTCTCCAGCAGCCTGCACAGCGGCATTGCCTGTTGCTCGGGCCGGGTCACCAGGACGCCGATGCCGCTTAAGCTCGGCATCAGGTAGTACGCAGGCGTTCAAGCACGGCGTCCGCACCCGCGGCCAGCACTCGTTCGGCGAGCCGCTCGCCCAAGGCGGCTGCCTGGTGCGCAGCTCCGGAAATGCTGTCGCGGAATAGCCTCGAGCCGTCGGGCTCGGCGACCAGCCCGTCGAGCGTCAATGTGCCGCGCGCCAACTCGGCGTGCGCGGCGATCGGCGACTGACAGCTGCCGCCGAGCCGCTGCGAAAATGCACGCTCGGCATCCAGCGCGATGCGGGTTGCTTCGTGCTCAATCGGTTTCAAGCGCGCGCGGGTTTGCGCATCGTCCGCGCGGCATTCGACGCCGATGATGCCCTGCCCCACTGCCGGCAGGCAGACCTTCGTGTCGAGCCGGCTCGTTATGCGCGACTCCAATCCTAAGCGAATCAGCCCGGCGCATGCCAGGACGATGGCATCCAGATTACCGTCCGCAAGCCGCCGCAAACGCGTTTCCACGTTGCCGCGCAACGGTTCAATGCGCAGGTCCGGGCGAGCCGCCAATAGCTGCGCCTGGCGCCGCAGACTCGAGGTGCCGACGCGCGCGTGCCATACCAAGTCGCCGATATGACGTGGGCCGGCGGTGAGCAGTGCGTCGCGGGAGTCCGCGCGCTCGAGCACGGCTCCGATGGCGAACTCACCGGCGAGCTCGCCGGGCACGTCCTTCATCGAGTGAACTGCAATATCGGCGCGCTGCTCGAGCAGCGCCAGCTCCAATTCCTTGACGAACAGGCCCTTGCCGCCGATGGCGGCGAGGCTGCGATCCACGACGCGATCGCCCTGCGTGGACATCGGCACAATCTCGACCGTCAAGCCCGGATGAGCCTGGCGCAGCAACGCGGCCACGTGTTCGGCCTGCCACAGCGCGAGCGGGCTCTTGCGGGTTGCCAACCTTAGCGGTTCGAGGGGCAGGAGCATGCTCCGAAATTCAAAGTCCGCCGCCGGGAAACAGCGCGGATGCTATGCGGTACACGGCCGAGATGTCCTCATCGCCGAAGCCCTGCGCGATCAGCCGCTCATATTGCGCGAGAGTCGACTCCACCACCGGCAGAGTCGCGCCGCGCTGGGCGGCCATTCCTCTACAGATCTTCAAATCCTTGTCGTGCAAGCGCACGCGGAAGCCGGCCGGGAAGCGGCCATTGGCCATGAACGGGGCGCGGTTGACGAAGTACCAACTCGACCCAGCGCCCTTGCCCAGCGTGTCGATCAGCCGGTCGAGCGGCAGGCCCTCGGCGTGCGCAAAGGCCATCGCTTCGGCGACCGCTTGGATGATGCCGCCGCACATGATCTGATTCGTGGCCTTCGCCGCCTGCCCTAAGCCGCTGGCGCCAAAATACGTGATGGTCTTGCCGAGCTTCTCCAGGATGGGCAGTGCGCGCGAGAATTCCGCCTCATCTCCTCCCACCATGATGGCGAGCGAGCCCGCGCGCGCGCCTTCCACGCCGCCGCTGACCGGGCAATCGAGAAAGCCCACGCCGATGGTTGCCAGCCGGGCGTGCATTTCACGCGCGGTACCGGCTCCCACCGTGGAGCAGTCGATTACCAGCATATTGGGACTTAAGCCGGGGTCCAAGCCTGCGACCACGCCGCGTAAATCGTCGTCCGCCGATACGCAGATCACCACCGCCTCGCAGTTGCCGGCGAGTTCCGCAAGGTCCGCGAATGCGTGACAGCGAAGCTCCTGGGCCAATTCCGTGGCTTTGCCGCGGGACCGGTTCCAAACCCCGGTCAGGAGTCCCGCGCGATGGAGATTGCGCGCCATATTCGCGCCCATCGCACCCAATCCGACAAAACCCGTCTGCATGTTGATTCCCGGCGCTTGGAGTTAAGGACGCCTAGCCTAAGGCTTTGCGCCTCGGCCGGTAAAGGTCGAAGCAGCCGGGATCGGATTTAGGAGTTATTGCAGACCGTGTCGACTTCCTGCTTGGCGCTGGCGCGCTCGGTGTCGATTTGCTCCGAGGTCATGTACTGGCGCTGTCCGTCGTCGCCGACTTTGAAGAGGTGCCGGCCTTCGAGCAACTTCTTGTAGCGATCCTGAGCATCGGCACAAAGCTTCTGCTGGTTTGCCGCCGCCTCTTCGTCAGAGAGCTTCTTGGGGGCGTTGGCCTGAGTCGGCGCGGCCGCCTTGGAGTCCGCGGCGGTCGCGGCCGGAGGGTTAGGCACAGTCCGGGGGTCCCGCGTGCCGACCATTTCGACGACTTCGGCATGCACGCCGTCGGGAGGCTGGTCGCCGTAATGAACCTTGCCGTCGACATCGACCCATTTGTAGACCACCCCGGCCGAGACCAATCCCGACCAGGCAATCAAGGCCGCACACAACAGAAGGCGTTTCATGTATCCAACCCTCGCTTAATGCCTTACAGAGCTCGCGAACCGGCTTCGCCGGTGCGTATACGCACCGCTTGACCGAGTTCCGCCACGAATATTTTACCGTCGCCGATTTTGCCGGTGCGCGCCGTCTCGACGATGGCTTCCACAACACGATCTACTTGCTCGTCGTCGACAGCCAGTTCGAGCTTCACCTTGGGCAAAAAATCCACTACATATTCCGCCCCTCGATAGAGTTCAGTGTGGCCCTTTTGCCTGCCGAAACCTTTGACCTCCGTCACGGTAATGCCCTGTACCCCAACCTCGGCAAGGGCCGACCTGACGTCGTCAAGCTTGAATGGCTTGATGATCGCGATCACCATTTTCATGCGCGCAAACTCCTCTTTACAATTACAGCCGCAGTCTAGCAAGCGGCGACTTGCGGCAGTGCAGCATGGAGTATTAGTATTTTCTGATGTATAAGCCTAAGCATCTTGCGCCGGGTGCGCGATTATAAAAAAACGGCACGGGTTCCAGTTAAGAAACCCGCGCCGCCGGGATATCGCACCGACGGGGGAGTTGGCTGGCTTGCCGGCGCGAGATGCTCCTAAATCGTCCGAAAAGTGGCCTCGTTTCGCCAACAGGGGACGGGTCCGCGTGTGGCGTGGAGGAGACTGGCTTAAATGGCGTCCGGGCCGGTTTCACCGGTCCGCACGCGGAGCGCTTGCTCGAGGTCCAGAACCCAAACTTTGCCATCCCCCATCTTCCCCGTCCTCGCCACGTTACACACTGCCTCTATGACCTGTTCCGCGATGGCGTCGTCCACCGCGAGCTCGATTTTCGCCTTCGGCAGGAAGTCGACGTTGTATTCGGCCCCTCGATAAAATTCCCGATGCCCGCGCTGCCGGCCGAACCCGTGAACCTCAGTGACGGTCACGCCCTGAATCCCGATATCCGCCACAGCTTGCCGGACTTCGTCCAGCTTGAAAGGCTTGATGACCGCGGTGATCAGCTTCATGCATTTATCCCCGCTCTCACCTAATTGTCGCGCCGCCTCCAATACCACTTCCGCGTATTATTGGATTCATCAGTGCAGTTTCCGTGCCAGCATTGGGCACACCCAACTATCAACCACTTGAGCAATCCTGCGTGGGGCTTGGGTGGCTCCAGCCGGTTTGGCCGCACCGATTTGGCGCGAAATGCCTTGGCGATTGCGTTATGGCGGTGCGATGGGCGAGAGATTTCCGGAGGTCGTATGAGCTTTATAGGTTCGAAAGGATTGGACGAACTCGCGCAGCGTCTGGCGGACTCCGTGCCCGAGTCCGTGCGCAGCTTCGGGCGGGACTTGGAAGGGAATTTCAAAGCGGTGCTGCAGGCGCAACTGGCCAAGCTCGATTTGGTCAGCCGTCAGGAGTTTGACGTGCAAGCGGCGCTTTTGGCCCGCACTCAAGCGGCCTTAGGCTTGCTGGAGGCGCGCCTGAAGGAGCTCGAAGCAAAGCTCTCGCCCCAATAAGCCACGGCCGCGATGTCGCCACGGGTGGCATTGAGTACGGTGCTCAGCCGCGCGCCCGTCGGGATGGCAGCGCCGCTGGTGCGGGTGGAGGTGCAGTTGGGTCCTGGCTTGCCGATGTTCGTCCTCGTGGGATTGCCCGAGGCCGTGGTGCGCGAGAGCAAGGAGCGAGTGCGCTCGGCGCTGCTCACCGCCGGTTTCGAGTTTCCAGCCGGCCGAATCACCGTCAACTTGTCGCCCGCGGACCTGCCCAAGGAAGGCGGCCGCTTCGACTTGCCGATCGCCATCGGCATCCTGGCGGCGGATGGAAAGATTCCGCCGCGTGTTCTGCGGCGCCGCGAATTCTATGGCGAGTTGTCCTTGAGCGGCGAGCTAAGGGAAACGCCCAAGCTGCTGCCGGCCTTGCTGGCCGGTGCGCGCGCCGGCAGTGAATTGGTGCTGCCCGCAGCCAACGCAGCGGAGGCGGCGCTGGTCGATGACCCTCGGCTGAAGCTGGGAACCGATCTGCTGCAGGTGTGCGAGGCCCTTAACGGCCGTGCGGCGCTCGCCACCGCGCATGGCCCGGAGCCTTCCGAGGCGAAGCCGCGGGCGGATCTGGCCGACATTCGTGGCCAATTCACCGCCAAGCGCGCGCTGGAGATCGCCGCCGCGGGCGGGCATGGAATGCTGATGATCGGCCCACCCGGCGCCGGCAAGACGCTGCTCGCGCAACGGCTGCCGGGGCTGCTGCCGCCCTTGAGCAAGAGCGAACTGCTGGAGGTCGCAAGCCTTGAATCCGCGGCAGGCCGCAGGCCCACTCTGGGGGATCGGCGGCCATTTCGCAGTCCGCAGCACACGGCCTCCATCGCCGCGCTGATCGGCGGCGCTTCCCTGAAGCCTGGTGAACTGTCGCTGGCTCACCTGGGCGTGCTATTCCTCGACGAACTTGCGGAATTCGCCCGCAATTCCCTTGAGGCGCTGCGCGAGCCGCTGGAGAGCGGCGTCGTGACGCTGTCGCGATTGAAGCGCAGCTGCGAATTCCCGGCGCGTTTCCAACTGGTGGCGGCGATGAATCCCTGTCCCTGCGGCTACGCGGGCGATCCGCGCGGGCGCTGCCGGTGCACAGCCGAGCAAGTGGCTCGCTACCGCAATCGCATCTCGGGGCCGCTCATCGACCGCATCGACATTCACGTCGAGCTGGCCGCGCTGCCGGTGCAGCACCTGCTGTCCGATGCGCAGCCGACGACCGAATCCTCGGCGGCGGTCGCGCTGCGCGTGGCGGCGGCGCGGCAACGGCAAATGCAACGGCAGGATAAGCTCAATGCGCGCCTGACACACACCGAGGTCGCGAGGATCTGTCGCCTGGACCGAGACTCGCAAGCGTTGATCGGAACGGCGATCGCGCGCCTAGGGTTATCGGCCAGGGCCTATCACCGAGTGCTCAAGCTGGCGCGCACCTGCGCGGACCTGGCGGGAGAGCCGCACATACGCCGGATCGACGTATCGGAAGCCGTGACGCTGCGCGCGCTCGAGCGGACTACTTGTTGAAAACCAGGCCTTTTTGACCGGCGTTGATAGATGTGCCAGAGTCGCTCCAAACGAGCATACGGGTCCGTCCGGTTTGGGCCGCTTAATCCGTTATTGCACAGGGAATGGTAGTTTATCTGCATCGGTTCTTTGTCCGGGGGCGGTTGAGCTTCGCGGAATCCTTTTGTCTTCTCGCCGCCGCCGTTCTCGCGTGGATTTCATATCCCGCCGGTGCCCAGTCCTCAACCCAGGTCCCCTCGTCGATCATCACCTCGCCGCTCACCGGCGCAACGATCCCGATCAATAGCACCGTCGTCATCCAAGGCACGGCTGCCGATACCAACGGTGGAGTGGTCGCCGGCGTATCCGTGTCCACCGACGGCGGTGTGACCTGGACGTCCGCGACCGGGACGAATCCGTGGACCTTCACCTGGCTGCCAACTGCAGAAGGCACGGTGACGATCAATAGCCAGGCCTATGACGCCGCCGGCAACGTTGAAACCCCGGGGTCCGGCGCGGGTGCGCCCAATGTCGCGGTCATCTCCGTCACCGATCCGGTTTGTCCCTGTAGCGTATTTTCGCCGAGCCAGATTCCTTCGGGGCCGATATCCAATGACGGCAGTCCGATCGAGGCCGGCATGCAGTTCGTCGCGCAGGCCAATGGCTTCGTCACGGCACTGCTGTACTACAAGCCTGCCGGCATCGGGGGCACCCGCACCGGCAACCTGTGGGCGAGTTCCGGCGCGAATCTTGCCTCGCAGGTATTCACCGGCGAGACTGCATCCGGCTGGCAGCAGGTCACGCTCGCGACACCGGTCCCGGTCACGGCGGGCATGACGTACCTCGTCTCGTACTTCAGCTCCACCGGCGACTACATGACTACGCCGGACTATTTCACGCAATCCGTGGGGAGCGGATTGGTGCATGCTCCCGCCGAGGGCGCTAACGGTCCCAACGGCGTGTACGTGGACACCGCGTCCTCCAGCTTCCCGACCCAGGACGCCGGCGGGGCAAACTATTACGCCGACGTGGTGTTCAACACCACGACATTGCTCAGTCAGACGATCACGTTCCCGCCCATACCGGGCCAGAATTTGGGCAACCCGCCGGTCGCATCCCCGGTGAGCGCAAGCTCCGGACTCGCCGTCACGTTGACTTCAACGTCTCCCGCGACGTGCACGGCGAGCGGCGCCAGCATTACGTTGATCGCCGTCGGCAGTTGCACGATCACCGCCGGCCAGCCCGGCGACGGAGTGACCTATGCGGCGGCGGCGCCGGTCACCCAGACCTTCCTGATTTCGCCGGCGCTGCTGCTCAGCCAGACGATCACCTTCCCGGCGATACCCGCCCAGACCCTGGGCGCGGCTCCGTTCATTCCCGCGATGAGCGCGAGCTCCGGACTTCCCGTCACCTTGATCTCACAGACGCCCGCGACGTGCACTGCGAGCGGCGTCACCATCACCTTGATTGCCGTCGGCAGTTGCACGATCACCGCCAACCAGCCGGGTGACGGGGTGACCTACGCGGCGGCGCCGCCGGTGACTCAGACCTTCCTGATTTCACCGGCGCTGCTCAGCCAGACGATCACCTTCCCGGCGATACCCGCCCAGACCCTGGGCACGGCTCCGTTCGTCCCGACGGCCAGCGCGAGTTCCGGACTTCCCGTCACCTTGAGTTCACAGTCGCCCGCGACCTGCACGGCGAGCGGCGTCACCATCACCTTGATTGCCGCCGGCAATTGCAGCATCACGGCTAACCAGCCGGGTGACGGGGTGACCTACTTGCCGGCCCCGCCGGTCGGCCAGACGTTCCTGATTTCGCCGGCGCTGCTAACCCAGACGATCAGCTTCCCGGCAGTCTCCAGTCAGACGCTGGGAACGCCGCCGTTTGCGCCACCGGTGAGCGCGACTTCGGGATTGCCGGTCACGCTGGCATCGCAATCGCCGGCCGCGTGTACCGTGAGCGGCAGCACCATTACCTTGGTTGCGGTCGGCATCTGCACGGTTACCGCGAGCCAGCCCGGTAACGGGACGTATGCGGCGGCGACGCCCCTCACACAGATGTTTTCGATCTCGCCGGCGCAAGTTGCGCAGACCATCAACTTTCCCGCCGTGCCCAGCCATACCGTAGGCGCGGCGCCGTTCACAGTCGCCGTGAGTGCGAGCTCGGGGCTACCGGTCGCGTTGGCTTCGCAAACGACCGGCGTCTGCATCACCAGCGGCACCACCGTGACCTCCGTGGCTGCGGGAACCTGCACCTTGCAGGCAAGCCAGTCCGGGAACAGCAGCTACCGTGCCGCGACCCCCGTCGCGCAGAGCTTCGTCATCACCACGCAATCGGACAGTGTCTGGATCGTGGAGAATCGCAGCCAGTTGACACAGTCTTTCACGACCGCCATGTCCTCGACGTTCACGGTGACCAAGTTTCCGTTCTTTTTCCAATTGGATTGCCAGGCGGTCGTCGATTGCTACGACGCCAATCCGGCCGGACCGGAGGGAGTTCCGAATTTCTCGCTCAAGCCCACGCAGCCGCAGCAGAATTCGGACTGGCTGCTCAGCACCGGCGCGATCGTACTGGTCGCCGAGACACCGCCGACCATGACCTACTTTGGCGTGACGCCGTACCTGTTCGACGAATATTATTCGAAGCAAATGCCGAAGAACCCTACCGGGACGCCCGGAACCGTCACGGTGTTCGAGAGCCTGACGGACACCGCCAATCTGGACGTCGTCAGAACCACCGGATCCGCAACGCCCGGCACCAATCCATTCACGCAGATCGCGGCGTTCGTGATTACCGCCGATTCCAACACCTACAACGACATTGTGAATGAATTCGTGGCGCTCGGCCTGCCCGCGTCCGCCATCAATCAGATGACCTTGCCGGTCAACGCCGTGCCCTTGAAGATGGGTACGGCGACCGCGGACGACACCTTTACCGTGCTCTTGCGGACGGCCTATCCCGCCAATCAAAGTCTGCTGACGAACTACGTGCAGCGCGCACCCGTCGACGTGCTCGTAATGGAACCCATCAAGGCGCGGAACCTGGCGGCGTTGCCAACACCGACCTACCGCGTGCCGGGCGATGGCCATAACGAGTCGGCCACTTTGCGCACCGCCCAAGGTCAATTGGCCACGACGTTGGTCAACAAGTTCACTCCGAACTACACGATCACAAAAGTCACCTTGCCGCCGCCGGTGCAGACCGTCAATTATTACGGGGCGACCAACGCGACCGCGTCCAACGGCGACAACCCCGATGCTTTGTATACCCAGGAGGTCGGCTTCACGAGCAGCTTTATTCCGGGGCCCAACGACCTGCTGTTGATCGTCGGCGTGAATCACGACGCGTACTTTCCGGGTACGGCCTATCCAGGCACGGGCACGACGACTTATTTCAGCAACTCGGTGGTGAATCCCACGGGCAACCAAGAGGTTCTCGGAATTCCCGACAGTTGGATGGCCGGGTCGGCGATTGCGATGTCCGGCATCAAAAGCTCGAGCCCGTCGTACGCGAACTATCAGCAGCTGTACGCCTACACGGTGGGCTTTAACTGCACCGGCCAGGTGTGGTGTGCGACGATTCCTCAGCCTTCCAGCGGCAACGTGGGTGTGACACCGGGATCGCCGATGCGGTTCGTGGGTCGCCTGTACCTCGATCCGCTGACGAAAACGCGCCCGCTCTCCTCCGAAATCATTCTTGATGACGTGTATATCCTCACGTACAAATGAGGGCGTTAATAACGCGGCGCACATCCGCAGGATCGACTAATCGGAAGCCGTGACGCTGCGCGCGCTCGATCCGCCTACTTGTTGAGCGACACCATGTAATCCACCGCCATGCGAATGGTGGCGTCCGGCCATGTGGTGCCGCCGCGCGGCGGCATGTTGCCCTTGCCGCTGATGGCGTGCTGATACAGGGTGTCCTTGCCCTGCGCGATCCGCGGTCCCCAGGCGGCGTGATCGCCGATCTTCGGTGCACCGTTGATTCCCAGCGCGTGGCACGCGGAGCAGACCTTGGTGAAGGCCTGCTCACCGGTGGTCGGCACGTCGGCCGCGACGGGTGCCGCCACCGGCACGGCGAGCGCTGAATTGTCCTGGCCTGCGACCGCCTCTTGCGCGACCGGAGCGATGTTCTTATCGACGTCCACGATGTGCAGGTGATCCTCGAGCACTTCCTTGCCCTGGTTATCTGCACCGATGACGCGCGCCACCGCGAAAAGAATGATGGAGAAGAAAATGAGAATACCGAGCACCAGACTGAAGGAATTGAAAAAGTGCGTATCGGATGATTCAATCTTGGACACGGTAACTCGCTGATATTCTGTGGAAATGCAACAAAGGGCCGGGCGCAGTATAACGACAGCTGCCGCATCACGGAATAGCCATTGCGTGCGGGCGGCGCCAATGGCGCCGGAAGCGCCCTGTGGATAGACTGGCATGCAATGAACGCGCAGCAAGTCAGCGAGGGCGGCTGCCTATGCGGCGCCATTCGCTATCGCCTCATCGGACAGCCCGTGTCCTCCATCATCTGCCACTGCCACACCTGCCGCAGAGCCAGTGGGGCGCCGTCGGTGGCGTGGGTCACGTTCGAGCGCTCTCGATTCGAATTCCTGTCGGGGCAGCCGGGAGTCTATCGATCCTCGCCCGGCGTCACTCGCCGCTTTTGCGCCACCTGCGGCAGCGGCCTATCGTATGAGAATGCGAATTCGGCCGGCACCATCGACATCACCACCATCACCTTGGACGAGCCGAAGCGTTTTCCTCCTGGTCAGGAGGATTGGCTGGACCATAGAATTCCCTGGCAACCGGTCGACCCGCGCCTTCGACACAGCCCGCGTGGCGGCAGCGAAGCAACGGACCCTCCCGCAATGCGGCGGCTGATCAGTTCAGGATCTCAGTTTGAGCGCGACATTGGCTATTCGCGGGCGGTGGTCGATGGCGACTGGATCTTCGTGTCCGGTACAACGGGGTTCGATTACGCCTCGATGACCATTTCCGACAAACTGTTGGATCAGGCCGAGCAGTGCTTGAGAAACATCCAGTCGGCGTTACGCGAAGCGGGCGCCGATTTGGCGGATGTCGTGCGCGTCAATTATGTGCTGCCCGATGCGGCGCGGTTCTCCGACTGCTGGCCGGTGCTGCGCAAGTACTTTGGCGATGTGCGTCCGGCGGCAACCATGATTTGCGCGGGACTTGCCGATCCGCGCATGCAAATTGAAATTGAGGTTACCGCGCGCCGGCGCGCAGCCCCGGAGCGGAGCGGGGCATGATGAACACCGAGGATTCATTTGACGGCGGATGCACCTGCCGTTATGTCCGCTATCGGATGACCTCGACTCCGTTGTTCGTACACTGCTGCCACTGCCGCTGGTGCCAGCGGGAGAGTGGTGCGGCGTTCGCGCTGAATGCAATGATCGAAGCCGACCGGGTGAATGTGCTGGAAGGCGAGGTGACTGTCATCCACACACCCAGCAACAGCGGCAAGGATCAAAGCATCCACCGATGCCCCAAATGCCTGGTCGCGCTGTGGAGCAACTATGCCGGCGCCGGGGACCGCGTGCGTTTCGTTCGAGTTGGCACGCTCGACCAGCCCGAGCGTTTCCCGCCCGACATTCACATCTTTACCGCGTCGAAGCAGCCGTGGGTGACTCTCTCGCCCGATATCCCGGCGGTAGCCGAATACTATAAAACCGCCGAGCAGTGGCCCAAAGCAAGCTTGGAGCGGCGCGCGGCATTGCAGGGGCGGTGATGTTTGGAATTCACGATCTCTGGCTATTCGTCCTGTCCGGATTGCTGCTCAACATCAGTCCGGGCCCGGACACGCTGTACATCGTCGGCCGCAGCTCGACCCACGGCGCGCGGGCCGGCGCGGTCGCCGCTCTGGGCATCGGCAGCGGTGCGTTGGTTCACGTATGCGCTGCGTCGCTCGGGCTCTCGGCGATTCTCGTGGCCTCGGTAATCGGATTCACCGTGGTTAAAATCATCGGTGCCGCTTACCTCGTGTACGTGGGAATTCTGCTGATCCGCTCGTCAGGGTCGGCACGGGCGGCAGCCGGCGCCTACCTCACGCCGCCTGTGGGCATGCGCGGCGTATTCCTGCAGGGCTTCTTCACCAACGTGCTGAATCCCAAGGTAGCCCTGTTCTTTCTGGCATTCCTGCCTCAATTCGTCTCGCCCGACTCGCCGGCAAAACCTCTGGCGTTCCTTGCGCTGGGAGTCATCTTCGATCTGAACGGCACCCTCTGGAACTTGTTCGTCGCCTGGTCGGCGGCCCGCATCGGCGGGCGGCTGACGGCGAGCCGCAGGCTCAAGGCATGGTTCAATCGCTGCGTGGGTGCTGTATTCGTCGGTATCGGCGTCCGCCTCGCACTGTCTCACGATCGTTGAGCGGATCAGCATGTCGCCGCTATTTCAGAAGCTCAATTTGAAGGACCAGCGGCAGATCGTGGTGTTCAATGCGCCGGCCTCGTTCGAGCCCGAGCTCAAGTCGCTTGACGGCGTCACCGTGGTGCGGGACCCCAAGAGGCCCAAGGGGGTGACCTTCGCATTGGCGTTTGCAACACGGCAGGCGCAATTGGATGAATTGTCGAAGATGCTGGCCTCGGCCGCGCAAGGCGATGCGCTGCTGTGGTTTGCCTATCCGAAGGGCACCTCAAAACGCTACCATTGCGAGTTCAACCGCGATACGGGTTGGGGCGTCATCCGCGACGCCGGATTCGACTCCGTGCGCCAGGTGGCGATCGACGCAGATTGGTCGGCGCTGCGATTCCGGCGCTTGGATTTCATCAAGCCCTTAAGGTAGCGATGAGCCGCCGGCCGGCACGAATGTGGTATGGTCGCTTCAGGATGGATTGCTTGGAGACGCCGCTGTGAGATCGCTGCTGCTAATCATTTGCTGGTGCCTTTTATTCGTCGCCTGCTGGCCGCTGGCGCTGCTTGCCATCGTGCTGTGGCCGTTACTGTGGCTCCTATCGGTGCCGTTTCGGCTTGTCGGAATCACGTTCGAAGCCCTATTTGCGTTGCTAAGGGCGGTGCTGTTTCTACCCGCGCGAATTCTGGGCTATCGCGACCACTCGGCCGGACGCCCCTGACAAAGCTCGAACGGCCCCTGGATTCGGGTTTGACGTAATCACAAGCGCGTCGTCGACCGTCGTCGGCCGCAGCAGCTAACATTGATCAGCGGCATTCCCGCGCAATAGGGTTAACAATCGATGATCTTGGCTCGAGAAGCACTCGCCCTCCTGCGCGACGGCAACCAGCGATTCGTCTCCAATGTCAGCAATCGGGTCACGCTCGCGGATCGGGCGCGGCGTATTCAGTTGGCGGACGGTCAGGAACCGTTTGCCGCCATCCTCGGCTGTTCCGATTCCCGGGTGCCGGTGGAAATCATCTTCGACCAGGGCCTGGGCGATCTATTCGTCATTCGCGTGGCCGGCAACATCGTCGCGCCCTCGCTGATCGGCAGCGACGAGTTTGCCGCCGAGCAGTTCGGCACTCGATTGGTCGTCGTGCTGGGTCATACCCGGTGCGGAGCCATTCATGCGACCATTGAGCAGCTGCAGCAACCGAAGAAAAACCGCTCGCACAATTTGCATTCCATCGTCGATCTGGTGCGCCCGTCCATAGAGGGCTTGCTGGCGACCGATCTGCGCAATGATCTCGACGCGCTGGTACATCAGGCGGTGCGCGCCAATATTCGAGCTTCCGTGAATCACCTGCGCCATGGATCGGAGATCATCGAAAACCTGATCCAGAATGCCGGGCTGTTGGTGGTGGGGGCCGAGTATTCGCTGGAGACCGGCGAGGTCGACTTCTTCGATGGCATGCCCGAGGCGTAGCCGGACTTTCTAGCGTTGCCGATGCAGCACGAACCAGATGCTGCCATTACGAGTGTCAACGCCCTGCGCCAGGAGATAGCCGGTATCGGTTATTGCAGTCGTACCGGTTAGCGTCACATACGGCGCGAGCGGGCTGGCGGCGATGAGGCTATTCAGGTCGTACAGTGTGCCCTTGGTAAAGAGAAAAGCGTGCTGAGCGCCGCTTGCAGTGTAGGACGCACCCGTGACCTCGCCCGCCGCATTGATTGCCTGACCGCCACTAAGGTCATACATGCCCGACCCTCCAAGCGTGCCGAGGTCTTGCATCACGCCATTGCTGTAGAGAAAGGCGTGGGTGCCAGAATACTCGCCATCAGGGACGCTGGCGGAACCCGTAACCTGTCCGGAAGCATTAATCGCTGCTCCAGTACTAGCTCCGAGCGCCCACAGGCTGCCGAGACTTTGCATCACGCCGTTGCTGTAAAGGAAGGCTAGCTGTGTGCCGCCGGCGTTCAAGGAGTAGCCGGTGACTTGTCCCGATTTGTTGAGCGCCGTGCCGTGAGTGCTATTTCCACCGAGTGTACCGAGAACACTCACCACAGCGCCGCTGTACAGAAAAGTCTGAGAGGGGCCGTTGCTGGCTACCATTCCCAGGACCTCACCCGCGGCGTTGATTGCCGACGGAGACAGGGTACCGGCGGAAGAGGTCAAATACTGGGCCGCGCCGCGGCTATACAGGAACGCGCCACCCTGCGAGCTGCCAATGATCTGACCTGACTCATTGATCGCGTAGCCAACGCTATCGATTCCAACGACGCTGCCGAGATTGTGCATCACGCCGTCACGGTAGAGAAACGCATTAATCGTGCCGTTGGCGGCGTCGGCGAGGCCGGTGATTTCAGCGGCGTTATTGATCCCCGAGCCATCGCTTTCGCTCCCCCCGAGAGTGCCTAGATCCTGCGTCACCCCGTCGCTGTAGAGAAACGCGTGGGTAATGGCATTGCCGGCGATGTAGGATGAACCCGTGACTTGCCCGGCATCATTGATACCGGTGGCCAGCAACAACGCCGGATTGCCCCCCAAAGAAGGTATTTCCGCCACGGAGAAAGCGGGTGCTCCAGATGAGGAGGAGGCTTGTGCCGACGCTGACAAGACGTAAGGCCCAGGAAGGCCCAAGATTGCGAAAAACGCATAGCGGGCAAGCGTAAGCATCTGGTGCTGCGAATCGTCCATATCGCTTCCTATTTTATTTGGGTGGTCAGTACATGAGCCCTAGAGGCCTCACCCAGCGACAAAAAAAACGATCTAGATCCGAGCGCCCATAATCCGCCAGTAGTGTGACGCGCGTGTGAAGGAAGCGCGAGCTTGGCGCCGAGTATTCGTCACTCTGATGGCGCAGTTTGATGTCCACCGGAGCTCCTGACACGCGCCTGGAATCAACTCGCTCGTGATGCTCAGTGGACGGGGATCGATCTGCGCGGGTAGTATCGCGGTCCCTATCGCGTGCGCCCGTAGCTCAGCTGGATAGAGTACTGCCCTCCGAAGGCAGGGGTCACTGGTTCGAATCCAGTCGGGCGCGCCAAATTTTTCGAAACTTAAGTGCGGCTCCGCGACCGCCAAAAGACGAGAGTCGCGACGAACAGTATACCCGTGCATGCCGTGCTGATGGGCAGCCAATAACATCCATCTGTCGCAGGTAGTCCATCGCGATCAGCGGGATGACGCCGCTGCCTACGTATCCTGCGGTGATCGATGCCGGAAAACACGTGGACGGACTGGCCTGGCCTCCGCCGCCCTGGCGCTCTGCAGGTTGTTCACTTCTCTTTCAGCTTGTGACTGTCGCTGGCGCGCAGCGTCATCCCGTAGATTTTGCTCAGCTCGGCAATTTGTCGAAGGGTTTCTTTGGAGAACGGCAATTTACCTTCGAATGCGTGCAGGACGACGCCTTCCAGCAGGTCGCCCAGCGAAAGGTCCTTTAATTCCGCCAAGCCTTTTAAGACCTTCAAAAGGTGCTCTTCGATCCGAACTCCGGTTTGTACGCGCTTTATCTGGATCATATGTCACCACTTCTCTGAGCCGCCGTAGCTGGTACTACAGTACCAGTGTACCTAATATACCGGCTCGGTTCGGTGCGGCAGCATTTCTCCCGTCGCTTGACACGCGTGGCTACCACGGTACACTGGTACCAAAGACGGACGGAGTCACGACATGGCATCGGCATTGCAGCAAATGAGAAATGGCCAATCGCTGTTGAAGGCCTTCCTAGGTGGAAAGATCGACGGCCGGGATTTTCGACATGCCGACCATGTGCGCGTCGGCTTCGAGCTTCTGTGTCATCACAGCTTTCCCGATGCCTTGGCCGCCTACAGTGCCGCGCTTAAAGATATCGCCAGACGGGCCGGCAATCCCGGCGCTTATCACGAAACCATCACCGTAGCTTTCCTTGCGTTGATAGCGGAGCACCAGGCTATCGGCAACTACGCAGGCTTCGATGCGTTTATAGCGGATAATCCCGAGCTGCTGAATAAGTCGCTGCTTGAGCGCTGGTACAAAAAGGACCGGCTGCTGTCCGACATCGCCCGCAAGACATTCGTGATGCCGGCTCGGGACAGGCTGATTGCCGGTGCCCAATGAGTCCCCGCTGGATGCTGCGAGGCCTGCGCTGGACCTACTGCGTCTTCATTGCCGCGGCGAGCATCACGGCGGCGGGGTCGACACTGCACGGATTGCATGAAGGCTCGCTCCACCCGCAGATGATTCTGGCACTGGCAGGCACCGAGGCCGTAGCGGCAGTCGCTCCCGCAATCGATCTACGCAGCCGCGGCAACTTACATCGTTCTGGCATCTCGAACCAATAAAGTGGCGCGTCATGGTCAGGGGTGACGTTGGTGCTTGGGCAGCGGCATCAAAGAGGCCCGGACACAGACAAGCTTAGCTTCTAAGGTCGCCACCGCGCCGCGTCCCGACACCACAAGAGTCCATTGAATCAGTGTGTTGCAATGCCATATCCCTGGATCTCGCGGGAAAGTGGCGGGTGCTCCTACCGGCACCTTTGACGCGTAAATCAGGGGGAGGCCACCTGCGAGGTGCCATTTGTACCGGAGAATACCGGGGTAGCACACGGTAAGTTGGAGCGAACGGGCCTAGAGTCACGGCGCGATGATCTCGTTCTATGACCACTGGCTAGTTGGTCTCTCCGTTACGGTGGCGGTGCTGGTGTCTTATACCGCACTGCGGCTGGCGGCGCGGGTGGCGGCTAGTCGGGTGGCGGCTAATGAGGGGTACGGGGCGCAGATTTGGATTGGCATGGGCGCGACTGCCATGGGTGTCGGTATTTGGTCGATGCACTTTATCGGCATGTTGGCGTTTTCACTGCCGATACCGCTTGCCTACGACGTTCCGACGACCTTGTTATCACTACTCGTGGCCATACTCACCTCCGCATTTGCGCTGACGATCACCAGCGGGAGACGGTTGACCATTCCGCGTCTCGCGGGAAGCGCGGTAGCGATGGGCGCCGGTATTTCCACGATGCATTACATCGGAATGGCCGCGATTACCATCGTGCCTGGTATCGCGTATGACCCGTGGTTGGTGGCGTGCTCAGTTCTCATTGCTGTGAGTGCATCCTTCGTCGCTCTGTGGCTGTTCCACAGTCTGCGCAACGGTCGCTCCTTCCGGCAGTGGCTGATGCGCATCGCCGCGGCGGTGGTGATGGGACTCGCCATCAGTGGCATGCATTACACCGGGATGGCTGCGAGCCGATTCGCTGTGGGCTCGTTTTGCCAGGGTGGCGTGACTTTGCAGAACGGTTGGCTGGGTGCGACGGTGGGAGTTGTGGCAATCGGTTTGCTGGCCATGACGCTCATGACAGGAGTTTACGACGCGCACTTGAAGTCCGCGGGGCGCAGTAATGCGTTGCGACTTGAGCGCGCGAACGAGGCACTGCAGCATCAGGCGACTCACGACGCTTTGACGTCGCTTCCGAATCGGCTGCTGTTTCTGGACCGCTTGGAACGCGAAGTCGCTCGTACCGAACGGGGCGGTCTACCATTCGCGGTGTTGGCCGCGGATTTGGATCGCTTCAAGGTGGTCAACGATACCTTGGGTCATGGCGCAGGGGATCAATTGTTGGAAGAGGTGGCCCGCCGGCTTTCCATGGCGGTACGCGCTTCGGACACTGTTGCGCGCACCGGCGGGGACGAGTTCCTGTTGCTACTCTCCGGCATCAATGATGCCGCCGACGTGGGGGTGATTGCGACCAAGATCGTCACTGGATTCGATAAGCCCATCAGCATCGTGGGCACGGAAGTTCACATGTCGATGAGCATTGGCATCAGCGTATATCCTGCGGATGGAACCGATGCGGATTCGCTCGTTGCCCACGCCGATGAGGCGATGTACTCCGCCAAACAACGCGGCCGCAATGGATTTCAATTCTTCAGTCCCGATATGAACGTATTCTCGCGCGAGCGCCTGAATTTCGAGAGCGACTTGCGCCGTGCCCTGCCTCAGAAGCAGTTTGAGCTTCACTATCAGCCAAAACTGGATGTCGCGACCGACCGGGTGAACAGTGTGGAAGCACTGTTGCGCTGGCGCCATCCCAGCCGCGGCCTCATCGGACCCCTGGAAATCATTCCCATCGCGGAGGAAGCCGGACTCATGCCCTCGATCAGCGCATGGGTGCTGAATGAGGCGTGCCGCCAGGCACGCCAGTGGTGCGACGCCGGACTGCCTTTTGTGCGAATCGCGGTAAACATATCGGCAATTCAATTTCGGCAACCGAGGTTTCTGGAGATCGTGCGCACTGCGCTGTTGGAGCATCACTTGGAACCGCGCTTCCTCGAAATCGAGCTGATTGAAACAGCCATCATGGATCAAGCAGAGAGTTCACTAAGCATCCTCGAGGAGTTGAGCCGCATGGGGGTGGTGGTGTCGATCGACGATTTCGGCGCGGGCTATTCGAGCATGAGCTATTTACGCCGCTTTCCGATTGACAAGCTCAAGATCGATCAAAGCCTCATCAAGGACCTGACCACGCATTCCGACGCCACCTCGATAGTCACTGCGATCATCTCGCTCGCACATAGCTTACGCTTCAAAGTGGTCGCTGAGGGTGTTGAAACGAAGGAACAGCTAGAGGAGCTGCGTGCCCTCGGTTGCGATCAATACCAGGGATTCTATCGCAGCGCTGCTGTCCCGCCAGGGGAAATCGAGAATTTCCTGAGGGCGCGCTCGCAGCCAACAAATCTTCAGGAGCAGGCACGATTCATGGCGACTCAAAGCAAACTCGCCGCGCTCGAGCGCGGCTGAACCGGCGTCGATGTATGCAACTGTGAATCAAACTGCACACACAACGGCGCGAGTGCGCCGTGCCGGGGAAGGACTGGCGAATTCTCCGTTTGCGATCATCTGGATGTTTGCCGGGATCGTACTCTGTTTGTTGGTACTCGCCGATTTCAGCTTTGGTGTTCTGTCCTCTGTGCGGGCCTATGTCGGGGGTGAGAGCTTATGGTCGAAAGCGCAGAAGGACGCCGTGTTCCATCTGCAAAAATATGCGACTAGCGGTGACCCTGCGGATTTGCGAGCCTTTCGCGCAGATATTGCCATCCCGCTGGGGGACTATGAGGCCCGAATGGAGATGGATCGGCCGCATCCGAATTTGCCAAAGGTGCGGCAGAGCTTTGTCCGTGGGGGGAATCATCCGGATGACGTCGACGGCATGATCAACCTATATCTGCGGTTTGAGCGTTTGGGGTTCATGCGCCGGGCCATTCGGGCGTGGGATGCTGGTGATGCCTACATCGTTCAGCTCGATGCGGCAGCGGTCGAATTGGAGGGCCAGATGGTGGCGCCTGCTCCGGACCCAGACAAGGTCGAAGCGCTTCAGCGGCGCATCACCGTCATCAACGAGAAACTCACTCCCCTGGGGAACGAATTCGTCAATGCGCTGAGCGAAGCCTCGCGCACCGCTTATCGATGGTTACAGGCGATCATGCTGGGTGCATGCCCCAGCCTGATGGTCATGGGCATCTGGTTGTCTCTGCGCATTTTGAGACAGCGCGAGCGCGCCAACGCTCGGGTCGTCCACATCGCCTTTCACGATGACCTTACGGCGCTACCCAATCGGTTGATGTTGCAGCGGTATCTCGACCAAGCGCTTAGCCGTCACCGTCGTACAAAAACGCAGGTCGCCATTTTGCTCATGGATCTCGACCGATTCAAGGTCATCAACGATTCCTTGGGGCGCGAAGTCGGAGACGGTTTGTTGCGCCAGGTGGCGCAGCGATTGCAGGCTCAGGCGCGGGAAGGCGACACCGTGGCGCGCGTCGGCGGCGACGAATTCGTGGTGCTCATCGAGAGTCAATCCAATCTCGTGGATGTGTCCGCGTGCGCGCGACGGCTCATGGACCATCTGAGCGCACCTTATGTGCTCGGCAAGCAGGAATGTCAGGTGACCTTGAGCGTTGGGATCAGTGTCTTCCCGACGGATGGAAGTGATTCGCAGCAACTACTCAAAGCGGCTGACGTGGCCATGTACGGGGCGAAGGAGACGGGCGGGAATAGTTTTCGGTATTACTTGCCATCAATGAACGTGCATACTTTGGAGAGGCTCAAGTTGGAGTCGGATCTGGGTCATGCATTGGAGCGAGGTGAACTCCTCCTGCACTACCAACCCGTGGTAGAAGTCGCCAGTGGTTTGATTACCGGGGTGGAGGCGCTCCTGCGTTGGAGGCACCCCGTTCGTGGGCTGGTGCCGCCGCTGGACTTCATTCCTCTGGCGGAAGAAACCGGGCTGATCGTCGCGATCGGCGAGTGGGTGCTGGCCACGGCGTGCGCGCGAAACCGCGCCTGGCAGCTCCAGGGGCTGACGAAGCTTAGGGTCGCGGTCAACCTGTCGGCGCGTCAGTTTGCCGATGCGCAGTTCTTGCCACGACTGACCCAGATCATACGGGACAGTGGGTTGGACCCCTCGAGCCTGGAACTCGAGATCACGGAGAGCGTGGTGATGTCGCGCGGCAAATGCGCCGTCTCCGCACTACAGGAATTGAAGTCCTTGGGCGTGCAACTGGCCATCGACGATTTTGGTACGGGGTATTCGTCCCTCGCGTACCTCAAGTGCTTTCCAATCGATACGCTCAAAGTGGATCGCTCGTTCATCCGAGATATTCCCGGCGACTCGGGTGACAGAAAGATCACGCGCGCAATCATTGCCCTGGCGCATAGCTTGCGGCTGAAAGTCGTGGCCGAGGGTGTTGAAACGGCGGCACAGCTGAAGTTTCTTAGGGCGCAGCGCTGCGACTCGGTGCAGGGATATCTGCTCCACCGACCGCTGCCAGAGAATGAGGTCGCGCAGGTCTTGCTGCTCAATCGCGAGAAGTGCGCGGTGCACGATGCGCTGCCGGCTTGAATTTGCGCGGCTCGTCGAGCGACCCAAACGATACTTCAGCGAGCAGATGAAGCCGGCCGCTGCGTGAACGCGCCGATCAGTGGTCGTGGGCGGCCGTAGTGGCGGCGGTGCTGGCTTCAGTGCCGGGTAGCGCGCTGACGGCGCGGATCGGCCGGCGCAGACTGTTGCCGACGCTCGCCACAGACGCCGACAGGAACCGATCCAGGACGCCGCGCGTGGCCTCCCCGCGGCTCAGCGAGCTGCTGGTCCACTGCAAGGAGGGACTGCCTCCCTTGCCCGCCTGAAGGGAAACCGTGCCGCTGCCGGATTTCCACAGCGTCAGCACTCGTACCCGATCACGTGAGCGAAAATCCGTCATTCGCTGCCATACCGTGGTGCTGCGCAATCCCGGCAGCTCGGCGGAATCATTGCCGGCCGAGGCATCGTTGAGCAGCGGGCGCCCATGCGGACGAAATTCCGACGCCGGATAGTTCTTTGTTTCGCGGGGAGTGATGGTCTCGTCCGGCGCCAGCAACGGAAATGTTGGCGCATTGGCGGATGCCGAAGGCGCCCCCGCGCGCGCAAAGCTCGGTTCGGCAGCGCTGGCTTCACTGCTGACACCCAAGGTGTACAGCACCAGACCCGCCAGCATCGTACTGCAATGAATTCCAGACATATTGCGACCGCGCTCCACCGAGTACAGTGGACCTACAGCATCCGGCATTGCAGCGGAAAGGGTGTGCGGCATGCGTCTAGGATTCTCGCAAAACCCGCTTTGAGCGCCTGCTTGGCGCGACATAATCCTAGGAAACGCGTTCCATTATGTCAGCGTCGGGCGGGCGTCTTCCCAGTGGCGGCCGTCGAAGGGCGCGATCGACATGGATTCGATGGTGCCAGGGTCGATGCAACGCGCATTCACGCTGATGCCGTCGGGATGCGAGCGTGGCACGTAAAACGATTTCACTCCGCATGTGGAGCAAAACAAGTGCTTGGCGGCATGGGTGTTGAACGAATAGGTGGTCAGGGCGTCGGCGCCGCTGACCAGTTTGAATCGATCGGCGGGCACGATCAAATGCAGGTAGCCGGACTTGCCGCAAATGGAGCAGTTGCAATCCGTGACCTCGATTCTGGCGGGGGCCGTCACTTCGAATCGGACCCGACCGCAATGACAACCGCCGCTGTGTACCTTCGTCATCCGTTCGGCGCTGGCTGCTAGTGCTTGTGCTCCTGATCGGCGAGATCGCTGACCAGCGTGATGAGGCGCTCGGGAGTTCCGGCGGTGCGAACGTCCGCAATGTATTTGCCGTTGATCACGAAGGTCGGCACACCGTCCACCCGATAGCGTTGCACGAGCTGATCGGCGCGCTGCATGGCCGTTTCCACCGCAAAGGAGTTATAGGCTTTACGGAAGGCATCCTCGGAAATGCCGAACTTCTTCACGAAGGCTGCCTGAATCCTTTCCGTTTCGGCGCTGTTGCCAGAATCGCTCGCCACCAGCGGATCGTTGTTGACATGGATTTCCTTGAACACCTCGGCATGCAGCTCATTCAGCTTACCCAGGCTCTCCAGCGTGTAGTAGAGACGCGCCTGGGAACGATGGGCATCGGTCCACAACACGTGCACTCGCGAGAAGCTGATGTAGGCGGGCTTGGTCTTCTTCCAGGATTCCACCAAGGGATCGATCGCGTAGCAATGCGGGCAGGAGTACCAGAAGAATTCCAGGACCTCGACTTGCCCCGCCGGTGCGGAGGTGGGCTGGGCCGGTACCAGGCGCGTGTAATTCACCCCTTCCTGCCACAGGGGCGGCGCTGCCGGCGGCGCTGCAACGGCAATCCCGGTCGCGGTCGCAGCGGCCACGGCGGAGGCCACCGCTGCCAGCATGGCGTTGTGTTTGGCGCTGTCGGCCGCGGTGTCCTCGACTGTCTCAGTGCCGTCTTCGTTGGTAATGGTGATCTTCGAGGATTCGGCTTGGGCAGGCGCGGGAGGCGTTTGCTGCGCGGCGGTTGGTGGCGGCGCAGCGGGAGCGATCTGCGAAGCGCCGGCCGGCGCCGCAGATCGGGCACGAGACCCCTGATCGGCGGATTCCTGCTTGCCGCAGGCAGCCAGCAGTAAGCTCAGGCCGAAAACCAGGATCCAGCGCACCGGCATGTCAGCGCATTCCCTGTACGTACGATGCCAGGTTGCGCATGTCTTCGGCTGAAAGGCGCTTGGCGATCGTCTCCATGATGCCGTTCGGACCGGTCGCACGCGCGCCCGAGGCGTAATCGTTCAGCTGCTTGACCACGTAAACCGACTGCTGGCCCCGCAGCGCCGGAAATTTTGCAGGCTCGTTGCCGCGGCCCGATGGTCCGTGGCAGGCCATGCAAGCCGGGATCGCCCGGGCCGCGTCCCCGCCCCGATAGAGTTGCTCGCCCGCCTTCCAGTACGAGGGATCCGCTTCCAGTCCGGTGTTGGGCAGGCTGTCGAAATACGCTCCCAGGTCCGCCATATCCCCGGCGCTCAAACCGGCGGTATTCGGCATCATGACGGGGTTGTTGCGTTTCCCCGACTTGAAATTCTGCAACTGCTCGGCGATGTAATCCGCCCCCAAGCCCGCCAGGCTCGGCCACTGGGGGTTGGCGCTATTGCCGTTGGCACCGTGACACGCTTGGCACACGACGGCCTTGGTGGCGCCGGTTTCGGCGTTGCCGGCGGGGGATGCCGTGCCGCAGGCGATCGTGAAGGAAATTGCTGCTGCGAGAGTCCAAAGCCGCTTCATGGTCGCCTGTGTCCCCATTCTTAAATGAACTGTTGATCGGCCGCAAATTGTACACTACGGTCGATTATGTCGACTTACCCCTCGGTGAAATTCGTGACCAGCGCCGCCGAGCCGCATCAGCTGGCCGCGGATACCGGACGCGAAATCGCCTTCGCGGGGCGCTCCAATTCGGGGAAATCCACCGCCATCAATGCCATCACCGCGCGAGCGGGCCTTGCCCGCGTCAGCCGCACGCCGGGACGCACGCAGCTGATCAACTTCTTCGAGCTGGCGCCCGAGCGACGATTGGTCGACCTGCCGGGGTACGGATTCGCCAAGGTGCCGGAGAGAGTGCGTCTGCATTGGCTGGAATTGATGCAGCACTATTTCAATGTGCGCGAGTCCCTGGTCGGTCTCATGCTCATCGTCGACAGCCGGCGCGGCCTCGGCGCGCAGGATGCCGCCATGCTCGAATGGGTGCTGGCGCGCGACCGTGCGGCGCATGTGCTGCTGACCAAGGCCGACAAGCTGAATCGCCGCGATTCACAACGGGTGTTGCGGGAAACCATCGACGCCTGTGCCGACACGGCGGTAACCGCGCAGCTGTTTTCGGCGCATGCCAAACAGGGCTTGGAGGATGCGCGCCAAGTCATGGACCGCTGGCTGAGCGCAGCATAAAAAAAAGCCCCGGTGGGCGCTTGGAAGCAACCACCGAGGCAGACCAACCCGGCATGGGGATGACAAACCGGGTCATGCCCGCTCAGGGAGAAGAGCGGGGAGCGTCGTTAACGCTCAGCAGATTAGATGGGGGTGCCAGGGCAAAGTTCCAGCCCCGCGGCTCAAAAAAATTATTTCTTTCGGCGCCGCGGCGCGGGTGCAAAGAAATGTTAATAAGTGTCTGAAAAGCCGTAAAAATCCGGTAAAAATCTGGATCGACGTAGGCGTTCACCTACAGCCGGCCCGCGCGCTTCAATGTGCCTGGTCCCAATTCGCACCCACACCCACATCGACCTTCAGGGGCACATTCAGTTGCGCGGCCCGCGCCATCCGCTTACGTAACTGTGCGCTCACAGCGTCGACGGCGTCGACGGCTACCTCGAGCACCAGTTCGTCGTGCACTTGCATGATGAGCCGCGCGGGCGTGCCGGAATTCTGCAGCCATGCGTCGACGTCGATCATGGCGCGCTTGATGATGTCCGCCGCCGTGCCCTGCATGGGCGCATTGATCGCGCTGCGTTCCGCGTATTGGCGCAGCGCCTGGTTGCGCGATTGAATCTCGGGCAAATACAGGCGCCGCCCGAACACGGTCTCAACGAATCCGGTCTCGCGCGCCCGGCGGCGCGTTTCTTCCATGTAGCGCTTCACACCTGGATAGCGCTCGAAATACAGGTCCACGTACTTCTGTGCCTCGCCGCGCCCTATCCCCAATTGGCGCGCGAGACCGAAGGCGGACATGCCGTAGATCAGGCCGAAGTTGATCGCTTTGGCGGACCGCCGTTGGTCGGTGCTGACGGTCTCGAGCGTTGCACCGAAAACTTCCGCTGCCGTCGCCTGATGAATGTCCAGATCTTCGGCAAAGGCGCGCAGCAGGGCATCGTCCCCGGATAAGTGCGCCATGATGCGCAACTCGATTTGCGAATAGTCGGCAGCCACCAGCGCATGTCCGGCAGGCGCCACGAAGGCTTGGCGAATCCGCCGTCCCTCGAGGGTACGGATGGGAATGTTCTGCAGATTCGGGTCTGTCGAGGAGAGCCTGCCGGTCGCAGCGACGCCCTGATGATACGAGGTGTGGATTCGTCCGGTCGTTGGATTGATTTGCTCGGGCAGCTTCTCGGTGTACGTCGATTTGAGCTTGGCGATGCCGCGATATTCCAAGATCAATTTCGGCAGCGCGTGCGATGCCGCGAGTTCTTCGAGGACATCTTCCGCCGTTGAAGGTTGCCCGGTGGGCGTCTTGCGAATCACCGGAATGCCGAGCTTGCCGAACAGGATTTCCTGCAACTGCTTGGGTGAATCGACATTGAACGCGCCGCCGGCTTGCGCATGCGCCTCAGCCTGAAGCTCGAGCATGCGTGCCGCCAGCTGCGAGCTTTGTATCTTGAGCAGTTCGCGATCCACGAGCACACCCGTGCGCTCCATGCGATACAGCACCGGCACCAGCGGTTGCTCGATGCTTTCATACAAGAGCTTGAGCCGGGGAAGCGCCTCGATTTTCGGCCACAGCGCCGAATGCAATTGCAGGGTCACGTCCGCATCCTCGGCGGAATACTCGGTTGCGCGGTCCACATCCACTTGGTTGAAAGTGATCTGCTTTGCGCCCTTGCCCGCCACATCCTCGAAGTGAATGGTCTTGATGCCGAGATACTTTTCTGCCGCGGAGTCCATGTCGTGGCGGGTCGCCACGCTGTCGAGCACGTAGGACTCCAGCATCGAATCGTAGCGATGCCCGGCCAGAGAGATGCCGTAGTTCGCGAGGATGTGCATGTCGTACTTGAGATGATGGCCGAGCTTGTGCTTGAGCGGACTTTCCAGAAGCGGCTTGAGCGCCGTCAGCACGGCGTCCCGATCGAGCTGTTGCGGCGCGCCTGGGTAATCATGGCCGAGCGGCACGTACGCGGCTTCCCCGGCGGCGACCGCGAACGACAGGCCCACGATCCGTGCCTTCATGTAGTCGAGACTGTCGGTCTCGGTATCGAAGGAGATCAATGGAGCCGCCGCGAGCTTGGCGAGCCAGGAGTCGAAGGCGTCCTGCGACAGGATCTTTTGATAGTCGCGCGCAGGCGGTGGCGGGGCGGCGGCTGCCGCGGCGTCGAGCGCAGAGTCCGGCGGCGTTGCGGCCGCCTCGGGCAGCGGTTCCAGCGCCCGCAGCAATGAACGCAGTTCGAGCTGTGTGTACAGTTCCCGCAATCGCTCGACATCCGGCGCGACGGCAATCAGCTGCTCCGGCGTGTGCGACAACGTCACAGCGGTATCGATGGTTGCCAGCTTGCGCGACAGATCGAGAATCGCAAGTTCGCTGCGCAGGTTCTCACCCACCTTGCCGCTTATGTTTGCGGCATTGGCAATCAGCGCGTCCAGAGTTTGGTGCTCGAGCAGCCATTTAGCCGCGGTCTT
>Ga0302320_10004943_pt1 | contig 30091 bp, 27 predicted proteins | sample Bog_T0_3_FD_202130 | JGI IMG/M metagenome (GOLD analysis project Ga0302320, IMG submission 202130) | Peat permafrost microbial communities from Stordalen Mire near Abisko, Sweden - Bog_T0_3 | ecosystem: Environmental > Terrestrial > Soil > Wetlands > Peat | place: Sweden: Abisko, Stordalen Mire... | reverse complement strand
TGCACCTCCTCGAACGGGTCGTCGCTCCACAGCATTTTGTTCCCGCGATGCGGGCAGATGTTGTGAAAGGCGCGGATCACGTCGTCCTTGCCGCGCACGATGATGATCGAGGTGTTCAGGAACTGCAGTTCGCGGGTGAAATAACTGCCGGATCGTGGCACTCTCTCGACGCGCCCCATGTACAGCCAGGTCTTCTTGAAGACGTGCTCGCGTTCCTTGTCGTAGAACTCCTCTGAAACGCAGTCCTCTAGAGAGACGGGGCCGCGACCCAACTCTGGGTATGCATCGGCCCAATGTCCGCTCGCCGGCTTCGTGATCAGGGCTTCGGTGCTCACAAGAGTGCTCCTCAATCGGATCAATTGGACCCGGACTCCACCCGGCCCGAACGTAACATTTGGCAAGACCTTCACAAAGGGCCGGAAACGCAACACGTTGTTCCATTTCTGGAACAATGCAGGCGATGGAGCAGAATCTTCCGTTCGACGTCGATGCGCTGCTGGTATTCGGCAAGGTGGTGGAGTGCCGCAGCCTGTCGAAGGCGGCGGCGTTGCTCGACATGCCCAAATCCACGGTCAGCCGCAAGCTCAGCAAGCTGGAATCCGACCTTGGGATCAAGCTGCTGCGAATGAACACCCATCAGCTGACGGTCACCGACATCGGCGAGAAGATCTACGACCACGGGGTGAAGATCCTGACCGAGGCGAACGGCGTTCGTGCGCTGGTGGAGGGCAGTAAGCAAGAGCCACAGGGCGAGCTGCGGGTTGCCATGCCGGTCTTCGTCGGCATCGACTATGCGTCGCGAGTCGGTGCTGTGTTTCTGAAGCGCTACCCCAACTCGCGGCTGGATATCCGGCTGGTCGATGACACGGTCCACCCCGTCAGGGACGGCTTCGATGTCGTGTTCGGAACCGGGCCGCTGCAGGATTCGACACTCATCGCGCGGAAGGTCTTCAGCCTCGAGTTGTTTCTTTGCGCGTCGCCGGAATTCGTCGGGCAACTGGCGGACCCCATCACCGCTCCCACACAGTTGAACACCTTGCCGTTCATCGATTGCGGCGTCGGCGGCGGACCTCGCAAGCTCCTGGTGACCAAACAGACGCGACAACACGAGCTATCGCCTCCGGTGCGGGCTCGCGTCAACAGCTTTCAGGTGTGCAAGCAGTACATCCTGCAAGGGCTTGGCGTCGGCGCGATGCCAAACCAAATCATCTGCACCGACGAGTTACTCGATGGCACCATCGTGCCCGTGCTGCCGGATTGGAGCGTCGAGCGGCTGGATGTGCACATGATTTACCCCTTCCACCTTTCGTTCTCGACGCTCATCAGCGCGTTCTACGACACGGCGTGCGAGATCATCGTCGAGAACTCAGCGCGAACCTGAGCGCTATTACCGCGACATATAACCCACGCACACGACACGCCGCTGGGAAGCCGCCGTAGGTTATATCTCGGCGAAAGTGGACGCTTAGATATGGAGCTTCTTCATGACGGACACCTCGAGTAAGGCCGGCACCGGCGCATTGCGCGCGGGGATCGTCGGACTGGGCGCGATCGGTGGCGGCGTGGCGGTCAGCATGGCCCGCCGCGGACGGGTCCCGGCCGTCTACGACGTGCGACCCGAGGCCGCCGACGGACTCGCCGGCGTCCCCGCCGTCAAGAGCAGCCCCGCCGACGTCGCGCGCGACAGCGACGTGGTGCTGATCGCGGTGGTCAGTGCCGCCCAGGCCCGTGATGTCCTGAGCGGGCCCGAGGGAATACTCGCAGCAGCCAAGCCGGGCCTGATCGTCGTCCTGCTCTCGACGGTGTCGCTGGCGGCCGTGTCAGAACTCGCCGAACTTTGCGGCAACGCTGGAGCCATCCTGTTGGACTGCGGCGTGACCCGCGGCGACGAGGCGGCCGAACACGGAATCGTGGCGATGATCGGCGGACCCGATGACGCGGTCACGACAGCCATGCCCGTGCTCGAGGACTTCGCCCGGGCGGTAATTCACTGCGGGCCACTCGGTGCCGGAATGACCGCCAAGATCGCCCGAAATCTCATCACCTACGGTGTGTGGGCCGTGGTCGACGAAGCCGCCAATCTCGCACAAGCCAACAACGTGCCCTTGGCGACGCTGCTGGACGTCTTGCGTGTCGCCGACGCTGACGGTGGGCCACAAACCCTGCGGCTGCTAGACGTTCGGGCGGCCGAGATCACGATCCCGAACGACTACGCGCAGCAGGTCGAGGCACTCGCGGCCAAAGATCTCGACGCCGCCATCGACCTCGGCGAAACCCTGCACGTGCCAACACCGTTGGCCGCGACCACCAGGCCGCTAATGAGACAGGTGTATACCGGGCACCGCTAGATCACGTCGACTCGGTCATCACCAGTCGAGTCCGAGCGCTGCACGCAGCGCGTCGCACTGCGTGGCGAAGAACTCCCGCGAAATGGGCGCCTCCGGCGCAACGGAGTAGAAGCCGTGAAACCCGCCCGGCACAACGTTCACCTCGCAGGGCACGCCGGCGCGACGCAGTCGTGCGGCGTACGCGACATCCTCGTCGTGAAACAAGTCCAAGGTGCCGACGCCGATCCAGGCCGCGGGCAAACTGCTGAGATCGGCCTGGCGCGCGGGCACCGCCAGCACCGGGTCGGTATCACCTAAATACGCGGACCATCCGAACTCGTTGCTCGCCTTATCCCAGAGGCGGAAGTTCTCCGCGTTGGCGTGCGTGCGCTGCGTCGTCCGGTCGTCGAGCATCGGATATACCAACAGCTGGAAACACACCCGGTCATCGCCTCGGTCCCGGAGACGTATCGCCAACGCCGCGGCGAGGCCGGCGCCTGCGCTCGACCCGCCCACCGCGATGCGGGTCTTGTCGACTCCGGGCAGCTCGGCGAGCGCGCTCAACGCCTCGTCGCAGTCGTCGAGCGCGGCGGGGTAGGGATGCTCGGGCGCGAGCCGGTAACCAACCGCGCCGACGGTGATACCGAGTTCCGTCGCGTATCGCCGGTACAGCGGTTCGTCCTGATGGGCGCTACCCGTGACGTATCCTCCGCCGTGCAGCCAGAGCAGCGCTGGAGCGGGCGCGCCAGTGACGCCCGAGCCCCGCACCACGCGCATGCCAGCGCCAGACGACAGCGGAATCGTCTCGATGCCCTCCGAGGACGTCCTGCTGATCTGCACGTCTCTTATCTTGCGCAGTCCGGGCAACATCGCCGCGTCGATAATGTGTTGGGGGAGTTCACGTGCCAGCGGGTCGAGATCGGGATGAAAGTCTTCCGGCGCCGTCATGGGTCAGGGTGCCACCGCGATGGACTTCGCGTCCAGATAGCCGTCCAGGCCCTCGGGTCCCAGTTCGCGACCGTAGCCGCTGCCTTTGACGCCGCCGAACGGCGCGAACGGGTCCATGGTGTAGCCCTGGTTGATGCCCAGGGTGCCGGTACGAATGCGCGCAGCGATGGCCAGAGCCCGGTCGATGTCGGCGGTCCATACCGACCCGGCCAGGCCGTAGTCGGAGTCGTTGGCGATGGCCACGGCGTCGTCCTCGTCGCGGTAGGGGATGACGGTGATCACCGGGCCGAAGATCTCTTCTCGCGCAATGCGCATGGAGTTGTCGGCGGCCGCGAACAGGGTGGGTTGGACGTACCAGCCGCGGTCGAGTCCGTCGGGCAACTCGGTGCCACCGATGACCCGGCGCGCGCCTTCGTGTTGACCGATCTGGATGTAGTCGCGGACGCGCCCCTGTTGGCGTTGGGAGACCAGCGGGCCGACCTGGGTTTCGGGATCGCTCGGATCCCCGACCCGTAGGGCGCTCATTTCGGCAGCAAGCGCGTCGACGTACTCGTCGTGGCGCCGCTCGGGCACCAGGACGCGAGTCAACGCATTGCAGATCTGGCCGCTGTTGGACAGGCTGGCCGATCGAACCCCGACGGCCACCTTCTCGGGCACAGCGTCATCGAGAACGATGGCGGCGGACTTCCCGCCCAGTTCCAGACTGACCTTGGTGAGATTGGGCGCGCATGCTGCCGCGACCGCCCGACCCGCTGCCGTCGAACCGGTGAACGACACCTTGTCCACGCCGGGGTGGCTTACCAGCAGCTCGCCGACGGTGCCGTCGCCGGGTAGCACGCTGACCACACCCGGCGGCAGATCGATCTGGTCCAGTATCTCGGCCAAAAGCAATGCGTCCAAGGGGGATTCGGCGGCGGGCTTGAGTACTACCGTGCAGCCGGCGAGCAGCGCGGGCACCAGCTTGGTGACAATGAGGAACTGCGGCATGTTCCATGGCACGATCGCAGCAACGACGCCGACCGGCTCCTTGCGGACCAGCACATCCGTCCCGAAGAAACCGGCCCGCGTCTCCTGCCACTGGTGCCGCTGCGCCAGGTCGCAAAATGCGCGCATCATGAAGGCGGGCAGGCCGACCTGGGCGCGCTGGGCGAAGGTGATGGGAGCGCCGATCTCGGCAGTAATGGTTTCGGCCATCTCTGCGCGCCGTTTGTCATAGGCGTCGGCGAGTCGCTGGACCGCCGTGACGCGTTCCAGCGGTTCCGTCCGGCCCCAGGGGCCGGAGTCAAAAGCCGCGCGTGCGGCGTTCACGGCCAGGTCGACGTCGGCCGGCCCGGCGGCCGTGACTTCGGCGATGGATTTCTCGGTGTGCGGTGAGATGACTTCGAAGACTTTGCCGTGTGCCTGCACCGTGCGGCCCGCGGCGGTCGCCACCCCAGGGTTCTGATTCATCGAGTCCCATTCCGCAATATCAACTACTTGTGATTAGGACTCTGACGATATACCGTCGGCTCGACGGAGTCATACCCCGCCATTCCCCAAGCCCAGGGGTCCGTGCGAGATCGGAACGGACAGGAGCGATCGTGCCTCGATTCCCCAAGCCGCCGGAAGGCAGCTGGACGCAGCATTACCCAGAACTGGGCACCGAGCCGGTGTCCTACGAGGACTCGATCAGCCCGGAGATCTTCGAGCTGGAGCGCGAAGCCATTTTCAAACGTGCGTGGCTCAATGTGGGCCGGGTCGAACAGCTTCCGCGCAAGGGCAGCTACTTCACCAAAGAACTCAAGGCCGTCAACACCTCGATCATCCTGGTGCGCACGACATCCGGAGAAGTCAAGGCGTATCACAACGTCTGCCGCCATCGTGGCAACAAGCTGGTATGGAACGACATGCCGCAGGAGGAGACCAGCGGTGTGTGTCGCCAGTTCACCTGCAAGTACCACGCATGGCGTTATGACCTGGACGGCAACCTGACTTTCGTACAGCAGGAGGAGGAATTCTTCGACCTCGACAAGAGCCAATACGGGCTGGTGCCGGTGCACTGCGAAGTCTGGGAAGGCTTTGTTTTCGTCAACTTCGCCAAGGAGCCGGCGCAGTCCCTACGCGAGTTCCTCGGCCCAATGATCACTGATCTGGAGGGGTACCCGTTCGACAAGCTGACCTCGCGCTTTTACTACCGGTCGGAGGTGAAAGCTAACTGGAAGCTTTACATGGACGCTTTCCAGGAGTTCTATCACGCGCCGATCTTGCACGCGAGCCAGTCGCCGACCGCCTTTTCGAAGGCGGCCGCGGAGGCCGGTTTTGAGGCTCCGCACTACCGTCTGGACGGCCCGCACCGGCTGGTCAGTACCTCGGGTATTCGCGCCTGGGAGATGGCAGATGAGATGCGCAAGCCGATCGAGGACATCTGCCGGAGCGGACTGTTCGGACCTTGGGACAAACCCGATTTGGGTGAGATGCCGGTCGGGCTGAATCCCGCGAAGTGTGATCCGTGGGGGCTGGATTCATTTCAGCTGTTCCCCAACTTCGTCATCCTGTTCTGGGGTCAGGGCTGGTACCTGACGTACCACTACTGGCCGACGTCGTATAACACTCACATCTTCGAGGGCACGCTCTACTTCCCGCAGCCGCGCACCCCGCGCGAGCGCGTCGCCCAGGAACTCGCGGCGGTGTCGTTCAAGGAGTACGGGCTGCAGGACGCCAACACGCTGGAGGCGACCCAGACGATGATCGAATCGCGGGTGCTCGACCGGTTCGTGCTCAACGACCAGGAGATCCTGATACGTCACCTGCACAAGGAGACCGCAGCCTGGATCGACGAATATCGCCGCACGACCAACGCATCAAAGGCGGGAGTGTGAACACGGTGTCCGCCTTGCTGCCAACCGAATTCGCTGACCTGGAACAGTTCACTCAGTGGTGCCTGCCCACTGAGCCGCAGCGCTACGCCAAGAGGCTGGCGAGTTCGATGACTGAAATGAAGGCCTTTTACGGCGCGATCACGGCGCGCGCCGAGGAGGCCCTCGTCTACTGTGACAAGTTCCCCCTCGACGATCTGCCCGAAGATGTCGAGAACCTCATGCACCTGCTGTATTCGATGATCATGGTGTCATTTCCGGTGGAGTGCTGGAAGCAACCGCGGGTGCCCGATTCCGGCGCCTCCACCCTGGACTGCGTTTCCGAGCCCGTTCCGTGACTGCCCCGACGGTCCTGCGCGCGGCGCGGTGGGCCGACGTCGATACCGGCCGAGTCCGCTCGCCGGCAGTCGTGGTTGTCGACGGTGAGCGCATCAGCGCCGTCAATCCCGAAGGGCCACTGCCGGATCCGGCGACCGCCGTCGACCTCGGGGACGTCACACTGCTGCCGGGCCTGATGGACATGGAGCTCAACCTGCTCATTGGCGGCCCCGGTGGGCCCGAGGGCCTGCCGTCGCCGATGCACGGCGTTCAGGACGATCCGGCCTATCGCACGCTGCGCGGGGCGGTCAACGCGCGCACCACGCTGGACGCCGGCTTCACCACCGTGCGCAACCTCGGGTTGATGGTGAAGACCGGCGGCTACCTGCTCGACGTTGCGCTGCAGCGCGCGATCGATCAGGGCTGGCACGTCGGCCCGCGCATCTACCCCGCGGGGCACGCCGTCACGCCCTACGGCGGCCATTTGGACCCAACCGTGTTCCAGCGGCTTGCGCCCGGGATCATGCCGCTCTCGGTCGCCGAGGGCATCGCCAACGGTGTGCCCGACGTGATCGCCTGCGTCCGGTATCAAATTCGCCACGGCGCCAAGCTGATCAAGGTGTCGGCATCGGGCGGAGTGATGTCGCACAGCACCGGCCCCGGCGCCCAGCAGTACTCCGACGCGGAGTTCGCCGCGATCGCCGATGAAGCCCACCGCGCCGGGGTGCGGGTCGCCGCGCACGCCGTGGGCGACTCCGCGATCCGGGCCTGTATTCGCGCCGGGATCGACTGCATTGAGCATGGCTTCCTGGCGACCGACGATACGATCCAGATGATGGCCGACCACGGCACCTTCCTGGTCTCCACCACTTATCTGACCGAGGCGATGGCGATCGACCGGATCGCGCCGGAACTGCGGAAGAAGGCAGAGGACGTCTTCCCGCGCGCAAAGGCGATGCTGCCCAAGGCGATTGCCGCCGGAGTTCGCATCGCCTGCGGCAGTGATGCACCGGCGATTCCGCATGGCCAGAACGCCAAAGAAATCGTTGCGCTGGTGGATCGAGGCATGACACCCATGCAGGCGATCCGGGCGGCGACCGTGGTGGCCGCCGAGCTCATCGAGGCCGACGACGAGCTGGGGCGCCTGGCGCCCGGCTACCTCGCCGACATCATCGCCGTGCCCGGCGATCCGTCCCAAGACATCGGCACCACGCTGGACGTCTCCTTCGTCATGAAGGGCGGACAGATTTACAAGAGGCCGGCGGCCTGACATATGGAACTCACGGACAACATTCTCTGGCTGCTCAAGCAGGCCTTCTACTTCTCATTGACCACCGTCAACGAAGCGGTCAGCAGTCACGGTGTCAGCACGGCTCAGATCGGGGTGCTGCGCCAACTGGCCAACGAGCCCGGCCTATCCGGCGCCGAACTCGCCCGGCGGCTGCTGATCAGCCCGCAAGGGGTTCAGCTCGCGCTCACGGCGCTCGAACGCCGCGGTCTGCTGGAACGAAAACGGGACCCCCAGCACGGACGCATTCTGCGGGCCTACCTCACCGGCGAAGGCCGAGATGTCGCGGGCACGGTGGTTAACGAGGCGATCGCCGCACACGAGAAGGTATTCGGCGTGCTGAGCGCCGACGAGCAGCGGACCCTGCGCGAATTGCTGGGCCGTGTGGTGGAAAAGGGCACCGGCCATGAGCTGTTCGAAGACCATGTCGACACCTGACATCGATGTGGCTTCTGTGCCGGAGGGCGAAGCGGCCACCGAGGAAGTGACCATCGAGCTGGACAGGCGCACGTTCACGGTGCCCTACTCGCAGGGCGACACCTTGCTGCAGACCGCCCGGATGGCCGGCCTGAGTCCGCCGTCGTCATGCGAAATCGGTTCCTGCGGAACGTGCATGGCGCGGCTGACGCGGGGCAGCGCCCGGATGATCAACAACGACGCACTCGAGGAGGATGAGGTGGACGACGGCTGGGTGCTGACCTGTCAGGCCGTGCCGACCAGCCGCATCGTGCGGGTGGTTTACGAGTGAACGCCAGGAGGCGCGCGGCAATGGAGCGCGGTCGATGAGCAGGGTAGCTGTGGTGACCGGCGGCGCCTCGGGCATGGGTGAGGCGACATGCCACGAACTGGGCCGGCGCGGGCTCGACGTTGCGGTTCTCGACCTCAACGAGCAAGCGGCGCAACGCGTCACCGACGATCTTCGCGCCGGCGGCGTCACCGCCATCGCAGTGGGCGCCGACGTCACCGACCGGCCCGCCCTCGAGCACGCATTCGCCAAGGCCCGTAGCGAGCTGGGCCCGATCACCGTTCTGGTGACCAGTGCCGGGCTGTTCGACTTTTCGCCCTTCACCGACATCACCATCGAATCCTGGGCGCGGATCATCGACGTCAACCTGACCGGCACTTTTCACTGTTGCCAACTCGCGCTGCCCGACATGCTGGACGCGAAATGGGGCCGGATCGTGATGATCTCGTCGTCGAGTGCCCAGCGCGGGTCACCGTTTGCCGCCCATTACGCCGCGTCCAAGGGAGGCGTGATGACTTTGACCAAGTCGCTGGCCCGCGAATACGCCGCACACGGGATCACGGTCAACAACATCCCGCCGTCGGGCATCGAGACCCCGATGCAGCACCAGGGGCAGGCCGCGGGATATCTGGGCTCCAACGAACAGCTCGCCGGCAACATCCCGGTCGGCCATCTGGGCACCGGCGCCGACATCGCCGCGGCGGTGGGTTTCCTCTGCTCGGACGAGGCCGGGTTCATCACCGGCCAGACATTGGGCGTCAACGGAGGAGCGGTGATGTAATGACCAGATCAGGTAGGCCACCGGAAGGCTCCTGGACCGAGCACTATCCCGAACTGGGCACCGGTCCAATCTCATTCAGGGATTCGACGTCCCGGGAGTTCTACGAACTCGAACGCGAAGCGGTCTTCAAACGGGCCTGGCTCAATGTCGCCCGCGTGGAGGAACTGCCTCGCATCGGCAGCTATCTGACCAAGGAGATCGAAGTCGTCGGCGCCTCGGTGGTCCTGGTCAAAGGCCGAGACGAACAGATCCGGGCCTTCTATAACGTCTGCCGACACCGGGGAAACAAGCTGGTGTGGAACGACTTTCCCGCCGAAGAGACCCGCGGCACCTGCCGTCAGTTCACCTGCAAGTATCACGGCTGGCGCTACGACCTCGACGGCGCCCTGAAATACGTGCAACAGAAATCGGAGTTCTTCGACCTCGACACCGCCGAATACGGATTGCGAGCTTTGCAGTGCGATGTGTGGAACGGCTTCGTCTTCATCAACTTCGACGACGAACCGCGGCAGAGCCTGCGCGAGTTCCTGGGCCCGATGATCACCGCCCTGGACGATTACCCGTTCGGCAAACTGACCGAACGTTACGAGTGGGTTGCTCACAACAACAGCAACTGGAAAATCTTCGCCGACGCGTTCCAGGAGTACTACCACGTGCCCGCGCTGCACTCTCAACAGGTGCCGTCCGAGGTGCGAGACTCCGGTGCCGCATTCACGTGCGGGCACTTCCAACTCGACGGCCCGCACCGGCTGGTGTCCACGGCCGGCCGACGCCGCTGGCTGCTAGCCCCTGAATACATGTACCCGATCGAGCGGGCCACCAAGAGTGGCCTGGTGGGCCCGTGGCGCACCCCCGACATCGGTGAACTGCCGCCGGGGCTCAACCCCGGAGGTATCGAGCCGTGGGGGATCAGCAACTTCCAGATCTTCCCCAACATCGAAATCCTGATCTACGGAGGCTGGTATCTTCTGTACCGGTACTGGCCCACCTCGCACAACACGCACCGGTTCGAGGCCTATACGTTTTTCCATCCGGCGGGCAGTGTGCGCGAGCGCATTGAACACGAGGTCGCTGCGGTGGTGCTCAAAGAGTTCGCGTTGCAGGATGCCGGCATGCTCGGCGGCACCCAGGCGGCCCTGGAATACGGCGTTGTCGACCAGTTTCCGCTCAACGACCAGGAGATCCTGGTGCGGCACCTGCACAAGGTCGCTGTCGACTGGGTCGATGCATACCAGCGCGAAACAGCGCCGGCGGGAGTGTGACGGGGATATGACCAAGTCGGAAGTTATGCTGCCCAGTGCCTTCGCGGAACTGGAGGCGCACGCTGAAAAATGGTGTCTGGCAACTGAAACCGAACGATGGAATGCCCGGATCGGCTCGACGATGCCCGAGCTTCGGGAGTTCTACGACGCATTCTTCCCCCGCCTGGAGGAGGCCATCGACTACTGCGACAAGTTCAACCTCGACGGCCTGCCCGACGATGCGCTGAACCTGTTGCACATGATCTATTCGCTGATCATGGTTGCCATGGCGGTCGAGATCATGCACCAGCCCGCCCCGGTCGACGCCGCCGACGCGGTCATGACCCGCACCGGCGAACCGGTGCCCTGACCTCGGTGCTCACCCGTTCGCACGATCCATTGTTCGGTAGAAAGGACAGGCCATGAGTCTGCTAACCATCACCAAGCTGACCGATTCCGTCGGCGCCGAGGTCTCCGGCCTCGACCCGGCCGCGCTGGCTTCCGACGACCCGGTCGGCGGGGCGGTCTTGGATGCATTGGAAGACAACGGAGTTCTGGTCTTCCGCGGCCTGCAACTGGACCCGCAGGCCCAGGTCGCCTTCTGCCGCCGGCTCGGCGAGATCGATCACTCGTCCGACGGTCACCACCCCGTCGCCGGCATTTACCCGGTCACCCTGGACAAGTCCAAGAATTCTTCGGCCGCCTACTTGAAGGGGACCTTCGATTGGCACATCGACGGCTGCACGCCCCTCGAGGACGGATATCCCCAGATGGCCACCGTTCTGTCGGCGCTGCAGGTCGCGGAGCGGGGCGGCGAAACCGAATTCGCCAGTGCGTATGCCGCCCATGAGGCCCTCAGCGACGAGGAGAAACGCCGCTTCGGCTCGCTGCGTGTCGTGCATTCGCTGGAAGCGTCCCAGCGGCGCGCGCACCCGGACGCCAGTCCAGAGCAGGTGGAGCGCTGGCGATCTCGACGTACCCACGAGCATCCGCTGGTGTGGACGCACCGCAGCGGCCGCAAGTCACTGGTGTTGGGTGCCTCGGCCGATTATGTGGTTGGCATGGATGTCGAAGAGGGCCGCGCATTGCTGGCCGAGTTGCTCGAGCGCGCCACCGTGCGCGACAAGGTCTACAGGCACACCTGGTCCATCGGCGACACCGTCATCTGGGACAACCGCGGGGTCCTGCACCGCGCCGCCCCGTACGACCCCGACTCGGCGCGGGAAATGCTGCGCACCACCGTGCTCGGCGACGAACCAATCCAGTGATGACCGACCGGCACCCGCTGCGCCTGACGCCGCTGCCGGCCCAGGACTGGGACGACCACGCCCGCGCGGCGCTGGCCTCCCTGATCCCTCCCGATCGGGCCAACCCCAACGGCGCCGGCAACGTGTTGGCAACCATGGTGCGCCACCCGGACCTGACCGCGGCCTATCTGCCCTTCAACACCTACCTGCTTCGAGGCTCCACGCTTTCACCCCGGATACGGGAAGTCGCTCTGCTACGCGTGGTGCTCCGGGGTAACTCTGACTACCTGTGGTCGCACCACCTCCCTATCGGCGCGCGGGCGGGACTGGGTCCGGAGGACATCAGCGGCATCGAATCCGGCAACTGCCCCGATCCCTACGACCAGGTGGTGGTTCACGCCGTCGACGACCTCACCGCATCCCATACCGTCTCCGAAGCGACCTGGGCGGAACTGGGCCAAGTCTTCACCGATAAGCAGCGGATGGACCTGGTCTTCACCATCGGCGGCTACCTGCTTTTGGCTATGGCCGTCAACACGTTTGGCGTCCAGCCAGAACACCCGTGACCGCCCGCCGCTCACAGTTCGGGGCACAGCGAAGCGACGAATTCCTGCGTCCGCGTTCGTGATTCCGTGCGGGCGCCGGCGTCGGCCCCGAGCGGCACGATGCGAACGGCGAGGTCGGTAACCCCGGCGTCGCGGTAGCGAAGAAGTCGGGCCAGGACCGCTTGCTCGTCCCCGGCGGCCATGGTGTCTCCGACGTCCGCCGCGTCACCGTGCTCCAGCAGGCGCACGTAATTCGGCGAGAAGTGGGCGTGGCCGAGCACGTCGCTCGCGTACGCGCGTGCGTTGTCGACGTCGCCGTCCGAACACAGCGTGACGGGAACCCCGGCGACGATCCGCGGCGGCGGCCGTCCGGCATCCGTTGCGGCTAAATTGATCCGGGGTGCGACGTGGTCGTGGATGGCGCGCTCGTCGGCCATCCAGAGGATGGTTCCGCTCGCCCGCTCGCCGGCGATCCGCAGCATGGCCGGCCCGAGCGCGGCCAGCAGAACGGGCATCGGCATGGGTTCGGCGACATCGAACGGGCTGTGCACGCGGTAGCTGTCGTTCTCGATGTCGACGGATCCCGGCCCGCAGAACGCGGCGCCGAGCACCTGGAGATAGTCGCGCACGAGGCGAACCGGGCGCTCGTAGGACAGCCCCAATTGGCCGTCCACGATCCAATCGTGCGATGGGCCCAGCCCCAGGGCGAAGCGGCCGCTGCATGCCAACTGCGTGGTCAACGCCTGCTGTGCCATCGCGACGGGATGGCGCGTTTGAATCGGCACCACGGCGGTGCCGATTTCGATGCGGTCGGTCACCCCGCCGAGGAGCGCGACCGCCGTCATGGCATCGAGGTAACCGGGTACCTGTGGAATCCAAAACGAGGTGAAGCCAGCGTCTTCGGCTGCCCGGCCGTCGGCGAGCAGTCCGGCCAGCCGCTCGGAGCGTGCACGCTCCTTGTCCGACCCGACCATCAGGCCTAGTCGCACGAGCGCCTCCGGTTACGGCACATAGCGGTCCCACTCGTACGGCACGACAGGGTGAAACGGTGCGGCGAATAGCGGCTCGATATCAGTTGCATTCCACCGCTTCTCCAGGACGGGCCGCAGCCGTTCAGCGGTGGCCACCGGGTCGTCGTCGAGGAAGCAGTAGGTGAGTTGCTGACCCGCTGGTGCGCTCGCCAACGCGGGTCCGACGTGGAGTGCGGCCATCGACCAGATGCCGGCGACGCCCTCGACGTCTAGCAGCTCTGTCGTCGGCGCCTCGTGCGTTTCCAGCAGCAGGTACACGCCGCGGGCCGGCCACCACGGCAGCACGTCGGAGCCGATTTTGATTCGCGCGGCGGCGGCTCTGCCCTGCACCCCGTAGACGCCTCGCTCGACGTGCGGCAACAGCGGGAGTTTGCGCCCGGCACCGATCAGTCCCTTGGCCAGAGCCAGAAATCCGTCCATGCCGGCGACATCGGCGAAGAAATAGGTCATCACGTGATCCACCGCGTCGAAGCGCTCGTGCCGCACCGCCCTGGCCGCGCGGCAGGCGGGCGTCGATGCAACCCGCAACGAGGCCCGGACGGCGCTGAGGCGGTGCTGCTCGGGCCGGTGATCGAGGGTGTGCCACTGCAGGTATTCAGCGTCGGTGCCTTCAGGATGCCGTGTCGACATGGACACGAACGTCGTAGTGATGTCGCCGTTGCCCGTCGTGAGAACGTCGGCGATCTCGTCGGATGGCTTGCCCGGCAACAGCATCAGCGTTGCACCTCTCGTGTGGTCGAGTCAATGGTGGCGAGTTCGAGTTCGGGGTGGCGTGCCTGGATCATCCGCCGGAACCCCTCGCGCCAGCTGACCTTGGTGCGTCCGAGCAGCTGGTGCATGTAGGTGACGTCGGGCCACAGCGGGGTGTGCGCTTCGGGTGTGTAGTCGAACGACGGCTCGATACCGACCAACTGGCCCATGTACGTGCAGTAGTCCTCGACGCTCACCGTCTCGCTGCCCGCCCAGTTCACGACGATGGGCGGCGAGGCGGCAACCTCCATGGCGCGGATGCCGAGTTCAACGTAGTCGTCCTCGTAGATCGGGTTGTAGTTGTTCGGGGCATCTGGGTAGAGCCGAATCTGTCTGCCCGCCAACATCATCTCCAAGCGGTCGGCGGGTGCGCCACCCTGCGGGCCGTAGGTGGAGCAGATCCGGATGATGGTGAGGGGAATTCCGAACCGCTCCGAGATCCAGCTGCACACCGACTCCGCGGCGACCTTGGAGAAGCTGTAGTTCGCCCGTAGTGGCACGCCGGGACCGTCAGCCTCGGTCAGCGGGCGTCGTCCGGGATATCCGTAGACCGACCCGGTCGAGCACAACACGAAACCCTTTGCCGTACGGCAGTGATACAGCAGCTCGCCGGAGTTGTGCGCATTGGTCTTGAGGCAGCGCTGCCAGTCGCCGGTGCCGGTGTCCACCGCGGCATGGAAGACGTAGCTGAAGTCGCCCGGGACAGCAGAGAAGTCGCCCGTGGACATGTCCAGCGGCAGCGGCGTTATCCCGGCGGCGACGAGGTTGTCGATGTCCCGGGGATTGCGCAGGCGCGCCGCGCCCCAAACCTCGTTGCGCTCCGCCAGCGCCCGTGCGATCGGAAAGGCGATCTTGCCCGTGACTCCGGTGAGGAGGATCTTCTCTCCGTCGAGCAAATCGCCCTCCTGCAATGGGTTGGTTCGGCCTTCGTACCATCTCCGGTACGGCGCAGGGTTGTCAACCACTTAATATTAAGTACTTGATATGTTGGACGCAGGCGTCGACCGGGAAGGAGTGCCGTGCAGCTGACCTTTGATGCCGATGTGGAGGCGTTCCGGTCCGAGTTCGTCGCCTTCCTCGACGAACACCTGCCCGCCGAGGCGGAAGCGTCCGAGCGATCCCGGTCCACGTCGCACATACCGGAATGGGCCCGGCGCTGGCAGCGGTTGCAGTTCGACTGTGGCTGGCTGCTGCCGGGCAATCCACCGGAATTCGGTGGCCGGAACGCGACTCTGCTTCAGCAGTTCGTGCACCGCGAGGAGCTTTCCCGCAGGCGGATCTATCAGTCCTTCAACCCACAGGGTGTGGGGATCATCGCGGCGTCTCTGCTGACGTTCGGCACCCCCGAGCAGAAACTGCGGTGGGCAGTGCCGATCCTGCTTGGGGAGATGACGGCGGCGCTCGGGATGAGCGAACCGGGCGCGGGCTCCGATCTGGCCGGCCTGCGGACCGCGGCCGTGCGGGACGGCGACGACTTCGTGATCAACGGGCAGAAGGTGTGGACCTCGGGTGCGCACGACTCGGATGTCCTGCTCACCTTCGTGCGCACCGATCCCGAAGCGCCCAAACACAAGGGCATCAGCGTCCTGCTCATCCCCACCGATACTCCGGGCGTCGAGTGCCGGCCGTTCGCCTACGTATACGACCGCGACCATCTCGACTTCAACGAGGTGTTTTTCACCGACGCCCGGGTTCCCGCCGAGAACCTCGTCGGAGCCCTCGACGGCGGCTGGCACGTGGCCAACGGATCGCTGGGCCACGAACGCACCATGCTCTGGATGAGTTTCGCCGACCGGCTGCGCGATCTCGTGCAAGACATTCGTCCCGCAACCGCACTCGACCGCGACCACTACGCCACCCTGGTGATGGACGACCAGGCGCTGCGCCTGCTCGGTTCGGCGGCGCTGGCCCGCGCGTCACGCGGCGAGGAAGACGTCGCCGCGTTGTCAGTCCTGAAGTTGCTGGGGTCCGAGGCCGGGCAGACCGCGACCGAACACGCTTTAGCCGGTGCGGATGGGCTTATCCATCCGGCATCCACCTCCCGCTACAACGCGCTCGGCATGGACCATTCGCCGCGAAGTTGGTTCGCCCGTTACGCGGGAAGCTTCGCGGGCACCATCTCCGGTGGCACATCCGAAATCCAGCGCAACATCATCGCCCAGCGCGTGTTGGGTCTTCCCCGGAGCTGAGCGGTGCGCATTTTTCGGTAATACAGGTACGCAGGATTACGGCGTTGCAGCGATACATCATCGGCGTGACAATCGAAGCACGACGTTCCATGGGTACATCACAGTCCAAACCCGAGGAGTCGTTGCGCTGCCGGCCGAGGTGCGACGCCGCCTGCACCTAGACGAACCAGGCGCGCAGGTCCAGATCACCGAGCGCGACGAGGGGTGCTTGAACTGAGGCCCTCACTGCCGATTCCGGCCGATCAGCGATGGTTCTGGACCGATCGGTGGCAGCGACGTGAGCGTGAGGTGGACGCCCACGTCGCCGCAGGCGAGGTTGCTGTGCACGCTGACGGCGACGGCTTGCTGGCTCACCTCGACCAGCTCGACGCTGGCGCCGACGCCTCCGGCGGATGACGTACGAGACCGCGCCTGCCTTGACGCCGACTTTCAACGGCTGAAGCCCGAACGTCGCGCAGTATTCCGTGAGGTCCTGAGGGCGAAGTTCATACCCGCGTGCGTAGCACTCGCGGCCGACCCCGCTGCAGTCTGGCCGAAGTCGCTGCGGGTGAAATCTGTCCAGGGCGCCCCTGGCGTCTTGGAGATGACGTGGTCATTCGCGAGCCCCGACAGCCGGGCCACTTTCGAACTTGTCACGGTCGATGACGAACTGCGCTGCCGCTGGCGTCGGATCGGTGACCACGATGTATTCAAGGATCCTTGACGACGGCTGCGTGGCCGCTCAGATCGAAGAGTTCAGCGGGAGTCTGCGGCGGCGAAGCGGCCGTCATCTCTGCGGTTCCCGGGCCAGTTCGAGGACGCCGTCTTGGATGAGCTTGTCGATCTCGGAGTCGCTGAGGTTCAGAATCCTGCGACATACCGATCGGGTGTCCTGCGCCATGACCGGCGCAGGATTCAGCATTGGCGGCGCGATGGTATCGAAGAGTGCGACACCGGTTTCGGTGGTCAGAGGTTTGTCCCAACCGGGTTGCGGCAGTTCGGCAAATGCGTGTCGATGCGCCAGCTGGGGATCGTCGAGCAGATCCTTGATGTGCACAGCCGCGCCCGCCGCGATGCCGACGGCCTGCAGTTGCGCTGCAGCGTCGTGGGGTTCGAGTGGCTTGGCCCATTCCTCGACGGCGCGGTCGAGCTCCGCTCGGTGAGCCACCCGCCCAATGGCTGTACTCAGGTCGGCGCGATGTCCGAGATCGTCTCTACCGATGGCCTTGGCCAGATTAATCCAGTCGGCATCGCCTTCGACCGACACGACGCAGTAGGCATCCTCGCCACGGCAGCGGTAAACCCCTGCGGGCGCGTCGAACTCGCCGACATTGCCTCGCGCGACCATCGTTTCGGGCTGCAGTGATTCGCGCAGATAGTTCGTCGCCAACTGGACGAAGACTGTTTCCATCTGCGCCACAGTGATCTTGGTGCCCACGCCGGTGCGTCGGCGCGCGATCAACGCGGCCATGGTTGCCACGAGCGCAACCCGTGCGGCGGCGTGATCGGGATAGACGGTGATGTCGTCGCCGAATCCGTGGGGTGAGTCGGGGTGGCGCCACAGGGTAGTCAGCCCGACCGCTGCCCGAACCAGTGGTCCGTAACCCATGCGCTTGCTCCACGGTCCGCTGCTGCCGAAGGCACTGCTTTCGACCACCACGATCCCGGGATTCAGTTCGCGCAACGTGTTGTGGTCGAATCCCAGCGCGTCCATCGTGCCGGGTTTGAAGTTCGACAGCACGACATCGGATTTGGCGACAAGGTCGCGCATCAGTTCCGCACCCCGCGGGTGGCGCAGATTCAGGCCCAAGCTCAGCTTGTTCCGGTTTCCCAGTGAGAATGCTTGGTTGACTTTCCTTTTCGTGTCGGACTGCCGGATTCCGTCCATGAATGCGCGATTCTCAACCTTGATGACCTCGGCTCCTTGATCGGCGAGCAGGCGTCCCGTCTCGGCGCCTACAACGATCACCCCGAGGTCAAGAACCCGCAGCCCGGCGAGCGGGCGTAGCGGCGATTCAGGTGGTGTCAAAGCTTGAGTTCTCGGTTGCGCATTACGGTCCACCCGCCAAAGTTGTAGATCGGTGTGCTCACCCAGGGTGGGTGCACGGAAACGGAATCCAGCTCGTTTCCCGCCGAACTCCAGGTAGCCGTTGGCCATCCGGCCGACGACGCCGGGCGCGACTTCCGCATCGACGAACGACGTGCGGGCCGTTGCGTGATCGCTGGTGGCGGCTTCGGCAGGAGTGTTCAGGCTCGCGATGGGGATGCCGAGTTTGCTTCCCTGCTCGACGATGTGGTCGCGTGCCTTGTCGGCGAACAACGCCGCGATCGCTTCGCGAATTTTGTCCCACGAGATGAAACGGTTGATGATTTGCTCGAATGACGGGTCCGCGAACGCCTCGGGCTCGCCCAGCCATCCGAACATCGCCCGCCAGTGTTTGGGCGCGAGGATGCACAGCCGGACGTGGCCGTCCGCGCACGCGAAGATTGGGTAAAGCATCCGCGCGTCGGGTCGCCCGGGTGGCAGTTCCGAGAGGGGGCGACCCATGTTGGCGCTACCGGATATTCCAAAGCCGGGGTCGAGCCCTTGCACGGCCATGTCGTGCAGGGCGCAGTCGACATAGTCGCCGCTGCCCGACCCGAGCGCGTGGTGGTAGGCGACGAGCGCGGCGAAAGCCGCCTGCACGGCACCGACCGCCGTGGCGAAATCGCCCGGAGGCAACAGGGGCTCGCGATTCGCAGCTCCGGATCGTGTCAAGGCCGACGACATTGCCACGTGCACTGCCTCGTTGCCGCGCCAGTCGCGGCACGGGCCGCTCTGCCCGAACTCGGTGATGGAGACCACGACCAATGCGGGGTTGCGGCGTCGCATGAGCGCGGGCGCAACGCCGAGAGCGGCCAGCCGCCCGGGAGACAGCGACTCGACGACGATGTCGGCGCTGTCCACGAGGTTCAACAGGTCAGTTCGGCCGGCTTCGGTGGTCAAGTCGAGAACAATGCCGCGCTTGTTGGCGTGTGCGGTGAGGAACGGCAATCCGATGCCGTTGTGCAGCGGGTATGCCCGCCGTGAAGCCACGCCCTCTGGTGGTTCGACGAGCACCACGTCTGCGCCCAGCTCGGCCAGCAATCGTGTCGATGCAGCCGCGACGCCATCCGTCAGGTCGACTACCCGAACGCCGTATAAGGGCAGGCCATCTTCGTGCCGCGAGTCACCACCAACGTGGCTAGACATCGTCGTCGCTTTCGTTCTTCGTGCTTGTCCGGGTGGCGGGTGTGCTCAAGAGTGAAGGCTCCCAAGCGCGGTCGTCGGGCTTCATATTCCAGGGGCGCCTGCACCGCGCGGCGAGTATTTTGCCACCAATTCCTGCTTATAGAGCTTGCCGGCGTCGGTGCGTGGGAGCTGCGCCTCGAAGGAGATCGTGCGCGGACACTTGAAGTGCGCCAGCCTTTCCCGCAGCCAGACCAGGAGCTCCTCGGCGAATTCGTCGGTGGCGTCGGTCGGGTCGACGGTCTGCACGGCGCCCTTGACGCTCTGCCCCATCGACTCGTCGGGAATGCCGAACACCGCTGCATCCATCACCTTCGGGTGGGTGATGAGCAGGTCCTCGGCCTCCTGCGGGTAGATGTTCACCCCGCCGGAAATGATCATGTGGTGGCGCCGGTCGGTCAGGAAGAGGTAGCCCTCGTCGTCGAGATAGCCGATGTCTCCGACGGTGACCCGCCCGTGGGCATCGCGGGCCTCGGCCGTCTTGGCTTCGTCCTTGAGGTATTGGAACGGATAGCCACCCTCGTAGTAAATGGTGCCGGCCTCACCCGGGCGCAGTTCGAGGCCGTCGTCGTCGAGAATGTGGGGGATACCAACCAGCGGCTTGCCAACCGAGCCGGGGTGTTGCAGCCAGTCTTCGGCGCGGATGAACGAGGCGCCAACGGCTTCCGATGACGCGTAGTACTCGTCGACGATCGGTCCCCACCAGTCGATCATTCGCTTCTTGATGTCCACCGGGCACGGGGCCGCGGCATGAACGACACGGCGCAGGCTGGATACGTCGTACGAATTACGCACGTCCTCAGGCAGTTTCAGCATCCGGACGAACATCGCCGGGACGAACTGGCCGTGCGTGACGCCGTAGCGCTGGATTGCGTCCAGAGCGGACTCGGCGTCGAACTTTTCCATCACGACGGTGGTTCCGCCGAGGGACTGTACCGACATGGACCAGAACGATGGTGCGGTGTGATAGAGCGGTGCCGGGCTCAGGTAGATCGCATCGCCGCTCAGCCCAACCGCCGTCAGCAGCGGCATGAGCATGTTCGGTGCCTCCGCGGGCGAGAGATGCATCAGGTCACGGCGAATGCCCTTGGGTCGGCCGGTGGTTCCCGACGAGTACTGCAGCAGGTCGCCTTCGCTCTCGTCGGCGATCGGGGTGCCCGGTTGATCGGCCACACACTCCGGGTAACGCAGCCAGCCATCGAGGTCGTCGTCGGCGATCATCAGCAGATCGGGCAGACCGCCGGGAAGGTGCCCGTCAAGGCCCTCGCAGACTTTGCGCAGCATCCGAGACCCGATGATCGCCTTCGCACCGCTGTTGTCGACGATGTACGCCGCTTCCGGTGGCGTCAGGTGGGTGTTGATCAGTGCGTAGTAGAGGCCGCTCCGCCGCGCTGCCCACATCACGGCGTGAATATGCTCGTTGTTCTCCATCAATACCGCAACGGTGTCGCCCTCCCGAAGGCCCGCCTTGCGTAGGTAGTGGGCGAGCCGGTTCGCCCTGGCCTCTAACTCCGAGAAGCTCACTTCGGTGCCCGACGGGTGCAGGATGACAGCCGGCTTCGGCGACGAAATCCATTCACGAATCTGCACGATTTCTTCCTAGTGCCGCTTGGGATTATTTACCGCTGTGGTGGCTCAGTACATGATGTCGCGGACCAGGGTCTTCTCGTGCCCCTTCAGCAATGCGGTGGCGGCGTTCTGCATATGCCGACGCCAATGTGCCTCGGTCTCAGCGCCATTGCGGGCCGTGACGAGCTCGACGAGTCGACGGTAGGAGCGCATGAGCTTGGAATACTGCGCTTTGGGGATGATATTGCGGGCTCCGAGGATGGCCGCGGCGGTGTGCTGCTCGGAGATTTCGTGCAGCATCCCTGCGATCATGGCCAGCGTCACATTGCCCGATAGTTCGCTTAGTCGCAGGTGCAGGTTCGCCGACGCCGCGGCCAACTGGCCGCGTTCCCACGCCTGTGGGATGTCTTCGACGATGCGGTCCAGCTCGTTGTGCGCCTCTTCGGTGCCGTCCTCGGCCAGTAGCCGGGCCGCATACGGCTCTATCCCGATGCGTGCGGTCATCACGTCCGCCAGCGTCGTACCCGCCAATGCCAGCAGCAGACCGGCCGGCCGGGCTACGATCTCGGGCCCCGGTACCCGGACCCTGGCGCCAGTGCGTGAGCCACGCCGTACCTCCACCAGTCGATCCGACTCCAGAATCCGTACCGCCTCACGGAGAGTGGGTCGGCTGACTTGGAAGTGCACGGTGAGGTCGGCTTCGTGGGGCAGGTAGTCACCATCGTTGAGTCGCCCGTCGACAATCATCTTGCGTAGTGTCTGGGCCAAAAGCGCGGCCGTTTTGGGCGAGCGGACGGCACCCGACAATTCCGGCGTGATCATCGGCGCAAGTGGTTCCCGTCGCGGCACTGCACCCTCCCTCGATGACGTCCAGTTATCCTACTCAGTACACCATGTGCACGGCCCTCTGCGCGCATGGCCGACGGATGTCAATGCAGTTCGAACGTCGCGTGGTGATCCGCCCGGTCGCTGCTCAGTTCAGTTGAGTTGCGAATCGAATCGCCGCGTCATCGTAGGACGAGCGACGGCGCTGGCCGACCAGGAAACTCGGCGGTGACAGAAAAGCGTTGTCTGGCAGGTGGGTTCGTCTCTCGGCCATCTCGCGCGCTTGCGCGGCGTCGCCGCAGATGGCGATAGCCCACAGCATCTCGTCGGTCACATGGTCGGCGATGGCCTCCGGCCGGCCGCTTCGGAAGGTCTCGCGGATGGCGGCTACGTGGTCCTGCCAGCCGTGCTTTTGGACTAAGGAATCGTAAGTCCGCACGGTGAGGTAGAACGCGATCTGCAATCGCGCGTCACGGACCGCCCGTTTCGGATCGGCGTCGTCGATCGCCGTGATCAGCCAGCCCCATCGGCGCAGCGCCTGGCTGTCGCGCCCACCGGCCTGGGCGCCGCGAGCGAGTTCGGGGTCGATGACCTCGCTCCACCAGCGGTCCGTAAATAGACCGTGACCGAGCACGCCGTCGGCGACCCGACCCGCCGTCCGCACCATGAACGCATTGAATGCACCCACCATGACGGGCACGTCGAGGCGGCCCAGGACGGGTGCCCGGATGTCGGCATCGATCGCGTAGTACTCGCCGCGGTAGCGGATCGACTCGCCGTTCTCGGCCAGCAGGTACGCCCTGATCACCTCGATGAGTTCCGCCATCCGTGGCGCAGGATGGCTCGCGTCGACTCCAAACCAGTCTCGGTTCATGCGGCTGGTGCCCGATCCGAGGCCCAGGAAAACGCGTCCCGGCGCCAGTCGGTCGAGATGGCGCGCCGCGGCGGCGTGCACAAATGGCGACCTGGCGAAGGCGTAGGCGATTCCCGGACCAACGGCCGCAGCGGAAGTCGTCGCCGCCATCTCGGCGGCCGTCACGTAGGAGTTGAGATCGCTGAACTCCCCGGCACAGAAGGCGCTTGCGCCAGCGGCTTCTGCCACCGCCGCACGTTCGGGCCCGGGCCAGGGCAGTCCCCACTTCTTGAGTCCAGTCACCGTCGGCGCCTCCGCTCTTCCACAGATAGTTTACTTAGTAAGCGAACTTTAGGCCAGGCGGGGTCTCCGTTCGAGCCCGGTCGGGCGGCGTGGTCGACACGCGCAGTCGACTGGCGACAATCCCGACTGAGGTCGGGGTTCCCTTGGCGATGCGGGTGAGTTGCTAGTTGTGGCGGTGCTGAGCCCACTCGGCGATGAGGTCGTCGACGGTGGTCAGCCGGCCCAGCATGGCGATGGTGTTGTCGAGCACTTGTTCGGCGTAACCGACCGGCGTGCCGCCCACCGCGTCGCGGGGAACGATGAGATTGAACCCGGCTTGGGTGGCGTGTCCTGCGGTGTGCGGCAACGCCAGATTCAGCGATACCCCGGCCAAGATAACGGTCCTTACGCCAAGGCCTTTCAGCACTGGCAGCAGTTCCGTATCGAGGGTGGGGAACAATCCGTGGTGGCGCGGCAACACCAAGTCGCCAGGTGAGAGAAGCTCGGGAATAACCTGGGTCGCAACGGCTCCCGGTGCCCACCCGGCAGTGGCCGGCCCGAGTGCCCGCCATATTCGTGCGGTGCCCTTGTGGTTGCCGCCCAGGGATCCTTCATAAGTGGCGTGAACAACGTGTATTCCCGAGGCACGGGCTGCGTCGAGAAGGCGGCCTATTTTTTCAATGAGATCGCCCGTGGCGGCGGTAAGGGCAGGCAGCACCGATTCGGGCCCCAGGACGCCGTTTTGGCATTCCACGCAGACAACCGCGACGGTAGCGGCATCCTCAGCGCCGGGTAGTGATGGTGGCATTTCGATCCTCAATGCCCCCTGGGGCGGAGCCGGGCCGGATTAGCGACGGACGTCCATGCCTGCGTCGACTTTGAGCAGGCTGCCGGTAAAGGAGCGGCCGTTGTCGGAGATCAGGAACAGGATCGCGTTGCTGACGTCCCTGGGCTCGATCATCGGCAGGTCCGGTAACGCCGTTTGCATCGCATTAACCAGATGTGGGTTCTGCTCGATCACCTTGAACAGTGCCGGGTTCTCCGTGATCATCGGTGTCGCGCAGTTGGTCGGGGCGACTGCGTTAACGCGGATGCGCTCGGGCGCAAGGAGGTTCGCGTACGCGCGCACCAAGCCGGTGATCGCGAGCTTGGACATCAGGTAGGCGTCGGACCCGCCACGGCCGTCGGTGAGGTCCAGAAGTGCTGCCATGGAGCTGGTTGCGATCAGGTTGCCGCCTGCGCCACGTTCCTTCAGATGGGGAATCGCGACCTGGAAGGCGTTCCAGACGCCGATCAGCATGATGTCGATGCCCAGTCGGAGCGCTTCGGAGGCGTCGCGCTCGTCCGGGTTGGTCAGGATGACGCCGGCGTTGGCGATAACCGTGTCGATGTGTCCGAACTGCTGCACACCGGCATCGAATGCCTCCTGCAAGGCGGCCTTGTCGCGCACATCCGCTGTGCGGTAAAGCATTTCCTGACCCGTCTTTTCGACCAGGCGCGCCGTTTCCTCCAAGTCGTCGGCCGTACCCAACCGGTATGGAACGACATCCAGATCCGCGCAGATGTCGACGCCGACGATATTGGCGCCTTCCTCGGCGCACATGACCGCGTGTGACCGGCCTTGGCCGCGCGCGGCGCCGGTGATGAAGACGACCCGGCCATCGAGTAGGGCCATGACGTATTCCTCTCGTCAGCTGGTGGATTGGGGGACTAGCGGTCTCAGTTGTGGAGTTGACTGGCCACGGCAAGCCGCCTTCGATCCACGATGGATGCTAGCCGGGGGGTTGGAATCATACAACTATTTCTATGATTTACTGCTCCTGGTCTGTCAACGATCCGAAATGGAGCTCCCGATGCCGAAGGGCTCGAGGCGCAGGAGGGTTTCCGCGCCTTCAAAGAGAAGCGGTCGCCCGCCTGGGTGCACCAGGATTTACGGGTGGACGGCCGACTTTAGGACCCGTTGGGAAGGAAAAATTGATGAAGGTTCGCCTGGAGCAGTCGAAGTGCGTAGGTCACGCTCAGTGCTATGCCGTGGATCCGGACTTGTTCCCGATCGATGAGTCCGGCTACTCCATCCTCCAACAGCGGGAAGTGAAGCCCGAGGACGAGCAGGTGACGCGCGACGGCGTCGCCGCCTGCCCGGAAATGGCGCTCGTGCTCGAAGTGGACCTCAAAAAGGACTAGCCGGGCTTGCCAATGCCACCGTCCCGCGCCAGACTGCTAGACATAAGTAACCAAGTTAGCTTTGTGGGGTTGGTGTGCAGTCGAACGATTGGCGGGTGCGGCTAGAGCCGCTGCTGGCGGAATGGGGCCGTCGGCAACGCGAAGCCGCGAAGACGGGCGCCAAGCCCAATCGCATTGACACCGCGCGCGCATGGCACGCCGAACTCGTCGACAACGGCCTGGCCGCTCCCGGATGGCCGGAGTCGGTGGGCGGGTTGGAGCTTTCCCTGGAAGACCAGCTCGACTACTACCGGATGACGACCGCCGCGGGAGCACCGCCGCATCCCTGCCCGTTGTCGTTCATCCTCGCACCCACGCTGATTCAGCACGGCACTCAAGAGCAAAAGGACCGCTTCCTGCGGCCGCTGCTGCGCGGTGACGAGTTCTGGTGCCAGGGCTTCTCCGAGCCCGGGGCAGGCAGTGACCTGGCATCGTTGTCGACCCGCGCCGCCCGCGATGGCGGTGTCTACCGGGTGAGCGGGCAGAAGGTGTGGACGACGATGGCGGACCGCGCCGACTGGATGTTCGCGCTGGTGCGTACCGGGCCGCAGGTGCGCAGCACCACGGGCATCACCTACCTGTTGATTCCCATGGACAGCCCAGGGATCACGGTCCGGCCGCTGCGCGACATCAGCGGGGCGGTGCACTTCGCCGAGGTCTTCTTCGATGACGTCGAGGTCACGGTCGACAACCGCGTCGGCGCGGAGGGGGAGGGCTGGTCGATCATGCGAACCTCGCTCGGCCACGAACGGGCGACCGCGTTTCTGGCCGACGAGTTCAAGTACCGCCGCACCGCCGATCAAGTCATCAAGCTGCTGGTGACCAGAGGACTGGATGCCGACCCGCTGGTACGCCAGGCGATCGCGCGACTCGAATCCGGAGTGCACACCATCGCGGCCAACAGCGCCCGTGCGCTGGCCGCGACGCTGCGCGGTGAGGATCCCGGCGCCGTTGCGTCCGTGAATCGGCTCGTGAAGACGGAGTTCGAGCAGCACATGCACGCCCTTGCGCTACGTGCCGCCGGGCCCTACGCGGCGCTGGGCAGTCGCGCACCGGCCGCCGTCGACAACGGCCGCTGGACCTTTGGCTATCTGATGACCCGCGCAAGCACGATCGGCGCGGGCACCGCCGAAATTCAGCGCAACACCATTGCCGAATCGGTCCTCGGATTGCCCTCGCACCGCGGCGAGGGGACCAAACCCGCGGCCGTGATCCCGGGCGCCCCGTTGGCGGTCGCCGAACGAGACGAAGCCGAACTGCGCGACGTGCTCGCTAAGGCCTTGGCAGCGCGGGTGAATCTAGGGGCGCTGCTCGATCCGAAACGTCCGATCGACGCCAGCGACTCCGAGCTGTGGAAGGCGCTCGTCGAGTTCGGGCTGCCCGGGTTGGCAGTCGAGGAGTCGCTGGGCGGTGGGGGCGGGCTGCCCCGCCTGCTCTATGCCGCAATCGAGGAAGCGGCCAAGGCGCTTGCCCCTGTGCCGCTGGTGCCAACGGTCACCGCGCTGGGCGTCGCCGTCCAGGTTGGCGCCAAGGAGTTGATCGAGCGGATCACGGCCGGATCGCCGGCCGCTTTCGCCGTTCCGCTGGACGATGGCGGCTGGCTGACCACCGGGCTGGAACTGCCGGAGTGGGACGGGTCGCGGCTGACCGGTGCGGTGCCCGTCGTCGCCGGCGCGCCGGCCGCCGACGTGTTGTTGGTGTTGGCCAGAACCGCCGACGCGACCGAAGAAGTGCTGCTGGCGGTCGATCCTGCCGGCGACTCCGACCATAACGTCCAAGTCGTCGCGCATCAGCCGCTCGACCTCACCGCGACAGTCGGCGCGGTAGCTTTCGAACGGGCATCCGCGGAGGTGATCGCCGACGGGGACGAGTTGCGCGACGGCGTGCGGAACGCGCGCCGTCAGGCGTTGCTGGCGGTGGCCGCCGACTCGGTGGGCGTCGGCTCGCGCGCCCTGGCGATGGCGGTGGCGTGGGCCGGTGAGCGTGAACAGTTCGGCCGCCCGATCGGCAGCTTCCAAGCTATCTCGCACCGCTGCGCGGACATGCTGGTGGCGCTGGAAGGCGCACGTAGCCAAGTCCTTAACGCCGCCGAAAACGATGTCAACGCCGCGGATTCGGAGTACTTGGTCGACCTGGCCGCCGCCGCCGCGTTCGATGCCGCGGTCTTCGCCACCGAGGGGGCCATCCAAATCCACGGCGGAGTCGGTTTCACGTGGGAGCATCCCGCACATGTGCTGCTGCGTCGCGCGCAGGCCAACGCGGTGCTGGTTGGGCGCGCCGAGTCGCTGCGCGACCGGGCCGCACGGGACGTGACTTCAGCCTTCCGCAAGCGGACCCTCGAGCGCTAGCAAAACGGAGTAGGGACGTTATGGAATACGGGATGGGCGCAGAACTTCAGGCTTTCCGCGCCGAAGTGCAGGCTTTCATTGGCGAGCATGCACCGGCGATCCCACCGCGGGCCGGGGTGCGCACCGCCCAGAACGAGACTGAACACAAAGCGTTGCAGGAGTGGACCGCGCGCCTGTACGACGCCGGCTACGCGGGTGCGGACTGGCCCAAGGAATTCGGCGGCCGCGACGACCGGTCGCCCGAACACGCGATCGTCGTGGGCGAGGAACTGGCCCGCGCACAGGTCCCCGGTGTACCGGGCGCCGGCGTGCTGGCTTCGCATGCCCTGATCCAGTTTGGAACCGAGCAACAGCGCCGCTTACATTTGCCCGAAATCCGTGCGGGACGCCAATTCTGGTGCCAGCTCTTCAGCGAACCGGGCGCGGGCAGCGACCTGGCGGCACTTCGCACTCGGGCGGTTCGCAGTGCCGACAGCTACATCGTGACCGGCCAGAAGGTGTGGACCACCGACGGCCACTGGGCCGACTTCGGCTATCTGCTGGCCCGCACCGATCCCGACGCGCCCAAGCACAAGGGCATCAGCGCTTTCATCCTGGATATGTCCTCGCCTGGCGTCACGGTCCGGCCGCTGCGCGAACTGACCGGAACCTCCGACTTCAACGAGGTGTTCTTCGACGACGTCGAGGTGCCGGCGGACGCGATGATCGGGGCGCCGGGACAGGGCTGGGCGATTGCCAACGCGACGCTGGCACAGGAGCGCAGCGGTGTCGGGGCCGTGGTGGTGCGGCTGCGCTTGGCCGTCGACGCACTGATCGACCTGGCGCGGCGCGTCGTCATCGACGGCCGCCCGGCCTTGGAGAGCGATCGGGTGCGGGACCGGATCGGGCAGTTCAGCGCCGAAGTTGAAGCGCTGTCGGCGCTCACCCACGCCAACGTCACCCGCTGGTTGCAGGGAAACACGCGAACACACGACGCGGCGATGGCCAAACTGATGTTCAGCGAACTCAATCTGGACATCGCCACTTTCGCCGTCGAGCTGGGCGGCGAAGCCGGGCTGCTGGTCGAGGACGACCCGAACGCGCTGGATCGCGGGCGGTGGCAGGACGAGTGGTTGTATGCGCGGGCCTACACCATTGCCGGCGGTAGCTCCGAGATCATGCGCACGCTGATTGCCGAGCGCGGGCTGGGGTTGCCCCGCGATCGGCGCTAGCCGAATCACAGCCGGCGGCGAGGTGTGGTTTCAGATCAAGCCGAGGGTGCGGGGCACCATGTAGAGGCCGAATGCGATGACGAACAGGCACATGCCCCAGGTGCTGTATTTGCGTAATCCTCGCATCCGCCATTGCGGAGGCAGGGCTTTGGCCTCGAGCACCAGCAGCAGGCCCAGGACGATCGGCAGCAGCAAGGCGTTCATGACCTCGACGTCGATGGCCAGGTTCACCAAGTCGACGCTGACCAGCACCAGTGCCGCACCGACGATGTGGGCCAGCGCGTAGGTGATGTAGAACTTTGCCGTGGAGCGGTCGGGTCGCTCGTTGAGGGTGTGCCGCCAGCCGAACACTTCTGACAGGCCCCACGCTCCGGCCAGGGAGGCCACGATGGCCGCGACCAGGGCCGCGCCGAGCATCCCCAGGCCGAACAACACGGTACCGCCGACCCGCCCCAGGTAGGGGGTGAGTGCCTCAGAGATTTGGCCGATGGTGTTCAGGTTTGCTCTGGGATCGTGTGCGCCGATGGTCGTCGCCACCGTGATGACGACGGCGATCATGATGACCTGGGTCAGCACGGCGCCGAAGGCGGTGTCGTAGCGCGATTGCCTGATGGTGGTGGCGGTGAGGTGTTTGTCGACCACCGCCCCCTGTTGGTAGAACACCATCCACGGCATGATTACCGCCCCCACGTTGGCCGCCAGCAGGAGCAGGTATGACGGGTCACGCAGTGGCATGGATCCCAAACCGTGCACGAGCTCGCCCAGATGCGGGCCGGACATGACCATGGCGACCAGGAACGCCAGTTCGGCGGCACCGACGGCGATCCCGATCCGTTCCACGCGCCGGTAACTGCCGGTCAGCATCAACCCCAGCAGCGCAGCGGTAGCCACCGGAATGGTCAGCCACCGTGACACGCGGAACAGTTCGCCCACGCCGGCGATACCGGCGAATTCGGTCAAGAGTGCCCCGATCGCCGAAGCGAACAGGGTGGCCGCCGATACCCATGCCCAACCGCGGCCGAACCTCGCGCGGATCAGCGCGCCGTGGCCCTGACCGGTGACGATGCCAAGCCGAACGGTCATCTCCTGAACGACATAGAGGATCGGAATCAGGATGAGTTGCGGCAGCACCATCCGATAGCCCCACTGGGCGCCGGACTGGGCCGCGGTAATCACCGAGCCGGCGTCGGTGTCGGCCAGCATCACCACCAGGCCGGGCCCCCATACGGCCAGCATCCCGAATCGCAGCCAACGTAAGCGCGACGGGG
>Ga0302320_10004942_pt1 | contig 30099 bp, 28 predicted proteins | sample Bog_T0_3_FD_202130 | JGI IMG/M metagenome (GOLD analysis project Ga0302320, IMG submission 202130) | Peat permafrost microbial communities from Stordalen Mire near Abisko, Sweden - Bog_T0_3 | ecosystem: Environmental > Terrestrial > Soil > Wetlands > Peat | place: Sweden: Abisko, Stordalen Mire... | reverse complement strand
TTCGTCCATAACACGGGGATCATCCATAGTCGGAAACTATGTCACCCAACCGGCAAAAGCAAGCCTAATCGACGAAAAATGAACCATACAAGTTAGCGCTTATGGGTACGCGCCCGGAGGAAACCGTACGTGGCCCGGCGAAGCGTGTGATGAATCTTGATAAGGAAAGCATATGGATTTCGTATTGCAAGGGAATGGTTGATGCCGGGAACACCGCTCGCTTCGCTCGGTTCACATCCCATCATCGCTTGGCGACTCCGGTCTCGCCATGGGAGAGACTCAAGATCGGAGCTGGAACCCCGCCCATCCTGACCAGGCATGGCTGGCTAATCATCTATCACGGCGTTTGTGAAGCAGTACACACCGTTTCCAGGGAGCATCCCTTGTGTTACTCGGCCGGGGTGATGGTGCTTTCAAAGCAGCATCCACGCGTGATCCGCTATCGCTCGATCAAGCCGGCGTTGACTCCGACCCTTCCGCAAGAACGCGAAGGCACTGTAGCCAATGTCGTTTTTCCCACGGGTATAGACAGGCGCGATGATCTCGGCACCCCGGATCGCTTTGATGTCTATTACGGCATGGCTGACAACCGGATCGGCGCGGAACGTCTCGACTTGCCAGATTGTTTGCCAGCAGAAGCAGATGCCGATTCTCAGGAATCAAAGGTGTAGATCGGTCGCTGCTGAAGAATCGTGAACCCGGTCGAGGCTGCATCCCTGGATAGTGAAGATCGTCATTGTCAGCAACGAACTCGATGCGCAGGCCAAAAGGACGAGCGCTGGACCCATATTCGCTACTGGATCAATGGCCGCGCCTCGAACGGGTGCCTTTGCCTCTGGGCCGTCTCTTCCTTTTGCCGCTTCATGCGCTTTCAGCTAAGGGCAGGATCTGCGGCAGATATCACAGAGCCCGTTTGCAGCTCTCCCACATGGGTCAGTGGAGACACATCCGGCTGATAGGTCAACAGCCAACTCACTGCACAACCACTGGGCACAGCTTCAAACTGGCCGGACAGATTTACGCCACACCGATCAACACTTGACTCGGTGTGGCGTCTCTTGTGCATTCGCTGTTGCATAACCGCTATCGGCTTGCAACTCGGAAAAGGCTATTGCGATTGGACCATTCGCAAAACCAGTTCTTATCGCTTGCCCTTGCCTACGTGGCCACGCCCATCGCGAAATTCATTTCCTTTGAAGTGATCGACTTTATCGAGGCGCCTGGAAGGCTCTGCTCTCTCACCATGTTGCGGCGTTGGTCCGCTATAGCCATGTTCAGGGTGAAACCGATTGTTCACGTGTCCCCGAAAATTGTCAGAACCATGAAACCAAGGGCCAGCGCCAAGAAAGACGCCGCCATTAAACCATTCCGACCCGTAATAGCCATAAGGGGCACAGTCATAGGGTGCGGCGTCATAGTATCCGTAAGGGCATGCTGGAGCAACGCCGATCTCGATGCCAATTTGAGCCGCTGCTTTCGGAGCCGTTACCATCATGGCGCATCCAGCAAAAGCTGCCAGCGCAAACAACTTGAATCCTGTCATGTGCATTCCTCTCAATTTTGGGCCTTCGAAGGCCCATGAACTTCTCACGATAGCGGATTGGATCACTAGCGTCTGAGCAGAAACGATCACAGGAAATATGAGCGAACTAGAGTCGGCGGTCCATTGTGACCATACGCTCATGGCGTGCTTTTAGGATGATGGACGAAGCAATGCGGCGAGTTGCTCGTCTTCCGCAAGGGGCTACACAACCGATTGAGGAGAATTCTATGACCAGACAGAGCACAGAAGACACGGCAACAAGCAAGCTTCATGAAGTCAAGGGCGCAATCCGGCAGAAGGCCGGCTAGCTTACAGAAAATCAAGATCTGGAAGCTGATGGTCAGGCTGAGAAAATTGCGGGCAAGATGTTGAACGTTGTCGGCAAGATTGAAAAGAAAGTCGGAGAATAGGCAACGCATTATCCAACTCAAGAATGGGAAAGGTTACAACAAAATGGCACACACAGTATTGGAGCAAATGAACGATCAGATTGACGAGACAGCACATAGGGCTTCTCGGGCCGCCTCAGCGGTTGGGGATGCACTTGAAGAAGGTGTTATCGCGGCTCGGCGAGCTGCAAAACATGGCGGTGATGTTGCTGCCGATTTTTACGATGACACAAAGAAGCGAATCCAGAGGAATCCGATCGAAACGGTTGTAGCGGCATCCGCAATAGGCATCGCAACTGGGGTGGCTATCAGTTGGGTGTTAAGGCGCAGAAACTGCTAGCGACAGAGCGAATTCGCAAACACGGGTCCAGCTTGCTGGCCCCGTTTGAATTGCTCACACTTGTCTCATTTGCAGATGCATGCCCAAGCCCTGTTCCCTTCGCTAAACTCAATCGCTCAGTTTGGTCAATTGCCCGCGGCGCGGCGCTCAAGAAATCAGGAAACTGAGCGGGTTTGCTCTCGGTCACTGTCGATGCCCAACTATGGAACAATCACTGTAGATCCACTCTCGCTCTCCTCTTTTACGGCCAAGAGAGCTCTATTTGCTTCTTGGAGCGGAAAGACCGAGACTCGCGGCTGAATCTTGAGATCGCGAGCCAGGGTCAGAAAGTCGCGGGCGTCCGCTCGCGTCATATTGGCGACACTGCGTATCTGCCGTTCGCCCCATAGCAGCTTGTCATAATCGAATGCTGGCATCCGGTCAAGATGGATTGCGTTGATGGCAACCACGCCGCCTTTGCGAAGACTGGAAAGCGCATCAACAACCACCTTTCCCGCCGGTGCGAATGTCACTGCACGATCCAACTTCACGGGTGGTATGTCGTCCTCTTTTCCCACCCATCTCGCTCCAAGCTTGTTAGCCGTCGCTCGATGCGCTTCTCCGCGCGTCACAACATACACCTCGCATCCCCAGTGCAGCAGAATGGGCATTGCAAGCGCTGCGGAGCTTCCAAAGCCAAACAGGCCAACCCGGTCACCCGGCTGGACACCTGCGACACGCAGGCTCCGAAAGCCGATGATCCCCGCACAGAGAAGCGGTGCCACGTGAGTCGCTTCGAGATCATCCGGTAATGGGTAGACAAAATCCGCCCGCGCCAGCGCATACTGCGCGTAACCACCATCAACCGTATACCCTGTAAAGGTTGGCTGATCGCAGAGGTTCTCCATTGCCCGCTTGCAGTAGAGGCAGGTGCCGTCGGTACCGCCCATCCAGGAAACGCCGACCCGCATTCCTAGCGGCAGAAGGTCAGTGCCCCCTTCAATGATTTCCCCTACTATTTGGTGGCCGGGTATCAATCGCTGTCGAAGTGGAGCCAGGTCACCTTCAACAATATGCAGATCTGTCCGGCATACGCCGCAGGCAACCACGCGCAACAAAACGTGACCTGGCATGATCTGCGGTCGCGGAACCTCCTCGATACTGAGAAACCTTCCCGGCATAATTGCTTTATTGCCGGATACTGCAGCTTGCATCGTGACTCTCCTGCCTATGATTTCCTGTGGTAGATAAAACTCTCATGCTTCTGCGCGAGCATTCATCGCACCGATAAAACGAGTCTCCCATCCTCTGTCCTCAAGCTGCCGAGCAATGCTACACAGCGCCCAGCGGTTCACGTATGGCGCGCTCTATCGCCATGAAGGTTGGCAAATATCTGCATGGGAAACAACCATGGCACGTGGGAAGCCGATCAGGGCATTTTCGACTTCAGTTTGATCTCCTCGCCATCCACGGCAAACCTTCCGTAGCCGCGATGGTGAATGGTCTTCGAATTCTTCTGGGCCGGATCGTGCCAAGCCTTGAGAACCTCCAGAACGAAGAGATTGAATTTGTTGACGAGATGGGTATCGACTACCTTGCATTCGAGGTTGGCGAAGCACTCGGCTACCAGAGGCGGCGCCACACACTTGGCTGGCGCCTGTGTCAGACCGAATCTCTTGAATTTGTCGACATCGTGGCCCGAGCAATTGCCGATTCCTACGACTATAGGTGCGAGTCCCAGTGCTGGAATGGCGATTACGCACTCCTTCGTCGCCCGCAGCGCGGCAAAGCTGTGATCGGCGTTACTAACGACGCATGCTACCAAGGGCGGTTCAAACTCGACCATCATATGCCATGACATTGCCATGATGTTGGCGTGGCCTTTGCGGGTGGTCGTCAGCAGAACCACCGGGCCGGGTTCGAGCAACTGGTAGACCCTCGATAGAGGCAGATCCTTCATCGCCTTCGCAGCTCCTAAAGACCATCTACTGCTTGCCGGCCTCTCGGCACAACACGATTTTATTCGTTTCGTGAACGGATTCGTTCTCGCTCTTCGGTCCTTTTACTTCTCGACGTCGATCTCCGGATACATTCGCCGTACTGCCGTCACCACTGCGGCGTGCTCTGGTTTTCCACTTGATCGGGCCAAGGCATCGCGGGCGTGTGCGGCATCTTCGATCGGATACCGGCGAGTTTCAGGAAACACGAAATCGCCCTTGGGAAGGTTCTTCCGTCTCGCATAGGTAAGCTTCGTCATATTGATTCCTCCTGCCTTCCCACTGAAGAAGACACTGGCTGGACTGGCTAAAGGGGAAGTCCTGGGCGGATCACATGCACAGCTTCCACTTTCTCGTCTGTCCCTGTTTCCGCTTTGGTAGGTTCATCCGCTGCCGCATCGAGTTGCTCGGAGTGCTTCAGGTCTTCCCGAGAGAGTTCGTGAGCCTGAATGCTGAGTTCGTGTGGGCTTCGATGATCTGCTTTGCCATGGGCGACTGCGGCGGCGGCGTGGGCGTGGGATGCCAGATTGTGATGTTCTGCGGCCGGATTGTGCGAACTCTGAGGCATGGTGTACTCCTTGTCTCTTTGATGCAAACCGTCAAGCAAGGATCGACATTCAATTAGCAGATGAAGGCGGGTACGCAATCCCCTGCGGTGCGGATTTGCGATTGAGAATGGCGTTTCGGACCGTGTCCTTGTTACGCCGCGGAGTTGTCTCATATTGAGCAGACGTTCTTCCCTGACCTCTCGATCGTTTATTGTTTCCCATTCTTCCACTCCTCATAAGAGATGCGTGGAATCGTCATGAATGCGTCCCGCGTGCGTACGTAGTTACCCAGCCCATTCATGCGGCCGATAGCGTGCAACTCGTCGGCTTTGATGTAAGGCCCCGCCGGATCCACAAACCGATCCTCAACGTAAATGGAGACAACGCGCCCAAGAATGATCCGGGAGTGGCCGATCTCTAACGTCGTGTACTCGCGGCACTCCAGCGCGGCGTGCGCCTCGGCCAGTCGTGGCGGTTTCACCACCCGCGACGGCGCAGGGGTGAAACCGGCAACTTCTACCTCGCTCATCTCGTGCGGGAAATCGATAGCGCAGAGGTTCATCTTTTCAGCGATGTCGTCGGTGACCACATTGACAACAAACTCGCCGGTGCGCCGGATGTTGCGGGCCGTGTCCTTGGGAACAAAGTGCTGATCTGGCCGGTTGGCAACGCCCACGCCAATGATGGGAGGGTCTGTACATAGGTAGTTGTAAGCGCTGAACGGCGCCGCATTCAACACTCCATTTTCATCCAGGCTGGTGATCAGTGCAATCGGCCGCGGCGCCACCAAGCCCACGAGTAACTTGTAGGCGTGGCTGGTGGGATCCTGTTCGAGATCGAAATCCATGGATTGAAACACTCCTGTCAACTTGATGGTATCCGAGTAGATGCGGTCGCATCCGGTCGAAATCGCTCTCTGCACTGCTCTGCTGATCGACGCCCTCCTATCACCCCATCCTTCGTGGAGGCATTGTCCGTTAGGCCCCGATTCGATTCTCGTCGGCGCTCACATGTTCATCGCCTTACCTTCCGCAGCAAGTCTGCACGGCATCCAGCACTGAACGGGCAGGTAGCGAGCATTCTCCCTGTCTTCGATCGAGCACCAGTTGATAACAACCGGCATGCGTCATCTGTGGCGCGGAGGTCAGCTCAACGAGAAACAGGGTGGCTGTTCCTGGGGTTGGAAAAAAGTTTGGTTGCACCCACTTGGTTTGACTCGCAGTAGTCCGCGCCCCCCCCCCGCAGTGATCAAGAGAATCTCTTCCAGCAAATGTTCGAGGGTTCGTTTCACACGCGGATCGTGCAAATCTGCAAAATCTGGCCATCTCCCCACCTCACTGCGCCAAACCCTCCTTAAATATGGCAATTGGGATGCGTTTTCCCTGTAACCCCAGATTGAGAAAAACGCAGCGATCCAAAGTGCGGTATGCTGGATATGCGCGCCCGTAGCTCAGCTGGATAGAGCGAACGCCTCCGGAGCGTTAGGTCGGGAGTTCGAATCTCTCCGGGCGCACCAGATGAATCTTTTATTTAGAGTTGTTACCCAGAATGGTCTCCGGCCGATTCCCAGAAAGTTGCTGAAAAGACCGAGAACGAAACCCGTTGATCGGCGTTCTGTATAATGGACGGTCACAATAACTTGCCCGATTCTCTTGATCCAATTGCCTGCGCAATCGGGCATACGCTTTCAGATGCCGCTTGCCGCTTCAACCGGAAGCGGAGGCCTGAATCGGCTTGGCGCCGGCCTTTCTCAGGGGCCGGGAGCCCCGTCCATTTTGCCGAACCAACCCGTATGAAAGGAATTGTCGCGCCATGCCTCAACTGCTGCGTATCTTGATTTCTTCTGTCGCCTCGCCACCTGGGGGTTGCTTGAGGTTGGGAATCGGTGGGATACGGCGGCAGATACTGCCTGCGATGCTTGCCGCAGGCGTCGTTGCTGGAGCAGCGCTTCAGGCCCAGGCCCCCCGTCGAATCACGCAACTCGTTGACGCCACGCAACTCCGGGCGTTGCCCAATCATCTTCCCCGGTGGGCGAACCCGAGCAACAATGCAGGGTTGCTGCCGGCGGATCGAATGCTGGATCAAATGACGATGGTTCTCGCGCGTTCGCCAGAGCAGGAAACGGCTTTCGAGAACTTCCTCGCTAACCAGCAAAACCCCGCTTCGCCGGACTACCATCAATGGCTGACTCCCGCCGAAGTGGGCGAGCGATTTGGACTCTCCGAGCAGGACATTGCAACCCTGACCGGCTGGTTGCACTCGCAGGGCCTGCACGTCAACTGGGTCTCGCCGAGCCGGGTTTTCATAGGATTCGGCGGCACAGCGGCGGACATGGGCCGAGCCTTCCAGACCGATTTCCATTCCTACAACGTGGATGGCGCCGAGAGCATCTCTGTCTCTTCCGATCCTTTGATTCCGCAGGCCTTGCTCCCGGCGATCAAAGCCATTCAGGGCCTGTACACGGTTGAGAACCTGCCGGCTCATCACATGAGCGCGGGGCAATCGAACTCTCCCGACGAGAATAGCAACAGCGGAAACCACTATCTTGCACCCGCGGATTTCGCGACCATCTACGATCTCCCCATCGCTTTGACGGGCGCCGGGCAGACCATCGGCATCGTGGGGCGCTCGCGGACCAATTTCGCCGATTTCGACAACTTCCGGCGGCTGACCAGGTCCACCTTTGCCAACCCAACCGAGATTGTCCCGACTGCCTTCGGAGGTGTCGATCCTGGCCCCGCAAAGACGAGTTGCGCTGGATCGCCTTGCAGTCCTCCTGAAGACCAAGGCGAAGCGACACTGGATGTGCTTCGCGCAGGCAGTGTCGCTCCGGGCGCAAGCTTGCTGTTGGTCGTCGACACAGCGCCCAGCGGTGACATTGAAACTGATGCGCAGTATATGGTTCAAACTTCGCCGGTTCCCGTGCAGGTAATAAACATAAGCTTCTCAAAGTGCGAGTCGTCGGCTGGACCATCAAGTGTTGCTTTCTGGGACACGCTCTTTCAGCAGGCCGCGGCTGAAGGAATCTCGGCCTTCGTTTCCTCCGACGATGCCGGGGCCTCCGGCTGCGACAAAGCCTTTGCAACGCCGCCTGTAAGCCCTTCGCCCAATAGCCCGAATTACATCTGCTCCTCCAGCTATGCCACCTGCGTGGGTGGAACCGAATTTAACGACGCCAGCAACCCTTTCTCCTACTGGAGTTCCAGTAACGGCAACGATCTCTCTTCGGCTCTCAGTTACATCCCTGAAGGCGCATGGAACGAGCCGCTGGATGGTTCCGCAATGCAGGTGGCCTCTTCCGGAGGCGGCGTGAGTAGCGTCATCGCTACCCCAAGCTGGCAGACGGGGACAGGCGTGCCGGCTGCCAGGTCAGGACGCTATACGCCCGACATTGCATTTTCGGCTTCCGGGCACGATGGCTATTTCGCTTGCTACGCGGCCGCCGGCAACAGCTGTGTCGCCGGCTCAAACGGAAGTTACACGTTCGAGTACTTCTCGGGCACATCGGCGGCAGCACCCTCCATGGCAGGCATTGCGGCGCTGCTCAATCAGCGGCTGGGAGCAGCGCAAGGCAACCTCAATGCGCAAATCTACAAATTGGCGGCGAGAGCACCAGCGGCCTTCCACGACGTGACCGTTGCCACCAGCGGAGTATCCGGATGCAGCATCGCCACGCCCAGTATGTGCAACAACAGCATACCTTCGCCAACTGGGCTGACTGGCGGCCAAGCGGGATATTCGGTGACAACTGGCTATGACGAGGTGACCGGTCTCGGATCGCTGGACGTGCAAGCTTTTATTGACAACTTTGTCCCCGCCAGTGTGACCGCGCCCACGGTCACGGTCAGCGGTACGGGGGTCACTTTGGCCCCTGGCGCGACTGCCGGGAACACATCGACAATCACTGTAACACCGGCCAATGGCTTCACCGGCAGCGTCGTGCTGACGGCCGCTATCACTTCCAGTCCGGCCGGCGCCCAGTATCTGCCCACTTTGAGCTTCGGCTCAACCAGCCCGGTCAGCATTACCGGCGCCAGCGCGGGGACCGCCACGCTCACGGTCTCCACCACAGCGCCAACGACAGCAGGGCTGATTTATCCGCAACGTCCCGGAGGCCGATGGTACACCACCGGTGGGGCGGCTCTGGCATGCCTCCTGCTCCTCGGCATTCCGGCGCGCCGCCGTAGGTGGCAGACGATCGTCGGAATGCTCGGTTTCCTCCTGTTGTTCCTCACAGGCGGCGTGCTTGCGTGTGGCGGCGGAGGCAGCAGCGGAGGCGGAGGCGGTGGCGGTGGCACCAACATCCCTGGCACTACACCGGGTGTTTATGCCGTGACCGTAACCTGTACCTCCGGCTCGACGGTGGCAACGGGGACGCTCACCGTCAACGTGCAGTAGCCCGCATTCTAAGCAAATGTTCACCCGCTCTTGAATTGCGCTTGGCTAGCGAGTGGATGTTGCCGGCAATAGGCATTCGTCCAGCGGAATGATCGAGGGCGGACTCGCTGGGGCGTTGGCGGTTACACTGAGGTGTGGCCTGCGCAGCGAGAACCACGCTGCCAGAACAGGATTGGACAAGGCGAACATGCACTTCAATTTTGCTTTTACGCTCGTTCAGACTTTGTGGACGCTGACGTTTGCGGCGCAACTGGTGTTGCTTGTGGTTCTGCTGGGACGGGAGCAGATGCGGCGCTTTCCGTGGTTCACGGCGAGCATTGTGCTGGCAGCCCTGCAACTGCTCACGAGCAGGCTGCTGTTTGGCAAGCTGCCCATCTTGACCATGAACGTAGTCTTCATTACGATGGCCGATGCGATCGCTCTGGTTGGGCTGCTGGTGGTGGTGGAGATGGCTCGCCGGGCGTTCAGCGGCCTGCCGCGCCAGCTTTGGATCGCGAACAGCCTGGGGCTGCTGGCGGTGGCTGGCACTATACTCGCCGTGTGGGGACCGTGGCCGGCCTGGAAGACGCTAACCGCCGACTCGAACCTGGCGGCGCTGCGCCTGATGCAACTGGTGGCGCAGAAGGGCGATTTGCTAACCATCTTTCTGACCGTCGGGCTTGGCCTGCTGGTAGTGCTGTTTGGGCGCAGGTACAAGGCCGGCTGGCGGAGCCATACGCTGCAAATTGTGATTGGACTGGCGGCTGTGGCGATTTCTCAACTGGCGTTGGTGTTGATGCTCCAACACTTGGTGAAGTCGGCGGCGCCAAAGACGCAGGCGGAGTACGACCACCTCATCGGCATCCGGGACAACCTGGTCAGCGCCGACAACATCGTGCGCGTGGTGGTACTGGTGGGTTGGATCGTGTGTTTGTGGATCGACGAGCCGGGGTCGAAAGCTGAGGCCGCTGAGCTTCCGGCGGAATAGGCGCAATAGAGCTATTCCTAGGGTGGCTTCCAGCCCAACGGTGTTCTGTTCTCTAGTCCCTAACCCCTTACCCCTTACCCTCGATGTGACAGCTTGCATGGCCGCGCTTTTCAAAATCGCGCCGATGGTACACCTCTGCGCGCCAGAAGCTCTGTGCAGACTCGACATTGGTCACAATGAGCTTGGGCTTGAAGCGGTCGGCGGCGGTGAGCTGGTCGATCTTGGCGCGTGCCTGCGTCTCCTGCTCAGGTAATTGGAAAAAGATGGCGAGGGCGGGATTGGGGAACAAATCTCGCAGTTAGACGGTGTCAATCAATAACGCGAACGTTGAACCAGGAAATGCATCCCATGGTCATGGTTTCAGCACACACTCATCGGTCAGCCGGATTGGCGTTCCCAGGTTGAGAACTTCAAAGTCGGTTATCTTCAGATCCGCCAAATCGTGGGTCGTGAAATCCATGTCGGAGTACTTTGCTGTAGTGTCGGCGTCGCTCTGCGCTGTCAGCGCGATATTTCCGCCGTCCGAGAGAAACATGCCATATTTCTGCATGGCGTGCGCGACGACCTGTGCCGCGGGAGTCAGCTGCGACATATCGTAAGATGCCTTCAAGCGGAAGCGCGCGCCCATTGGCGGAGCGGTGACAGGACCGCGCGGTGCGCCGGCGTGCGTGGCAGGATGGACAAAGACATGCGCGCGAATTCTGGGGTTGGGAAGAATAAAGCGGATGGCGTGGTCGATGTGTCCCAAGGCGAGTTCGTCGGCATTGAACAGCAGCGGCGCAATGGGGAAGCCTGCGGCGTCTGTACTTGTGCATTGATCTCCGCGACCGTCAGGAGGATAAACCCGGTTCAGATTCCACAATGCGACATCGGTAGCGCTAAGAATGCCCCCTTCATAATTGGCCACAAAGGCTTCATATAATTTGCCGTGGCCCCGGTCAACGACGATCAGGTGGCAATCGCTCTGTTCTGGACACTTATAGTCCGTGTGCCCTTCAACGCCGCCGCTAGGCGGGAGCGGAAATACCGAAATTTTGTCGGAATCGGCCTCGTAGAATCCAGGGCCCTTTTGAAATGGAACGAAGGGGGTGTTGGCGTTTGCCTGCAACACTCTGAGGCTGAAGTCTACACGCATCTTGCCGGTTCCCCATCCACCCGCATCCGCGAGCCAGCCGATGATGGCCGACGACTGGGGATCGACCGGAGCATGGCTTACGTCCTGCGTCCAAGGAGAGCCAGGAGGGAAAAATGGCTTGGGCGCGACGATGTGCTCCAATTTTGCGGCCCTGACGTTATCGATGTGGCTGTGATACCCAAAGTAGCCGGCCGAGGCTCCAATTCCCAGTATGGCAATGAAAAGCGCTCTTTTACGGTGAGTCATGGCGATCCGATGCTCCTCAAGTTCATGTGAATCATTGCAAACGCACTTGCCGATGTCAATCACTTTACCCCGGCGGCGGTAGAGTTCGACGGCGGCGTGTTCTCCTGTACAGGAGTTGAATCTCTCGCCATCGTCTTGCTCGAATTCCATATCTTCCAGAGCGGGCCGCGCGTGGCAAGGAACTTGTAGAGCCCGACGACGGCAGCGGCATTGAGCACAAGCAGCGCGCTGGCCGGAGCGGCAATGCAATGCAGCACCGGGATCCTGAAGCGCAGGCCCGCAAGCGAAAGCGTCCAGCCCAATATCTGAAAAACAGCGAATGCCGCGAAGAGTCTCGATCCGGCGGCGAGCGCCAGGTTCGAGACAAACAGCAGGACAAGCATGTACGGAACTGCGAGGCGCAGCAATTTGTGCGAGACAAGTTGAAAGACAACTCGATTCTGCAAAGTCAGGGTCCAGGGCGCAAGCTGCAAGAGCTGAAAGTTGCCTGCCAGGGTTCGCACCTTGCGATGAAACTCGCCTTCGACTCTCTTCGGCCATGTGTCGTAGACAATAGCATGAGGATCGAGAACGGACCTGTAGCCTTGACGGATAATCGAGAGCGGCTGCAACATATCGTCAAGGATGGCGCCGTCCGGAAGCTGCACCGCAAGTTCGCGGCGGATGGCGTAAAAGCCTCCATAGACACCAACCGGAGAGTCCGTCAATGCCTCACAAGTCCTGATCAACTGTTCGTACCGCCAATAAAACCCGCCGACAGCCGACGATGCCGCGTCGTGGCCCTCGTGGCGCAGTTCGAGATTGCCGCAGGCACAGCCGACCATGGGATCGGCAAAGTTGCCGACCAATTGCTGAACTGCGCCGGGAGCAATCTCCGGACGGATGTCCACAAAGAGGATCACTTTCGCGGTAGCTGCTGCCACGCCGGCATTGACGGCAACGGCCTTGCCGGCGTGTTCTTTCAGGACAATGGTCTTGAACAGAGGATGCTGCTGACGAATGAGCAACTCTTCTGTCCCGTCGGTTGAGCCGTCCGAGACGATGACGATCTGCTCGATGTTGGGGTAATCGAGATCGAGAAGATGCCGCATCTTGCCCGGCAGCAGAGCAGCGCCGTTATGCACGGCCAGCACAATACTCACGCTTGGGGTGATTCGAGCGGACTTCCAGGGCCGTGGCCGCAGCCGCGAAAGCATCCACATCGCCACCGGGTATCCCGCATACGTGTAGAGGATGCCGGCCAGCGATAGCCAGAAGACGATCCTCACTGCGCGCCCCTTCGCAGCACGATCGTTTTGACCGTCTCAAACATGATGAGCAGGTCCAGGCCAAGCGAGAGGTGCTTGATGTAGTAGAGATCGTATTCCAGCTTTTGCTTTGTTTCCTCAAGGCTGGCGCCGTATTTATAGCGCACCTGCGCCCAGCCCGTGATTCCTGGGCGGATCATGTGCCGCAGTTCATAGAAGGGGATTTCATTCGAGAGCCACTGCACAAACTCGGGACGCTCGGGGCGGGGACCGACAAATCCCATTTCCCCGCGAAGGACGTTCCAGAGCTGTGGGATCTCGTCGATGCGCGTCTTCCGCATGAACCCGCCAAGCGGCGTGATGCGAGGATCGTTTCTGCTGGCCCACACGGCTCCCTGGGCTTCGGCATCCTGGCGCATTGTCCTGAATTTAATGACGGAAAATGGACGGCCGCGCAGTCCGACGCGAGTCTGACGGAAAAAGATGGGGCCCGGCGAAGAAAGGCGAACTGCAAGAATGATGAACGGGATGAACGGCAGGCAGATTGCCAGTCCAATGAAGGAGACCGTGATGGAAACAAGACGCCGAAGAATCTGCTGCGACGCCTTCACATTGAAACCTTCGGTGAAGATGAGCGAACTGGGGTTGAGTCCATCCAGCGGCAGCTTGCCCAATAACCTTTCCATGACAGCGGCCGCCTCTTCAATCACAACGCCGCGGAGCCGAAGATCGAGCAGTTCCCGAACCGGCATCGACTTGCGGCGGTCTTCCATGGCAATAATGACACGATCGATTTGAAGCTTCGGCTTGCGGAAAGCGCGCAGGTCTGCCGCAAAACGCTCGTGGTCCCCGCCGGCAGTGGCTTCATCGCAGCCTGTAACAACTTCCATGCCGGCATCGCGCCGTTCATGCAGTGTCTCGACCACCCGGCGCGCGCGCTCACCGCTCCCTAATACATAAACACGTTCGCGGAACACTGAAAGGTTGATTGTCCACGCATAGAACCATCGCCAGATGACGAGGGCAATCGCAAGGATCGAAACGCCGGTTACAAGTACATTGCGGCCAACATCGGTTTCGGGTAAGACGCCGATATCCAGCTCAGGAAAGAAATAGACGAGCCCGGCGAGAAGAAAGGAAAGAACGCTCAAGAGCAGGAGAAGCCGGAAGTAAATCTCCCATCGGCCTGAGATGCGCTGTGGCTCATACAGGTCGAAATAGTAAGAGAGCAACAAGGTGAGAACAGTAATGCCCGCGATCTTGAGGAACCCATTCTCGTAGTCAAGCACGATGTATGTATCCGGCCCCATCAGGTACGCAGTGGCCAGCAGAAATGCGCCACCTACGAGAAGCGCTTCGCAGAGTAGCAGCACCAAGGTCCGGGTCGGATAGTAGACATTGAGAACCCTTATCATCCCTTTTGCCCGCTATCCTTTCGCCCCTTGGGCAGGGCGCCAGCTTCAGGCGCGCCGTAGTAGTAGTAGTAGTATCCGCGGCGCGGCGCGTCTTTGATGTCGTTGAGCACAAAACCGAGGATGCGCGACTTGCTGAAAGCGGCCTGTGCGCGCTGTGCCACGTTATAAGGAGTCTTCCCTCCGCGTGCAACGAGCAGGACCGCATCGGCAGCGCGGGCAAGTTCCACGGCATCCGTAACCGCCAATACCGGCGGGGAGTCGATCAATATCCAGTCAAAGCACGGGGCAAGAGTTGCGACCAGCTCTTTAATGCGGTGATTGGCCACCAATTCAGAAGAGTCGTCATCGCAGTTGCCCGAGGGGATGAATGTGAGGTTGGAGATGCTGCGCTGGCTGGCGTTTGAAGGGTTTTCCGAACCCTCGTCGCGCTGCAGGATGGCATTCAATTCCACATTCCCGGCCAGATAGTCCGACAATCCCGGCGAACTCGGCGCGCCCAGCAATTTGTGGAGCGAGGGGCGGCGCAGGTCGGCATCGATAAGCAGAATGTTATTGGTACTGTTGCGCGCGAGGCTCAAGGCCAGATTCGCAGTGACAAAGCTCTTGCCCTCCGCGGGCATGCCGCTTGAGACAAGGATCGTCTTCAGCGGCGCCTCGTAGCGGGCCTGGAAGACGCGTGAGCGCAGGCTGCGAAACTGCTCGACGCCAACGCCGCGATCCGCAAGCGTGGGGAACGACGCGATGGATGGCTGCCACGCATACTGCGCGATGTTCTCCAGGACCACCTCGTCCCTTGCTGGTGGTGGCTCCTCTGCGTCAGGAGCGACTGCCGGCTCGGAAAACTGTGGTACATCCGATCCCAGCGCGGCCTTGCGCTCGCGGTCTGCTCTTTGGAGTGCTTCGTAGATGCGGCTCATATCTCACGTTCCTTCAGGGAATCTGTTGCATTCACGACGGACTTGGGGGTGCTGTACATGGCAGTCGGCATGGTGTTGCCCGTCGAACCCGAGAGGGCCAAGGGCGAAACCAGAAAGGGCTGCAGGTGCAGGTCGAGTTCGATGCAGACCGACTCTACGATGCAGGCCGGGATAGGCTTCATCTGCTCAACGTAACCGGTGATCATGGAATGCTCGCAGATGAGATTGATGAGACGTGGAATCCCCTTCGAATAGTGGTGGACAAGCCGCACCGCATCGGGCGCCAGCACCAACTGGGTTGCGCCGGCGATGCGGAGCCGTTCCGCGATGTACGCTTCAGTTTCCTCGCCGGTCAGCGCGCGCGTTCTGCACCAGACGGCAACCCGCTGGCGGAGCTGGCGCACACTGGGGTCGCGCAGCTTCTCTTCGAGTTCCGGCTGGCCAGAAAGCACAATCTGCAACAGCTTCTCCGAAGAGGTCTCCAGATTGGTCAGCAAGCGAATTTCTTCGAGCAGTTCCCAGGAAAGATTCTGCGCCTCATCCACGACAATGACGCACAACCCGCGCTCGCGAAAGCGCTCAACAAGCCAGCGATTCAGTTGCAGCAACATGCCGGACTTGGTCCGCGTTTTAGGGGGAATACCGAAATCGGTAAGCACAAACTCAAAAAAGTCGAGCACGTCAAGGCGTGGATTGAAGACAAAAGCCGACGAAACGCGTTCGCTGGAGAACGTACTGAGAACCGTCTTGAGAAGGGTCGTTTTTCCCGTGCCCACTTCGCCTGTCATGACCACAAAACCCTTCCGTGTCGCAATGCCGTATTGCAGGCAGGCAAGCGACTCCCGAATCTGCGGCATCATATAGAGAAACCGCGGATCTGGGCTGGCTCCGAATGGTAGGGCACGAAGCCCGAAGTAGGACTTATACATGGTTAGCCGCCCGCGCTTTCAATGGGCTTCGGCCCTCGTGCAAATGGTTTCCAGCGGCTGCTCTCTTTAGCCGCGTTGGGAATGCCTTCAATGTGAGCCACGATGGCAAGCGTCGGCAGCTTGGTGAACGCCCAAATATCCCTCTCATTGCGCAGGGACGTATCGCGATACTCAAGCAATGCCGAGATGAGCAGGCCAAGAACAAAGCCCGCCCCGAGTCCGCCAGCGGCGAAAATCCTGCGGTTCGGGAAGCTGGGCGCGTCGGGAAGATTCGGAGCGTCCATGACGCGGAACTGCTCGCCCTGCTGGCGATGTTCAAGAGCCGTCGCCATGGACGATTCGTTCATCTTCTTCAGCAAGGTGTTGTAAAACTCCAATGCCGTCTCGTGGTCGCGAGTGACCTGCTTGTACTCCTCCTCGATCAGCGGGCTGGCTTCAATCTTCGCCTCGTAGCTGCGAATCTGCTGCTGGATGCGAGTCTGCTCCAGCTTTGTCGAGGCAATGGATTGCTGCACGCTTTTCAGCTGAAACTTGAGCTGCATAAGCTGGGGTGGATCCTCGCGATTGGAGGTGGCGGCAGGCGCCGTCTCGACAGGGGCGTGCGCAATTTCTTTCTGAAGTTCGGCAATCTTGCGCGAAACAGCAAGAACGTCCGGGTGGTCCGGCGTGTAGAGCGCCTCCAGCGCTTGCTTCTGCGCGATCAGATCCTTGAGTTCCTTCCTGCGCTCATCCGTTGAAATACCGGCTCCCGACTCGGTACTCTCCAGATCATGGGTCTGCTGCGAGACCAGCGCCTGGAGGAAGGTCTCATTCTGCTGCATGCGCCCCAGCGACTGTGTGGTGGCGTCAAGCTGGGTGGTAAGCGCCTGAAGCGTGCTCTCGTTGGGGCTTCCCAAGGCAAGGCTCATGTCCCCGAGATGCATGGTCTGCCCTGGAAGCTTGCCGATATTCTTTTGTTCAAAGGCCGCGAGCTTTGCATCCTGCTCGTCGAGATTCCTCTTTGAGTCCTCAAGCTGCTGCTTGAGAAAGTCGGTCGTTCCTTCGGCAGACTGCTCGCGCGCGCTCAAATTCTCGCTCACGAAAAGCGATGTGATCTCCCCGCATACCTGCTGGGCCGTGTGGGCGTCCTGCGCCTTGAATGTGATAAAGAAACCCGGCATCCCGCCACTCGCGGATGGAATGGGTTTGATCCCGATCGCTTTCTGCGTCATTGCGATGCGATCGTCCAGAGTGGTCTGGCTTCCGGCGTACAGGTTGAATCGCTCGATGATCGGCTCGATGCGCGAGCGGCTCAATATTTGTTCCTTCATCGAAGCCAGGCGCGCTCCCAGATTCTCATCGACGACCGGCTTTACATAGTCTTCCGGAACTTTTTGCTGCTCAATAAGCACAAGCGTCTGCGACTCATACTGAGGTGGAATGATGCGGCTGACCACTACGCCAATAGCGAGGGCGGCTATTGAGCAGATCAGAATCAGCCAGAATCGCCGTTTCAAAATACCGGCGTAGTCTTCCATTGTCAGATCACGATGCCCGAGCATACGACTCCTTAAAGAATTAGTGCCTGAGGTGTGTCTCCCGAGGCGAATACCCGATGCCAAAACCGACCACATGCGTCAGCCCGCTTAGAACGTTGGCGTTCAACGCGGAACTCGACGACTGCGCAACTGCGGTGTAATTTGCGAAGGCGCTGAAATACCGGCCCATGCGCCTGGAGGCCTGAACCCCGGCGTATTTTCCGTTGGTGACCACGTTTGCCTGAAGCCCGGCGGTGCGCATGTAACTGCCCGTAAGCCCGACCGTAAGATTCCTGTTAAACTCCCTTGAGTAGTTTGCGCTGGCAATATCGCTCTCCGCTCCAAACGTGAATCCCGCACCGCCATTGGTTCCATGGCTGTAGTTCGCGCTGGCCGACCCAAATCGCATGTTATAAGCAACCCCGGCGTTTCCAGAGATCCTGATCGAATTGGGCGTTGCAAGGGTATTGGATGGTTCGCCGCCGCTGGAGGAAGCCGTACTGGCGCTGTTCGCCATATTCACCCACTCCGGCCCTACGCCCGCATTGGTGGTCAATCTCCGTGTCCACTGGCGCTGATAGGTAACAAGCAGAGTGTTGCTATTGAACGTCTCGCCGAAACCGGGATAGGTGTTCTGAGAATAACTGTATTGACTGGCGAGTGAATTGTGTTTATTCAGGTGCCGGGTAAGGCCTGCGCTAACGTTCCACGAATCCGTATCCAAGCCATTGCCGTCCGGGTAGCGCAGGATATTCGAACTTGCGCCTGCATCCACGGTCGTCGCGGAGTCCAGGGTATGCTCAAATGTTCCGTTCGCTAAATTCTCTAAGGCCCGGGTGTTCACAGTGAGGATCGTTTGGCCAGATGGGGTTGTCGGGCCGGAACCGCCGATCGGTTCGCCTGTTCCTGCGACTCCCGAAAAGCCCGTGGTCGGAGCCTGTGGCAGGAAGGATATACTGTCGGATAACGTGACGTTCCAATTGCGCCGGATAAGGCCTTGCGACAGCGCCACATGCTGAAAGAATCCGGTCGCATAGCTTGGTCCCGTTAAGGTCCAGCCGTAGCCGCCGCCATAGTTCAGACTGAACGGAAGTCTCGCTTTGCCGTTTGAATAATCCACGTCGCCAGAGACGCTGGCAGTCTGCGAGGTACCCAGCGCACTGCCGAAGTCGGCGGACTGCGAGTAGCGCAAATCGTAGTGCAAAGTGCCCCTGATGGGCAACCCGCGCCCACTCGTCGCCTCGGGAACCACCTGCGCGGCTACCGCGGCGCTAACGGTGAATAAGAACGCCAGGAGTTTGAATGTCGTCTTCATGTATGCGCCTTAAGGAACAACAATCGTGTCGCCTGGTTTCAGAACGAGGTTAAGCGTGCTGTCGCCCTTCAACGCTTCCTTGAAATGCACGGGAATCTTTTCGTGCTTCCCTGCCTCGTCCCGCAGAATGTAAATCTTCTTCGCGTTGGCATAATCCGACAGTCCGCCGGCGCTGCCAATGGCCTCCAGCAAGGTCATGCCGGGCGTCATTTCGATCGGCCCCTTCTTGCCAACTTCGCCAAGCAAGTAGACGACTTTGCTGTGAATCTGGCTCACCACGACGGAGACATTCGGATCCTGAACGAATTTCTTCAGCATCGTAGTGATCCGATCTCCCAATTGCAGCGGTGTCAAGCCGGCGGCCTGCACATCGCCCAGCAGAGGCAGCGAGATCATGCCGTCCGGCCGAACCAGGAGACCGCCCGAAAGGGTCGGCTCTTTCCAAACATTAACAGTGATTTGGTCAGATGGGCCGATGACGTAAGTATCGGCAGCAGCGCTTGCGGCGGGGGCCGGCGCAGCAGCAGCCGGAGCAGTCAATGCTGGCGCCGCGGGCTGGGCAGGCGTGCCACCGGGCTCTTTGTCCTGTGCCTGGCAAAAGATGGCTGGCACAAAGCAGGCCAGAATGAAAAGCTTCCCTGTATTCATAGTGCGACTCCGTTTCCGTTAGATACATGCTGGTCCTGCATCCCAATCTGCTTGAGCTTGTATAGCAGAGCTTTGTAGCTGATCCGCAGTTCGTCCGCGGCGCGCTTGCGGTTGCCGCCGGTGGCAACCAGCACCTCGGAGATCAACTGACGCTCGATCTGGGTGGATGCGGCACGCGTGGCTTCCTTCAGAGAGAGCGGCTTGCGATGCCCGTTGGACTTCACGGCTGGCGCGGCTGCCTTCAGTGCGGCGAGGGAGATCGACTGATCGCCAATGGCGACAAACGTCTTGATCGCGGTCTGAAGTTCTGACAAATTTTCGGGCCACGTGTGCTCCATCAAGAACTCAATGATCCCTTCTTTCAAAACCGGCTTGGGACGATCAAACTGTTTGGAGTACTGCGTCAGCAGGTTGTCGGCAATCATAAGGATTTCGGACCTTCTGCAGCGCAGCGGTGAAAGTCTGAGCGTAACGGCTGATACCAGATAGTAGAAATCCTCCCTCATGCGCCAGGTTTTCACTTCCTCCAGCAGTTCGCGGCTCGTACCGCAAAGGAGACGGCTGCTTTGCGGCTGCTCGGCGTGAAAATAGGTGTCGACGATCAGCTCCTGCATGGCAAGACTCAGGTCGCCGATCTCCGACAAATAAACCGTACCCTTGGAGGAAAAGGCCGACAGGATTGCCTGCGCATCTGCTTCGGCGCTGTGTATCTCAGTATAGATGCTGCGAGACCGATGGGAATGCGCATGGATTTGCGCGGCAATGGAACGTTTTCCAGCCCCGCGTTCGCCTGCAATCAGGATCGGGCAGTCGCTCTCGGCAATGCGGGCGATTGCACGCTGAATCTGCGCCTCGATGGGGGCAAGCGATTTCCCATTTCGTTTCACGTTTTGTATAGTTGCAGTGCTTGCCATGAGGTGTCCTGGTTCCACTCCTGTTTCTTTAGCAATGCAGGTTCCAAACCGGGGCACAGAGCACGGAATACACTTTCCACTCGGGATACTCCCATTTGCGGGCATTTCCTCGATGGACGGATTCCCAAAAGAGCCAAAGTCTGCCGTTTCTAGCGGGAATGATAGGAAACTTATTTCCCCAAAAAGTGGAAAGTTGTTTCCACTCATACAGGAAGAACGATTCCAGAGAACAGGCGATTCATGGTAATACCCTTGGATTAAGCCCTTCCACTTTCGGCATACCAATTGCTAGACAAGGTCCAACGGATTGAAATGCGGCAGGTTGCTTTACGGAGAATATGGCCCAAGAGATACAAATGCACGCAACTCCCCGGAATTCCGGGCTGTTTCAAAACGCTCAGTTCTCCTGGGCTCCGGTCCTCATTGGCGCGCTGATGGCGGCTTGTTACTACCGCGTGCTTGTGAAACTGGTGACCGATTGGTGGCAGATCCCGGATTTTTCTCACGGCTTCCTGGTGCCGATTTTTGCCGCCTACCTTGTCTGGACCAAGAGGCAAACACTTCTCAATACACGACTTGCTCCAACTTGGAGCGGCATTGCCGTGGTCGCCGTGGGGCTGGTTGTTCTGCTTCTGGGGATTTTCGGGGCGGAACTATTCCTGTCGCGGGTTTCGCTGGTGATCCTGCTGGCAGGCCTGACGCTTTGTTTTGGCGGATGGGAGCTGCTGAAAGAACTTCGCTTCGTGTTGCTTGTCCTGCTTCTCGCAATCCCTATTCCCGCTATTATTTTCAATGAGATAACCATCCCACTCCAGATATTGGCCTCAAAGATGGCCAGTGCGCTGCTTCCTTTGTTTGGCGTGCCGGTTCTGCGCGAGGGAAACGTCATCGAGCTCCCTGCCATGAAGCTGGAGGTCGCCGAGGCCTGCAGTGGAATCCGCTCCCTGATGAGCCTGTTTACACTCTCTATTTTCTATGGGTACTTCCTGGAGAAACGCTTTATGAGGCGGGCCGTTCTTGCTCTGGCCAGCATTCCGATTGCGATTGCCGCCAACGCGGTGCGCATTCTTGGCACGGGGCTGTGCGTCCAGTACTGGGATCCAGAGAAGGCAATGGGCTTCTTTCATGAGTTTTCCGGCTGGGTCATGTTTCTCGTATCCCTCGGTTGCCTTTTCATGGTCCATCGCATCATGTGTTTGTTCCCGGCCAAAGGGAGGGCGGCATGAAGAGTCCTCGTTTCTGGGTAGTTGTCCTGCTGCTGGCCGGAACGGCGCTGATATTATGGGCGCGCGGCAATTCCGATCGGATTCCCATCAGTGAGCCTTTGTCGCAGGTGCCGCGCGAGATCGAGGCATGGACGGGATCTGATGAGCCGATCAGCCAGGAGACACTCGATGTTCTTGGGGCCGGAGACTTTTTGTCGCGCTTCTACTCCCAGAGCGGGGGCGGGGCGCCGATTGGCCTTTTCATCGGCTATTTCCCAACCCAGCGGTCCGGCGTCACCATTCATTCGCCAAAGAACTGCCTGCCTGGCGCAGGCTGGGTGTTCGAGTCGTCGCAGTACGTCGATCTGACCGATGCGGCCGGCAAGGCGCATCGAGTGGGCGAATACGTCATTGCCAGCGGCGACACCAGGCAGTTTGTTATTTATTGGTACCAGGCGCACGGACGTAGCGTCGCCAATGAATACATGGCTAAGATATATATGGTCGCGGACGCGATGCGCCTCGATCGGACCGATGGGGCGCTGGTACGGGTGACAACGCCGATCGATGCGCGAGAAGGCACATCGGCGGCCAGGGCTAGGGCCGAAGCATTTACCGCGCAACTTGCGCCCATGCTTCCCCGGTTTATCCCGGACTAGGCAGATGGGAAGCAGCATTGAGCGGGAAACAGTTCCGAAAAGGTTATCAGGCTGTACTCATGCGAAAGGCAGCCGGCAAGGATGGAAGAGATTGAAAAATGCGTTTAGAGCAGCTCAAGCGAGATTCTATGGCAGGGGTAGACGAATGAATCGGCGTGGATCGATTGGCGTGGTGATGCTCCTTCTTGCGGTAACCCTGTTGGCTGGGTGCCACCGCGATCCAAATGTGCGGAAGCATAAATATCTGGATAGCGGCAATCGGTATAGCTCACAGGGCAAATACAGAGAAGCGGCCATCCAATATTTGAACGCGTTGAAGGTTGACAAGAGCTTTCCCGACGCGCACTACGCGCTGGCGCAGGCCTATATGCATTTGGGTCAGTTCTCCTCGGCGTACGCGGAGCTGTCGCGGACCGTTGAATTGCAGCCTGCGAACTACAAGGCCCGGATCGACCTTGGCAATCTGCTGCTTGCCGGCGGCAAGATTGACGACGCGCAAAAGCAGGCCGATGCCGTTTTTGCTTCGCAGCCGAACAATCCCGATGTTCACGCCATGCTCTCCGCCCTGGCCGTTCGGCGGGGAAACAAGGATCTGGCTCTGACCGAGATCAACCGGGCTCTGGCGCTGGAGCCGGCCCGTGCGGCATTCCACGAGGACCTGGCAATCCTGCAATCGTCGGACGCAACCAAGGCTTCCTCGGTTGAAGATGAGCTGAAGAAGGCGATTGCCCTTGACCCGAAATCGGTGAACGCCAAGATGCTCCTCGCGTCGTTCTATGGCAGGAGCGGCCGCTGGCAGGATGCCGAAAAGGTCAGTTGGGAGGCCGTCGCTACAGATCCCAAGAGTCTGTCGGCCAGGGCAAGCCTTGCCGAAGTCGTATTGAAGCAGGGCAATCCATCAAGAGCCGAAGAGGTGCTTAGTCAGGCCTCGAAGGATCTTGCCGACAATCCGCAGGGAGTACGCATTCTGGCGGACTACTATGTCGGTTCCGGGCAGATGGACAAGGCCAGAGCGGAATTTGCCAGTCTGGCCGCGAAATACCCGAAAAATGTTGCGGTGCAGAAGGGATATATTCGCCTTCTTCTTCAGGTGAAGGATTATGCGACCGCGCGAACCGTAGTGGCCGCACTGATGAAGAACAGCTCAAAAGATCCTGAAGTTGCGGCTTTGAACGGAATCGTTCTGCTCAACGATGGTAAGGCGAGCGAGGCTGTGGATGCCCTGACGGATGGCGCCAAGAATTACCCCAAGGACGCATTCATACAGTTCTGGCTGGGCAAGGCCGCACTGGCAAAGGGCGACAATGCTCTGGCTGAAAAGAGCTTTCGCCAGGCGGAAGATCTGAGTCCGTCCAGGCTTGACGCGCCGGAGGAACTGGCGCGAATCGCCGCAATGCGCGGTGACTTGCAATTGCTGGCAGACGTCGCGGATAAGACCATTGCCGCGGCGCCCCGCTTTCCCGGCGGCTATGTTTGGCGCGCCATCGTTGAAATGCGCCATAACGCGGCAGACAAAGCAGAAGCCGACCTGAAGACGGCAATGAGCGTAGCCCCGCAAAGTCCGCAGGCCTATGTTCAGCTCGGGAAGATTCGACTTGCGCAGAAGCGCTACCCCGAGGGAGTCGCGCTGTTGGAGCAGGCCCTGCAGTATGACCCGAATGCTTTTGAGGCCTTGCGCTTGCTGGTCGAATACGACCTGTTCCAAAAACATGCTGACCAAGCCATGGCCAGGGTCAACGCTCAAATTGCAAAGAGCCTGAAGAACAGCAGTTTCTACGATCTTCTGGCGCAGTTGCAGGCTCAAAACAAGAATATGGACCAGGCTGCCGCCACGGCCCAGAAAGCCATCGAGTTGAATCCAGGGGATGGCGAGGCGGTGATGCTTTTTGCTCAGATTCAGATCGCCCGCGGACAAGTGGCGAATGCGATCGGAGCCTGGGAACAGTGGCTGAAGACGCATCCCAACGATGCCAGCGCCATTGCGCTCCTTGGAACCCTCGAGGAATCCCGCGGGGATATTGTCAAGGCCGAGGCTTATTACAAGAAATCCCTGCAAATCCAGCCGCAACAGCCTGTTGCCGCCAACAATCTCGCCTACAGGATGCTACAGAACGGCGAAAACATCGACGTGGCATTGACGCTGGCGCAATCGGCCCGGCAGGCCATGCCTAACTCGCCCAGCACCGCGGACACTCTGGCATGGGCTTACTACTACAAGGGAACCTACTCATTTGCCCGCGATCTGCTTGAGGATGCGATCAAGACTTCGCCAAACGATCCCGCGATGGAGTATCACCTGGGAATGGTGTATAGCAAGCTCAAGGATAAGAGCAACGCGGTAACTCACCTGAAGAAGGCCATATCGCTGGCGCCCAATTCGCCACAGGCAAAGGACGCGCAGGCAGCGCTGCAAGGATTAGGTTGAGCTCCGAACAGAGCTTGATGGCTGCCGGCAGCGCGCCAAGCGCTGCCGGTTGCGTCTGATGTTCCCTGGCCAAAAGCGGATGAACGCGCGCAATCCTTCATTGAAATCAAAGCTGGAAAACTATGTCCAATACAAAAACAATTGCGAAGAACTCCGGCTGGTTCGGTCTTGAAAATATTGTCAGCGCAATCGTTTCGCTGTTTACTTCGATCGCGATCAACAACTATCTGGGCCCAACGAAAAATGGATATATCATCTACATCTCGCAAATTGCCGGTTGGGTCAGCATCCTGGGCGGAATGGGCCTTCCAGCAACTACGCGAAAATATATGGCCGAGTTCATTGGCATGGGCGACCGTGGCATTGCCCGCTCCATTTTCTCGCACACCTTGCTGTTGCAGATCGGACTGGCAACGTTGGCAACCGGCGGCCTGCTCGTCTGGGTGCTGGGCGATGCCGGCGCCGATTACAAACTAGCCTCAGTCCTCCTGGTACTCAGCATCTGGCCTGCGATGGTCAACTCCGTCCCGGCGCAGGCCAATGTGGCGACGGAAGATTTCTCGACTAACATGCCGGCATCTGTCATTTCAACCGCTGTCTACTTCGGCGCAATTGGCGCAACCATATTCTTCCACTGGGGCGTGACCGGCGTCGGCATGTCGCTGCTGGTCATGCGCGTCGTAGATTTTCTAGTGCGTTTCTTTCCCACCATGAAGCGCGTACTGGCATGGGAGGCTCACGCGTACCCGCCGGGATTGCGCCAGCGCATGATGACCTTCGCATGGTCCAGTGTGGCAAGCATGATTGTGTCGATGGTCGTTTGGGGCCGGTCGGAGATCTTCCTGCTCAAGCATCTTTGCACGGATATCCGCCAGGTGTCGTTCTACTCTCTGTCATTTAGCATGGCCGATCAACTCCTGCTGGGCGCGACCATCTTCGGCGGGGCGGCCGGCGCCACGATCTTCGCGCAATATGGGCGCGACAAATCCCGGCTTCCCGCGATTACCGCTTCCACTTTTCGTTACCTCGCCCTCACCTCAATTCCCCTGCACTTTATCGCGGCGTCGCTTGCGGTTCCAGCTTTGCTGCTTCTCTACGGCCGCCAGTTCCAGGATGCCGCCCTGGTTGCGACATTGGCCCCGCCGCTGTGCATGTTCAAAGCTTTCATTACGCCCGCGCAGAATCTCTTGCAAAGTGCAGAACGGCAGAGATATGTGATCGGCGCGACCGTTCTTGCCGCAATTATCGATATTGGCGTCGCCTGGTATTTCATTCGCGGATACGGCGCGGTGGGCGCCTGTTTCGGCAACGGGGCGGCACAGGCGGCTGCCGTCGGCCTGATGTGGGGCGCCGCAATCTATCTTTATAAGGTGAAACTGCCGTGGGTGCAGGTTGCAAAGATCGCCTTCGGAAGCGCGATAGCTTCTCTGGCCGCGCACTTGATCGCTTCTTATACTGCTCACTTGGCCGCTCCTTATACAGATCGCTTGGTCGCTTCTTATGCGCCGCACATGTTCGCTTCTTACACGGCGCAGATCGCTTCGCGTCTGCCTTCTCTTTTGGGTATTCTGGCGGGCGGCAGCGCTTCTCTAGTGGTTCTCTTTGCGCTCTTCTATCTGATGCGCGTGCTGGAACCGGAAGACCGCGATCGCTTCGGCATCCTTACCGGGATGCTGCCGAGACCGATTGCTGTACCGGTAATCAAGGTTCTGTCGGTGCTCATCCGCACAGAATACGCCGGAATAACTCCTGGAAATGTTTAGGAAATCGCGAGAAACAGCAGGAAGGGCGATTCCAGCGCTCCCATAGGCAATACGAGTATCGAAGAAAGAGTCCGGATGAAGATCAGCGTCGTTATTCCCGCATACAATGCTGAGCGGTACATTCGTACAGCGATCGAGAGCTGCCTGAGCCAGACCTATGCGCCCGTCGAAATCGTAGTAGTCGACGATGGATCGACGGATGGAACCGCCGCGGTAGCGGAATCGTTTGCTTCCCCTGTGCGCGTAGTTCGATTGCCGCAGAACATGGGTCTGTCCACCGCGCGCAATCGAGGCGTGCAGGCTTCCACAGGCGATTGGGTTGCGTTTCTCGACGCGGACGACTGGTTCTTCCCCGAGAAGCTGGAACGTCAGCGGCGCTGTGCCCTGGAGAATAGGCAGGCAGCGCTGATCTACGCCGGCTTTCGAATCATCGCCATCGACGGAACGGAGCGCGACGGCCGTTTCTTCTCTCCCAGTGAACTATTGCCGATGCTTCGTTACCGCAATCGCCTGAATGTCAGCTCCGTTATGATGCGCCGCTACGAATTCAATGCGATTGGAGGATTCGATCCAAAACTACAGGCTGCGGAGGATTGGGATCTTTGGCTCAGAGTCGCAGCTCGATATTCCGTCGAAGTGTTCGCCGCCGTGCCTCAGCCACTGGTTGTGTACCGGAGGGTTCCAGGAAGTCTTGGCTCAAGTGCAATGCGATTCTTCCATGTGCGCAAATCCATCATGAAGAGCAGTTGCTTGTTTGGAACTTCCGGTGTTTCCCGCGCTCTTTGGCGGAGGAGGATTCTGGCATTCAACTATTTCGACACGTCGGAGACGTTGCGCGATGACGGTTCGCTCTTCTATCTTCCGTTCATGCTCATGAGTTTCGTCTTATGGCCGTTCCCGTGCATCGCGATGCCGAACAGGTGGAAGATTACAATCGTCATGGCTATGCAATCCTCGCGAAAACTCTTGTTAAGGTAAACTCATGCAAGCATCAAGCGATTGAAGCAAGGAGGGATAATCCATTCGATCATGGACCTTTCACCCCGTTGCAATCCTATAATATCTGGCGGGCAAAGGAAGAGGCCTGCTCGTAGGATTCTGCCCATTTGTCTCTATGCTCGCGCCACTGACATGGCGCTCCATAGGTCGCTCATTCATGCTTCCGTTTCGCGCGTGGATGCTGGCTGTCGAGGTGTTTCCTGTGCTCGTCCTAGCGGAGCTGCTCGTCTAGAATCGATTTGAACATCGTCCATGGGCAGGCATACGGAGCAAAGCAAGATGCGTTTAGCTGCTCAGGAAAGGGATGCCATGTTGGATGAAGAAGCAGGAGCTGCCGATACGGAACAGCCATCCGTGTTGGTGGTGATTCTCAACTGGAACTGCTTGGAAGATACTTTGACAGCGGTTGAATCCGTACTGAGGCTCAATTATCGGAATCATCGCATCCTGGTGATTGACAACGGCTCGACAGATGGATCGGCAGCCTGCCTGCAAAACATCCGCAACGATCGCGTCGAGATTCTGGAACATACGGAAAACCTGGGGTTCACCGGCGGCTGCAATGCAGGATTCAGGCGCGGACTTGAGTCAGGTGCGAGTTATATCTGGCTATTGAACAGCGATGCCCTGATCGAGGATGAAGATACCCTCGGCTCATTGGTTGAGTTGGCAGAGAGCAATCCAAAAATCGGCCTTGTGTCTCCCCGGCTTGCGGAGCCGGGTGAAGCAGGCAACTTGACTTTCTGCGGTGGCGTCTGCCAGATGGATCCGTTCTACTACGAGCGGACGGGCGATCCGAAGGAGGCAGAGAGCTGGGTTGGGAAGTACCCAAACGCGGGCTTCGTGAGCGGAACAGCAATGCTTGTTAAGACCTCGCTGATTCGCCAGATTGGCATGTTGGACGAGAAGTTCTTTGCATACATTGAAGCTACTGACTTTTCGTACCGGAGTTCCCAGGCTGGCTATAAGAATCTGGTGGATGAAAACTCCTTGGTGCGGCATGCGCAGAAGAAGATGACGCTCAGTCCACTGACAATCAAGCCCCATTTCTGGTATTACATGGCACGAAACGAATGTCTGCTTTGGAGAAAACACATCGGCGTAATCCGGGCGTTGAGGCCTTCGTGGTGGGCCTTTCGCAAGATGACGGTGCATTTATGCCGGTGCCGCGAAGCTCCGAACATTACTGAAGCTATTCTGGCTGGTCTGTGGCACGGCTGGATCAACCGCGGGGGTCCTTATTGTCCCGAGTACCGGATGCCAAGGCCTGTGGCGACCGCAGTTTGGAAGTATGCGCTGGCTAAGGCCAATCCTTCGTCATCCCTTTGTGGAAGGGAGTAGCCCTCGCGGAGCATGCAGACTTTCGTCGCGCACTGCAAACTTCAAGGCAGGTTACTTCAAGCTTGATCGGTCAAACCACGAATTTCACGTTCCATTTGAATTTGCATGAATCCCCTCAGCCTTTTTTGTGCCAGGCGAGCCATTTCATGATGATCGGCACTGTTGTTGGAATCAGATCTTCCAACCTCGATTCCGGTGGCATTCTGCTTCGCATCGCGTGCTGCCAGAGAAGGCTGAACCAGAGGAGTAATGCGATGAACTTCAGATCGTCCTTGTCCATGCCGGACTCAGACCTCAGCCTTGCAATCCGGTCTGAAAGAGCTGTATCGCCAATTTCGTCTGCCCATATCTGGCGGAGGTAGTGCGGGTTATCCAGGTTATGTGCGGCACCGTGGGAACTGAGCAGCAAATACAGTCCATCGACTTGCAGAAACCCATCTCGTTGCGCCCCGTCCCAATCAATGATGCCCGTAACGGCTTCGCGATTGAACAGAATATTTCTAAGGCAGAAGTCTCCATGCGCAATGCCTCCCGCAATTCGTGCCGATTCACGCCACGCCAACAGGGCGTCCATAGCCGGAAGGAGCAGACCTCGAAAGCGAAAAAAAAACTCGCCGATCTGATCCAGCCGCTGAGCCAACCACTCGTCCCCAGCATTTTCGCGGTCAGGCTTGCGGGATCGCAATAGTTCAGCTGCGGCATCCACACGGCGCCAACTGAATTCGTACGGCTCAGACGGAAGCCTTGTTTGCACGAAGATTGCCGCGCCGCTGGTAAGCGTTGAATGCTTTAAGATGCGAGGCAAGAGATGGCTAATTTGCGGATCGGATGCCGCCATTTCAAGGCCATTTGCCTGTCGCTCCAACTCCGCGATAGCGACACTGCATTGAGCGTATTTCAGCAACGCCGCTTCGCCTTCCCAATTGGCGCTAACCACGACAGGACATTTGTAATGAGAAATGCTAAGCCGTGGAGCGGGCTGTGGGTCGCAGCCGGTGACGGCCGCGATCAACGCGGCAGGGTCTGGGCCAGGAACGATGAAGAACGGCTGCTTTGCGCTCGAAAAACTCCACCAGTGCTCAAAAATATTCCGCGTGAAGTATTCTAGTCGATCCTGAAAAAGTAGATTTCAAGCAGATGACAGGTTGATCAGGAAGCCGATGAAGAGCGATTGGTGCAGGATTCGGTCCATGATCGCCCTGATTTCGGGGACAAGCTTGCGCTCACAGGCCCTCAGCAGCTTGTGGAAGTTCATCGCCGCGG
>Ga0302320_10004941_pt1 | contig 30100 bp, 33 predicted proteins | sample Bog_T0_3_FD_202130 | JGI IMG/M metagenome (GOLD analysis project Ga0302320, IMG submission 202130) | Peat permafrost microbial communities from Stordalen Mire near Abisko, Sweden - Bog_T0_3 | ecosystem: Environmental > Terrestrial > Soil > Wetlands > Peat | place: Sweden: Abisko, Stordalen Mire... | reverse complement strand
CTCATCCGTCAGCGACCCCAACCACGCATCCCAAAGTAGACTGCTGTCGGCATAGAAAATGTTGGAACCGAAAGGGGGGTCCATGAAAACATAGTCGACCGAACCATCTGGTAGATGTGCGAGAGCGGTAGCTGACGCTTGGACGACCTCGGCGCGACCTCTGGGTGTTCCGAGATGCGCGAAGAACTTGGCGACATCGCGGATTTTGCGCTCGAATAGACTCCCGACATTCCATTCATAACGCAATGACGAGATGTAAAGCGTCCCCGTCATTACATTCGTTGGACGCTTAACATTCCACTGGTAGCGTTTGGACGCGCGATTAACCATCCCTGTGAACGCGAACAATAATGCAGAGCGCAGCCGCTCATCCTTTTCTTCTTGAATCTCGTGTCGGATCGCAGCAAGCGCCTGAAGATTGCGCCGAGTGTAAAAGCCCGCGACCGAGTCGACGCCTTGCGAAGTGTGTGCGGCTCGCCACATTTCGCGTGCTGAAGTGAATGGGACTTGGGGGAACCAGTGCAGGATCTCACTGGCATTTGCCCGCTCAATGAGGTCAAGTTCGGCGTTGGTGGGTGGGTGGGCCTCGCGGAATATCGGTCCTTTTGCGTTCGTCTCGACGGGCCGCTCCCCAATCCAGCGCACCGATCGCTTGTGGCTTGTGCGTTTGCAAGTCGGGCAAGTCAGAGCTTCGGCAATCGCGCCTGTAGCCGCATCACGACCCCCTACCCAATAAATTATTTCACCGTCACAATAGCCGCAGGCAAAAACGTCGCTCCAGACGGTATATTCCACCCGAGACCGGGCGCTTGGACTGCCTGTTTCGTACAACCAACTTAGCGTCGGACGTATTCTTTGCCCCAAGCGCTGGGCGGAGGCGAGAAAGGCATGCGGGTCACACGGCGTCGTGTAGTTCTTAGCGATGTGGACAGCGGCCGGTGACAAGTCACTCAAAACAGCGTGGCGCCCCGCCATAATCGATGCAACGCCAGCCATTCCACTGCCGCAAAAGGGATCGACAACGAGTTGTCCGTCGCTTGTGTGATGCCTCACGAGCTTGTCAACGATGGCAGGGGGCACTTTCGTATGGTAGCTATGCGCCCGGTAGGCTTGCGAATTCTTGCCTGCCCGGAGACTCTGCGCATACGGCGACACGTGTCGGGATGGGCCAGTCGCTGCCGCTGTTTTCATGACGAGAGCATTAAACTCAGTCGGCAGTGCGTGCGGGAATATCACTCTCGCTGATACGTCATCCCGGCGAATTGCTGAAACGATTGTCTGGGCATTCTCCGGAACAGCTAACGCCACATCTGGGGGCAAGCAACCGGCCGAAACGCGTAATACATCAGCAGGAATTTCAAGAACCCTAGCGAGCGAGTCGAACTGATCGTCTGCGGGTTTTCGATGGCCGCTTTCCAGCATACTGATATAGGATTTACTGACGCGAAGGAGAGTGGCCAATGCCGTTAACGTCAGGCCCTGCTCTTGGCGCCGCTCGCGTAACAGCCGCCCGCAAGCATTATTCATCGAAAAAACAGGAACATACTGGCCACCATAGAAAAACTTTTACGCGCACACGCAAACTCATGACGCATTCATTTCAACATATGGCGGTGCCGGTGTGTTAACAAAGTTTGTCAACGCTTCTGATGTAAAGACAGCAATTTGAGACCGCCGCAGTTGGTACTGGTATTATATACAGTACTCGCGCTATAATCTCCGATATTGCCTGTGCACGCGTACCCGTGATTGAAAGATTTCTTACTTAATCCGTTCGGCATCGGAGCCATTTCGCGAAGCCGCCGCCGGAAGCTACGCCGGAAAATCCGCGAGCTCTCGAACACGTGCGAATCACACCTCTCGCCGCAAAGGCCGTAGGCGCCAAGTAAGCGGAAGCATTTGGCAGACTATTCGGCTCATCTGGCATTTGCCCCGTTGCCAGCAAATAAAGCCCTTTCGACGTGGGCATTCGATGCGATGGCAGGCGCTTACTGGAATTTTACTGACGGATCTGCGTGTTTCTTATGAGCCAAAGATGTCAGAATTCAGCACTAATATAATGCCGCAGACATTAAGCAAACCTGAACTCCTTGAAACCCTGTTACGTGCGGTCGAAGCCGCCGGCTATCAGGCGCTTGTGACCGCGCGGAACCACCCGTTCGGGTTGACCATCTTTAAGGCTGACGAAGGCGATTCACTTAAGGCAACCGTTTATATATGGAATTGTACCCACGGAGGAAGAACTCGGGCCAAAGATGAATATCGAGTGCAACTGACCGGGGTTGTGCCGCAGATCGTGCCGGGCGAACGTACATTACTGCTGGGGTGGCATGACAGCTACCGTGTTTTCGTCGCATTCGACATTACGAAGCACCATGGGCAAGCATCGTCGTCACCTTCTATTCAAGTAAAAGAAGGCGTTCTACTTGCCGCTCACACAAGGGCATTTTCCGCATACGACCGCGGCAACGTAGAGGTGGCTATCGCCTTCCGCCCGGAGTTCTTCGTCGAGTATGTTCGCCAAGCGCCCCAAATTCATGGCCGGCACGGCGCAATCGACCCGTATGTTGCTGCATTGAATAATGTGAGCAGCCTGAGCGACAGCGATATCGAGGCGTTGCCAAAGCAACGCAGAGAAGTAGTAGTCACGATACGCCGAAAGGTTCGCGAAGCGGACTTTCGCGCCCGTGTTTTATCGGCCTACGATCATCAATGCGCGATGTGCGGCATGCAGCTACGGCTCGTCGAGGCGGCCCACATCGTGCCTGTGGCGGATTCCCGAAGTACCGATGAAACTCACAATGGCGTGGCGCTTTGTTCGGTTCATCACGATGCATACGATCGCAACTTCATATCCTTTACGGATGCCTATCAAATTGAAGTGAGCCGCGTATTGGAAGAGGAGCTTCGCGCGGCAAAACGTGTAGGTGGTCTTTCAACGTTTAAGAAATCTCTTCGTCCGGCGATTATTCTCCCAGCCAATAGTCGCGATCATCCGCATCCATTGTTTGTTCGCCGTAGCCGCGAGGTGAGGCGATGGCAGTCTTAGTGGAGATGCAATGAGGAGGAGTTTCGTGTTTTTGGGTTTTCAGACATTCGAACATTCGATCGTACGTACCAATTGGGTCGCGAAAATCGACTGAGAGCGGAGGCTCCAGTTCATCCTCTCCGCTTAGTGAAAGCGCACGTTGTCGAAATCGCCCGTTAGGCGTCGAAACGCGGCATCAAATTTCTGAGGATACTCGGGATCAGAGAACCTGCGCCGCAGGGTAATGCAATGCTCTGTTTGCGACAGGCGCTTCTGCTTCCAAAATAGATCTTGCACCTCTTTCTCCGCGAGACGCTCAACTGAGGCAAACGCGTCCGCAATCTGAAACATGCAAGATTCGATGGCGTCTCGATCCGCGCCCGCACCGAAACGCAGAGTTACCAGCAGAATCTCATCCGCGGCAATGATGGAAATGGCAAACGGGGTCTTGATGGATATCCTCGGCCAATCCAGATGTGGGTGCTTAGGTCAGATTCAGTAGCGCCATGTCAGAGTGTGAGTGCATCCGGTCGAGCAGTGCATTGTCGATCGTGTCGGTTTCGATTAGTTGCAGTTTCCATATGCAGATACTGCGTGGTCAACTAGCCTTCGTGCTCCGTTCGAGGCTTGATCCCGTAATCTTCAAGCCATTGGTGCAGACGTTGCTCGCCACCGGTTAGGTGGCGATGCACTTCTTGCTTGCCGAGCCGATCGTAATTGAGATAGTCGAGGCAGGCGTTGGCCAGCCGAGTGTCGAGCGCTCGGAGATCTGTAAGATCGAACGGGTAGTCGTATCCGTTATATAGACCGGCGATGAATCGGATCAGGCGACCAGCCTGCCCGGATGTAGGATTCTCGCCAATGGCGGTTTCGATTGTCAGAAGGGCTTCCTGCGCCCGGTCCATAATCGACTGGATATCGTGCTCAACCGCCTCAGTCCTGGCCAGGCGTTCGCCGCTGATGATTTCGCGCCAGGCCATGTCCAATTCACGGGCCTGGGCCTGGTCACGAACCGTCATCTTCACCGATATTTGGGTAGGCTCTGAAGGTATGCGATTAGACATTTGCGAAACCCTTTGAGTACTCCCGCCAATCCTAGCCGATTTCAGGCAACCAGCGCGCATTTCTCGCTCTCGGACCATGGCCAACTCCGCATCGACAGGATCGGCGATTGCGCTCGAGAAAAGCGCCGTCAGCGGGTTTTTGTTCGGCTTCCCGACTGAATCCGGCGTTCTGTCTTGCGCAATAGTTGCTCGCGCGCTGCCCGGCTACGGCGTTTGAACTCAGCGATAAGAGGCTTTGGCGCCACCAGGGTGATTTCGGACCAGCCGGCGGGCAGATGAAGTTCCTGCCACGCGGCGGTGATCTGTCTCTCGATTGTATAGATGCGCTGCAAATTCACTCCGTAGGCGGCGGCGAGGGCGGTCGCTGGTTCCCGACGCAAGATGCGCCGCTTGGCGATTTCGAGAGTTTGGGACTTAAATCGACGTTTGCGCTCCAGTAGTTTGAACGCCGTAGCATCCATCCTCACCGGAGCAATCTCTGAACACCCTGCATCACAAAGCGATACAGCACGTACAACAGCAAGAACGCGACGGATGCACCAAGCACAAACCAACGATGCGGAAACGGGGCGTGGAATATGAAGCCGAACAACACAGCGACAAAAAAGCAGCCGATCGCCAGGCCGCTGAGCACCACCGCGAGAAACGGCTCGGCCATCGACATCACCATGAAGACGACGAGCGCGGACGCGCGGATCATCAAGACAAGCGCTCCCGTTACCGCGCTGCCGGTGAAGCGCGCGGTCCTCGAGAGTCCGCTTTCGGCAATGTCGCTTTTCACAGGGCCATCCAAGTCTTCAGCCGAATCTTACTGAGTGCCACGGCTTCTTGCGACCCATCGGAAAATTGGACGGTGGCTTGGTTCGCCCGGTGACCCGGTTTCAGCACCATGGTGCCCTCCCGACCGGACACTTGAACCGTCAGGCTATTCCATGTGTCGGCGCCACGTCTCGGCGGGGCCTGCGGTGTCGACTCCGGGGTGGCGCTGTAGGAGGGATTGGATTTTCCGAGGGCCCTCGTCACGAGCTGTCGGGTGATCGGCGAATCACCGTTCAGCCAGGTGGTGACGCCGGCAGGATCTTCGTCATATCGCCGCGCCAACAGGTACGCAGAGCGAATATCGGGAATCCGGCGGCTTCTGAAGGCCTCGCGGATCGCCGGCGGCGCCTTGATCAACAGCGCTATTTCGGAAATGTAGGATTTAGGTTTACCGAGGCGCTTGGCGATGGTGATGCGCGAGTCGCCGGCGGCCTCCCGTTTCTCCACCCAGTCGGCTATGTCGAGGGGGTCGAGTTCCTCGCGCTGTAGATTTTCGATCGCTTGGCGATAGGGATCGAAATTGTCGTCGATCACGGCAGCGATGGTGGGGTATCCGAGCAAGCATACGGCGCGGAACCGGCGCTCGCCATAGCTGATGATGAAGTAGTCCTTCTTGTGGATGTTTCGGCGAACCGTGATTGCCTGTAGCAACCCGTCGGCTTTGATGGTCTCGGCCAGTTGAATGACGGCCGCCTCATCAAAGGACTTACGAATGTTGTCCGGATCACGCTCGATGCGGGCGACGGGCAGATCGCGCGGCCTGCCGGTGCTTGCGGAGACGTTTCGGCCAAGCGCGGCCACGTCAAAGTCCTTCAAGCCTTCAAACTGTCCCATGATCAATTCACCGCCGCTTCTTCATTGACCGGCTCCATTTTCTTCATCAATGCCTCGAACACTTGCAGTACTTCGGCGCTCGCATCGCGAGCGGCGGCGGTCGGCAATTGCCACACGCCTCGACCTTCCTCCAGCGCGCGGGGGATGGCCGCACGAGTGGAGATTTTGAGTGGCAAGACGTAGTCCTGGTAGTTCTCAAAGAGATCCTGCAGGGCCGCCTTTTGTCGCGCGGAGTTGTGCATAAAGCGGTTCGCCAAGATACCTAAGAATTTCAGTTTCGGATTCCATTGCTGACGCACCCCGAACACGGATTGCAGCATGTCTTTAATCGCCTGGGTTGAATACTCTTCTAGCTCGATCGGCACGGTGACGAAGTCCGCGCTTGCAAGGGCGGCGACCATTCGAATCCCGAGCGTCGGAGGCGGATCCAAGAGGCAATAGTCGAATTCCTCCTGCATCGCTTCTAAGTGCGCTGCAAAGGTTTGCACGCGCCGGTTGGCCTCCTCCGCGCTGGCGCGCTCGAGATTTGCGAGCTGAGGTGTCGCGTGAATGAGCGCGATGTTCTTGCGCACGGCCGGCAGCGCGATTCGCGCGTCGGCAAACAAGGCCGTGGTGGGAATGTCCATGCCGTATTGGCGCAAGGTATGGGACAAGTTGCGCTGGCTGTCCAAATCCACCGCCAGCACCCGAGCGGATTTCTTGTCGGTCAGAAAATAGGCAAACAAGCTCGAGAGCGTGCTCTTGCCGACGCCCCCTTTCTGATTCGCGATGGAAATGATGTGCATAGGTGGATCAATGCCGCAGTGCGAAAAATACGTTGGGTTTTCGCCCTAACTCCATAGCGGCTCTAAAAACCGGGCCGGCCGCTACCGCCCACAAATCGTCAAACTGTATAAAACTGTAGAAAAGCGTACTCCGATGCGGTTGACCTCACAAGTCGCCACGGTGTTAGATGGCAAGTGCCATGGACAAGGATGACGTCGCACGAATCCGAGCCTTGCCGCTCGAAGCTGTCTTGCACAGCCTGGGGGCGGAGAGAGACCCCAAAGACCCGGCGCGCAATTGGCGCCTGGGTGCGAGCCGTATTACGGTGACGGACGCGCGGTTCTTCGACCACAACGGGGCTGGCGCCCTGCATCGGATGCGGGAGGGTCGGGCCGGCGGCGGGGGCGCAATCGACCTGGTGCAGTACCTCAAAGATATCGGCTTTCGCGAGGCGGTGCGTGAACTCGGAGGACTCGCCTCCGCGCGCGAAGCTTTGAGCTCGGGCACTGCCAAGGCCGCACCCGCCCCAATATCGTCGGACGCGCGGCCGCGGCCAACGCCGGCGCCCGATCGAGCCGCGCGCGCGCATTGGTATTTGACGGCCGCGCGGATGATCCCCGAATCGATTGTCGAGCAGGAGATGCAAAGCGGACGGGTGTTTGCCGACGCCCGCGGGAACGTCGTCTTTCGGCTGCGGGACGAGGCGGGGCAGGAAGTCGGTTACGAGGTCCGAGGTACGTACGAGAAGCCCTACCACTCCGTGCACGGCGAGAAGGGCCTATTCATCACCAAGGGGGACCGCTCCCGAAGCGCTGCGTTCGTCGAATCTGGCATCGAGGCCTTAAGTTACCGCGCGCTGCGGGGTACCGGGCTCATTCTCTCGACGACCGGCAGCGCGATCGAAAGGCCGGCGACCATGGCCCGCCTGCTCAAGGCTCGCGGCTACGAGATCGTCACGGCGTTCAATGCCGACAAGAGCGGAGACCGCATGGCAGATCGATTGCGCGAGTTCCTGGGGAGTGAGACTAGGCGCGATCGACCCTCGGGTGAGCGCGGGAAGGATTGGAACGAGCAGCTCAAGTCCCTGCGAGCCGAGCAGCGTGGCGGGCCCGAACAGGGGCTCGACTCCCCCACGCGCGGGGCGGCTGCGACGGTGGGAGCCACGGGCCTCGTGCGGTGACCTCAAACTGAAGCGAGTCGCCGATCCGTAGCTCCGAGCGGCTCGCGCGTGGACTCCCGCTCGTCCACCGCGCGTAAGGCCGACTGTTGCCGTTCACTCCGTTATTGCGCCTGCATCACGAGTGCTTGCGAACGGACGTGATTCAAGGGATTGGCGACGACGCCCCGCACATAGGGCTTGATCAACCGCTTAGAAACAAAGTAGTAAAGCGGAACCACCGGGTAGTCCGTGAGCATCAAGCGCTCGCCGCTTTCCAGCAGCTCGCGGCGGCGGCCGGAGTCGGCATTGGCGGCCGCTGCATCGAGCAAATGATCGAACGCAGGGTTCGCGTAGCCGGAATCATTGTTGCTCGATCCCGCGCGCAACGTATCGAGAAAGTTACTGGCGTCGTTGAAATCGGCACTCCAGGCGAGTCGCGCGACATCCCAACGCGATCGATCGTGCCGTGACTGCAGAAATACCCGATATTCCTCGTCGATGAGCTCGGTTTCGATCCCTAAGGTCTCTCGCCACATCGACGCCACGACGATCGCGGTATTCTTGATGGCGGGATTGGAGTTGAACAACAGCCGCAGGTGCAGCGGCGCGCGAGGGGAATACCCCGCTGCCGCATACAGGCGCTTAGCTTCCGCGATTCGCGCGGCGTCACCCAAATCCTTCCAAGGCCAGGACTGCGAGCCGTAGTTCCACGTACCCGGCGGGACGAAGCCGAAGGCGGGTGCCTGTCCAAAGGCCAATGCCTCCACCAGCCGGGGGCGATCGATCGCCATGGACAAGGCTTGCCGCAACTGGAGGTTTCCCTTGTTGGGACCCGCGGTCAAATTAAGGCCGTAATAGGCGGTCGCGAGATAGGGGGCCGTGATGAATTCCGTTGAGTGCTGGCGGCGAAGCTCGGCGACCGCGTTCTCAGGGACGGTGTCCGTCATGTCGAGCGCCCCCGCTCGGTAGCGAACGAACTGCGCATTGCCGTCGCTCGCCACGACGTATTCGACGCCCGGTATGCGCACCGCTGAACGGTTCCAATAATGCGGATTTTTCGCGAGCTCGACCACGGTATTCGGAGACCAGCCCGCGAGCACGTAGGCCCCATTGGACACCCACGTGGCGGGATCGTGACTGCGCGCGCTCGCGTCCGAATAAATCGGGTAGGCGGCCGAGTGCGACAGCAGCTGGGGAAAGTAGGGCGCCGGCTGCTCCAGATTCACGATGAGGACGGAATCGCCGCGCGCTTCAACCCCGAGCGCCGAGACCGGGGATTTTCCCGCGATGATGGCGGGCGCGCTCAAGATCAACCGCAAATCGTCTGCGACCGGCGAGCCTTGTTTCGGATCGAGCGTGCGCTGCCAGGCGGCGATAAAGTCCTGAGCGCGAACGGGGTCGCCATTCGACCACTGAGCGTCTGGGCGCAGCTGAAACGTGTACTGGGTGCCGCTTGGATTGACCGTCCAGCTCGCCGCAACACCCGGAATCACCGCGCCGGAGGGCGATTCGGTCGTTAACCCTTCATAGAGGTCTTCCATCACTTCGGAGGAAAAGGTGTCCGCCGCGGCGGCCGGATCCAGCGTTGCGGGTTCTCCGCTCAAGCCCCGGTGGAGCACTTGGGCGGTGCTCGCGGGGGTTTGCGCCTGGCTACAACCGAGAATCCCCACCACGAGGAGTCCGCCACCCAGGCAGAACAGGCGACGTGGATCGTGGCGATCAGAGATCCCTCTCCTGACGGGCATGCCGTTCCCTCTCGGTCGTTCTCGGCACCTGACGATGACCCCACCGGATGGTCGGGAACCTCCACCGACTCACCAGATACCCCAAACTCCGGGGTTTGACGACGCTACTTCTTGCGCCAGGTATAGACGCTCACGCCAATGGTCTTGCTCGGAGCCTTACTCTTCCGTGATTTACTCGCCCCGCGGCCGAACTCAATCTCGATCCCCTGAATAAAGGAGGCGATGCGCGCAAGCATGGCGGGTTGACTCAGGTCGAGGACGTCGCTCGCCACCTTGATCGGCTCGCTCGCGACGTACGCTGCAAACTCCCGCGGTCCGGGGTCGGCAGGATCCCGCATGGACTGCACCAGCGTATTGCCCAGCAGGCGCATTTGCTCGGCCGCATAGGCTAACGCGGTCGTGCTCAGTTCCGTTGGCAGCGCCGTCGTTTTGCGATATCGCACGATTTCGTCGGGCAGCAACTGCACCAACCCGCGCCGCCGTAGCTCCTTCAAGACCGTCTTGGGGAGCTTCCCGGGCAGTGCTTTGTCGACCAGTTCGGAGAAACTCGGGCCCTCCGGCTGCAAATCCAAGGGGAGGTCCAGCGGTAGACCGCTGGTCGACAAATAGCGGGTGTTTTTGCTCCACAAACTCAAGATGCGCTCACTCTTCGAGTGCTGCCGCGCCTTCTTTTGCATGCGCATTTCGGCGCTCTTGACGCCGGTTGCCAGGATGTTTTGCACTTCCCCGCGATTTAGGCCCGCCGCTAGCCCGATTTCTTCGTGACTGGGACCCCGTCCCGTTCGCAAGTTTCCGGGCAGCGTTTCGGCGAGGCGCCGGACGAACTCAACACGCACCAGGGATTCGAGCTCCGTGCTGTTGACGCCAATGCGGACACAAATATCGATGATCGGATCGAGCGCCGCCGCTAAGACTTCGGCGCGCTCAAAGCGATCTTTAGACTGGGCCAAGCGACGGCTCCCGACGCGCGACCATGGGCCGTTTGCGACGCCAACGGCAGCGCGCTACTACCTTTATGACATATTGCAAAATACACTGTCTCCACGCACTTTGGGCACTTTTCTATGCTCAGAGTGCCTGTTGTAAATTCGTTACACAAAGCTTGTCGGTTTAGGAGACACTTTGTCTGGAGCGGTACGGTACCAATCACGCGAATCTAAGTCTATATAGTAGTATTTGCAGTGTGTGGGCGGTCGCAAAATAGGCCGTTTTGAGGACAAATTGAGGTGCACCGGCAGGGCATTTTCCAGGATGATGGACCTCCATGGCTAAAGGAAGACCAACCTCTACGCGACGACCGCGCCGCGCTTCCGCCGTTATGGGGCCCCCAGCCGATCGGGAGCTCCTGCTGAAGCTCGTGGTTGAGATGAACCACATCGCGCAGGACATATTCCTGAAATTGGGGGTCTCGGCCGAAGAGCAGCGCACAGCGGCCCTACGCGCCCGAAAGACCAAGACGCGATTACGGCCGAGTGCGCGATTGATGGCAGCGATCACCGGTACCGGGGACGTGCTGTCCACGTGGCGCCGTGATAAACGCTACCGGGGAAGTGACGGCAGCCCGCGGGTGCTCTCCATCCGCGGCCCCGGCGCCACCTTGGAGACTCTGGTGCGCAAATGTGTGCCCCAAATGACGCTCGAGGAGGTGCTTGCCTTCATCTGCAGCCACGGCGAAGCGACCCTGTACAAAGGCGATCGGGTGGCGCTCCTGGGGGGTGCCTCCGTCCTTACGCAAAGAACGCCGGAGGTAACCCTCGCGTGGCTGCTAACGCAGATTCGGCATGTGGCGGACACCACCCTGCACAATGCGGCGATTCCGGCTCATCGGGTGAAAGGAGCGGGGCTCTTCCAACGGCAAGTCGCGGGCTGGTTATCCGAGAAAGACTTCCGACAGTACGCGAAGGCTACGTTCCGGCAGTTGCAGGAACTCTGCAATCAACTAGAAGCAGGCCTCTCCATCGATCGCCGCGCTAAGCACCGGGCCAATCGGAAGGAATGTGGCGTTGGGCTATTTGTGTATCAAGACTCCGGAAACATCGGGTGAGCGGAGACATGAGAAGACCGCATGGCATCGTCTAGGGAAACGAACACTCGCCGGAGCTTGAAGCGCCGCGTGCTCGCCGTGCTGGGTCCTCCGACCGACCGTCAGCTGATTGTCGACCTGCTGAAAGAGATGCATCACATCGTGCTCGATACTGCCGCTGAACTGGGCGTATCAGCAACCGATCGACGCCGAGCGTTGGCGTTGGCAGTCAAGGAGAAAAAGCGCCGGCGACCGAGCTTGTCGACAACTCAGCCAACCTACCGCCTGGCCGGAGTACTCGCTCGCTGGCGATTTGATAAGCGGTATCTGCGCCCCGATGGCAGTCCGCGAGTGCTCTCGATCAAGGGAAAGGGCGCGACGTTCGAGACTTTGGCACGGCCCTTTGTGCCGACTTTGCCCGTCGAGGAAGTTGTCGAGATGATCTGCGAGAATGCCGAAGTGACGCGTTTGAAAGGCGACAAGATTGCTCTCATCGGCAGCCCCGTCATGATCGCGCCTAAAACGCCGGAGGTCACCGTCGCCTCGTTGGCCTTGCGCTTTCGCCGCCTGGCCGAGACAACAGTCTATAACGCCACCATTCCCGCCAACGTGAAGGGGACGGGGCGCTTCGAGCGCCTAGTGACAGGCGTGCTCACCGACAAGGAGTTTCGTGAGTTCTCCCAATCGGTTCGGCAGCAGCTGCAAGACTTATGCGATAGAGTCGATGCGGGCATTCAGCAGCCCGCGTCCCGTAGCAAGAGCCGAGCGACAAAAGGCAAATCGTGCGGTATCGGGCTCTACGTCTTCCGAGACGACGGCAGATACGGTTAGAGCGACCTGGAAACCCCATGCCGAATCGCGTTCGCACCAAAACACCCATTCACTTCCGCAATCGCGGCGACTCCCCGCTGTCGCCCGCCACGCCAGGCAAGCGCGAATTGTTGCTTCAGCTCGCGCAGGAACTGCAGCAGATGACGATCGAGTCGATGGAAGGACTTGGGCTTTCGCGCAAGGAGCAAATGGTCACCTACCGTCGCGCCTTGAGGGGGGGCGGCAGCAAAGAACGTCCGAGTACGCGGCTGATGGAGAGAAGTTCTGCCATCGCGGACCTGCTGAGCAGTTGGCGGCGCGATAGGCGCTACGTCGATTCGGACGGGTCGCCTCGGGTACTGCCCATCAACGGCAAGGGTGCAAGCCTAGAGACCTTGGCCAGAAAATTTGTGCCGGAGATGTCGGTCAACGAAGTCCTCACCGCGATTACCCGCCACGGCGAGGCAACCGCCTATCGGGGCGACAAAGTAGCTCTGGTCGGGGGTAGCGTACTGCTCTCGCCGAAGACGGCGGAAATGACCTTGGCGTTGTTGGTGAACCGGATTCGGCGGGTCTCCCAAACGATGTTGCACAACGCGACGCTGCCCGAGGGGAGCAAGGGACTGGGCCGCTTCGAACGGCAGGTCTTCGGCGTGCTGTCGGAGCGCGAATTCAATGAATATGCTCAGGTCATGCGGACCCAATTACAAGACCTCTGCGATCGTGCCGAATCTGGCTTGGAGCTCGCGGCGGATAAAAAAGGGCGCAAGCGTAAAGCCTGCGGAATTGGCATCTTTGTCTTCCGCGACGATTAGCAATTTCGAAAGGAATCGCGGCGCGCGAATTCCGCCGCCGTAACGCCAGCCGCACGAGAGTCCCCCCGCGCCACGGCGGGTAGGACCGATGCGCCGTCTCCCGCCTTCCTCGAGGCACGCAACACGCGCGCTGGGACCCATCCCGTTTTTAAGCCTTGAGCACCGTCCCGCGGCCAAGTTCTGCGCCCATAGTGCTGCCACCCCCTCGGGGTCTTGCCTGCCGATGTCGACTCCCCGCGGCCGCTTCTGTAATAATTTCTTGCAATCTTATTGTATGTTTACTAGTCTCCATATCTGTACGTTTTTTTATACATATTAGCCGTCGGAAATGCTGCGGTTGCACCATCGAGACGCTACCGCTAAGACGGCGCACACCGTCCGAGAGAGGTGAGGGATGGGCACAGCGATGGTCCGACAACGCTTTTTTAGCAACCTCGTCGTGGCAATTGCCTGCCTGGACGCGGCGGTGGCAAATGCCTTGCAGCCGTCGGCATCGGCGCTCGACAGCCAAGCGCAGGTCGAATTCGCAAAGGTAGGTGCTGCCGTTCGCGAACGTTTCGAGCGGGAGGCCGCCGGCGACTCGATCGGCGCCCGCATCGCCGTGCAGGACGCTGATGCTCACCGCTACCGATACCTCGATATCAAGCGCGAGATCAGCCGCCTGCACTCGGCCTCCGTCGCTCCCCCTTCCGTAGAAGCACTGCGAAATCCCTTCTTGCCGGATGCCTCCTTCTGGGCCCCGTCGGCGTCTTCCACGACCCGGGTTGCCTCTGTGACGGCGGGCAGGCAGGACGCTGTCATCCGCGTTGCCTACCCCGCGTGGGACATGTATCGGCCCCACGAATCGCGCGACCCGGCGGGCGCCGACGGGGTGGAACCGCACCAAGAATCGCGGGCGAAGCCCGCCGCGGCCCCCGTGGGATGGGCCGGGAGCATGTACTCAAACGGGGTCGCGAAGCCCAAGCCCGATGATCGGGACGCGGCGACGGACCTGTCGGTGAGCGCCTCCTCGGGAGAACCGCCTCGTGAGCCGCTTCTTGTCTATCGAGAGCGGCTCGCCGGTAGCGATACCCGCGAGTAGGCGCGGAAGTCTTGGGGCAGGGTGCGCAGCATCGGAGCGCACTCCTTGGAGGGTCGGGTTTCTGGGGTAAGTGGATAGACGCCAACGGAGGCACGCAAATGAATCAGGGGATCAGCATTGATGCGGGCTTGACCCGCAAAAAGGACAGGCGGCAGCGCTTCGTGGGCTCCGTCCTATGGATGATGGTGGGATGTCTATTCGCCGCCATCGCACCGGAATTGGTATTCGCCGGTGCCAGTCCCTTCACCACCGGCGCGACGGCCGCCAGTACCAACCTGCTCGCCATCCTCACGCCCATCGCGGTGGTCGCCGTAATGGCCTTGGGTGCCGCGGCGTGGTTCAACAAAATCTCGTGGGGGTGGGCGGTAGCGGGCATCGTCGGCATCTGTCTCGTGTTCGGCGCGCAGCAGATCGTCACCTGGATCCGCGGCATGTTCGGCGTCTGACCTAAGTGAGTGAGGAGCAACCGATGGGGATCCACGAGGATCCCCTCTTTGCCGGGGTAACGCGCCCCGCCATGGCGATGGGCGTTACGTATTCGGCTCTTCTGATCAACGGGATGACGACGGTGGAGCTGTTTCTGTTGACCAAGAACTTGCTGTGGATGCTCGTGTGCATCCCGATCCACGGCATCTTCTGGCTGGTGTGTAAGAACGATGCACGATTTTTCGACTTGTTGTTTCTCTGGGGCCGAACGCGTGGCCCCGGGCTGCTCGGGAACGTGCGGTTTTGGAAGGCGAACAGCTACAGCCCACTGCGATTTGATTTACCGAACAAAGCGGGTCGGCGGCGCTGGCTGTGGGGGGAGACGTTGAAGCGGCAGTAAGGGCAAGCGGCCCAGGGCAAAAAGTGACGAGGAGTGGGGCATTGTTGTCGAACGAGCACTTTCAGTCGGTTCTCCTAGGGGTTGCAGGCCTCACCCTGCTTGCGGCCGCGCTGTTTGCCCTGTTCGCGCTCTTGAGTTTACGGCGCATGAGCGATCGCAAAGTCATGTTGCGTCGCTCCGCGATGAACCGGGAAATCTTCGGCGCCATGAACATTCCCTATACCGCCCACGCGCACGAGAACGTGGTGAAAACGAAAGCCGGCGACTATGTGCAGGCCTTCCGTTTGGCCGGGGCGAGCTTTCAAAGCGCGGACGATGCGGATATCAACAATTGGCACGAGCGATTGAACATCCTGCTGCGCAATATTGCGAGCGATCAGGTGTCGCTCTGGACCCACATCGTGCGTCGCCGTGAGAACGTGTACCCCGGTGGCGAGTGCCCGCCGGGTTTCTCGCGCGAGGTCGACGAGCACTATCGTGAACGGGTCACGGGCGAGACCTTGATGGTGAATGAACTGTACCTGTCCGTGGTCTTTCGACCCCAGGCCGGCATGGTGCAGGGCGCGGCGATGAAGCTGCTCTCCCGAAGCAACAAAGACAACGAAGCGCAGGAATTTCGCGACTCGCTCGATTCTTGCGCCAAACTGCGCGCGCAGCTCTTGGCCTCTCTCGATCGGTACGAGCCGGAACTACTGGGCATTTATGAGAAAGGCGGCCGGCAGTTCTCCTCCCTGTTGGAGTATTTCGGCGTGCTCTTAAACGGCGAATGGCGACCGGTGCCCCTGCCGCGCGCCTCGATCAGCGAGGTGCTCCTGACCACACGGCCGTTCTTTGGCTCGGAAGCCATGGAATACCGCACCTCGACACAGACACGCTTGGGCGCGTTTCTGGGAATCAAAGAGTACCCGACTCCGACCAGCGCCGGCATGTTCAACCTCCTATTGACGGCGCCGTACTCCTTCGTGCTCACGCAGAGTTTCACGTTTATGCCGAAATCCACGGCCCAGCGGGTTTTGTCGTCGCAGTACAGTCGCATGCGCAACGCCCAAGATCTCGCGGTGTCGCAAGCCGAGCAACTGAAAGACGCGCTCGATCAATTGACGAGCAACGAATTCGTCATGGGCGACCATCACTTCACGCTGCAAGTCCTGGCCGATCCCTATGCGGGTATGAAGGAAGCGGAGACTCGGGGAAGATTCAAAAATCTCCTCGATAATCTCTCGAACGCCCGCTCGATCCTCGCCGAGACCGGCATGGTGGTCGCCCGCGAAGACCTCGCGCTTGAAGCCGCCTACTGGGCGCAGCTGCCGGCAAACTTCGCGTTTCGCAGCCGCAAAGCGCCAATCACGAGCCGCAATCTCGTCGGCATGTCGCCGTTTCATAACTTCCCTATCGGCCGAGCGACCGGAAATCATTGGGGCGATGCGCTCACCATGCTGATCACGAATGCGCGCTCCCCCTTCTACTTCTCGCTACACGCGAGTGACCCGCGGGCGGAGGACGGCGGCAGCCGCAAGGACATCGGCCATACGAGCGTCATCGGTCCCACCGGCTCCGGCAAGACGGTGCTGATCGGCTTTCTCGTGTGCATGCTCACCAAGGCGCGCACGACGCAGGTTCTTTTCGATAAGGATCGGGGGTTGGAAATCCTGGTCCGGGCGTTGGGTGGGCGGTATCTGCCCCTTAAGAACGGGGTGCCCACCGGTATGAACCCCCTGCAGCTCGAGCCTACGCCAAGCAACGTCGAGTTCTTGAAAACCTGGTTGCGCCGGCTGGTCGAGCGGCACGATCGGCCGTTCACGGTGCGCGAGGAGAGCGACTTGGACTTAGCGCTCCACGGCACGTTGAAATTACCTGCGAGCGCGCGGCGCCTTTCCCGCTTGCTCGAGTTCTTGGACCCCACGGACCCCGAGGGCATGCATGCGCGACTGCGCAATTGGTGCGTCTCTGAAAAAGGTGACTACGGCTGGGTATTCGACAACGGGCAAGACTCGGTCGCACCGCTCCTGGAGACGAGTGCCCTGATGGGATTCGATGTCACGGACTTCCTCGATAACCCGGTCACCGGCGGCCCCGTCACCATGTACTTATTTCAGATCGTCAAACGCCTGCTCGATGGCCGACGCCTGGTCGTGTGGATGGACGAATTCTCGAAGCTGCTGTCGGACCCGTCCTTCGAGACCTTTGCCAAGGATGGCCTTAAGACCTGGCGGAAACTCGAAGGGGTCGCCGCGTTCGCGACCCAGAGTCCGAGCGACGTGCTCGCGAGTCCCATCGCGCGCACGCTGGTAGAGCAGACGCCGACCAAGATCTTCTTTCCGAATGACAAGGCAACGGAAGAGGATTACGTCCGTGGTTTTGGCCTAAGCGTCCAAGAATATCTGCTGCTCAAGGAAGGCCTGGAACCCGGCTCACGCATGTTCTTGATCAAGCAGGGTCACCACAGTGTGGTGTGTGAACTCAATCTGCGTGGCTTCGAGTACGAGTTGAACGTCATCTCGGGACGCATCGCCAACATCGAGGTGATGAATCGCATCATCGCCGAGGTGGGTGATGACCCCGCGCAGTGGTTACCCCGGTTTCGCGAGGCGACTGCGAAAGGTGCGGCGCGCACGCCGACCGTGAAGGTCAATGAGAAGCGAGTCGCGGTGGTTTAAGCAACCTTAAGGAGTGTGAGCCCATGTTCAGTCAATTGCGAAAATCGGTCTTCGTCGTGGTGTTGGGACTCGCGAGTATCGGAGCGGCAGCGCCGGCGAGCGCCGGGATGCCGGTCATTGATGTCGCGAACCTCGCCCAGGCCATCCAACAGGTGCTCTCGTGGGGGCAACAGTTGCAAGGGATGACTCAACAGTACACACAGCTCGTGCAGAGTTACGAGCAATTGCAAAGCACTTACAATTCATTGACCGGGCCCCGCGGCATGCAGAATCTATTGTACGTCCCGCTCGCGAATCGCAATTACCTTCCCGCCAACTATTCCCAAATGACGGGCGTGATCAACGGCACCAGCACCGCATACCCCGTGTTATCGAGCCAGGTGCAGACGAGCATTCAAACCAACGCGATCTTGAGCACTCAGGGAGTGAGTGGCCTCTCGCCCCAGGCGCAGCAGTATGTGCGGCAATCGCGCCAGGCGGCGGCCACGTTGAGCATGCTCTCGCAGCAAAATCAGGCGAACGCCAGCAATAACTTCAGCAATGTTCAGACCCTGATTGGCGCTCTGGGAGCCACGGCTGATACCAAAGCCAGCGCGGATTTGAACGGTCGGATTCAGTCCGAGCAGGTCATGACGCAGACCAATCAGATCAAAACCGATGCGCTCTACCAAAGCGTTCAGGCGCAGCAATTGCAGAATGCGCAACTCGCGCGCGAGGCCGCCGTGAAACAGCAGGGCGCCCAGACCACGTTAACCGCGATCGTTTGGTAGCCGCGCATGCCTAAGCGAACGCTCGTAACGGTGATATGGCTGATGGCAGCCACCGGCTGTGGCAAGAACGAGGACACGGCGCACCCGGTGTCTTGGTACCTGCAACACGACGCCGAGATGCAGGCGAAGGTGGCGTGGTGCGTGGATGACGCCGAGCGGGAGCGCTCGCCCGACTGCATGAATGCGGCGGAGGCCAAGCGCCGTTCGCTCATGGGGTCGCAAAAAAGCTTGGCGCCTATCGATTGGGGCGCGTCGGCGGCTAAGCCCTAACGGACGAAGACCAGTATGTGGACCAATTTCTTCACATGGTTGACGGGGCAGGTGAATAACTTCATCGCCACCCAAGTCGGCACGGTCTCCACTCTGCTGGAGCCCGCGGTGATCACGCTCGCCTCTGTGTACGTGATGATGTGGGGATACCTGCAGCTGACGGGGAAAATCGAGGAGCCGGTCTTAGAAGGAGGGCGTCGCATTCTGATTTTGGGCGTCATACTCGTGTTGACCTTCAAGATTTCTCAGAACATCGCCCCGCTGCTCGATATCTTTGTGCAAAGCCCGCAAGCGGTGGCCGCCGGCATGCTCGGTGCCACGCCGATGGCGACCGTGGATACGATTTGGACTCAAGGGTCCGAGGTGGGCGATTCGCTGCTCTCGCAAGGGAGTCTGTTCAGCGAAAGCGGCTTATCGTTGATCGCCTGCGGGCTGATCTGCTATCTCTCGATCGGACTCACGACGCTCTATGTGGCATTCCTGATGGCCTTGGCGCTGGTCGCGCTCGCCATATTGCTCGCGCTCGCGCCGTTATTCATTGCGATGCTGCTATTCGACAGCACCAAGCGATTCTTCGAAGCGTGGATCGCGCAACTCGCCAACTATGCTTTGGTCATTATTCTGGTTGCTTCAGTCGCCAACCTCATGTTGCACGCGGTGAGCCAGCCGCTGCAGATCGCCTACAACGAGGGCGGCTCGGTCACCGGCGCGGATGCTCTGCGCGTCTCGGTCTTCTGTGGATTCGTGTTGTTGATCCTCACCCAGATCTTGCCGATGGCCTCCGGCCTCGCGAGCGGCATCGCGCTATCGAGCGGCAACATCATCAGCGGCATGGTCAGACGTGGCTTGGGAACCTCGGGCCGCTTCGGCCGCGGCGTATTCGATGCCGCTTCCGGCGCCTACAGCCCGGCGACGGCGAGCCGCTTGGATCCCTTATCCCGGAAGGCCGGTCAGCAGTTGGGCTACCAGAGCGGCCGCGCGGCGAAAGCGGTGTGGCGGAAAATCAGTCCCGATCGGATCAAACGGAGCTGATGCGTGAAATTCGCTTGCCTGCCGCCCGACTCACGGCCCGTCCGCAAAGATACCTCGGAGGAATCTCTTATGCGCGAACTCCCTTTCTCCCGTCATCGCAGAAGTTGGCATGGCGTCGTCTCTCGGTTGACGTTGACGCTCGCGGTTGCAAGTCTCCCTGCGTGCGCGACCCATCGCAGTGAGCCGCCCCAGTGTAAGGGTCCGTTCACGCCCATTAACCAATCCTCCAAAGTGGTGTCCAATGGCCCGCAGCGCTGAAATCGCGAGTTACCTGGCCGACGCGCAGCGCTGGGATCAGGATCTGGTGGCGAAGGCGGAGGCCTCGCGGCGCCGCGCCTACTGGGTCGCGAGCGCCTTCGGCGGGTTGGCGACTCTCGCGCTGCTCGCCTTCGATGTGATGTTGCCCCTGAAATCGGTGGAGCCCTTCGTCATTCGCGTCGACAACACCACCGGCGTAACCGACGTCGTGCCCGTGTATGTGGGCAAAGGCGACGTATCGGAGGCCGTCACGCGCTACTTGTTGCATAACTATGTCGTGACCCGCGAACGCTATTTCTATGCCATGGCGGAGCAGGATTACAACCTCGTGGGCGCCTATAACAGTCCCGTGCTCAACACTGCCTGGATGCAAGGCTGGGACCGCGCCAATCCCGACAGCCCCTTGGTAAAATATCGCGATGGCTCGACGCTGCGCTCGCAGGTGCAAGCCATCAGCTTCATCAAGCGCGCGGACGGCACGCAAGATTTGGCGCAAGTTCGCTTTCTCACGGCATTGAAGCAGGGCGGATCGGGCGCCGAAACGCTACAGCACTGGATCGCGACTATCCAATATAGCTATGTAGTGCCCTCGAAGGACGAGCAGCTGCGCGCTCTCAATCCTCTAGGATTTCGAATTCTGGAATATCGGCGTGAGCCGGAGATTGTCTCCGATTCGGCGGCGCCGGCGACCGCGGCATCCTCCACCACGCAAGGAGCGGGCTCATGAGAGGTACAACATGGGCGATCGTCACGGCATACGCGCTGTGCGCACTCACTTCCCCTCGCGTCTATGCGGAACTCACCCCGGCGCGAGGTCTGGTCGATCCGCGCGTGCGTGTCGTTGCCTACGATCCAGAGCAGGTCATCAAGTTGCACGGATTCGTGGGCTATCAGATTCATTTTCAATTCGCCGAGGGCGAAACCTTCGTCAATTTGGCGGCCGGCGACAACAAGGCGCTCGATGTCGGTTACGAAGCGAATCACTTAGTGCTAAAGCCCCTGGCGGAGAAGGTATCGACCAACATCACAGTTCTCACCAATCGACGAGTCTACCAATTTGATTACAGCGCGTCTGCCGAGCGTCCCGACCCGGACCGACAGGACGTCATTTATTCCTTGCGATTCATCTACCCCCAGGACGAAGCGCGTAAAGCCGCGGAAGAGTTGGAGCAGCAACGCACCAACTTGAAGTTAGCGAGCGCGGATCAGGACCCGCATCGCGCTCGGAACAGCAATTACTGGGGCTGCGGCGCCGTGGCGATCAGGCCGGAGAGCGCCTATGACGACGGGGTCCAGACGCGATTGCGGTTCGCGGCCCACTCGGAGTTTCCGACGATGTACGTCAAGAACGATGACGACTCCGAGAGTTTGGTGAATTTCACTGTCGATAACGACGAAGTCGTCATTCACCGCGTCGCGCGCAGTTTCGTGCTGCGCCGAGGCAAGTTGGTCGCGTGCATTCAGAACCGATCGTTCGATGGCGGAGGGCAACGGCTGGATACCCAGACGTTGGTGCCGGGAGTAGAGCGCGTTACCAAAGGGGTCAAGAATCCATGACGACCGATCATATCGAGGCTATGCCGGGTGATGGGGTCGCGGAGAGCATTCGCTCGGCCGGCGGCGCGTCGGTGCCCGGTGAACGTGACATCCCTTCAGTCAATCAGCAGCGTTCGCTGCAAAACCGGGTCAACAATTTTCTGGCGCTCATCGTTGTCACTCTGGTGGGCGGGGGGTTTCTGTACTTCTACTATTCAAACCTCTCGCATAAGCAGGCCAACGCCAAGGCGAAGGTCGTCCAGGAAAGAACGGCGAAGAGTACCGGTGAGATGAAGCTGCCGCCGTTGGGCGCGGTCGAGGGACCGCAGGCCGCGGCGACGGATTCTACAGCGCCTCCCGATCGAGGCCCAACTGCTTTGGCGGATGTGATCGGCGCCGCACCGCCACTCGGGACCGCCGGTGCGGCCCCGGCTGCGCCTGGCGCGGCCGTCGCCGCGATGGCGAATGGCCCGCCGGTGAAGACGGCCGCGCAACTGGCCATGGAACGCCAGCTCACCCCATCGGTGTTCTTGCGATCGAGCGAGACCGTGACGGGGAATGGCGCTGGCAGCGGTCTGCTACCCGTGTCGGATAGCCCCGCCGCCACCGGCAGTGAGCGCAGCCAACTGGGTAGTTATCTTGCGCCGAGTGTCGCCACGGCAACCCGCGCCCAGGTGCTCGCGACGCGGCGCTTCATCATCCCGAAAGGCAATTTCCTGGACTGTACGCTCGAAACCGCCATCAATTCGGAGTTACCGGGAATGACGACTTGTGTCACGGCCTTCGATATTTTCGGCGCCGACGGCAAAGTGGTGCTGCTCGAGCGCGGCAGCAAGTTGGTCGGCGAGACGCGAGGCCAGGTCGCGCAAGGCATGAGCCGCCTCTTTATCCTATGGAGCGAAGCGCGGACGCCGACGGGCGTGGTTGTCCAGCTCGATTCGCCCGGTACCGATGAACTCGGGCGCGCCGGCGTCACGGGTAACGTCAACAATCATTTCTGGACCCGCTTCGGCGCGGCGTTGCTGGTCACGGTGATCGACGGCGCTCTGACGGGCGTCGCGCAACATCAGCAATCGTCTGGCTCCACGGTCATTTTGAACCCACAGGGAGGCCAACAAGTCATCGACGACATTCTGCGCAACACGATCAACATCCCGCCGACCATTACCGTCAATCAAGGCTCTCGCATCCAGGTGATCGTCGCGAGGGACATCGATTTTCGGCCCGTGTATGAGCTACGCACCGCCGCGACTCACTAGCGTGGAGGCCCCCATGCTTCAGGACAATGTGTCCTCGCTAACGCATACGCTCGCGCCGCTTCGACCGATATTGGATAACCCCCGCGTCACCGAGGTCTGCATCAACCGACCCAAGGAAGTGTTCATCCAGAGCTACGACGGATGGTCGACCGAAGAACTGCCCTTCGCCGATTTCTATTGGTGCCGAGACTTCGCCAAACTCGTGGGCAGCGCCACCAAGCAGCGCGTGGATGAAGTCACACCGATTCTCTCGGCGACGCTGCCCACCGCCGAGCGCGTGCAGTTTGTCTTGCCGCCCGCGACCTTGGCGCACCACGTCTCCATCACGATCCGCCGTCCGAGCACCAAGGTACGCACCTTGGAGGAACTCGCCGCGGGAGGCCTGTTTGCCCAGTGCCTCGATGCGACTGAAGACTTGGACCCCGGCGAAAAAGAGCTTCTGACTCTTAAAGCACGCCGCGAATATGCAGAGTTCATTCGCTTGGCGGTGCAACTGCGCAAAAACATCGTCGTCTCGGGCAGTACCGGGACCGGCAAGACGACCACTTCGAACGCATTGATTCTCGAAGTCCCGGCCGGCGAAAGGCTCATCACCATCGAGGATGCGGAGGAGTTGGTCCTACAGCGTCACCCGAACAGCGTGCGCCTTCTCTATTCGAAAGGCGCTCAAGGGCTCGCGAAAGTGACCCCCAAGACGCTCCTTGAGTCCTGTCTTCGCATGCGTCCGGACCGAGTTTTTTTAAGCGAGTTACGCGGCGAGGAGGCTTTCGATTACCTGCGCGTGATTGCTGCACACCCCGGATCCATCACGAGCATCCACGGATCCACCGCGCGACTGGCGCTGGTGCAAATCATGTTGCTCGTCAAGCAGTCCGAAGCCGGGCAGTCGTTGCAGACGGAGGACGTGTGGAGTCTCTTGTACTCCCTGGTCGATGTCGTCATGCAGTTTGGCTTCGACGGCAAGAATCGATTCGTCAAGGAGGTCTGGTATGACCCCAGCGTCAAACGTCGCGACCGACTTTAAGTTCCACAAGCTGATCGTGGTCTCGCTCCTCGGCGTCGTGGCGGCGTCGTACCTCGGCGCGTATTTCTTTCTGCTGTTCTTAAAGCTCACTCCCACCGAGGCGTCCCCATTGACTCTGCCGCGCTACGCCTATTATTACTGGGACAAGCCACAAGTCCGCTCGCGATTGATCGGCGCGGGCGCTCTGGCGCTGCTCATTGTCGGCGGCATGGCGCTCATCGTCACCTTACCGAAGCGGCGCAGCCTGCATGGAGATGCCCGCTGGGCGACGGCGCGAGATATTCGTCGCGCCGGCCTCATGTCGGACCAGGGCATCATTCTAGGCCGCTACAAGAATCGCTATCTTGTGTTGCCAGGCCAAACGGGTGTCATTTTGGCGGCGCCGCCACGATCGGGCAAAGGGGTGTCGTGCGTTATCCCGAATCTCTTGAACTGGCCGGGTTCCGTCTTGGTCCTCGACATCAAGAAGGAAAATTGGGCGCTCACAGCGGGTTACCGATCGCTCTTTAGCGAAGTCTACCTGTTCGACCCATTCTCCGCGGACGGGCGCACCGCGCGCTGGAATCCCTTTACCTATGTCGCTGAGCATCCGTATTTGCGCATCGACGATGTGCAGCGCATCGCGACGATGCTATATCAAGAGTCTCCGGGCACGGATCCGTTTTGGATCAAGTCTGCCCGCGCTTTGTTCGTCGGCATCGCGCTCTATCTCTTCGAGCGGCGCGACTATGAGCGCGCCTACAATAACGACCCCGCCCATAAGGAGCCGATGCCGGAAGTGCCGGTCACGATCGGCGAAGTACTGCGCCAGGCGATGGCCTCGGACGAGGAGGGCTTCTCGAAGCATTGGAAGCGCATCATCGAGGGGTGGGCGGCGATTGGTAAGCCACTGTCCCCCCAATGTGTTTCGCTCATCATGGATGTCGTCGATTTGGCGACTCAGACCGCATCGAGCGTCCGCAAGACCTTCACCAGTCAATTGGACCTGTGGCTGAATCCCTTACTCGATCTCGCGACATCGGCGAGTGATTTTGACTTACGTGATTTGCGCAAGAAGAAGATGGCCGTGTACTTAGGGATCAAGCCGCGTGACTTCGAGCGTCTGCAAGTGGTGATGAATGTCTTTTTTCAGCAGGCGATCGGGGAGCAGACCGCGGAACTCCCGGAGATCAATCCCCTCCTCAAATACCAGCTGCTGGTCGTTTTGGATGAGTTCACGGCCGTTGGCCGCATTCCGATCATGTTGAATTCCATTGCCTTCGTACCTGGCTACAACGTGCGCACACTGACGGTGATCCAAACGCCGTCGCAATTGGATGAGGTGTACGGCCCAAACGGCCGCAAGATCATGCTGAAGACCCTCGCGGCACGCATCATTTTCCCGCCGAATGACATGGAGGATGCCCGCAACATCAGCGAGGAATTGGGCTATACGACGGTCAAGTCGCGTTCGCGCACCGTGCCGGGCGTCATGGGAGGCGGCAAGCGCAGTCCCAGCACCAATGTGAGCGATCAACGCCGCGCCCTGATGCTGCCGCAGGAGATCAAGGAGATGCCGGCGGATCGGCAATTGCTCTTCGTCGAACACGTGCTGCCGGTGAAGTGTCACAAAATCAAATATTTCGACGATCCTATTTTCAAGGAACGCCTATTGCCGCCGCCTGGTGTGAAAAAACACGACGTGTCGAAGTACAGCGGAGGAAGAACCGATGACCACTTCGCCATGTGGCAAGAGCGAGTCAATCGAGAAGGCCGGATTTGCGCGCCGCGCGGGCCCGTCACCGCCGTTGGGCCGGTCACCGAGCCCGCAATAAACGCGCTGGCGGCCGCGGGGGAGTTCTCACTCGACTTCAGTGCCGTGCGAATACCGCCCGGCCGATATCTAACCGAACCAGAAGTGACCGCCGCCGTGCATTCGTTTCTGGACGAACTGGAGACGGCGTGACTCCCGTCGTTGTCGATACTGGAGGGGACTAAGGCACTATGCCTAACAACCTCGATCAAACCGGCGTGATGCAAGTGGACGGTGCATGGGCCACGAGCGTGAAATACGCAGCCGAAGTCTTGGGGCCCAACGTGGGCTCCGTGGACTTGCGCTTCATGCAAGGGCGAGCCGAAGTCGGGCGTGTGGCGGTGTCGCGCGAACACTTAAGCGAGTTGTTGGGAGAGAAAAACCGGAGCGCGATCGAGCGTCATATTGCGAACGACGCCGACAAGTACCTTGCCGTCGTCAGCGGCGAGCTCCGCGGTGGCCGTCTTCACTACCAGGAGGTGACGCTGGCGACGTCCAAATCGCGCGCAGTCGAGAATTCGATTAACCCGACGCTGATCCCTGATCGAAGCGCAGGCGCGGAGGCAGTTGTCGGGCGTGACCCGCCTCGCGACTCGGTGCAGAAGGGCGACGGCGTCCCCCAGAATCCGGATATCACCGACGCACGCGAGAGTGTTACAGAGAAGCGGCGTCGTGCCAATAATACCCAAGCGGCGGAGCCCAGCGCCGCAGCGGTGGCGCCCGTGCCTGCGCACATCGCGGCGAAGTATCTGGTGAAGGGCAATACCTATCACTTCGACGACCAAACCGTGGCGTTTGTCGATAAGGGCACGTCGCTTACCGTCCAAACGCACAATAAAGCCATCATCCAAGACCTGGTGGCGATTGCCAGAGCGCGCGATTGGCAAGCAGTTACGGTATCGGGCACGCAAGCGTTTCGTCGCGAGGCATGGCAGGCCGCAGCGTCCGCGGGTCTCACCGTCAGCGGCTATACGCCTTCGGAGATCGAACGGGTGGCCGTCGAGCGCGAGCGGAGCCGTCGCGATGGATCGACTACGACAGAGGCCGCGGCGCGAGAGAGCGACTTGGCCCGGGTTCAGCCGGGATCGACGCCGCCGCGCGAGTCGAGCGCCGCATCGCCCGGCACCAAAACGACCAAGGGCGTGCGCTACGGCACCTTGGTGGCTCACGGCGAAGCGCCGTATCGACACGATGCTACCCAGTCGGCGAGCTATTTTGTCACGCTGAGAGACGCCGCGGGCCACGAGCGAACCTCGTGGGGCGTGGGACTCAAGGACGCCATTCGAGATTCGAAGACGACTCCCCTCGTGAACGATCTGATCGGCATACGGCGGGCGGGGTCGACGCCGGTCACCGTAGTCTCGCGGTCCGTCGATGAGGGTGGCGAGGTCATCGCTCAGACGATTGACGCGAAGCGGCACAACTGGGAAGTCGAAAAGGCGGAATACTTTACGCAGCGCTCCGGCGCGCCACCACCGCAGGATCAACGTCCAACGTCCCCCTCGCCGGAGAAAACCGCTGTGACTACAACGAACGAAGGACCTTCCGAAGCGCTCGGCGCCAAAACGCTCACGCGCGACCAGGAAGCGGCGGCCGCGATACGCAGCGCCGCGACCACGCGGGAGGAATTGCAACTGAAATATCCCGAGCTCAATCAAGCCGTGTTTCAGCATTTCGCATCGCACGACCAGTTTGCAGACGCCTACGTCAAGAGTGGTCTCATTCGTGAGTCCGATCGGGCACAGGTGATCGCACAAATGCGTGATCGGCTGGCGAGCAAGCTCGAGCAGGGCGCCGTCATTCGCGAACCGGATAACAAAGAGGTCAACACCTTGATTCGCCGCTCCGTCAACCGGGTCGCCGCGGATATTGGACGAGCACCGATAGAGATTCAACCGCGCACGGCGGAATCGCCTGCGCGCACGACAGTCACGCGGGAAGACGCACAGGTGCGCGCGTGATACGCGGAAGGCTCAGGCGATCAGGGGCCATTTGGACGGTGATCTTGATCGCTCTGCAGTCACTCCCGGCCTCGGCCGCGGAGCCCGTTCGATCGGTGGATATCGTCGAATCAAGTGCATTTCTGGAGGGATATCGTGCCGCGAGCGAAGCGCAAAGCGCGGATTTTTACGATCTCTACAGCGACCGAGCGATCATTCACGCACGCATTCACAACCATGAGCAAGGAATCGCTTTTCAAGGCCGCACGTTCAAAGCGTGGGGCCGGCAGCTGCTCATGGAAGGCCGGGCGGCACTCGATGGCTCGATCTTCCGTGACGCGACTGTGGAGCAACGGGGGCGCCGTCTCCTCATTCGAGCGAAGCGGTATTCGACGACGAGGTGCTATTGGGATCCAACCTACAGAGTAGGCATCGAACGCGAGGGGCTGTCGTATCGGATCGTGGATGAACGACTGACGACCAATCCCACCGCGCATTGCGTGCCGGAGCAGGCTGTGGTCAACGCCCCGGGGAGTATGACTCTGTTACCGCCAGAGTTCACCCCGTCGCCGGCAATTGGAAGCGTGCGACCGTTTGATTCCCAGGGCACAGCGAGCTGGCATCCCTTGTCCCAGCAGGAACTCGCCGATAAGGCGATGCAACTCGCGCAGCAGATGGCGGCCGCCCGCGCGTCGCTGTCCCGCACGAACGGCGCAATTCCCCCATCCTTGATGGGCATGGCGCCGCCCGTCGCGGTTTCTTCCGACAGCGCTCCACCAGCAGCGTCGGTGGTTCGCGTGGATGCATCGAGTGCCCTACGTGTCACGCCACAGGAATAGACGATGAATGGTAGGGCATCGGCCGACGCGCGGGGCGCGATACTCGATGTGGCGGCTATCAGCGGCCAGGGGATCGCCTGCGCGCCACGGCAAGGGCATCGGCCATGGGCGATGGCAGATGGCTCGCTCGAGGCAATTAAATGGGCGGCGCTCGTTTTGATGGTGTTCGATCACGTCAATAAATATCTCTACGCGGAGAAGCTGCCCGTCATTTTCCAATTGGGTCGCGTGGTGATGCCCATGTTTGGCTTCGTGTTGGCTTATAACCTCGCTCGCCCCGACGCGTTGGCCAGGGGCGTGCATGGCCGCATGATGTACCGCCTGACTCTCATGGGATTGGCCGCTTCCCCCATGTGCATTATTTTGAATTGTATGTTCGTCACCGCGAGCGCGTGGTGGCCCTTGAATATTTTGTTCATGCTCCTGCTCGTGGTGTCGCTCACCTACCTCATCGATCGGGGTGGCGCCAAGTGCTATGCACTCGCAACCGCGTTATTCATTCTAGGTGGCGCGTTCGTCGAGTACCTGTGGATGGGCGTGCTGTGCTGCCTCGGGGCGTGGCTTTTTTGTCGCGAAGCAAGCTCCAGTCGCTTACTGCTGTGGTTTCTGGGAACGCTGTCCTTAACGGTCGTCAACGGTAACGCTTGGGGCTTGGCCGCCATTCCGATTGTGTTGATGGCCGGGCGTGTGGCGCTTCGCCTGCCTCGCCGGACATGGGTGTTTTACGCGTTCTATCCGGCACATTTGTTGTTGCTCTTGTTCCTTCGGCTGCAGTGGTTTTGAGCATGAAAGATACGACGCGCGTAATCGACTGGCTGGCGTACGCGAAGAGACGCTTGACCAACCTTCCTTGCGATCTTGCCGATGGAGCAGCGGAGTGAGCCCGAAAAAGCGCAACGAACCGGCGGCGACGCGCAACCGTTCTTCGCCTCCGCCCGGCGCACAACTTGTCGAGATTCGTGCCGAATTCCGCGCCGCGATCACAAAGCTCAAGGCGTTGGGGTGCGAGGATTCGATGGTTTTAGTCGAGTTCTGGCATGCGCTCGATTGCGTCAACGGCGAGGACTGCGGCGACCTTTAATCATTGGCTTACGATGCACGTTAACCTTCCGAGGCAAGGTTGAAGGCGATCACCGCCCGCCACGTTTGACCGCACGGATCGCAGAGGTACAGGCCATGATAAATCCCGCGGCCGATGATCGTGCCGTCGGGAAGCTGCGCCCAATTTCCCGTCCCAATGACGCCCGCATCGCCCGATCGGACGTGAAGCAGGCAATCGGGATTGCTGCAAAATGGGTGATCCCGCGCGTGCGCGTTCATGAGGTTGCAGACGCGCCTCCTGCGTTAAAAGGCTAAAACAATGCTGGTTTGTGAGACCTGGTATTATATACAGTACCGCGCATGGGGCGCGATTTCAATGTCGGTCGGCTTTCCGATGAATTCGGGCAGTATCTTTTGTATTTGAAATGTTCCGAGTGTGCGCACGAGCGACAGACTTACCCCAATCTATTGGCCCATTTGTGCGGCTGGGACGCCACGCTCCAGGCGGTGGAAAAGCGCCTGCGGTGCTCCAAGTGCGGCAAGAAGCGCTGCCACATCCGCGCGGTGCCGCTGCAAAAACCGCGAGGAATTCCGCCCTCCCACTGACATACGGGAAATTGGCCGGATGACTGACATCACGTGGAGGTCGGTGTCAGAGTTGCGCCTAATTGGTCGCTGGAGATGTCGGACCGTGGACGGTAGACTCCGTATAT
>Ga0302320_10004940_pt1 | contig 30102 bp, 28 predicted proteins | sample Bog_T0_3_FD_202130 | JGI IMG/M metagenome (GOLD analysis project Ga0302320, IMG submission 202130) | Peat permafrost microbial communities from Stordalen Mire near Abisko, Sweden - Bog_T0_3 | ecosystem: Environmental > Terrestrial > Soil > Wetlands > Peat | place: Sweden: Abisko, Stordalen Mire... | reverse complement strand
GAGGGAATCGAACCCACACGGTGTCACCACCACCGGATTTTGAGTCCGGCGCGTCTACCAGTTCCGCCATCCGGGCGAGCCAGCCGAATCAGTATATGCGATCCCGGGCTCTTGGTAGTATCCGCGCCCGATGCGCCGCGCCGACTTCCATTTCGACCTGCCTGCCGAACTGATCGCGATGGCACCCCCCGCGGTGCGTACGGGCAGCCGGCTACTCGTGCTGGACGCGCCTGCGGCCGCGCCCCGCGACCTCGCCTTCACCGACCTGCCCTCACTGGTCGCGCCCGGCGACCTCCTCGTGTTCAACGACACGCGCGTGATCCCGGCGCGCGTCCATGGCCGGAAGGCGAGCGGCGGCCGGGTCGAACTGCTGCTCGAACGGGCCCTGGACGCGCGCAGCGCGCTGGTGCACGCCCGCGCCAGCAAGGGGCTGCGCGAGGGAGCCGTGATCACGCTGCCCGGAGGGCACAGTGCGCGGATGCTCGGGCGTGAAGGGGATCTCTACCGGCTCGAGTTCTCGACCGAAGTCCTGCCGTTTTTCGAGGCGCACGGCGCGATGCCGCTGCCGCCGTACATCGCGCGCGCGCCCGGAGCTTACGATCGCGAGCGCTACCAGACCGTCTATGCGCGACACCCGGGCGCAGTCGCTGCGCCGACGGCGGGGCTGCATTTCGACCTGGCGCTGCTGCGGGCGCTGACCGACGCCGGGGTGCGCCAGGCCTTTGTCACGCTGCATGTCGGCGCCGGCACCTTCCAGCCGCTGCGCGTCGATGACATCGATGCGCACGTGATGCACGCCGAGCGCGTCAGCGTCGGCGAGGCCACCTGCGCTGCGGTTGCGGCGACGCGTGCGGCGGGCGGGCGCGTCATCGCGGTCGGTACCACGGTCGTGCGCAGCCTCGAGGCCGCGGCGGCCGGCGGCAGCCTCGAGCCGCTGCACGGCGAGACGCGGCTGTTCATCCGGCCGGGCTACCGCTTCCGCGTCGTCGACGCGCTGCTGACGAACTTCCACCTGCCGGAGTCGACGCTGCTGATGCTGTGCGCGGCACTGGTGGGTCAGGAGCGGCTGCTCGCCGCCTATGCGCACGCGATCCGCGCGCGTTACCGGTTTTTCAGCTACGGTGACGCGATGTTCCTGACGCCCGATCCCGCGAGCCTCGCGCCGCGATGACGACGCCGGCAAGAATGCGCTTCGAGCTGCTGGCCACCGACGGCATGGCGCGCCGCGGCCGGCTGGACTTCGCGCGTGGCAGCGTCGCGACGCCGGCGTTCATGCCGGTCGGCACCTACGGCACGGTCAAGGCGATGACGCCCGAGGAACTCATCCAGGGCGGGGCCGAGATCGTCCTCGGCAACACCTTCCATCTGTTCCTGCGGCCCGGTCTCGAGGTCATCGCCGCACACGGCGACCTGCACCGCTTCATGCACTGGGAGCGGCCGATCCTGACCGATTCCGGCGGCTTCCAGGTGTTCAGCCTCGCGCAGATGCGTAAACTCACCGAGGAGGGCGTGCGCTTCCGCTCGCCGGTCGATGGCAGCGAGGTGTTCCTGTCGCCCGAGGAGTCGATGCGCGTGCAGCGCGTCCTCGGCTCCGACATCGCGATGAGCTTCGATGAGTGCACGCCGTATCCGGCAACTGCCGCAGTGGCCAGGGCGTCGATGGAGCTGTCGATGCGCTGGGCCCGCCGCGGCCATGCTGCCTACCACCGCGACGAGCCGCCTGGCACGCTGTTCGGCATCGTGCAGGGCGGCATCCATGCGGACCTGCGCCTCGAGTCGCTTGCGGCGCTCGAGGACATCGGCTTTGCGGGCCTCGCGGTAGGGGGGCTGGCGGTCGGTGAGAGCGAAGGGGAGCGCGATGCCGTGCTCGCCGGCCTGATGCCGCACATGCCGCGGCACAAACCGCGCTACCTGATGGGCGTCGGCCGGCCGCAGGACATCGTCGCCGCTGTCGCGGCAGGCATCGACATGTTCGACTGCGTGATGCCGACGCGCCATGCGCGCAACGGGCACCTGTTCACCAGCGCAGGCTCCATCAACATCCGCAACGCCGTCCATGCGCTGGACACCGGGCCCATCGAGGAGGGCTGCGGCTGCTACACCTGCCGCAACTACAGCCGCAGCTACCTGCGCCACCTCGACAAGTGCAGCGAGATCCTCGGCAGCCACCTGAACACCATACATAACCTGTGGTTCTACCAGCGCCTGATGGCGGCCATGCGCGTGGCGATCGCCGCCGGAGGCTTCGCCGCATGGGCGGCCGAGTTCTACGCGCGCTTGGGGCAGGATCCGGTATAATATCTGGCTGGATGACAGCGGTTCACGCCGCCCTAACGGATGTAAGCCTATGGATTTCTTCATTAATACGGCGCAGGCACAGGCGGCGAGCCCGGGCAGCGGCGGCGGCCTCCTCGGCATGGCGCTGCCGCTGTTGATGATCGTCGCGTTCTATTTCCTGCTGATCCGGCCGCAGAACAAGCGTGCGAAAGAGCAGCGCGAGATGCTCGCCAAGATCGTCGCCGGCGACGAGGTGGCGACCACGGGCGGCATCCTCGGCAAGGTGACCGAAGTGGGCGAGCAGTACCTGACCCTCGAGATCGCGAGCGGCGTGGCGATCAAGCTGCAGAAATTCCAGGTGTCACTGGTTCTCCCGAAGGGCACGGTCCGCAACGCATGATTGCCTACGCGCGGTGGAAGATTGCGCTGGTCGCGCTGGCGGTCGCGTTAGGTATCCTGCTCGCGGTGCCCAACCTGTTCGGCGAACAGGCCGCGCTGCAGCTCGCGCGCGACCGCGCCGAGGTGCTGCCCGGCGATCGCGCGTCGCTCGAGCGGCTGCTGGCGGACAAGGGCGTCGCGGATGCCGGCGCGTTCCTCGACCAGGGTCGGCTGACGCTGCGTTTCGCGAGTACCCAGGACCAGCTGAAGGCGCGCGACCTCATCAACGACGCCTACCCGCATGACTATACGATCGCGCTGTCGCAGGCCTCGCGCGTCCCGGAGTGGATGCGTAACCTCGGCCTGAACCCGTTGAAACTCGGTCTCGACCTGCGCGGCGGCGTCTATCTCGTCTATCAGGTCGATGTCGCCGGCGCCGTGCGCCAGCTGCTCGACCACTACGAACAGGATTTCCGCGCCTCGCTGCGCAATGCCCGCGTGCCCTACCAGGATGTGCTCGTCGACTATCCCGGGTACCGGGTACAGGTGCTGTTCCGCGACGCCGACGGCTTCGCCAAGGGCAAGGAGGCGATCCTCGCCGAAAGCCGCAACGTGACCTTCACGGACACGACCGTGGGCGGTCTGCCGGCGCTGCAGCTGGCCCTCGGCGCCGCCCAGATCAAGGAGCGCCAGGACTATGCGGTCCAGCAGAACATCGTGATCCTGCGCAACCGCCTCAACAGCCCCGAGCTCGCGGTGTCGGAGCCGCAGGTGGCGCGCCAGGGCCTCGACCAGATCGCGATTCAGCTCCCCGGGCTGCAGAACTCCGCCGAGGTCAAGAAGATCCTCGGCAAGACCGCGACGCTCGAGTTCCGCATGGTCGACGAGACCGACAACCCGGTCGAGGCGGCGACGAGCGGGCATGCGCCGCTCGGCTCCAAGCTGTACTACACGCGCGACAAGCAGCCGGTGCTGCTGAAGCGCGAGGTCGTCGTGACCGGCGACCAGCTCACCGACGCGACGTTCCAGCCGAACACCCAGGACGGCGCGGCCGTCTCCGTGAGCCTCGACAGCCGCGGCGCGTCGAAGATGCTGAAGAACACGCAGGAGAACATCGGCCACCTGATGGCGGTCGTGTTCATCGACCGCTCGCGCGAAAAGAACGCCGACGGCGTCGATGTCGATCGCGTCACCGAGGAAGTGATCAACCGCGCGACGATCCGCGGCGTGTTCAGCAACAGCTTCCAGATCACCGGCGTCAACCCGATCGAGGGCCGCGAGCTCGCGCTCCTGCTGCGTGCGGGCGGACTCGCCGCGCCGCTGTCCGCCGTCGAGGAGCGCGCCATCGGCCCGAGCCTCGGCCAGGACAACATCGACAAAGGCGTCGATGCGATGGTGTTCGGCATGCTCGGCGCTTTCCTGTTCATGGGCATCTACTACAAGGTTTTCGGGATCATCGCCGACGTCGTGCTGGTCGCGAACGTCGTCCTGCTGACGGCGCTGCTGTCCCTGGTCGGGGTCGCGCTGACGCTGCCCGGCATCGCCGGCGTCGTGCTGACCGTCGGCATGGCGGTGGACGCCAATATCCTGATTTATGAACGCATCCGTGAGGAACTGCGCAACGGCATCAGTCCGCGCGCGGCAATCACTGCGGGCTTCGAGCGGGCGTTTTCGGCGATCGCCGATTCCAACGTCACGGCTTTCATCGCCGGGCTCGTGTTGTGGCTGCTCGGCACCGGTGCGGTGCGCGGCTTCGCGGAAGTGCTGGTGCTCGGCATTGCGACGTCGATGTTCACCTCAGTGATGGGCAGCCGCGTGCTGGTACAGCTGATCTATGGCGGCAAGCGCAAGGTCGAGCGGCTCTCGATCTAGGCGTCAACGGCGGGACACATTACAGACATGGAATTTTTTCACAAGGTCACGCGCTTCCCGTTCATGAACACCCGCAAGGTGTGGTACGGGCTGTCCGCGTTCCTGATCATCGGCTCGCTCGCCCTGGTCGGCATCCGCGGCCTGAACCTCGGCATCGATTTCACCGGCGGCGTCGTCATCGAGACCGGCTTTCCGCAGGCGCCGAACATCGAAGGGCTGCGCGCAGCCCTGACCGGCGCCGGCATCGCCAGTGCGCAGGTGCAGGCCTTCGGCAGCTCGCGCGACATCCTCGTGCGCCTCCCGCCGGACCTCAGCGCGAATGGCGCACAGGCCGGTGCGCACATCCTCGAGGTCTTCCACGGCATGGATCCTGGCGTGAAGCTCCTGCGCACCGAGGTCGTCGGGCCGCAGGTCGGGCAGGAGCTGTTCACCAAGGGCGCCTGGGCGCTGTTCGCGACGCTGGTGCTGATCGCGTTTTATGTGCTCGTGCGCTTCACGCCGAAACTCGCGGTGGGCGCGATCCTCGCGGTGCTGCACGATCCGATCTGCGTGCTCGGTTTCTTCGCGGTTACGCAGATGACTTTCGACCTGACGGCCATCTCGGCGGTGCTGGCGGTGATCGGCTACTCGCTGAACGACACCGTGATCGTGTTCGACCGTGTCCGCGAGCGCGCCCGCAATGCCCGCAAGCTGACCATCGCGCAGGTCATCGATGAATCGATCAACCAGACCCTGTCGCGAACCCTGATGACCAAGCTGGTCACGCTGCTGGTCGTCGTCGCGCTGCTGATCTTCGGCGGCGAGACACTGCACGGCTTCTCGGCCGCGCTGGTGATCGGCATCCTCGCCGGCACCTACTCCTCGATCTACATCTCGGCGGCGATCGCGCTGGACTTCGGCCTGCGCACCGACGATCTGCTGGAGCGCAAGCTCACCAACCCTCAGGAAGTCGACGGCCTGCCCTGATATGGGATTGCTCCTCGACGCACAGGCCTGGGTCGCGTTCGGGGTGCTGGCGGCGCTGGAGGTCGTCCTCGGCTTCGACAACGTCATCGTGCTCGCGATGCTGGTCGAGCGCCTGCCCGAAGACTCGCGCCGCAGCGCGCGCCTCTTCGGCCTCGCGCTCGCGCTGCTGATGCGCCTCGCGCTGCTGTTCTCGGTCACCTGGCTCACGACGCTGGCCCGCCCGGTCGTCACGCTCGCAGGCATTGGACTTTCCTGGCGCAGCCTGGTGCTGTTCGGCGGCGGGGCGCTGCTGATCGCCGGCAGCCTTGCCGAGATCCGTGAATCGACCGGTGGCCGCCACGCAGCGCGGCTGCCGCGCGCCGTGCCCGGCTTCTGGCTCGTCGTGCTGCAGATCGGCCTGCTGGACCTGCTGTTCTCGGTGGACACCGTGTTCACTGCAGTGGGTGTAGTTACGCGCATCGAGGTCATGGTCGCCGCGATCGTGTTCGCGATCCTCGCGATGCTGCTGCTCTCGACCTGGGTCGGGGGGCTGATCCGGCGCCATCCGGGCCTGAAGACGATCGGCCTGTGGCTGCTGGTCGTGATCGGCGCTTCCCTGGTTGCGGAATCGCTCGGCTGGGACGTGCCGAAGTCCTGGCTGTACCTGGCGATGGGGCTGGTCAGCGGCGTGGGCTGGCTGGTGATTATGTAGCGATGCTGCGGAATTTGTTTGGTGACCCGCCGCGAAAGCCGCTACAGTCGGCTCCAATGGGGTCACGGCTCCGACAGAAGAGCAGGTGGATGACATGGGCATGAAGGAGCTGTTTGCGACCAAGCCGATCTCGGACTATCACGAGGAGGCGGCCGCGAAGGGCCTCAATCGCGCCCTGGGCATCCCCTCGCTGGTCGCGTTCGGCATCGGCGGCATCATCGGCACCGGCATCTTCGTTCTGACCGGGCTCGCCGCCGCGCAGCATGCGGGACCGGCGATCGTGCTCTCCTTCATCATCGCCGGGATCGGCTGCGGCTTCGCCGGTCTCTGTTACTCGGAATTTTCCGCGATGGTGCCGGTCGCGGGGAGTGCCTACGCGTATAGCTACGCGACGCTGGGCGAGTTCGTCGCCTGGTTCGTCGGCTGGAACCTGATCCTCGAATACATGGTCGCGGCCTCGACCGTGGCGGTCGGCTGGAGCCGGTACTTCGTCAAGCTGCTCGACCATTACGGGATCAATTTCATCCCGCCATCGCTGACGTCGGCGCCGCTCGTGGGCACCGGATCCGGTTTCGAGATGCACCAGACGGGCGCGATCCTGAACCTGCCGGCGATCGGCATCATAGTGGCGGTTACCGCGCTCTGCTACAAGGGTATCCGGGAAAGCGCGTTCGCGAACATGATCATCGTCGCGATCAAGGTGACGATCGTACTGGCCGTCATCGTCTTCGGCGCGATGTACCTGACGCCCTCCTACTGGAAGCCGTACATTCCCGAGAATACCGGTACTTTCGGGCACTTCGGCATCAGCGGCATTTTCCAGGCGGCCGCCATCATATTCTTCGCGTACATCGGATTTGACGGCGTGTCCACCTGCGCCCAGGAGGCCAAGGATCCCCAGCGCGGCATGCCGATCGGCATCCTCGGCAGCCTCGCGATCTGTACCGTGCTGTATGTGCTGATGTCCAGTGTCATGACGGGCCTCGTGCCCTTCCAGAAGCTCGATGACGCCGCGCCTGTCGCGGTGGCGCTGGAGGCGCATCCGCAGCTGCTGTGGCTGTCGACGCCGGTGATCTGGGGAGCGCTGGCGGGGCTCACCTCGGTGATCCTGACAATGATCATCCCGCAGGCCCGCATCTGGCTGACCATGTCGCAGGATGGGCTTCTGCCGCCGTTCTTCGGCCGTATTCACCCGCGGTTCAAGACGCCGGGCGTTTCGACGCTGATCACCGGCTTTTTTGCCGCGACGCTGGCGGGACTGCTGCCGATCGGCATCCTCGGCGAGCTGGTCTCGATCGGGACACTGATCGCGTTCATCGTCGTCTGCGGTGGCGTGCTCGTGCTGCGCTACACGCGCCCGGACCTGCCGCGTCCGTTCCGCGTGCAGGGCATCTGGTTTGTGTCGCTGATGGGCATTCTGTTCTGCGGCGCAATGGCCTACAGCCTGCCCGCGGATACGTGGAAGCGGTTGATCCTGTGGAGCCTCATCGGCTTCGTGATCTACTTCGGCTACGGTTACGGCCACAGCCGGCTGCGGGCGCGCAACGAATCCGAAGGCTACGGCCGCGGCGCGGCCAGCAAGGCCTGACCGAGCGGCGCGCCGGCGCGCGCCGCGGTTCCCGTCAGTCGCGCAGCGCCGCGGGCGTCAGCGGCCCGAGCGCTGCCACCAGCCCCTCATAGACCTTCGGGTTGCCCGCGATGACGTTGCGGCCGAGCGCATATTCGGCGCCGGCGGGCGTGCCGACGCGGCCCCCCGCTTCCTGGATCAGCAGTGTTCCCGCGGCGGTGTCCCAGGGTGACAGGCCGAACTCCCAGAAGCCGTCGAGCCTGCCGGCTGCGACATACGCGAGATCGAGTGAGGCTGCGCCGGCACGGCGGATTCCGGCTGCGGTGCCCATCATCGCCTTCAGCATGGCGAGGTAGTCGTCGACCCAGCTGTCCTGGGCGCGAAACGGGATGCCGGTGCCGAGCAGAGCGCCCTCCAGCGTGCGCTGCGTGCTGACGCGGATCTTCTTGCCGTCGAGCTGCGCACCTTCGCCGCGCGACGCCGTGAACAGTTCCTGACGCAGCGGGTCGTAGACGACGGCCTGCTGCAGGCGCCCCTTCTGCTCGACCCCGATCGACACCGCAAACTGCGGGAATCCGTGCAGGAAGTTCGTCGTCCCGTCGAGCGGATCGATGATCCAGGTCGTCTCGCCGCTGCCGCTGCGGCCCGACTCCTCGCCGAGGAAGCCGTGGTCCGGATGGCTGCGGCGGACCGTCGCGATGATGTCCGCCTCGGCCTGGCGATCGATGTCGGTGACGAAGTCGTTGCGGCCCTTGCTGTCGATCTTGATCGAGTCGAGCCTGGGGAGGCTGCGCACGATCAGGTCGCCGGCGCGCCGCGCCGCCTTGACGGCAATATTGAGCAGGGGTTGCATATGAGGGCGGTAGAATAGCAGAGCATGAGTGCCCCGGTTCGCATCGTCCTCGTAGATCCCAGCCATCCGGGGAATATCGGCTCGGTCGCCCGGGCGATGAAGAACATGGGACTCAGCGATCTGGTGCTGGTCCGGCCGCGCAGCTTCCCCGACGAGCAGGCCACCGCGCTGGCTGCCGGCGCCGACGACGTGCTCGCCGCGGCCCGCGTCGTGGACACGCTGCCGGAGGCGCTGGCCGACTGCGGCTTCGTGGCCGCAACGACGTCGCGGCCGCGCTCCCAGTACTGGGAGTTCGTGACGCCGCGGGACCTCGCCGCGCGGGTCCAGGCGCTGCCCGACGGCGAGCGCGCGGCGCTGGTGTTCGGCGGCGAGCGCTTCGGGCTCGCCAACGAGGACCTGCAGTACTGCAATGTGCTGGTGCGCATCCCGGCGAATCCCGACTACTGCTCGCTGAACCTGGCCATGGCCGTGCAGCTCCTGGCCTACGAGCTGTTCGTCGCGCGCGAGTCCCCGCGTACCGCGCTGCAGCTGGAGGCGCCGCTCGCAGACGGGGCCGAGCTCGAACATTTCTACGCCCACCTGGCCGCGGTGCTCGCCCTGGTGCAGTTCGAGGACCGCACCGGGTACCTGATGGAGCGGTTGCGGCGGCTGTTCAACCGCGCCCAGGTCGACCGCAACGAGTTGAACATCCTGCGTGGCATCCTCGCCGCCGTGCAGGGCGTGCGTTCGCGGCCGCGGCGCAGCGCCGAGAGTGAGCCGGGCGAGGGCAGCGCGTGAGCCTGGCAGCCTATCTGGACTGTGCGGCGACCACGCCGCTGGATCCCGCGGTCGCCGCGCTGATGAGCCGGCTGCTGACGGGCGCGGACAGCTTCGGCAACCCGTCCTCGGCAACGCACCATTACGGCGATCGCGCCCGCGAGATCGTCGCGACCGCCCGCGCGCAGGTTGCCGCGGCGGTCGGCGCCGCGGACGCGGATATCGTCTGGACCTCCGGCGCGACCGAGGCGAACAATCTGGCGCTGTTCGGGATCACCGGCTACTACGCCAACCAGGGGCGGCACATCGTCACGTCGCGCACCGAGCACCGTGCCGTACTCGATCCCTGCCGCGAGCTCGGCCGCCGCGGCTGGCGGGTCACCTACCTTACGCCCGGGGAGGACGGCGGTATCGATCCGGCGCAGGTTGAGGCGGCGCTGCAGCCCGACACCGTACTGGTCTCGATCATGCACGTGAACAATGAGATCGGCGTGATCCAGGACATCGGCGCGATCGCGGCGCTGTGTGCGCGCCATGGCGGCGCGCGCCTGCACGTCGATGCCGCGCAGAGCGTCGGCAAGATCGCGCTCGACTGCACGGCGCTGGGCGTGGACGCGCTGTCGTTGTCGGCGCACAAGGCCTACGGCCCGAAGGGGGTCGGCGCGCTGGTGGTCCCGAGGGCGCGCGGCCTGCAGCTCGAGGCGCGCCAGTTCGGCGGTGGCCAGGAGCGCGGACTGCGAGCCGGCACGCTCGCGACCCACCAGCTGGCCGGCATGGGTGCCGCATTCGGGATCGCGGCACGCGATCTGCCGGCCGATGCGGCCCGTATCGCCGGCCTGCGCGAGCTGCTCTGGGCGGGCGTTGCCGCCGTGGGCGGCGTCACGCGCAACGGCGCCGCCGGGCGCAGCGTGCCGCAGCTGCTGAACGTCTCGTTCGACGGCGTCGAGGGCGAGAGCCTGATGGCCGCAGTGGCCCCGCGGCTGGCGCTCTCCAGCGGGTCGGCCTGCGCCTCGGCGAGCGCCGAGCCCTCGTATGTACTGCGCGCCCTCGGCCGCAGCGACCGGCTGGCCGAGGCCAGCCTGCGCTTCGGACTCGGCCGCTTCACGACGGCGGCGGACATCGAAACGGCGATCGAGGTCGTGACCGCGGCTGTGCGCCGCCTGCGGCGGATCGGCGGGCAGTGAATTACAGCCCCGCAACCCGCGCGCATTTCGACGCCGCGGCCGGTGCCGGCCGGCTCGACGGCCCGGGCGTCGTGCGCGGCGCTGCCGGCAGCGCGGCGGCCGGGACCTGGGTGCAGTTCGACCTGCGCATCCGCCAGGACGCGGCGGGCGCACGCACGGTCAGCGAGGCACGTTTCCTGGCCTTTGGCTGCCCGCACACCATCGCCGCAGCCGACTGGCTGGTCGGTGTCGCGACGGGTATCGCCCCTGCGGCGACGCTTCCGGAGCCGGTGCACGCATTGCAACAGCGGCTGGGCGTCCCGGTGGAGAAACTTGGCCGGCTGCTGACGGTCGAAGATGCATGGCTCTCGGCCATGCGCGCAGCCCTTGCCCTTACCGTGGTGTAAAAAACGGACTTGCAGCACGTGCGCCGGGTCGACATGCGTGTTATGTATACAGCGTCGGGGCCGTAGCCTCGAAGCGGAGGACGGACAGGCTCATGGCGATTTCCTTGACGGATGCGGCGGCGGAACGGGTCAGGTCGCAGTTGCTGAAACGCGGCTCCGGTCTCGGGCTGCGCCTGGGGGTCAGGAAGACCGGGTGCTCGGGCTTCGCCTACGTCGTGAATTATGCCGACGAAATCCTGCCCCAGGATGCGGTGTTCGACGCCGCCGGGGTCAAGGTGATCGTCGACCGCGACAGCCTGGTGCTGATCGACGGCACGGTCGTCGATTTCGTCCGCCAGGGACTGAACGAGGCCTTTCGCTTCCAGAATCCCAAGGCCAAGGGCGAGTGCGGTTGCGGCGAGAGCTTCAACGTCTGAAAGAACCGCCTCGAGGCGCCTCGCTGTCAAGGGTTTTTCCAAGTAATACAGGCACTTCGGTGCCCATGGCGATTGCCTGACCGGGCCTCACTGGAGTACCATCCCCAGTCTTTGTTCCCGAGGTTCCCATGTCAGTCGAACGCACCCTGTCCATAGTCAAGCCCGACGGCGTTGGCCGCAACCTGATCGGCGATGTCTACCATCGCTTCGAGAAGGCCGGCCTGCGCATCGTCGCCGCCCGCATGCTCCACCTGTCCCAGGCTGAGGCCGAGGCGTTCTATGGCGTGCACCGCGAGCGTGGGTTCTTCAAGGACCTGGTGCGGTTCATGACCTCGGGGCCGGTCATCGTGCAGGTTCTCGAGGGCGAGGGCGCGATCGCGAAACACCGCGAGGTCATGGGTGCCACCGACCCGAAGAAGGCAGCTCCCGGCACGATCCGCGCCGACCTCGCCTCCAGCATCGACGAGAACGTCGTTCACGGCTCCGATGCGCCGGAGACGGCCGCCCGCGAGATCGCATTCTTCTTCCGCGAAATTGAGATCTGCCCGCGTACGCGCTAGCGTATACGCAGGTGCCCCCCCCATGTCCGGCGAACGCGTGAACCTGCTCGGCTTGCCGCGCGCTGAGCTCGAGGCGTTCGTCGCCTCGACGCTCGGCGCGAAGCCGTTCCGCGCGCGCCAGCTGATGAAATGGATCTACCGGCGCGGTGCCGCCGACTTCGCGGCGATGACCGATCTGGCGAAGGACTTTCGCGCGCAGCTCGAGGGCGTGGCGCGGATTTCGGTGCCGGAGATCGTCGCCGAGCAGCGCTCCGCCGACGGCACCCGCAAGTGGATGCTGCGCATGGACGAGGTCCAGGGAATCGAGACCGTGTACATCCCGGAGCCCGGCCGGGGCACGCTGTGCATCTCCAGCCAGGTCGGCTGTGCCATGGACTGCGCGTTCTGCGCCACGGCGCAACAGGGATTCAACCGCAACCTGAGCGTCGCCGAGATCGTCGGCCAGGTGTGGCTCGCGCAGCGCGAACTCGCCGTGGATTACCCGCAGGGGCGCGCGATCACCAACATCGTGTTCATGGGGATGGGCGAGCCGCTGGCCAATTACCGCAACGTCGTGCCGGCGATGCGCATCTTCACCGATGACCTCGGTTACGACCTGTCGCGCCGTCGGGTCACGCTCAGCACTTCCGGTCTGGTGCCGCAGATCTACAAGCTGGCCGAGGAGTGCAACGTCGCGCTCGCCGTCTCTCTTCACGCGCCGAACGATGCGCTGCGCGACCAGCTGGTGCCGATCAACCGCCTGCACCCGATCGCGGAGCTGCTCGAGGCCTGCTGGCATTACCTGGAGCGGCAGAATGGCCGCAGCGTGACCTTCGAGTACGTGATGCTGGACGGCATCAACGATGCCCCCGAACACGCGAAGCAGCTCGCCGGGCTGATGCGCGGGCGCGCCGCCAAGCTGAACCTGATTCCGTTCAACCCGTTCCCGGGTACGCGCTTCCGGCGTTCCCAGACCGCGGCGATCCTGCGCTTCCGCGACATCCTGAACGACCATGGCATCATCGCGACGATCCGCAAGACGCGCGGCGACGACATCGATGCGGCCTGCGGCCAGCTGGCCGGCCGGGTCAAGGATCGTACGCTGTCGCGGATGGGCGTGAAGCTCGGCGCCGCGGCCGAAGCGCGCGCGACCGCCGCGGCGGGGGGGCGATGATGCGGCTGCGGCCTGCTGCGCTGGTCCTGGCGGGCGCGGCCGTGCTGGCGGCCTGTGCAGCGCCGTCCGGCGGCGGCCACGTTGCGCCCGGCAAGTCGCCGCGGCAGGCAGCCCAGGTCAACGAACAACTCGCGATCGAATACATGCGCCTCGGCAAGCTGGCGATCGCACGCGAATTCGCCGAGCGTGCGGTCGGCCAGGATCCCGACAGCGCGAACGCGCAGCTGACCGCGGGCCTCGTCTACGAGCGCCTCGAGGAGGTCGGCAAGGCGGACCATGCGTTCGAGACCGCGTCCCGCCTCGGCAGGAACGACCCGGCCATCCAGAACAACTACGCCGGCTACCTGTGCCGCCGCCATCGTGTCTCCGAGGGCGAGGCGCTGCTGGTGAAGGTGGCGAAGAATCCCCTGTACCAGACGCCCGAGGTGGCTTACCTGAATGCCGGCGTGTGTCTGCGCGGCACCAACGATCTGGCCGCGGAAGGCTACCTGCGACAGGCACTGCAGATCCGGCCGACGATGCCCGAGGCGCTGTTGCAACTCGGCGACCTCGCGCTCGCCAAGGGCGACGCTGAGCAGACGGCGCTGGTTGTGCAGCGTTATCTCGGCGCGAACCCGTCCAACCCCGACATCCTGTGGCTCGGCGTCCAGGCGCAGCGCAAGCTCGGCGATGAAACCATGGCGGCCGATTACACGCGGCGCCTGCAGAAGGAATTCCCCGATTCACCGCAGGCGCGGGCACTGCAGACAGCGCCGCCCCGATGAGCGCGGCCGGCGAGACCATCGGCGCCCAGCTGCGTCGTGAGCGGGAGCGCCAGGGCATGACCGTGCAGAAAGCCGCGGACGAGCTGCGCCTCGACGCGACCGTCATCACTGCGCTGGAAAGCGACAGCTACGAACAGAGCGTTCCGGTCGTCTACGCGCGCGGGCATCTGCGCAAGTACGCTCGGCTGCTCGGTGTCGCCCTCGACGATTCGCAGCTCGCGCCGCTGCCGCCGCGCGCAGCGCAAGCGCCGGCGGCGCCGTTGCCGCCGCTCGGCAGCGGTGGCGCGCGCCCGATGCGCATCGCGCCGCGCGCGCAGGCGCTCCCCCTGGCGCAGATCGCGATCGCGGCCGGGATCCTGTGTGTGCTGCTGCTGTTCTGGTGGAGTCCATGGAAGCGCCAGGTTACTGTCCAGGCCGCGGTGGCCCATACGGTGGCGGCGTCGGCCGCGGCGGATGCCGCGGGCGTCGTGGCGCCTCCCGCCAGCGGTGCCGACGACGGGGCAGTCGAAGGCGGCGAACTGGTGAACGCATCGGCGCTCGCTGATCCGACGCCGTCCCCGGCGCCGGCGCGAGGAGCGGCCCCGTCCGCGCAGCCACCTGCCGCGGCGACTGCCGCCGCGCCGGGCGCCGCACTCGCGGGCGACGCGGGCGGCGACGGCAGGGTCAGTCTGCGGCTGACCTTTTCCGCCACCTCGTGGATCGACGTGCGCGATGCGACCGGACGGCGGCTGTTCGTCGGCCACGGCTACGTGAACACGCTGCGCAGCCTCGCCGGCCGCGCGCCGCTGACCGTGCGCATCGGCTATATCGGTGGTGTGCGCGTCGAGATCAACGACCGCGAGGTGTCGATCGACCGCTCGCTGCGCAGTGGCGACATCGCGCGCTTCCTGGCCGGTGCGGATGGCCTGCCGCATCCGCTGCCCGGCAAGCTGCCGGCGAGCGGCTGACGGGGCGCTGGCATGACCCGGATCATCGAACCCCTGCGCGGCGTTCACGACATGCTGCCGTCTGCGGCGCCGGCCTGGCAGCATCTCGAGCGCATCACGCGCGAGGTGTTTGCCGCTTACGCCTACGAGGAGTTCCGGCCGCCGGTCATCGAGCAGACGCAGCTGTTCAAGCGCTCGATCGGCGACTTCACCGACATTGTCGAGAAGGAGATGTTCAGCTTCGTCGACCAGGGGGAGGATCACATCACGCTGCGGCCCGAGGCGACGGCCGGCATCGTGCGCGCGGTGATCTCCAACGGGATGCTGCGCGAGGGGCGCCTGCGCCTGTGGTGCATGGGCCCGATGTTCCGGCGTGAGCGTCCGCAGGCGGGTCGCTTCCGCCAGTTCAGCCAGATCGACGCCGAGGCCTTCGGCTTCGCCGGCCCCGACATCGATGCGGAGATGATCCTGCTGTCGGCGCGGATCCTGCGGCGGCTCGGGATCCCCGGCGTGAAGCTGCTGATCAATTCGCTGGGCACGCCGGAGTCGCGCGCGGGCTATCGCGAGCGGCTCAGCGCGTATTTCGGCGCGCACCAGGAGCAGCTGGACGAGGACAGCCGGCGGCGCCTGCTGGGCAATCCGCTGCGCATCCTCGACAGCAAGAATCCCGCCATGCAGCCGCTGATCGCCGGCGCTCCGGTGATGCTCGACACGCTGGATGCGGAGTCGAAGGAACACTTCGAGTCGCTGTGCGCGCTGCTGCGCAGCGCCGGTATCGAGTACCATGTCAGCCCGCGGCTGGTGCGCGGGCTCGATTACTACACGCGCACCGTGTTCGAGTGGGTCAGCGATTCGCTCGGCGCGCAGGCCACCGTCTGCGCCGGCGGGCGCTACGACGGGCTGGTCGCGCAGCTCGGCGGCACCGCGACGCCGGGCATCGGCTGGGCGATGGGCCAGGAGCGCATCGTGATGCTGCTCGAGAAGCACGGGCTGGTACCCCCGGCGGAATCGCCCCACGCCTATGTGGTCGTGGCGGGCGACGCTGCGGCGCCGGCGGCGCTGCAGCTCGCGGAAGCGCTGCGCGATGCATGGCCGGGGCTGCGCCTGGAGTTCAATCTCGGCGGCGGCAACTTCAAGTCCCAGTTCAAGCGGGCGGATCGCAGCGGCGCGCCGTATGCGCTGGTGCTCGGCGACGATGAGGCGGCGCGCGGCGTCGTGGCGATCAAGGACCTGCGCCAGGGGCGCGCGCAGGAAGAATGTGAAATATCCCGGATAGGTGAACGTTTCGGCGTCCTGCTGGGTCTGAAGACTGGACATGCGGAGTAACCATGGCTGAAGAACTGCTGACGGACGACGAACAATGGGAAGCGATCAAACGCTGGACTACGGAGAACGGCATCTGGGTCGTGGCCGGCGTGGCGCTCGGCGCGGCGCTGCTGTTCGGCTACCGCTTCTACGAGGGACATCGGACTTCACAGGCGCAGAACGCCGCCGCGCAGTTCGACGTGATGACTGCCGCACTTGACAGCAATGACCGTGCTGCCGCGAAGCGCAGCGGCGAGGCGCTGATCAAGGGCTATCCCTCGACCCCCTATGCCGACCAGGCCGAACTGCTGCTGGCGCGCCTGGCCATGGACGAGGGCCATGAGGTGGACGCTGTCGCCGCGCTGACGCATGTCATGAACGACTCGAAGGACGAGGAACTGCGCAACGTGGCCCGGCTGCGCCTCGCGCGCGTCAGGATCGACCAGGGAAAGCCGGATGAGGCCGTCCAGACGCTGGCGGTGGCCGCTCCCGGCAAGTTCGCCGCCCGTTTCCACGACGTGCGCGGTGACGCGCTGTTCGCGAAAAATGACCTCGCGGGCGCGGCCGTCGAATACCAGGCGGCGCTCGACGGCGGTGACCCGCGTGGTGCCGATACGGCGCTGATCGAGCTTAAACTGGCCGACCTCGGCAAGGGCGTCGTAACGCCGGCGAACAAGGCTGCCCGATAATGCGCCTGAGTCTCGCCATCGGGATGCTGGCCGTGCTGGTCGCAGCGGGTTGTACCAAGGACAAGGACATCGAACCGCCGGCGAAGCTCGTCGCGTTCCCACAGACGCTGGCCGTTCACAAGCTGTGGTCCACGTCGGTCGGTGGCGGTAAGAAACAGATGCTGCTGCGCCTCGGGCTCGGACCCGCGCTCGACAAGGGCGCGGTCTATGCGGCGTCCGACAAGGGCGAAGTGCTGGCCGTGTCGCTGGACAGCGGCCGGACGCTGTGGCGCAAGACCCTGAAGCTGCCGCTTTCGGCCGGCCCGGTCGCAGCTTCCGGCATCGTGGTCGTCGGCTCCGCGAAGGGCAACGTCATCGCCCTCGACGAGTCCAGCGGCAAGGAGCTGTGGCGCGTCCGGGTCAATTCCGAGCTGCTGTCGGCGCCGGCAATCGGCGAGCGCGCCGTCGCACTGCGCTCGGTCGATGGCCGCCTGCGCGGCCTCGACATCCACAGCGGCAAGGAGCTGTGGTCGGTCGAACAGCAGGTCCCGCGCCTCAGCCTGCGCGGTACGGCGACGCCCATCGTTGCCGGCGACGCCGTGATCTGCGGCTTCGACAACGGCAAGGTCATGTCGGTGTCGCTCGTCAATGGCGACACGCTGTGGGACACGGCCCTGTCCTCGCCGCACGGGCGTACCGAACTCGAACGCCTCGTCGACGTCGACGCTGCGGTGCGAGTCGTCGGCGACAACGTCTACGCAGTCGGTTTCCAGGGGCGCGTCGCCATGCTGGCGCTGGACTCGGGCCAGATCTGGTGGGCACATGACATGTCCTCGAACCGCGGCCTCGCCGTCGACGACGACGCAGTCTACGTCGCGCAGGCTGATGGTGAGGTCATCGCGCTGCGCCAGCGCGACGGTTCCGAACTGTGGCACAACGATCAGATGCGCCGCCGCAGCCTCAGCACGCCCGCCCTGACGACGACCGCGGTCGTCGTCGCCGACTACCAGGGTTACGTACACTGGCTGGACAAGAAGACCGGCAAGCTCGTTGCGCGCGAACAGGTCGCCAAGTACCGCGTCACCAATGCGCCGGTGGCGGATGGCGACACGGTGGTGATCATGACGGATGCCGGCGACCTCGCGGCATACCGCGCCAGCGCGCCTGCGCCGAAGAAACCCTAGGGGCCGGCGTTGTTACCGGTCATCGCGCTCATCGGCAGGCCGAATGTCGGCAAGTCGACGCTGTTCAATGCGATGACGGGCACGCGTGATGCACTGGTCGCGGACCTGCCCGGCCTGACCCGCGACCGCCAGTACGGGTTTGCGCGGCGCACCGAGGTGCCCTGCATCGTCGTCGATACCGGCGGCCTGGTCGAGAATGCGGATGCGATCGAGAGCCTGATGATCGCGCAGACTGACCGCGCAATCGCCGAGGCCGACCGGCTGATCGTCCTCGTCGACGGCCGGGCCGGCGTCACGCCGCAGGACCAGTTCGTCGCGCGCCTCGCGCACCGCAGCGGCAAGCCGGTGTTCCTCGCGGTCAACAAGACCGAAGGGTTCGATGCCGACATCGCAGTGGCGGATTTTCACAGCCTCGGGCTCGGCGAGCCGATCCCGATCGCAGCGGCGCACGACCAGGGCGTGATATCGCTGCTGGAGACGGCGCTCGCGGGCCTCGTTCCTGACCCGCAGGATGGCCCCGAGATGACCGGCATCAAGGTGGCCGTGATCGGACGCCCGAACGTCGGCAAGAGTACGCTGATCAACCGCATCCTCGGCGAGAACCGCATGGTCGCCTATGACCAGCCCGGCACGACGCGCGATGCCGTGCTGGTGCCGTTCGAGCGCGACGGCGAGCGCTTCACGCTGATCGATACCGCCGGCGTGCGGCGCCGTGCCCGCGTCGAGGATGCCGTCGAGAAGTTCAGCGTCATCAAGACCTTGCAGGCTATCGAGTCGGCGCACGTGGTGGTCGCGGTCATGGATGCGCACGACACGATCGCGGAACAGGACGCGAGCCTCCTCGGTACGGTGATCGAGCAGGGCAGGGCGCTGATCGTCGCGATCAACAAGTGGGACAACATCCCGACGGAACAGCGCGACCTGATCCGCCAGCAGATCGAACAGCGCATCACCTTCGCGGACTTCGCGCCGCTGCATTTCATCTCGGCGCGGCATGGCAGCGGAGTCGGCGAACTGTTCGCATCGATCCGCAGCGTCTATGCCGCGGCGATGCGGGAGATGGCCACGCCGCAGCTGACGCGCGTCATGGAGGGGGCTATGGAGAGCCACCAGCCTCCCGTCGTGCGCGGGCGCCGGATCAAGCTGCGCTACGCCCATCAGGGTGGGCGCAATCCGCCGATCATCGTCATCCACGGCAACCAGACCGAGCATGTGCCGGACGCCTACCGCCGCTACCTCGTCAACGTGTTCCGCAAGGCCTTCGACCTCACCGGTACCCCGGTCCGGGTCATTTTCCGCGGCGAAGTGAACCCGTTCGCGGGCAAGCGCAACCCCTTGACCCCCCGCCAGGTCCGCAAACGCAAGCGACTGATCCAGCGCAATAAGCGCTAGACTTGGCTCCAGAGAAAGTCTGGAGGGATGTCATGAGTTCGTTCTTGAGGTCGCTGACCGGCAGGATCCTTGCGGTCGTCGTGATTGTATTCGCGCTGTACACGCTCGCCGGATTCCTCGTCGCGCCGCGTATCGTGCGCAGCCAGATCGTCGAAAACTTGCACGAGACGCTCGGGCTCACCCCGGTCGTCGGCGAGGTCGACTTCAATCCGCTGCGGCTGCATCTCGAAGTCCATGATTTTTCGCTGCCGGGCGCCGACGGCGCGAAGCTGGTCGGTTTCGAACGCTTTGCGGTGTCGGTCGGGGTCTCTTCACTGTGGCGCCGTGCGCTGGTGCTCAATGATGTCGAGATCGACGCGCCGAGCGTCGATGCGGTCATCGACCGCGACGGCCGCATCAACCTGATGCAGCTCAAGCCGAAGTCGCCCCCGCAGCCCTCGGATCCGGACAAGCCCCTGCCGAGGGTCTACGTCGGACTGTTCAAAGTCAGCCGCGGGACCGTCTCGTTCGCCGACCACTCACGCTCCCCGGAATTCACCACCCGTCTCGAGCCGATCGAGTTCGACCTGCGTGACTTCACGACGGGCAGCGACGGCGGCCTGTTCGATTTCAGCGCGACGACGCAGAGTGCCGAGCGGATCGGCTGGCATGGCCATCTCAGTGTCGCGCCGCTCGAGTCCGACGGTGAGATCACGCTGGCCGGCCTCAAGGTCGCAACCGTCTGGGATTACATCGAATCTCAGGTGAACTTCGCCGTCAGCGGCGGCGAGGTCAACCTCAGCGCCCACTACCACGCGTCGCTGCAGGGGGCGACCGAGGTGCGGATCGACCTCAATCGTCTCGACGTCGACGGACTCGGGATCCGGCCCAAGGGCGGCGACACGGACTGGATCAACCTGCCTGAACTCAAGGTCGGTCCGGCGGCGCTCGATCTCGCGCGCCGCGACCTGACCGTGGAGACGGTGGCCCTCAAGGGTCTCAAGGTCAGCGCCTCGCTGGGGCCGGACAGGGTGCTGAACCTTTTGCAACTTGCTGGCGGCCCCGCGGCGGCCGCTGCGCCCGCGGCAGGCAAGGCAGCCGCCACGGCCACGCCTGCCGCGGCGCCTGCGCCCGCGCCACCCGCCGCGCCCGCGCCCTGGCACGTGGTGCTGAAGGACTTCTCGCTGCAGGATGCGGCGCTCAGGCTCGAGGATCACAGCGTGAGCCCGGTCGCCGCGTTTGCGCTGCAGCCGTTCAGCGTCGATGTGCAGGGCGCCAGCCTCGATCTCGCCCAGCCGCTGCAGGTGAAGCTCACGACCGGCATCAACGGCTCCGGCCAGCTGGGCGTCGCGGGCAAGTTGACCCCGGCGCCGCTGGCGACCGACCTCGCCGTGCAGCTGGACGGCTTCGACCTGTCTGCGCTGCAGCCCTACATCGGCCAGGCGACCGGCATGATCCTGCAGAGCGGCGTGCTCGCAGCAAACCTCAATCTGCGCTATGGCGCGGCGCGGCCACAGATTGCGGCGACCGGGGGAATCAGCGTTACCAACCTGCACACCCTCGATCAACAGCTGCACGACGACTTCCTCAACTGGCAGAGCCTGGAGCTCAAGGGCCTGAACTACCAGCAGCAACCGGCGCGGCTCGAGCTCGACCGTGTCATCGTGCGCCAACTCTATTCGCGCGCCATCATCGAAGCCGACGAGACGCTCAACGTGCAGCATGTCCTGTCGCCCACCCGCGCCGGCGCCGCTGGCAAGCCCGCAGCCGCTGCGCCCGCGGGGGCGCCGGCCCGGACCGCTGCAGCCCGGACTGCGCCCCCGCGCGCGCCGAAGGCGGGGGCGGCGATGTTCGTGGCGATCCACGCCGTCGATATCAACGACAGCGCCGTGAATTTCTCTGACCTGTCGGTCACGCCGAACTTCAGCGCCGGGATCCAGAAGTTCGGCGGCACCATCACGGGGCTGTCGTCGCAGCCGGAATCGCGCGCGAAGGTCGACCTGAAGGGCGAGGTAGACACGTTCTCGCCGGTCACGATCGCCGGCGAGCTGAACGTGCTGGGCCCGGCGCTGTATTCCGACCTGTTGCTGAACTTCCGCAACATCGAGCTCAGCATCATCAACCCGTATTCCGGCAAGTTCGCCGGCTACAATATCGCCAAGGGCAAGCTGACTGCGGAGATGCGTTACCGGATCGACGGTCGCAAGCTCAACGCCGACCACCATATCGTCATCGACCAGCTGGAGTTCGGGGACCGGACCGAGAGCAAGGATGCGGTCTCGTTGCCGATCAAGCTGGCGGTGTCGCTGCTGAAGGATCGCAACGGAATCATCGATCTGCCGCTGCCCGTGAACGGCTCGCTGGACGACCCGCAGTTCAGGCTCGCGCCGATCATCTGGAAGGTCCTGGTGCAGACCCTGGAGAAGGCCGTCATCGCGCCGTTCGCGCTGCTCGCTAGCCTGTTCTCCGCCGGTCCCGACCTGCAGTTCATCGATTTCCAGCCCGGCTCGGCCGACGTCGACGCACAGGCGAAGCAGCATCTGCAGACGATCGCCAAGGCGCTCGGTGAGCGCCCGCAGCTCAAGCTCGACCTGCCGATCGCCTACGTCGCTGCAGTGGATACGCCGGCGCTCGCCGCCGCGAAACTCGCCGCGCAGCTGCAGCTCGCCGCGAAGCCGAAGTCCGGCGCTGCGGCGGTGCCGTTCGTGCAGCTGGATACGGGTTCGCAGCTCGTCCTGCTGCACGCCCAGTATGTCGCGGCCGCAGGCGCAGAGCCGAAATACCCGGATGCGATCGCCACAATCAGGGCGAAGGCGGACGCCGATGCGGCGCGGCGGGATTTCCTGCAGAAGGAGCTGCTCGCGCGCACCAGCGTCGCACCCGACGAACTGCTGAAGCTGGGCCAGCAGCGTGCGCTGGCGTTGCAGGCTGCGCTGCTGACGGATAGTGGCCTGGATCCGGAGCGCGTATTCCTGGTCGAAAGTGACAGGGCAAAGCTCGAGGGTGACCGGGTGCGGCTGGAGATGGCATTGCACTAGCCGGCTGCCCTGTTGTGGCGCAGGCGGCTCGGGGTATTGCCCTGTTGCGGGGCGATCCGCAGCGGGGCCTGCGTCACCTATGTCGTCCAAGTCACTGATCCGGATAAACTCGCGGCGGGTGGCACGAACGGTGCTTCAGCGCAGGGTTAAACGCAAAACAGGGGTTCGACTTGATGTCCATGCTGTCGAGAATCGCGTGTCTTCTGCTCCTCACTGTCGGTGCGCAGGTCGTCCATGCCGATGACGCCGCTTCTGCCGTGCCGAGTGCCGTCGCTGCCGCCCCTGCCGACGCCGCAGCTGCCGCGGCGGCTCCCACTGAACCGGTGATCGTCGGGGCAGACAAGATCAGCGCCGGGGACACCGCGTGGATGCTGACCTCGACGGCGCTGGTGCTGATGATGACGGTCCCGGGCCTCGCGCTGTTCTATGGCGGCATGGTGCGCCGTAAGAATGTGCTCGCGACGCTGATGCAGAGCTTCGCCGTAACCTGCGTCGTGACGCTGCTGTGGTGGCTGATCGGCTACTCATGGGCCTTCACGCCGGGCACGCCCTTCCTCGGCGGGGCCTCCCGCGCGCTGTTCCGCGGCATGGTGTTCATACACGATGACGCCGGCAACCGCCTCAGCGTCTCGCACCTGGCGCTGACGATCCCCGAGACCGTCTATGCGATGTTCCAGATGACATTCGCGATCATCACCCCGGCGCTGATCGCCGGCGCGTTTGCCGAGCGCATGAAGTTCTCGGCCATGCTCGTGTTCATGGCAGCCTGGTCGCTGCTGGTCTATGTGCCGGTCGCCCACTGGGTCTGGGAGCCGAGCGGCTGGCTGAATGCTGCCGGCGTGCTCGACTATGCCGGCGGCACCGTCGTGCACATCAACGCCGGCATCGCCGCGCTCGCCAGCTGCCTCGTCCTCGGCAAGCGCCTCGGCTATGGCCGGGAATCAATGCCGCCGCACAACCTGGTGCTGACGCTGATCGGCGGCTCGCTGCTGTGGGTCGGCTGGTTCGGCTTCAACGCCGGATCCGCGGGCGCCGCGGACGGACGTGCGGGCATGGCCATGCTCGCCACGCAGCTGGCAACCGGGGCCGCCGCGCTCGCCTGGATGTTTGCGGAGTGGCTGCGGGTCGGCAAGCCGAGCGTGCTCGGCATCGTCTCCGGCGCGGTCGCCGGCCTGGTCGCGATCACGCCGGCCTCCGGCTACGTCGACCCCACGGCTGCGGTCATCATCGGATTTGTCGCCGGCGTCGTCTGCTACTTCGCGGCGACGTCGCTGAAGCGCGCACTCGGCTACGATGATTCGCTCGATGCCTTCGGCGTGCACGGCATTGGTGGGATCGTCGGCGCACTGCTGACCGGCGTATTCGCCAGCAAGGAGATCGGCGGAGTGGATGGTTCGTTGCTCGCGCAGTTCAAGGGTGTCGCCACGACCGTGATCTACGGCTTCGTCGTCAGCTACCTGCTGTTGAAGCTGATTGACCTGACGATCGGGTTGCGCGTCGCCGAGGACCAGGAACGCGAGGGCCTCGACATCTCGCTGCACGGCGAGAGTCTGGAGTAAGCCTCGCCGCCGCTCTACCGGGTGCTGTCTTCGGCGGCCTGGCGGTGCTGGGTCTCCAGAGTCGCCGCCGCATCCAGCTGATCCTTCACGTGCGCCTCGGTCTTCAGCGCTTCCTTGGCCTGGGCAGCCTCGCCGGCACCGGCTGCCGCCGCAGACACGGCCGTCTCGCCCAGGCCGCAGGCGGACAATGCCAGACAGCCGGCCAATAGCAGGATCATCCGTTTCATGACGCGACTCCAGTCGTCCTCTGATAGCGGCGTTGTACACCCGCGGCCGCGATGCCGGGAAGTGCACAGCGCTCAATTTTCCGCCGCTGGGAGGGCCCGGCACATCGGCAGGTCCCCCTGCGGATCGTCGCCGAGCGCGAAGCCGTGGTCACCCACGACCTCGAACCCCCACTTCCGGTAGAAGGCCAGCGCCTTCGGGTTGTGTTCCCAGACGCCCAGCCACAGCGTCGCCACGCCCGCCGCCGCGGCGCGCTGGATCGCCAGCGCCATCAGGTCGTGCGCCAGGCCGCGCCCATGAAAGCGGGCGTCCACATAGAACCGGGGGATTTCGGCTCCCATGCGGGCGGGGCTCCAGGGGCAGGGGGCGGCCAGGCGCAGCTGCAGGAACGCGACCAGCTCGCCGGATGCCGATCGGCGCCGTCATGGCTGTGCCAGGAACAGCGCCGGGTCCACCCAGGTATGGGCGATCGAGATGCCCCAGTGCAGGTGCGGGCCGGTCGCCCTGCCGGTCATGCCGACGGCGCCGAGGCGCTGGCCGGCGACGACCGTCTCGCCGTCATGGACGGTGGTTTCACTGAGGTGGCAGTACATCGTGATGAGGCCGCGGCCGTGATCGACGAAAACGGTGTTGCCGTTGAAGAAGTAATTGCCGGTCGCGACGACGACGCCGCCCGCGGGCGCGAGCACGGGCGTGCCGGCGGGGGCCGCAATATCCATGCCGGTATGCGGACTGCGCGCCTCGCCGTTGAACACTCGCCGCAGTCCGAAGGAGCTGCTGCGGATGCCGGGCACCGGCTGCGCGAAGCGCAGCGCGCTCGGCGCCCCCGGACTCCAGCGGTCGAGTGCGGCATCGATACGCAGGCGCTCACGCGCGACGCGCGCGAGGTCCCGTGCCGACAGGTTCACCTGCGATGGCGTGACCTGCAGCGACTGCGTCACGTAGTCCTTCGGGGCGACTTCGAAGACGTTCTGGTGCGCTGCGCCAGCGTATTGCCAGCGGATCGCGCGGGGGCCCGGCAGCGCCGACAGCGGGATGCCGACGACGGCCACCCAGTGGCCGTCGGAATCGACGACGAGCACGCGGCGATCATCGCTCAGTACCTCGGGCGGGGCACCCGACACGCTCTCGAGGGTTACCAGCTTCAGGCCGCCCGGTACGGCGCTCTCCCGTGGCAGCTCCAGCGACTGTGCACTGGTGTAGCTCAAGGTCGTGAGCAGCAGCGCGCTGCGCAGCCACGGTTTGCTCAAGCGTCCGGCTCCGGCTCGACACACGCCCGCAGGCTCCCCGCCTCGAGCCGGGCGACGATGCGGGTGCCGGGCGGCGCCTGTGCGGCGTTGCGCAGGATCGCGCCATTCTCGAGGCTGACGATCGCATAGCCGCGTTCCAGAGTTGCGAGCGGGCTGACCGCCTGCAGCGTGCGCACCAGCGGCAGCAGCCGTTCACGCCATTCCTGTAGCAGCGCGAGCTGGGCCGCCCGCAGACGCGCGGAGAGTTCCGCCTGGCGCGCAGATCCCTGCTGGACGAGCAGCGCCGGACTCTGGCGCCACAGCCGGCCGCGCCAGTCGGCCACCGCCGTGCGCAGGTCACTGACGCACTGACGCAACGCGCGCGCCAGACGCTGTTCCAGCTCGTCGAGGCGCTGCATCTGGTCGGTCAGGCGCGCGCCGGGGCTGACCTGCGAGGCTCGATGCGCGAGGTACTCGAGCAACTGGCGCTCGCGCAGCAGGCGGCGCTGCATGGCCTGTGCGATGCGCCCCCCAAGGCCGGCCAGGGACCGCAGCCAGTCCGCACTGTCCGGCACCACGAGTTCCGCCGCCGCCGACGGCGTCGGGGCGCGCACGTCCGCGGCGAAATCCGCGATCGTCGTATCGACCTCGTGACCGACCCCGCTGATCACCGGGATCGGCGAGGCGACGATCGCGCGAGCCAGCGCCTCGTCATTGAAGGCCCAAAGGTCCTCGAGCGAACCGCCGCCACGGGCCAGGATCAGCACGTCGCAGTCCTGGCGTCGTGCGGCGAGTTGCAAGGCCGCAGCGATTTCGCCGGCCGCCTGCGCGCCCTGCACGGCCACCGGGTAGATCAGCACCGGGATGCCCCTGAAGCGGCGTGCAAGCACCTGCAGGATGTCGCGGATTGCCGCGCCGGTGGGCGAGGTGATCACGCCGATGCGCCGCGGCAGCGGCGGCAGGGCGCGCTTGCGGCTGGCGAGAAACAGCCCCTCGGCACCGAGCCTGGCGAGCAGCTCTTCGTATTGGCGGCGCAGCGCGCCCTGGCCCGCATCCTCGATATGGTCCACCAGCAGCTGGAACTCGCCGCGCGGCTCGTACAGCCCGATCCGCGCCCGTACCAGGACCTTCTGTCCGTCCCGGGGCGTCAGCGTTGCCAGCATGTTGCGCTGGCGGAACATCGCGCAGCGCACCTGGGCGAGCGAGTCCTTCAGCGAGAAATACCAGTGACCGGAGGCCGGGCGCGAGAAATTCGAGATCTCGGCCTCCAGCCACAGGGTGCCGAACCCCCGCTCCAGCAGCACGCGCACCTCGCGGTTGAGCCGCGAGACGGTATAAACGTCGCGTTCGGGTGTCATCGGCGAATCATACTGCGGTTTACCGGGGGGCAGGGGACCCTGTAGAATGAGCCATGCGAATACTTGAAGAAGCATTGACCTTCGACGACGTCCTTCTGGTGCCGGCCTACTCCGAAGTCATGCCGCGCGACGTCTCCCTCTCCAGCCAGCTGACCCGGAAGATCCGCGTCAACCTGCCGCTGGTCTCCGCTGCAATGGACACCGTCACCGAGGCGCGCCTCGCGATCACGATCGCGCAGGAAGGCGGCATCGGCATCGTCCACAAGAACATGTCGATCGCGAATCAGGCGCGCGAGGTCGCGCGCGTCAAGAAGTTCGAGAGCGGGGTCATCACCGACCCGATCAGCGTCAATCCCGACATGACGATCCGCCAGGTCATCGAACTGACCCGCGCAAAGAACATCTCCGGAGTACCGGTCGTTGTCGGCCCGAAGGTCGTCGGCATCGTCACGCACCGGGACCTGCGCTTCGAGACCAAGCTCGACGCACCGGTTTCCGCAGTCATGACGCCGGCGGCGCGGCTGATCACGGTGCGCGAGGGCGCGCCGAAGGAAGAGGTCCTCGCGCTGCTGCATAAGCATCGCATCGAGAAAGTGCTCGTCGTTACCGGCGACAACGAACTCAAGGGCATGATCACGGTCAAGGATTTCCAGAAGGCCACCGAGTTCCCGCACGCCTGCAAGGACGAGGTCGGGAGCCTGCGCGTCGGAGCGGCGGTCGGCACGGCGCCGGACACGCTGGATCGCGTCGCCGCGCTGCGCGAGGCGGGCGTCGACGTCGTCGTCGTCGACACCTCGCACGGGCATTCGCGCGGCGTGCTGAACATGGTCGCCAGCATCAAGGCGAAGTATCCCGACCTGCAGCTGATCGGCGGCAACATCGTGACCGGCGAGGCGGCGCTCGACCTCGTTCGTCACGGTGCCGATGCGGTCAAGGTCGGCATCGGCCCGGGATCGATCTGCACGACCCGCGTCGTCGCCGGTGTTGGCGTTCCGCAGATCAGCGCGATCGCCCGCGTCGCCAAGGCGCTCGAGGGCAGCGACGTGCCGCTGATCGCCGATGGCGGTATCCGCTATTCCGGCGACGTCGCCAAGGCGCTGGCTGCGGGCGCGCATACGATCATGATCGGCGGCCTGTTCGCGGGCACCGAGGAGTCGCCGGGCGAAGTCGAGCTGTACCAGGGCGGTTCCTACAAGGCATATCGCGGGATGGGCTCGATCGGCGCCATGGCCCAGTCCTACGGCTCCAGCGACCGTTATTTCCAGGACACGACGTCCGAACTCGAGAAGCTCGTCCCGGAGGGTATCGAGGGCCGCGTTGCCTACAAGGGCAGCCTGGTCGCGATATTGCACCAGCTCGCCGGCGGCCTGCGCGCCGCGATGGGCTATACGGGCAGCGGCAGTATCGAAGAGATGCGCCAGCGACCGCAGTTCGTGCGCATCACCAATGCGGGCGTGCGCGAGAGCCATGTACACGACGTGACCATCACCAAAGAAGCGCCGAACTACCGGATCGGATGATGGCCGACATCCATGCCGACCGGATCCTGATACTCGATTTCGGCGCCCAGTACACCCAGCTGATTGCCCGTCGCGTGCGCGAGCTGGGTGTCTACTGCGAGATCTATGCCTGGGATGTCGCGATGGCCGACATCGAGGCGTTCGGGCCGAAAGCCGTGATCCTCTCCGGGGGGCCCGAGTCCGTCTACCAGGGCGAGGCGCCCGCCGCGCCGCCCGCGGTGTTCGCGATGGGTATCCCCGTACTCGGCATCTGTTACGGCATGCAGACGATGGCGGCGCAGCTCGGCGGCGGTGTCGAGCGCTCGGCCCACCGCGAGTTCGGCTTTGCGCAGGTGCATACAACGGGCAAATCGCGTCTGTTCGATGGTCTCGCCGACAACCACGACCCGCAGGGACGCAGCCTGCTCGACGTGTGGATGAGCCACGGCGACAAGGTCACCGCGCTGCCGCCGGGGTTCATCGCGATCGCGGCCAGTGACAATGCGCCGCTCGCGGCGATGGCCGACGAGCAGCGCCGTTTCTACGCGGTGCAGTTTCATCCGGAGGTGACGCATACCCTGCAGGGCGCCGAAATGCTGCGCCGCTTCGTGCGCGAGATCGCCGGCTGCGAGGCGCACTGGGCCACCGCCAGCATCATCGAGGACAGCGTGGGGCGCATCCGCGCCCAGGTCGGCGGCGATCCTGTGCTGCTCGGGCTGTCGGGCGGCGTCGATTCCTCGGTACTCGCCGCGCTTCTGCACCGTGCGATCGGCACGCAGCTGACCTGCGTGTTCGTCGATCACGGGCTGTTGCGACTCGGTGAATCCGACCAGGTCATGGCGACTTTCGCAGAACACATGGGCGTGCACGTGATCCGCGTCGATGCCGAGGGGCGGTTTCTCGCGGCGCTGGCCGGGGAGGCCGATCCGGAGAAGAAGCGCAAGATCATCGGCCGCATGTTCATCGAGGTCTTCGACGAAGTATCCGCGAAGCTCGACGGTGTGAAGTGGCTCGCACAGGGCACGATCTACCCGGACGTCATAGAATCCGCGGGCTCGCGCACCGGCAAGGCGCACGTGATCAAGTCGCACCACAACGTCGGCGGATTGCCGGCACATATGAAGCTGCAGCTCCTCGAGCCGCTGCGCGAGCTGTTCAAGGACGAAGTGCGCAAACTCGGCGTCGAGCTCGGCCTGCCCGCCGCGATGGTGTACCGGCATCCGTTCCCGGGGCCGGGTCTCGGCGTGCGCATCCTCGGCGAGGTGACGAAGCCGCATGCTGAGCTGCTGCGGCGCGCGGATGCGATCTTCATCGAGGAACTGCGACGTGCGGATCTCTATGACAAGGTCAGCCAGGCCTTTGCCGTGTTCCTGCCGGTGCGCTCGGTCGGCGTCATGGGCGACGGACGACGCTACGAGCCGGTCATCGCGCTGCGTGCCGTCGAGACTGTCGACTTCATGACGGCGAAGTGGGCACGCCTGCCCTATGAACTGCTCGACCGGGTGGCGCTGCGCGTCATCAATGAAGTTGCCGGGATCTCGCGGGTCGTCTACGACATCTCGGGAAAACCGCCGGCTACGATCGAGTGGGAGTGACGAGGGTTAACTGATACCTTGAATATTGAGCGTCGGCCGCTCATTATACGAGGCATGCTTAAGCGACCTCAGCTTTTGGACAGGCTGCGCACTGGCCTAAAAGCCAGTCCTGCGGTAGCGTTGCTCGGTCCCCGTCAGTGCGGCAAGACTACTCTCGCTCGGCAGCTTGCTGGTACCTCGAAGAGCACTTACTTCGATCTGGAAAATCCTGTCGACCTGGCCCGCCTGTCCGAGCCCATGACGGCGCTTGAGCAATTGCGCGGACTGATCGTGATTGATGAGGTGCAGCGTCATCCGGACCTCTTCCCGATCCTCAGGGTAT
>Ga0302320_10004939_pt1 | contig 30104 bp, 16 predicted proteins | sample Bog_T0_3_FD_202130 | JGI IMG/M metagenome (GOLD analysis project Ga0302320, IMG submission 202130) | Peat permafrost microbial communities from Stordalen Mire near Abisko, Sweden - Bog_T0_3 | ecosystem: Environmental > Terrestrial > Soil > Wetlands > Peat | place: Sweden: Abisko, Stordalen Mire... | reverse complement strand
AAACTCTTTCCCCCGCAGCGTGTGGACGATCGGGGCCTGAAGTTTGGCGGCCAATTCGATCAGCTCGTCATGAGCGCAGGCGCAGCCGGCCCCGGCCAGGATGGTCGGCTTTTTCGCGCGGTTCAGCTCCGCCGCCAGGTCGTCGAGTTCCGTCCAGTGGGGTACAACCTCAGGCCGCCTGTAGCTGTAGACAAGCCGCTTGCCTGGGTCCACGATCTCGGAGAGCGCAATATCGCCGGGGATGACGACCACGGCAACGCCGCGTCTTGAAATGGCCGTCTGGGTCGCGATTTCAAGAATGCGCGGCATCTGCGCGGCAGTCGAGACAAGTTCGCAATAGTGACTGCACTCCTTGAATAAATGTTCCGGATGAGGTTCCTGAAAGTATCCGGTGCCAATTTCCGGCGACGGAATATGAGCAGCTATGGCCAGCACCGGCACGCGGCTGCGATGGCAATCGTAGAGGCCATTGATGAGATGGAGATTGCCAGGTCCGCAACGTCCGGCGCATACCGCAAGCTTGCCTGTCAGTGCCGCTTCCGCTCCGGCTGCAAAGGCGGCCGTCTCTTCATCCCGCAGCCCAACCCACCCAATCCCATACTGCCCTCTCACCGAGTCCCCGATACCATTGAGAGAATCGCCCGCTACCCCATAGATGCGTCCCACACCGGCGCTTGCTAGAACTTCGAGAAATAGTTCTGCAATTTTCCTAGCCATGTCTTCGGCCCCCCCTCTCACCGGCGCAAAAAGGAATAAGATCCGCGTGCCCATATTCCGACTGGCTGCGGTAGTTTGTTGTGATTGACTGTCGAGAAATCCCGCTGCAAGACCCGGGGGAGGGTGGCCGCGAACGGGCGTATTCGTTCCGAGGGAATTCGATCTGTTCTTTCGGAACGTGCTTATGCTTCACTAACGTGATCGCGCGGCATAGTCCTTTTGCGGCTCAGCGGCGCAAGAGGTAGATTCTTGCCCGGTAGACAAGTAGGATGCTGAGAGAAAGCAAAAGGAAGCCAGTCTCGCAAGAAAAGCTGGTCTTCCATGATTCGCACAAAGACTGAGAGGCTGATCGGTGGCAGCCTAGCAAGGCACAGCAGCGAGAGGGGCTAACTACAAGTGATGGACCGCGAAGAAGCAAGGACCCACTCGCAAGCGTTCACAGGATGAAATGCTCGACTTGCAGCTTCGCCGCGAGCAACCACCTGCCGGCGAGTAGCGAATTCGCACGGGAATCGCTTGTTTCCCTGTGCGACCATTCTTGCCATGCGCGATACCCAATACGAAATGCCCTTGCTGCTTCGACGCTTGCTTTTAGTGGCTCTCGGCCTCGGCAGGCGCTTCGGCGGTGGCTCTATCGCGCTTCAGCAGCCGGCTCAGAATCACATACAGCACGGGAATGAAGAACAGGTTGAGTACCGTGGATAGCAACATACCGCCGGCAATGGTGGTTCCGACTGAGCGCCGTCCCAGCGCACCCGCGCCGGTGGCGAAGACCAGAGGGAGAATGCCGAGGATAAAGGCAAACGAAGTCATGAGAATAGGCCGCAACCGCAGCTCCGCTGCCTCGATCGCAGCTTCGGCAATGGAGCGGCCTTTGCGGCGGAGCTGCTCTGCAAACTCGACAATCAGAATCGAGTTCTTGGCTGAGAGACCGATCAGCATCACCAACCCGATCTGGCAATAGACATCGTTGTTGAGGCCCCGCCACCAGACGAGGCCGAGCGCGCCCAGCACCGCCATGGGTACGGCGAGCAGAATGATGAAGGGCAGCGCGAAGCTCTCGTATTGCGCCGAAAGAGTGAGATAGACGACCAGAATTCCAAGCCCGAAGATAATGAGCGCCCTGCCGCCGGATTCAATCTCGTCGAGGGTGAGCCCCGTCCACTGGAAGTCCATGCCCGGCATGATATTTTCCTTTGCCAGCTTTTCCATGGCTGCGAGACCCTCCCCTGAGCTGTGTCCGGGCGCGGGCGATCCGTCGATCTCAACCGCGCGGAAGAGATTGTAGTGCGTAATCACGGGCGGTCCGGCACTCTCGGTAACAGTAACCAGATTGTCCAGCGGAACCATCTGGCCCGAGTCGGAGCGGACGTAGTAGTTGTGCAGGTCTTTGGCATTCATGCGGAATGGCTGGTCGGCCTGCACGAAGACGCGATAGGTGCGGTTGTTGTAATCGAAGTCGTTGATGTACTCCGAACCCATGAAGACGCTCAGAGTGCTGGTGATCTGCGAGAGCGGAATGCCCATCACCTTGGCTTTTTCGCGATCGATGATGACCAGCATTTGCGGGTCGTTGGCGGAGAAGGTGGTCTGCATTCCGGTCAGATCCTTGCTGGCATTGCCTGCGCCCACAATCCTATGTGCAACGCGGTCCAGGTCGGCAAGCGTATTGCTCCCATGATCCTGGAGCATGAACTGAAAGCCGCCAAAGGCGCCTACGCCCGAGACCGCCGGAGGCTCGAAGATGCCCACAAAGCCCCCATTGGGGGCGAACAGCAGGCTTTGCAGCTTGGGCGAGAGGTCAGCCACAATGTCAGCGGCGGAGTGGCCTTTGCCGCGGCGTTGATCGGAGGGTTTAGTCGCCACAAACATCAGGCCGGCGTTGGATGCGCCTCCGGAGAAGCTGAAACCCATAACCGAGAACGATCCGGCGATATCGGGATTCGAGGCGATATATGCATCCGCGCGGTCGGCCAATGCGGTGGTATAGGCCAGCGAGGAGCCCGGCGGCGCCTGCACGACCGCGATGAGATAGCCCTGATCCTCCTGGGGAATGAAGCCGGTGGGAACGTGCTGGTAGACCCACACAGTTGCGCCCAGGCCTGCAAAGAAGACCAGCAGCAACAGGTAACGAATTTGCAAGGCGACATGAATTAACCTGGCGTAGCTGCGGGCCAGCCAACTGATCTGCGCGTCAGTGGCGTGAATGAAAGCAGCGAAGAGGCGGGAGACAGGACGAATGTGCAGGAAGTCCAATTGCTTGGGACGATCCTCTTCGCCGCGCAGGAACATGGCCGAGAGAGCCGGCGAAAGCGTGAGCGCGTTGAAGGCCGAGATGGCGATAGCAAAGGCGATGGTTAGCGAGAACTGCCGATAGAGGATGCCGGTGGTGCCGGGGAAGAACGAGACCGGCACAAAGACGGCAATCAAAACCAGCGAGGTGGCAATGACCGCACTGGTTACCTCTCCCATGGCCCGCGAGGTGGCCTCGTGAGGATCGGAGTGCTCCATGGCGATGTGCCGCTGCACGTTCTCGATGACTACGATGGCGTCGTCCACCACCAGTCCAGTGGCCAGCGTAATGCCGAAGAGCGTCAGCGAGTTGATTGAGAAGTCGAAGATTTTGATGAAAGCAAAGGTTCCGATCAGCGAAACCGGAATGGTGACGGCGGGAATGATGGTGGCGCGCCAGTCCAGCAAGAAGAGGAAGATGACCGTAATAACAATGAAGATGGCCTCGGCCAGGGTCACCATCACTTCACGGATGGAGTCGCCGACCACCGTGGTGGAGTCGAAGGCGACGACATACTGGAGCCCAGGCGGAAAGCTCTTTGAGAGCTCCTGTAGCGCGGCCTTGGCTTTTTGGTCCACATCGAGCGCATTGGCGTTCGAGAGTTGCTCGACGCCGACGCCCATCGCCTCATGCCCGGAGTATTTCAGTGTGGAGCTGTAGTCCTCGGCGCCCACAACCGAGTGGCCCACATCCTTGAGAAGAACCACGCCGTTGGAGCTGTTCTTGACGATAATGTTGTCGAACTCGGCGGGGCTGGTGAGCCGGCCCACCACGCGCACTGGAATCTGGAAAGCCTGCTTCTTGTCCGATGGCGGCTGGCCGAGCTGGCCTGCCGGAATCTCGACGTTCTGCTCGGCCAGGGCGTTCACCACATCGGTGGCCGTGAGTCCGCGGGCGGCCAGTTGTGCAGGGTCAAGCCAGACGCGCATGGCGTATTTGCGCTCGCCGAAAATGATGACATCGCCCACGCCGGGAACGCGCTTGAGAGCGTCCTTGACATACACATCGATATAGTTGGAGATGAATTCGGGCGAGTAGCGGTTATCGAGCGTGAAGAAGCCCGCGCCAAAGACGAAGTTGTTATTGGCCTTGGTAATGCTGATGCCGGTGGAGTTCACTGCCGCGGGCAGGCGGCCCTGCACGCTGGCCACGCGATTCTGCACGTCCACGGCGGCTATATCGAGGCTGTATCCGGTATTAAAGGTAACGGTGATGGAGCTGTTTCCGCTGTTGGTGCTGGAGGAAGTGATGTAACGCATGCCCGCGACGCCGTTGATGGCCTCTTCAAGGGGAATGGTTACGGCCTTCTCAACCGTGTCGGCGTTGGCGCCTACGTAGTTGCAGTCCACTTCCACCTGCGGCGGCGCGAGGTTGGGATACATGGCAATGGGCAGGGTGGGAATGCACACCGCCCCGGCCAGAATGATGAGAAGCGCGCACACCGTGGCGAAAACAGGCCGATGAATAAAGAAATCTACAAACAAAGGTTGCCTTCCTTTTTCGGTTGCAATGGAAACGCTGCAAACACCGCGCTGCTGCCGCCTTTGGCTCGCCGCCGGAGGCGTATTCTGGCTGGTTTCTAGGCTCCCGGCAATGGCATGACCGGCATGCCGTTGACCAGGAACTGGGTGGCGGAGACGATGACCTTGTCACCCGCTGTGAGCCCCGAGGAAATAGAGTAGCTGTTGCCCACCGTATCGCCCAGCGTGACCGGGGTCTGGATGGCAAACGTATGCCCATCCTTCTGCTGCGCCACAAACACGAAACTCTGCCCACCCTGGCGCGTTACGGCCAGCACCGGAACCACCGCCATTGACTTGACGCTCCAGATGACCCTCGCGTCGACCATTTGCGCATTGCGCAGAATCTCCGGCGAGGCATGAACAGGAGCTTTCACCAGAATGCCCTGTAGCGTACTGTCCACCTGGGCTGAAACAAAATTGGCCTTCGTCTTCTCAAGCAGATTGCCGTTTGTGCCCATCAGGTCGACCTCCAGCCCTTGCCTCACCTGGCTGGCGCGTTCCGTGGGCACATAGATATAGGCTTCGAGATCCTTGTTCTCATCCACGGTGGTCAGCACTGTGGCCGGAGAGCTGGCCGGCGAAGCAAAATCGCCCACATGCACCGGAATGTCGCCCACCACGCCGTCGAAGGGCGCACGGATACTGTAGTAGGCCAGTTGCTCCTCCTGCGTCTTGCGCAGTTGCACTGCCGACTCGTAGTCAGCCTTGCTGTTGTCAAAGGCCTGCTGCGCCTGTTCAAAGACATCCCGGCTGGTGATGCCTGCCTCAAAGAGCTTGCGCTGCCGCCCGATTTCCGACGTGTTGTAGTCGTAGAGAGCCTTTTTTTGCCGCTCCGTGGCGCGCGCCGAATCCACCGTAGCCATTTGCTGGCGCGGATCGATCTCCATCAAGGTCTGGCCCGCCTTGACGTGATCTCCCGACCGAACCAGAATCCGGGTCAGAATTCCGCTGACCTGCGGCAGCAGCGTGGCTGAGCGGCGCGACTTGATGGTCGCCACGTACTCATTGCTCTGCGGCACCGGCGCCATGGTCACCGTGGCCGTCTGCACCGGAAGGCCTTGCATCCCGCCCTCTGCCGGCGCAGCGGGCTTCTGCTTGCAGCCGGCGGCTGCCAGCCCCACAAGAACAAGACATACAATCCCTTGAATGCGTTTCAACGCGCTGATTATCACTCGATCATTCCTCTGGCCAGGGTTGCATTGCCTGGACGCCTTGAGCCCGATTGTCAGTTTGAACCGGATTTGTTGCTATCCAGGGTTCGAGGATGGCACGGCTGCTGCTAGTCCAAGTGTAAGGGTACGAGACAGACGTGAAAGTTCGCCACCGACGGGCGGCTACGGTTTTCAGTAAGACTGCTTTTCCCTTTGACGCTTCGAGTGTGTCAAATGACGCAAAAAAACAGCGCCATGCTCTTTGCCGTGGCTGTTGTTCGGGCCGTGGCTTGAGCTGTGCGCTCTTCAAGGCTCGCGGCACAAAAGCGAAGAGTGTTATTTGACCCCCATGGGCGCAGTTGATAAACTGTATTTGCGGGGTGGAGCAGCCCGGTAGCTCGTTGGGCTCATAACCCAAAGGTCGCTGGTTCAAATCCAGCCCCCGCAACCAAATCAAATTCATCCTAATCAATAACTTACAGAACGGGCAGTTTTACTCTCCAAGATACAGGGTCCAACTGGGGTCCAAAATTCCCTCAATTTGCCGTTTCAACAACTGTTGGCGACAGCATTGCCCCGACTGCCTCGGTCACTCGTCTGTCGTCGCCATCAAACCTTGTGGGTGTTATGGGTCATGGTGGTCCCAGTCTGTGCATGTCCAAGCCGGTGCTGCCTTGTCTTGAGCGGAGCGCTGATTCCAACCATCAGGCGAATGTGGCCAGGTTCCTCAACCAGGGACGGGAATAGACGCGCTCTTTCGATGATCTCCTCTCGATCGGCATCCGCAACGCCCTGTCCTGCAAGTCAATCCAAGATCGACCCCTATCCTGAACCGCCATTTGTTCCCTCTCGATGGCGACTGCCTCGCGCTGTAGGGCAGTGCTATGAGCCTCTATCGCTCTGGCGCTGCGTACGAGCGCCCGGGCATGGGGCTACATCGGCCAGGATGACCATCTTGTGGATGTCCGGATAGTCTTCTGGGTCTGCGTCTTTGAGCTCGGGATGGAGAGACGCGTAACAAAAGGGGTCGAATAACCCGCTCGCTAAACCTAATTAAATTAATGGCCGGATCTTCACGATCCGGCGGTGCCACAAGGTGTAGTTCAACAGACGGCTGCCCCCGAAGGGACCACAGAAAGATCGCATTCAAAGAATTCAAGAACGATTCAGCGTTTTAAGGATCGAAATCGAAATATCATCCACGACAGAGCCGCTTTCCCAACTTAGTGCTGGATCGCGGTCTCTGCCTTGGAAGGCTTCTGCGTAACCTGGCGAGGCGCAGGCAACTGCGACCGGTCCCAACCTCCGCCCAAAGCTTCAATCAGTTGCACCGAAGACGTCATCTCCTGAATCTGCAAGGTAGTCAGGGACTGCCGATTCCCGAGTAGAGTGTTTTGCGCGGTGACAACGTCGATGTACGGATCGATGCCGTTTTCGTAACGCCCCAACTCCAGGTGGAGAAACGTTTGCGAGGAGTCGACAGCTTCCTGTTGCTGCCGGATCTGCTGCGACAGAATGCGAACCTGGGCGAGCGCGTCTTCCACCTGCTGGAAGGCGGTGAGTACGGATTGTCGATAAGCGGCAACGTTCGCATTGTACGTAGCAATGTATTGATTTACGGTGGCGCGGCGCAGACCGCCATCATAGACGGTTTCAGAGATCGATGGGCCGACAGACCAAAAGCGGCTTGGCCAATCCAGAAGATTCTTGAGTGCTGAGCTTTCGAGGCCGCCGTTGAACGAGAGCGTCAGAGCTGGGTAAAAGGCTGCATAAGCAACCCCGATATGCGCATTGGCAGCGGCCATATTGCGCTCCGCGGCGGCGATGTCCGGTCGTCGTTCGAGCAGTTGAGACGGCACGCCCACGGGTATCGCTGGAGGCGCGCTCGTTATGGGTTCTACCGGGACAGAGAACGTTGACGCAGGCTTGCCAACAAGCATGGCGATTGCATGTTCAAACTGTGCTCGTGCAATCCCGATATTGGTTGCCGCCGATTGCGCGCTCTCCAGCGCTGCCTGCGCTTCAACGACGGATATCTGGTCGTCAACGCCCGTGTCATAGCGAGCCTTCGCAATTGCCAGAGCCTTCTTGTCGTCTTCAACGGTGTCGTTGAGGAGCTTTTGCAGCGCATCCTGGCCGCGAATCTCAAAAAAGTATTCGGCGAGGCTCGCCTGTTCGGTTAGCCGTTCATTCTCAAGATCGGCCGCGCTCAACTGCGCCTCGTATTGGCTGGCGCGCACCGTGTTGCGGACCTTGTCCCAGAGATCGGGCTCCCACGAAACATCGGCCGGAATCGAAAACAACTGAGACTGTTGAGCGCTTGATGTGCCGGTGCTGGTGTTGGCGGCGGATTTAACGTTTGAGGATGGCTGCGATCGCGTGTAGGAGCCGCCAACGCTCACAGTGGGGAAATACTGCGAGCGCGCCTCGCGCACCAAGGCTCTCGCTTCCATAAAGCTCTCGAAGGCCTGGCGGATATTTTGATTGTCGATATTGAGTTCTTCTTCGAGCGCATTCAGTTCCGGCTCATTGTAGATCTCCCACCATTTGCCGCGAAGAGCCGCGTCTTGTGGCTGCGCGACCGTCCATCCATCGGATTCCTTGAACTGAGTTGGAGACTCCTTGAAGGCCGGAGGCGCCGTCACCGCGGGCGGAACATACCTGGGTCCTACGTTGCATCCAGCCACCATTGCGCAGAGCGCCGAGATATGCAGAGCATGCAAAACTGCGGATACTTGCCGGACTTGCACGGTCGACTTCTTCATCGTGAACACTCCATAAGAGCTCATCGCTAGGAGGCCTCCGCGGTCTCGTTGGGAAGGGTCCCCGATTGTTTTCTGCCCGTCCACAGACGTGTCAACCACAGGCGTAACCGATCAAAGAGAATATAAACAACGGGCGTGGTGTAGAGAGTCAACATCTGACTGACAATCAATCCGCCTACGATGGTGATGCCGAGCGGGCGCCTCAGCTCGGAGCCGGTTCCGGTGCCAAACGCCAGCGGCAGCGCTCCGAACAAGGCGGCCATCGTCGTCATCAAGATAGGACGAAAGCGAAGCTGGCAGGCTTCGAAGATGGCTTCAGTTGTGGACTTGCCGTGTTCGCGCTCCGCCACCAGCGCAAAGTCGATCATCATAATCGCGTTCTTCTTCACAATGCCTATCAACAGGATGATGCCGATGATCGAGATCACATTGAGATCCACCTTGAACAGCATGAGCGCGAGCATCGCTCCTACGCTTGCCGAAGGCAAGGTGGAAATGATGGTGAGCGGATGCACCAGACTCTCATACAAAATGCCGAGAACAATGTAGACCGCGAGTAACGCCGTTCCAATGAGAAGGGGTTCGCTGTTCAGCGAAGTTTGATAAGCCGCTGCCGTTCCGGCAAAAAAGCCGCGAACAGTTTGCGGCATATTCAGCCGCTGCTCCATCTGGGAGACCAGGCGGGTGGCATCGCTCAACGACATGTCCGTCGCAAGATTGAACGACACCGTTACGGATGGAAAGGAGCTGGTGTGATTGATAACCAGCGGCGTCGTGCTTGCTTGCGCAGTGCTGACAGCAGAAAGCGGAACGATGCCGCTACCCGAGGTATGGAGGTAGATGTTCTTCAATCCATCGGGGCTCTGCCAGTACTGGGGCGCTACCTCCAAAACTACGTAATACTGATTCAGCTGGGTATAGATGATGGAAACTTGCGACTGCCCAAAGGCGCTGTAAAGGGATTGATCTAACGATTGGGGCGTGATGCCGAGCCTCGCGGCGGTGGCGCGATCATAGCTGATGGACTCTTGCAGGCCGCTGTTCTGCGCATCGCTGCTTACATCCTGGAAGCCGGGAATCTTCTGCATTCCCGTTAGCAGAACGGGCCCCCAGTGCGCCAGGTCCGCCACGTTGTCCGACTGAATTGTGTATTGATACATGGCATTGCTCGACCGCCCTCCGATGCGCAAGTCCTGCGCTGCCTGGAGGAAAGCCGTAGCGACCGGAAGCCGGCTCAATTTTGGCCGTAGCCGGTTGATCACATCCGCCGCGGAGATTTTCCGCTCATTCAGCGGCTTCAGCGCGATATATACGAAGCCCCCGTTGGTTGAGCCACCGCCGCCCGTGTATGCAATCACGTTAGCGACGGCTGGATCAGCCTTGATCACATTCTCCAGTTGCAAAACCGAGTTATTCATGATGGGAAACGATGCGTCCTGCGGTCCCCGCACGCTGCCTGTGATCGCTCCTGTATCCTGCTGCGGAAAAAACCCCTTTGGGATAATCTCAATGAGATAGAAATTCAACCCAATGGTAAGAACAAGTAGAGCGAATATAGGCCAGGGGTGCCTCAACACCCATGTGAGAGAGCGGCTATATGTGGAGAGCATCCAGGTAAATCCGCGCTCTGTGATCCGATACGCGCGGCCGTGCTTGATTGTTCTCTCGTCCCTGAGCAGATAGGCGCACATCATGGGAGTAGTGGTCAGCGAGATCAGCATCGAAACAACGATAGCCGTCGAGAGCGTGATGGCAAACTCGCGGAACAGCCGGCCCACGATACCGGCCATGAGCAGGATGGGAATGAACACCGCAATCAGCGACATGCTGATGGACAAGATGGTGAACCCGATCTCGCGGGAGCCTTGAAGTGCTGCCTTCATGGGCGGCATGCCTTCTTCACGAAGACGGGAGATGTTCTCCATCACTACAATGGCATCGTCAACTACGAAACCCGTCGAGATGGTAAGCGCCATGAGCGAGAGATTGTCGATGCTGAAGCCGAACAGGTACATGACAGCGAATGTGGCAATCAGCGACGCGGGAACCGCAACGGTGGGAATAAGAATAGCCCGCCAGTTGCGCAGAAATATGAAGACGACAAGAATCACCAGAACGACAGAGAGAATGAGCGTGCGCTCCACATCGCTGACGGATGCGCGGATGGTTGTGGTGCGGTCGAGAACGATCGTGGTCTTGATACCCTGTGGGATGGACGCTTGAATCGATGGCAATTCGGCCTGGACACGGTCGACGGTGTCGATGATGTTGGCGCCCGGCTGGCGGAAGATCATGATGGTGATCGACGGTGTGCCGTTCAGGTATCCCGCCGTGCGAATGTTCTGCGCTCCATTGGATACGTCGGCTACATCGGCGAGCCTGACCGCGGCTCCTTTGTTGTAGCCGACAATGAGCGTCTTGAATTGGTCGGCGCGAGAGATCTGGTCGTTGGTGACGATGTCCGCGGTTGTGGTCCCATCTGAGAGTTGGCCGGCAGGCTCGTGGGCATTCTGCTGGCTCAGTATGGACTGAATATTTGAAATCGTAAGTCCGTGGCTGTTGAGCAGCGTAGGATTCACTTCCACACGCACAGAAGGACCGGCGCCACCGCCGACCGACACCTGTCCGACTCCATTAATCTGCGATAGCTTCTGTGCAATGACCGAGGACGCCTCGTCGTAGAGCGTCGGCTTGTCGTACTTATCCGACGTGAGCCCCAAAATCATGATCGGCGCGTCCGCGGGATTCACCTTGCGATAGGTCGGGTTCGCGGGCAGGTTTGCCGGCAGGTAAGTGCGCGCCGCATTAATGGCCGCCTCCACGTCTCGCGCGGCGCCGTCGATGTCGCGGCTCAGATCGAATTGGAGAGTGATCGAGGTGCTTCCAAGCGAACTCGATGAGGTCATCTCGGTCACGCCTGCGATGTGGCTGAACTGGCGCTCCAGCGGAGTTGCGATCGACGACGCAGTAATCTCGGGGCTTGCGCCGGGCAAGCTGGCCGAAACCGAGATCGTTGGAAAATCCACCTGGGGCAAAGGGGAGACAGGCAGGACGTTGAAGGCGATGGCCCCCACAAGCGTGATGCCCGCTGTCAGCAATGTGGTGGCTACGGGCCGGCGGATGAAGGGGGCGGAGATATTCATGTTCCCTCCGCCGGGCTCGGTTCATCGCTGCCTTCGGCACTCTTCGGCGCGCGCGCGAAGCCATGCCCGATATTATCGAAAAAAATGTAAATGACAGGCGTCGTGTAGAGCGTGAGTACCTGACTCAGCAGTAGTCCGCCAACCATCGCAATGCCCAAAGGACGCCGCAGCTCCGAGCCCATCCCTCGCCCCAAAGCCAGCGGAAGGCCCGCCAGCAGCGCTGCCATAGTCGTCATCATGATGGGGCGGAAGCGCAGCAGGCAAGCTTCGTAAATCGCGTCGGTTGCGTTCTTTCCGTGTTCGCGTTCTGCCTCCATCGCAAAATCGACCATCATGATTCCGTTTTTCTTCACAATACCGATGAGCAGGATGATGCCGATGATGGCAACCACGCTGAGGTCCTGCTTGAACAGGATGAGAGCCAGCAGTGCTCCCACGCCCGCGGACGGCAGCGTGGAAAGAATGGTGATGGGATGAATGAAGCTCTCGTACAAAACGCCGAGAACAATATAAACCGCTGCCAGAGCAGCCAGAATCAGCAATCCTTCATTGGAGAGCGAACCCTGGAATGAAGCCGCGGTCCCCTGAAATCCATACTGGACGCTGGCCGGCATATTCAGATCCTTTTGCGCTTTTTCGATGGCCGTGATTGCGCCTCCCAGCGCGGCATTGGGAGCAAGATTGAACGATACGGTCACGGCAGGGAACTGCCCTTGGTGATTGATGGAGAGTGGTTCGGTAACTCTCTCGATGTGAGTAAACGCACTGAGGGGTACTGTATTGGCCGGCGAGGTCGTAGCGGCTGCATTCGCAGTTGAAGAAGCACCGCTCCCGCCTACTCCGGAATTAATTGCATTCGAAGGCGCGCTGAGGGCTGCCGAGGAAGGTGTGAAGGCCACTGCGGTCGTCGTTGCATTCGAGCCGGCGGACGATGATCCCGATGCTGCAAAGGACGACGAAGCACCCGGCCCGCTGCCCCCTGCCGAGGTATTGGTCTGGATATACAGATCCTGAAGTTTGCCGGGACCTTGCTGAGAGCTTGGGGCCGCTTCAAGAATCACGTGATACTGGTTCAACTGCGTGTACATGGTGCTGATCTGCCGCTGTCCATAGGCGTCATAGAGAGTGTTGTCGATGGTGGTGGGCGCAATGCCGAGCCGCGATGCGCTGACACGGTCGATGATCAGCGATACCGCCAGCCCCCCGGTTTGCTGGTCTGTTGCCACATCGGCAAGCTGCGGCAATTGCTTCATCTTGTCGACAAGCCTGCCAGTCCACAAGTTCAGCTCGTTGGCGTCGGGGTCTTCCAGCGTGTATTGATATTGGGTTCTACTGACCCGGTCGTCCACAGTAATATCCTGCACTGGCTCCATGAAGAGCTCGATGCCCTCGACTGGCTTGAGGCTGGTTTGCAGCCTGCGAATCACATCGGATGCGTTGAGGTTGCGGGTGCCCACCGGCTTCAGGTTGATGGACATCCGTCCGCTGTTCAGCGTGGTATTGGTCCCATCCGCGCCGATAAAGGAAGATAGACTCTCGACCGCTGGATCTTGCAGGATGATATGCGCCAGTTGTTGCTGCTTCTGCTCCATGGCCGCAAAGGAAATCGTGGCCGGCGCCTGCGAGATACCCTGAATCTCCCCCGTGTCCTGTGTGGGAAAGAATCCTTTGGGAATCACGATGTAGAGTACAATCGTCAGCACCAGCGTGGCTGCGGCCACCAGCAACGTGATGGTCTGATAGCCAAGCACAAACTTCAGCGTGCGGCCGTAAAACGCGATCATGTTCTCGAATACACGCTCGGATGCTTTATAAAAGCGCCCCTGCTGTTCCTTGGGAGTGTGGCGCAAAATGCGCGCGCACATCATGGGAGTCAACGTGAGCGAGACAACAGCAGACAAGATGATAGTGACGGCCAGGGTAACCGCAAACTCGCGAAAGAGACGGCCTACAACGTCGCCCATGAAGAGCAGGGGAATCAGCACCGCAATCAGCGAGACCGTGAGCGAAATGATGGTGAACCCGATTTGTTCGGCGCCTTTCATGGCCGCCTGCATGGGCGAGTCCCCGGCCTCAAGATAGCGTGTAATGTTCTCGATCATCACGATGGCATCGTCCACCACAAAGCCAGTGGAGATGGTGAGCGCCATCAGCGAAAGATTGTCCAGACTATAGCCCAGCGCGTACATCACGCCGAAGGTTCCCACCAAAGAGACGGGCACGGCAATGCTGGGAATGATGGTTGCGTAAAGGTTGCGCAGAAATAAAAAAATCACCATCACCACCAGGGCAACGGTCAGCATCAATTCGAATTCGACATCGGAGACCGATGCATTGATGGCCGTGGTGAGATCGGTCAGCGGCGTCACCTGAATCGAGGCCGGCAAGTTTGCCTCAAGCTGGGGCAGGATTGCCTTGATGGCCTTCACTACGCTGATGGTATTGGCGCCAGGCTGTCTTTGAATATTGAGGATGACCGCGGGCGTCTCGTTCATCCACGCGGCCTGCTTGTTGTTCTCGATGCTGTCCACCACTTGCGCTACATCCCGCAGCATGATGGGCGCGCCATTGCGATAGGCAACCACAGCCTTGCGATAATCGTCGCTGGTCACCAACTGATCGTTGGCGTTGATCTGATAGTCCTGATGAGGTCCGTCGAAGTTTCCCTTAGCTGCATTGACGCTGGTCTGCGTGAGCGCCGTGCGCAGGTCTTCAAGGTTGAGTCCGTAAGAGGACAGCGCCGTCGGATTGGCTTGAATGCGCACTGCCGGTTTTTGGCCTCCGCTGATGCTCACCAGGCCGACGCCGCTCAACTGCGAGAGCTTGGGCGCAAGCCGCGTATCCACGAGGTCCTCCACCTGCGACAAGGGCAAGGAGTTGGACGTGATGGCCAGCGTCAATACGGGAGCATCCGCAGGATTGGTCTTGCTATAAACCGGTGGTGAGGGAAGGCTCGACGGCAGAAAACTCTGCGCGGCGTTAATCGAGGACTGCACCTCTTCTTCGGCGATGTCGATGTTGAGGCTGAGAGCAAACTGCAGCACAATGACAGACGATCCGCCGGAGCTGGTCGACGTCATCTGGCTTAACCCTTGCAGTTGGCCGAACTGACGTTCGAGGGGAGCCGTTACCGTTGTGGCCATTACATCCGGGCTGGCGCCAGGATAGAAAGTCAGTACCTGGATGGTGGGGTAATCGACCTCGGGCAAGGCAGAAACCGGCAATTGAGTATAAGCAACAATACCCACCAGCAGGATCGCCGCCATCAGCAGCGACGTGGCAACGGGGCGCTGAATGAAAGGCCCGGATGGATTCACGGAGCATTGCCCTCAGAAGAATTTGCCGCAGCCGCCTGCTTCGACACCACAACTTTACTCCCGGCCTGCAACTTATCGAAGCTGCTGGTGGCCACAACTTCTCCTGGATTAATACCCTGAACCGCGGTCATGCCGCCGTCGGAAGTCCCCGTGGTAACGTTGCGCACGCTCGCCGTTCCGTTCGCCACCACATACAGGAACGACACCTGGCCGTTGTGTTGAACAGCGGCGGTGGGAACCAGCGTGACGCCTTCGAGCGTATTGACCAGCAACCTTGTGTTCACAAATTGGTTGGGGAACAGAGCGCCGTTCTTGTTATCGAAGAGCGCTCGCAGCTTGACCGTTCCTGTCGTCGTATCGATCTGGTTGTTAATGGTGAATAACTTGCCCGATGCGATCTTGGTGGTCTGCGCGCGATCCCACGCCTCGACGGGCAGCGTGTGTACCTTGCGCATTCGCGCCTGAACTTGCCCCAGGCTGTCTTCCGCCATGGTGAAAATTACGGTTGTGGGCTGCATCTGGGTAATGACCACCAAAACCGTGGATCCATTTGCCTGTACTACGTTCCCTGGGTCAACCAGGCGAAGGCCTGTCTGGCCTGCGATCGGCGCGGTGATGTGACAGTAGCCGAGTTGGACCTGGTCGTAATTCACGGTGCCTTGATCGTTTTTCACCGTGCCCTGGTCCTGCAACACAAGCTTCTCCTGGTCGTCCAGCACCTGCTTGGAGATGCCATTTCCCGCCCAGGCGGCACGATAACGGTCCACGTCCATCTGCGCCTGCGCCAGAACATTGGTATCGCGCTCCAGCGTGCCCTGGGCTTGCAGCAACTGTGCCTGGTAGGGCCGTGGATCGATGTCGATCAGCGGCGCTCCCTTCTGAACAAACTGCCCCTCACTGTAATGGACAGCGGTCAGGACTCCGCTGGCCTGCGCCAAAATGGAAGCTGTATAGACCGGAGTGACCGTGCCGATGGCATCGAGGTAGATGCCGATGCTGCCCTTCTTCGCCGTTGCCACAGTCGCCGTGACGGACGGCTTCACGGCAGCCAGCTTGCTCTTGGCAGCCGCTGCCTTGGCCTCGTTCTTGTGGATGACTACGAAGACCATCACGGCAAGAAGCAGAAGAAGAAGCAAGCACGTCCACACAACCCAGGGCTTGCGGTACCAGGGTGCCGGAGGAGGCAATTGGCGATCTCGGCCAATGTGGTAAAAATCCGATTGATCCTCAAATTCAGACATTCAGGACCCCACCCCCTAGGCACAGGTTAGCAAGTTTCTTTTGGAAGAATAACTCAATCCAAGGGCATTTCCATGTTCTATTTTGCTCATTTCAAGAGGGTTGGCACTCGCAAACAGCAGTGGTCCGCCAGGGAAGAACAGGAGTATGCAGCCCGAAACCATGAATCTGTACAGCTCTTGGCTGCTCCACTTGTCAGGACTCACTTCTTCAGATGCAGGGTTCAAAATTTCAGATGCAAGGCACGCAATTTCCGGCCATTCCCGGCTTGCCCGGACGGCCAGCGTGGCGCAAATGTCCGTTGGCCAGCACGCAGGTGGGGGACGGACCAATGCATCTGGATTAACGGAGCAGCCGATATGCGAAGCCGACTTGGAAGCCGTTGGGCCTGATCTGGTGGGCAGGCTCGTTTGCGTAGCCCGGAGAATCGAGCCACATCTGGTATTCGTATTCGCCGCGCAAAGACCAATTATGACCGATGCGATAATTTGTGCCTGCTCCGGGCGCAATGCTCAAATAGGTTGCGTCGCCTATGTCAAATGGATAATGAATTCTCCCCACACCGATGAGCCCTTTGGCATAGGGCTGGAACTTGCCCAGCCGGGAATAGTAGAACTTTGGTCCAGCCAGGTAGCTGCTCTCTGTTTCTCCGTAGAATCCCCCGAAAGGCATGAAGCGCGCATCGGCTTCGACACCCAAATGAGTGTTCCAATTGAAGTCGGCAAAAGCGCCGATACCTGACAGCCGCTGGTTGCTCTGGTACGGGAACGAGGCATTGATGTTGGAGTATTCGGCGCCAAGCCAGAGCCTGTCCCCACCGCGGTCGGCGGAGGGAACGACTTGGGCGCTCGTGGTAATGACAGCCAGACTCACTGCAAACACCAGCAAAGCGCATGTTGATATGGAGCGAGTGAAGACTTTCAGTGAGTACATCCGCAGGCCTCGGGTCAGTTTGCTTTCTCGAATCAGAACAGGGACTTCACGGTGAGAGTCACAAGGGCAGAGTGCTGGAGGTTCGGGCTCGAACCAGCGTACGTAGCTGTGACCTGCACCGGATAGGTGCCTGGCGGTGTTTCGCCAGTGATGGAACCGGGAGCACTACATGCGGCAACGCCTAGAGCCGCGCAGACTCCAAGCAATGCGATCCACAGGCCGCGGCACTTTCGTCTGCCGGGGACGAGAAGTAGAATCGCGCCCGCAAGGAAGGAGGCTGTTCCAACCCTTACGCCAGACCTCGGATCGTGAATGGCCGCAGTCGAAGTTGCGTTCGCCAGATGCGGAGCTGAGGATTGAATGACGAGTGTTGCGGAGCCCTGGCCGCTTGGAAGCGAGGTTGGAGCGAACGTGCATGTTGCCGCGGCAGGAAGTCCCGCGCATGAAAGAGCGAGAGGCTCATTAAAGCCGCCAGTACTCGTGACGTTGACATGGAAAGATGCTGCTTCGCCTGTATAGGCTCCGGCGGAGGGAGGATTGACCGTGATGGAGAAATCGCCCGCGTAGGCGGTCATCATCTGCTGAAGCACACCAGAGGTGCTCTGAAGCATATTGGAATTTCCCAAGTAAACGGCTGTGATGGGGTGAGTCCCGATGGTAAGAGTATTGGTTGTGTAAGTGGCTATCGCCTGGCCGTTCAAAGTGGTGGGCGCGCCTAGAGCGGCGTTGCCATCGAAGAATTGAACCGTCCCGGAAGGTGAGCCCGTAGCGGCCGAAACAGAAGCGGTGAAAGTAGCACTGCTGCCCACAGTAGCGGGGTTGAGACTGCTGGTGAGCGAGGTCTGTGAGGCTTCAGCCACGACTACAAGCAAAAGCGGTGCGGAGGTGTCCGGACCGAACGAAGCGTTTCCGTCGAAGGTTGCGGTAATGGCGTAAGTACCGGCGTTTAGGCTTGAGGTTGAGAAAGCGGCGGTTCCATTCTGGATTACTCCTGCGCCGATCTTTGTGCCGTTCGCCAGGAAGCTAATGGACCCAGTGAGGCCAGAGCCCGTGGATGAAGTGATGGTGGCGGTGAAGGAGATATTTTGAAAAACAGCGGCGGGGTTGGGCGAGGCAGCTACCGCAACCGAAGTTGGGTTCAGAAGAATGACCTCTGAATATGTTGCGGAAGTGCTGGCGTCGAAAACCATATCGCCGCTGTAAGCAGCGGTAAGGAGATGTGTACCCGCGGCAGAGAAGGTCGTAGTAAGTGTTGCGGTGCCGCTGCTATCGAGAGCGGATGTTCCCAGCGGCGTTGCTCCATCAAAGAAGGAAACTGTTCCCGATGGAGTTCCCGTGGTGGCTGTCGTCGTGGATGTTAACTTGACTGATTGCCCCGCATAAGCCGGATTGGGAGCGGCAACGAGTACGGTCGCGCTTGGCTCCTCCTGAATGACCTGGCTGAGGGAAGCGCTGCTGGCATCGAAAGTGGAGCTTCCGCCATACGATGCGGTGATGGGGTGAGTACCCACAGACAGAGAAGAAGTGGTGTAAGTGCTAACTCCATTCACCAGGTTCACTTGGCCCAATACAGCATTGCCGTCGCTGAAAGCTGTCGAGCCGGCCGGCACACCATTTGCAGACGTGGTGGTCGCGGTAAATGTGATGCTGGTTCCAGCTTGAGCGGGGTTGCTGGAACTGATCAGTGTGGTGGCAGTTGCCACGCCGATTACCGCGTGCGCGCCAGACGCCGTCACGGCGGCATAGGTCGAATCTCCCGGCCACGTGGCAGCAATCGTATGCTGCCCGATGGAGTAGGTGCCTGGTACCACAAGGGACGCAGCATTTCCGGAAAGAGTCGCGGAGCCCACGGCGGAACCATCGACGTAAAATGCGACGCTGCCGTTGAGTGCCGTGGGCGTTGGAGGGGTGAAAGTCGCAACCAGGGTAAACGCCTGCCCAGCGAAGGACGGCTCAGGCTGCGCCACGATACTTCCCGTGACAACTTGAGTGTTGCCCAGATTCAGAAGGACCGTGATGGAACTGGCCCGAACGTTGTAATCGCCATTACCAAAAATGAGATCCGGGAAGCCGTCGAGATTCACGTCCGTGATGGCCAGGCTGCTGACACCGGTGCCTGCTGTGTAGTTTACTTCGGGACCGAAGCTTCGCCCTGGCTGAGAATTGACGACGCCCACGGCGTAGCCACCGCCGAGCGAGCCACTAGTTCTTAACACAATGTCGGTCAGCCCGTCCTGGTTCAGGTCGGCGGCGGCGATGTTGGTGTAGTTGCGGTCAAAGGTTCCCACCAGCACCGGCGCAGAAAACGCGCCCTTCCCGTTTCCGTAGTAAACCCAGGCTGCCGTGGCAAGCGTGCTGGGAAAAGGAAACATACCGCCCCCGTATTGCACCAGCAGAGCGAAGTCCTGATTGCCGTCACCGTCGAAATCGCCGGTCGCAACGGAGAGCGATCCAAGACTTGGCGCGCCGGAGATGGACGGAATGGGGAGCGTAACGCCGGTTGTGGCGAAGGTGCCGTCACCATTGCCCTTTACGACATAGGCATTGGCATAGCTGCCGTACGCCGCATCCAGCTCGCCGTCGCCGTCAAAGTCGGCTAGTGCCGGAAAGATCAGGTAAGGATAGGAAGGGCTGCCTTGATCGACAGGAACGGTGGTGGCAACGTTCTTGAAGGTTCCATCGCCGTTCGAAAGCGCAAATGCAATCTGGCCGGTGGGGAGGCCGGTCAACGAGGTGTTGGCGCCGAGGAGGTCACTGCGCCCATCGTGGTTGATATCGAATACGGCAGCATCAAAGAGTTGCTCGTACATCGGGTAATAAGCGGCGGTACCAGGCACCAGAATCGGCTCCTGAAATGTACCGTCACCGTTGCCGAAAAGGATGTATGAGTTATAAACATAAATTCCTGACGACCCGATAGCTAGCAAGTCGACCTTGCCGTCTCCGTTGAAATCTCCGTGGAGAATGTGCGCGTCGGTAGCCCAGAGCGGTGTACTGAAGTCGATAGCTCCGTTGTTGTTGGGAAGGGCGACGGGTGGGGCAAAAGTTCCATCGCCCTTGCCCAGACTAAGCTTGATGGCGGTGTCGCCGGTCGCGGCCACATCCGGAATCCCATCGCCATTGAAGTCCGCAATGGTGGGGTAGCCGATAACCTCGGTAACCTCCGGAGCGAATGCGGAACCAAATGAGCCATCGGGTTTTCCGTAGCTGATGTAAATTCCGTTGGGACCCGCGTTCACAGCATCCGGAATGCCGTCGCCGTTTACATCGTAGATGAGGGATTGGTATGGGCCAATGATCCCGCCGCCATAGCCAACCACGGCCTGGGCATAGTGCAGCGGCGTGCTAAAGGCAAGCGATGGCCCTCCCAGCAGCACCGCCAGTCCGTCGCCCGAGGTGGCCATGATGTCGGGAATGCCGTCCCCGTTCAGATCGGCGACGGCGATCGGCGTTTGAAACGTGCCGAAGCCATCGTACTCTGTATTGTGATCGCCAAAGATCTTATGGGCGATGGGAGTAGTGTTGAATGAACCGTCAGGGTTTCCGTGGAGAACGATGAGGTCGGAAGCACCGGTGATGTCTCCGGTAGTGGACTCGTCGTACCCGCAAACGGCATCGAGATGTCCGTCGCCGTCCATGTCGTGGAATGCACATGTCGCGTCATAATCGCTTGAAGTAGCGTAATTGATCGCCGGCTTGAAAGTGCCATTGCCATTGCCCAAAGCCACTTCCGGGCCCAAAGGAAAAAGCAGGTCGGGAATGCCGTCGCCGTTCACATCGGCCGCAACGGGTGGAAAGGAGTTAATGCCGGTTGGCGCCGCGATCGGGGCCTTGAAACCGCCCTTTCCGTCGCTAAGCAGGATGATACTTACCTGGCTCTGCGGGTCGATCTCATTTAAGTCGGGGAAGCCGTCGCCGTTCAAGTCTCCAACGAGATTAATCAGAGGGGAGACGTATGAACTGCTATCTGCTGGTAAGGCAGTGGACACGGGCGGCTGGAACGTTCCATCGCCATTGCCAAAGAAAACATTGACCCATGAGCTGAACTGGTAGGCGCTGGCGCATACCAGATCCTGCCTGCCGTCACGATTGAAATCAGCAATCAGGCAGTCCGCAAAGCCGCCCACGCCGGGGGGCAACGAGATACTTGTGCCCGGCAGCCACCCGCCGCCAGGTTGCGAGAGCAAGACGGCCATCTTGCTGGGGTTGGTCGATGTGTCTTCCCAGACGAAGTCTGCAATGCCGTCGCCATTCAGGTCTCCGACCGCAATCATGTGAGGATCGACGTGAGTCGGGATTCGATAGGGGTTGCGAAAGCTCTCGGCGTTGAGAGCCGCTGGAAGCAACACGAAAGCCAGGAGGAGAGTCAGGCCCCTGCTGTGAATTGGGCAATTCATGCGCAAATCTCAGAACGACATAGAAACGGGAACTAACTGGAGCATACCAGACATCTCGTATGGTTTTGGTTAAGTTTCAAAATCGATGCTCCAGCAAGACGTATCGGGGCAATAGTTTGGATTGAATCCCACCGCTTCGAGACAAGTCGGGAGGGCGTGCGACTTCTTGACAGGTGCCTCCATACCGGCAGGTGACCTGCTCATCTTCCTCGTAAAATTCCCATGAGCCATGAAACGCTGTACACCGTTCATAGCGGTCTTATCGCAATGAGCGGGCGGGTGGCTGGGTGCCTCAGGTCCCGTATTCGGGAAACCACAAACGATCGCCTCAATTCAGTGCAGAAAATAACCTTTCGTTCGCGCATACTTGTAAGCAGAAGATGTGCGGAGAAGGGGCGAGATGCCGTGAAACCCCCTCAACCATCTTCCAACCCTCATAACCACTTAATGAACACCCCCTGGTTGCTGAGATTCAGCGATTCACCGTTTCGCCGCTCTGGGGGAGGAAAACCCGCTTCAACCACAAAGGAGGTACGAAGAATGCAAACGACTCCCACTCGCTTGAGACCCGCCCAGAATGAGGCTCAACGGACGTCGCATGACCAGGACTTGATTGAGATTCCGAAACGAGCCCGTCTCGACAGGGAAGCTGAGAACAACAAGAACCTGAAGGATCTGCGAGAGTCTTCCAAGTGAGCATCAACGGCCACGGATGAATCAAGGAAAAACGGGCCGCTCCCGTATTGGAAGTGGCCCGCATTATTTAGAAATATCGATAAACTCGAATACGCCTAGCTATTTGCGTCCCGCGCTTCTCCCAGGATCAATTTGAGAGTGATCTGCTTTTTCCCGCGATAGAGAGTGACGCTGATGGTGTCGCCGGCCTGGTGTTTATAGATCAGAGTGTTGATGTCCTGGGGATCGGTGACTTCCTGTCCGTCGACGGCCACAATCAGATCGCCTCCAAGCAGGATGGGGGTGTTGCCGACGTAGGCCTGCTGGTTGCCGCCATGGATGCCGGCCCGCTCGGCTGCGCCGCCAGGGACTACCTTTTGGACGAGGACCCCGGAGTCGACGGCCAGGCCCATCTGCTCAGCCAGATCGGGGCCGATGGCATACGATTGGATACCCAGCGACGGCCGCTTGACGCGCCCGTAGCGGGTGAGGTCGGCCAGCACGGCCTTGGCGGTGTTGATTGGAATGGCAAAGCCGATGCCGGAGCTTTGATCGGCGCCGTTTGACGCGATCATGGTGTTGATGCCGATGACCTCGCCACGGGAGTTGAGCAAGGGCCCGCCGGAGTTGCCGGGGTTGATGGCGGCATCGGTCTGGATAGCGTCCTCAATGGACGCATTCTCAGAGCCCCTGGCGGCCGGCAGCGTGCGAATGGAGCTGATGATGCCGCGCGTCATGGTGCCGTTGAGACCAAAGGGATTGCCGATGGCATACACCTTCTGACCCACAGAAAGTCCGCCGGAATCGGCCAGCGTGACCGGCTCCAGATTGGGCGCGTCGATCTGCAAGAGGGCCAGATCATGCACCTTGTCGGTGCCCACCACTTTGGCTGAGTAGCGGCGCTTGTTGCTGAGCGTCACCTCGATGCCGCGGTTGGCGCCATCGACCACATGGAAATTGGTGAGAACATGGCCAGCCTTGTCGAGAATGAACCCCGAGCCTTGGCCCTCCTGCGGCACCGCGCCGTAAAAGAAGTTCATTACGAGCGCTTTGGAAGTGATGTTGACCACCGACGGCAGCACCCTTTTATAGACGGCGATATTGTTCTGCTCCTCGGCGTCATAGGCGGGCGCGGCCTCAGCCTCAGTCAGTTCGAGCGGAGAGCTGGAGCCCTTGGCATCAAAGAGCGAGAAATGGGGCCAGGCCGGAGCGGCCGAGGCAGACGGTGCGGCATGACCATGAGAAAGATGCGTGGTGAGGTAATAGAATCCGCCCACCAGCACGACAACCAGGAAAACGCGGCGCAGTAGTTTCATAGCTCCTAAATCCTGAAGACTTCCTGATACAGATACGGCGGCGGCGCGCCGATGTTCCACAGGGAAGGCGCGGCTGCCACTTTCTATTTTAAAGACTCTTCTGGAGGATTTTTGTTGCTTTCGGCCTTGAGACGCTGCCACAGCGCGACAACCTGGGTGCGGAGGGCCGCCTGATCTCCCGTGTTTTCCAACACATAGTCGGCGCGGGCTGCCTTTTCCGCATCGGGAATTTGGTGAGCCAGGCGGAGGCGGGCATCGTCTTCAGCGGCTTTGCGGCCTTCGCCGGATGGGCAGATTCTGTCGGCATAGCGGGCGATTTTCAGCTCATCGGGCGCCGTGACCAGAACGATGCGATCGATTCGCCTGCGCCAATCGGCCAGGACGGTCTCTTTTTCACCGCGAAGGCGGGCATCGCGCTCGACCTCGAAGATCAGCGCGGACTCGATGACGGCTACAGCCGCCGAGTCACGCGCAAAAACGGACTCCATCCAGCGCCGTTGCGCCGCGATCACGGCAGGATGGACGATGGCGTTTAGCTCATTCAGCCTGCCACCCTGGAAAGCCAGCACCGTCAAATGGGCGCGGTTCAGGTGGCCATCGGGGGCGACAACGCTGGGGCCGAAGGCGCGCACGATCTCGTCATAGACCTGCTGGCCCGGCTTCATCAGGGCGCGGCCCAGCTCGTCGGCTTCAATGACCTCGGCGCCGAGCCCGCGAAGGTAGCTCGCTACAGTACTCTTGCCGCTGCCCAGACCGCCTGTAAGACCGACTCTCAGCATGAACTAAAGCCCTCGCCGCATCTTGGCCGCGCGCACGGTGTTGGCCATGAGCATGGCGATGGTCAGCTTGCCGACGCCTCCGGGGACGGGAGTGTAAGCGCCAGCCAGTTCAAATGCTTTGGGGTGTACATCGCCTACGATCACCGAGCCGCGCTTGGCAAAGGCGGCCTCGCGCTTTTCATTTCCGGCAAAGAAGCGGTCGAACTCGGCTCGCTCCGTGATGCGGTTGATGCCCACGTCAATCAAGGTCGCACCGGGCTTGACCATCTCCGGAGTAATGAAGCCGGGACGGCCGATGGCGGCGACGAGGATGTCGGCTTGGCGGGTAATGGTGCCCAGGTCGCGGGTCTTCGAGTGGCAGATCGTTACCGTTGCGTTCTGGTGGAGCAGCAGCATGGCGGCTGGTTTACCGACCAGATCGCTGCGGCCCACGACGACAGCGTGTTCGCCACTGATGGGAATCTGGCTTCGCTTGAGGATTTCGATCACCCCGGCAGGCGTGCATGGCGCCAGCGTAGGCTGCCCGGCTTGCAGACGGCCTGCATTCATCGGATGGAAACCGTCCACGTCCTTGTTGGGGTCGATCGCATCGAGCAGTGCCTTGGCATTCACGTGTTCCGGCAGCGGCAACTGGATCAGGACGCCGTCGATCTCTTCGCGAGCATTGAGCGTGGCCACCAATTCGAGCATCTCCTCGGTGGTGATGGTCTCGGGCGGGGTGATGACCTCGCTGTAGATGCCCAGCTCCGCGCAGGTCTCCGCCTTGCCGCGGACATAGATCTCCGAGGCGGCCACGTGGCCCACTAGTACTACGGCCAAGCCGGGGCGAATTCCCTGGGCGGCCAGCTTCTTCACCTCTTCGGCAACATCCTGTTTGATGGCCGCTGCAATCGCGGTTCCGTCGAGAATCCTTGGCATTCTTCGCTCCAAAGTTCATGGTATCGCCTTCCGGCCTTCTCGCGATGAAAGCGCGCCGCATTCACACAAACAGACGGCTTGCGGGTATCCGCAGGCGATCTGCATCACATCGGAGTGTGATTTGACTCACATACAGTCATGTAACTCGCTCCTATACGGTTGTGTCTGCGAGAAGTGTTCCAGATCACATTGGAATAGCTGCGGAACCTCCTGGCACGGTGGTTGTGGAGAGGTCTTGATGAGTGTCTTCAAAGATGCAGGGCATCTTTTCCGGTTTGCTGGGCTTTTCGTTCTCGCCTTTCTGGTGTTTCTGGTGGTGCGTCATTTCGTTGTCCCAAAGAGCTTTGGACAATATGGGCACTATCGCGGAGCCGCAATCGGCGAAATCGCCGCGCATCCCATTAAGTTCGCTGGTCACGATACATGCGAAACCTGCCACGCGGACGTAGCGGACGTAAAGAAGGCCGGCAAACATGCGCATGTAAACTGCGAAGCCTGCCACGGCGCGCAGGCCAAACATGCCAGCGCCGACGACCCATCGACAGTGAAGCCTGTTCTGCCCGACACGGCAGTACTTTGCGCACGCTGTCACACGGCAAGCGCGGCCAAACCGAAGAGCTTTCCGCAGGTTGCGCCGGCGGATCACTCCCAGGGGCTGGCGTGCAATTCCTGCCACAAGCCGCATAGTCCAGGGATGGATGCGGGAGGTGCGAAATGAATATTTCCCGGCGTCAAATCATGGTTCTATTGCCGGCTGCGGCGATTGCATGGAAGTACGTGCTGGCGGGAACTCCCGAGGAGTCGCCCAACTACAAGATGAGCGATCACTGGTGGAGCATGTTAATCGACATCCCCAAGTGCATTGGCTGCGGCAACTGCGTGCGGGCTTGCCAGACGGAGAACGACGTGCCGGATGGATACTTCCGCACCTGGGTGGAACGCTATCACGTTTCAGACTGGAAGATGACCAATCCAGAGATCGTGATGACCAACCCCATGGTTGCTCCCGAGGTGATTTCTCCCGACGGCGGCAAAGAAGGGTTTCCGGTGGCCACGGATGAAAGCGGCAAGTATTTCTTTGTGCCGAAGCTCTGCAACCACTGTGCTGACTCGCCGTGTACGCAGGTTTGCCCGGTAGGCGCCACCTTTGTGAGTCCGGATGGTGTTGTGCTGGTGGATCAGAAATATTGCCTGGGCTGCGCCTATTGCGTGCAGGCCTGCCCGTATGGATGCCGGTACATACATCCGGAAAAGAAAGTCGCCGACAAGTGCACGCTCTGCTATCACCGGATTACCAAGGGACTTACGACGGCGTGCTGCGAAGCGTGCCCGACGGGAGCACGGCAACTGGCGGACCTGAAGAATCCCAAGGATCCGATTCACGAATTCCTGCGCACGCACAGCGTTCAGGTGTTGAAGCCGCAGATGGCGACCGGCGCGAAGGTCTACTACAACGATCTGGATGGCTCGGTGCGATAGGAGCTTTTGATGACTGGATTCAATCGGGAGACGGGTGAGAAGTTATGAGCGGTGTTGAAGGCTTCATGTATCCGAACGAAGTCGGGCTCCAATGGAGCGTGCTGATCGTCCTGTATCCATTCATCACGGGACTGGTTGCGGGCGCATTTATTCTGGCATCGCTGGTGCGCATTTTCCGGGTCGAGGCCATTGAGCCCACCTATCGGCTGGCGCTGCTTACAGCGCTGGCCTTTCTGCTGGTTGCGCCGCTGCCTTTGCAGTTGCACCTGGGCCATCCGGAGCGCTCGCCGGAGATGTACTTTACTCCGCATAGCACCTCGGCCATGGCCATGTTTGGCTATGTGTATTTGTGGTATCTGATGGCGGTGCTGGTGCTGGAGATATGGCTCGACTACCGGCGCGAGATCGTGCTGTGGTCACAGTCGAGTAAGGGTTTGCTGCGCCTCGTTTACAAAGTGATGACACTGGGTTCAAGCAACATTAGCGAACGTTCGCTGGCCATCGATAATCGGGTTGGTTGGATTGTGACCTTGATCGGCATTCCTTCGGCCTTTCTGCTGCACGGTTATGTGGGTTTCATCTTCGGCTCCATCAAGGCAAATCCATGGTGGTCGTCGCCGCTGATGCCGGTTGTGTTCATCTTTTCGGCCATGGTGTCGGGGATTGCGGGTGTGATGCTGCTCTATATGGCGATTACCAAGCTGCGCAAGCTAAAGATCGACGTTCACTGCGTGGACTCGATCGCGATGTATCTGTTCTATATCTTCATCATCGACTTCAGCCTGGAGATGCTCGACCTGATTCATCGCATCTACGAGGCAGACGAATCGTTTCGCAGCCTCAACTTCATGGTCCACACACAGCTTTATTTCTCGCACATCGTGGTGCAGATATGCCTGGGCACGCTGACTCCGATCATCCTGCTGGGCATTACTCAGGTGGTGAAGCTACCGGAGATTGTGCGCAAGCGCATCTACTCGGTGGCCGGATGCCTGACGCTGATCGGAATCTTTGCCATGCGCTGGAATGTGGTGATCGGCGGACAGTTGTTCAGCAAGAGTTTTCTCGGGTACACCACCTACAAGATGAGCCTGGTGACGCGCGAGGGGCTTCTGGTGGCAATCTTCCTGACCATCCTGCCGCTGTTTTTCTTGTGGGCGCTGGTGAAGCTGCTGCCTCCGTGGCCTGCGAAGAGCTTGCCCGAAGCCGCGGCGGGAGATTGAGCGCGGCAAAGAATGGGCTTTCCATCGGGTGGAAACAATGGACGATCTTCCCGACGACTTAAATCGGCTTGCCGCACGCCTTGAAACACTGGAAAGGCGTGTGGAGGCGCTGGAGCATCCCTCCGCGGCGTCAAGCGCAGCGCCAACTCCTGCGCCGATCGCATTGCAAGCCACGCAAACCGGCGACACGCTCGGCTTTACCTTGGCGGGCGGCGCATTTCAAGTGGTGGGCAAGGCCATGCTGGGCATTGCCGGCGCCTATCTACTGCGGGCAGTTGCGGAAACCACATCTCTGCCCAAACTCGGTGTTGCGGCCATTGCCATTGCTTACGCAATGTTCTGGCTGGTGGCGGCAACGCGTGCGCCTGCCGGGGCTTGGTTCGCCAGCACGACCTATGCCTGCACTTCGGCCCTGATTCTGGCTCCCCTGCTGTGGGAACTGACACTGCGCTTCAATGTGTTTCCTGCCTCGGATACTGCGGGCGTTCTCGTCGCATTTGTCTGTGCGGCCAGCGCCCTGGCGTGGAGGCGCAATCTGACTTCGGTCTTCTGGGTGGCCAACACGACTGCCGCGCTGGTTGCAGTGGCCTTGTCGGTTGCGACGCACGAACTGATCCCCTTTATTGCGGTGCTGCTGCTGATGGCCGTTGTCTCGGAGTACGCGGCGGAACGCGAGCGGGGGCTGGGAGTTCGATTCCTGGTGGCGGCTGCCGCCGACGTAGCCGTATGGGCGCTGATCTTTATCTACGCCAGCCCGCAAAGCACGCGCGCAGATTATCCGCTGTTGGGGACAGCGGCCTTGCTTGCGCCCGGCTTGATTCTGTTTGCTATTTACGGGTTGAGCGTGGCTGTGAAGACCGCGCTCTTCGGCAAGAAGATCACGGCGTTCGAGACAGTCCAGACCATGATCGTGTTTCTGCTGGCGGCTTCTGGTTTGCTCTACTTCGAGCCTCGTAACGGCAGAGTTGTTTTGGGGGGCGCCTGCCTGATCTTGTCCGCGGCAGGTTATACGTCCGTCTTCGCATTCTTTGACCGCCGGTCAGAACAACGAAATTCCAAAGTGTTTGCCGCCTGGAGCGCTGCGCTCTTTCTGTCAGGCTGCGTTTTGTGCCTGCCCCCGACGTGGCTGGCTGTATCTCTGGGCCTTGCCGCGGTCGCAGCGACGATCTTGGGTACTCGGCTGAAGCGAACGGCTCTTGGATTTCACGGCCTGGTGTATCTGCTGGCTGCCACAATCGCATCGGGTTTGCTGGAGTATGTGTTCGGGGCTCTGGCTGGGATGCTGCCCGGCGCACCTTCGATGAGCGTTTTGCTGGTCACAGGTTGCGCGATTCTCTGCTATGCGACCCGAAAGTCTTGTGACGGAAAGCGATGGACGGAGCAGGTGCTTTCCCTCGTCTTTGCAACGCTTGCCGTTGGGGCAACGGCGGCGCTGCTGGTGGAAGGCCTGATGGGCTTGATGGCATTGAGCGTGAGTCCCGGACCGCATCATCTGGCTTTCATCCGCACGCTGACCATTTGTGTGGCGGCTTTGGCGCTCGCCTTTAGCGGCGCACATTGGCGGCGGGTGGAACTGACCCGGATTGGCTACGCCACGCTGGCGCTGGTTGCGGCCAAGCTGGTGCTTGAAGACATGCGCCACGGGCATCTCGAATTCATTGCCGCATCCATCTTCCTCTTTGCGGTCACGCTGATCGCAGTTCCCCGCATCGCGCGCATGGGGCATTGACACAAAGCTGGATGGGGTTTGCTGGTGTCTTCTGATGAAAAAAGCAATTGTGCGGACACAGCTGCGCCGCCGCTGATGTATGGTAGGCGCAGAGGATTTGCTACGCGGCGGCGCTGCCTGCACGCAGCAAATGCATTGCTTTTAACGGAGATTGCTTGGACAGCGAAGACCAGCGTGTTGAACCCCAAAGTCGCAGAAAGAACTTCTTGCGATGGCCCACCGAGGTCCTCGGCCCGGCTCCCGGCCTGAAGGAGCTGAATGTGGCTTGCTGGGGCTGGCTTGCCGCTGTGCTGGTGATTCAGTTCTGTTTCCCTCTCCTGTTGCGGATCAAGGCCGGAGCGGGTTGGATTCACATATTCCCCAGCGATTTTGTCTATTTTTATGGCATCGGCCGCATCGCGAATGGCTATCCGCTGGCCAAGCTCTACGATTACAGCCTGCAACTGAAGACATTCAACGAGATCTTCCCGTTCCATACGCACGGAGGCGGCTATGGGCCCAGCCCGT
>Ga0302320_10004937_pt1 | contig 30105 bp, 27 predicted proteins | sample Bog_T0_3_FD_202130 | JGI IMG/M metagenome (GOLD analysis project Ga0302320, IMG submission 202130) | Peat permafrost microbial communities from Stordalen Mire near Abisko, Sweden - Bog_T0_3 | ecosystem: Environmental > Terrestrial > Soil > Wetlands > Peat | place: Sweden: Abisko, Stordalen Mire... | reverse complement strand
CGGATGGTCATCGGCGATCAAGATGGTGGTGCGGTCGGTGTCTGACATTTTCCTCACCTTTGATTGGATTTTCCGCCGGACCTTGATTGGCCCGGTCCGCCCCTGCGACTTTAAACTGCCGGCACAGTGCCGCAGCCAAAAGGCACTTTTTTTTCGTGTAAAATATAGCGGGCCGGGTCGGCTTTGCACAAGAAAACAACCTATTGCGGCGCAGCAAATCGGAACAAGACTGCTGCTGGCGATCGGGCTGGCATTGGCACCGATTTGCCGTTCAGCGGAAGCGGCCGGGGCAAACATCGAAATCGGATATATCGGTGCCACCGCTGCGCCTTCATTCGACGGCGCGGTGCAGGCGATCGACGACGACAACACCACCGGCAATTTTACCGGCCAGCATTTCGCTCTCAAGGATAGGCGCGGGACCCTGGATGGCGGGCTGGCGGACATCCTGCATGGCTTGCGGCAAAGCGGCATCCGCCTGATCCTTGCCGACTTGCCGGCGGCCGCCTTGCTGGCCTTGGCCGACCTGCCGGAGGCACAGGACACCACGATTTTCAACCTGCAGGCGATGGAGGATTCGCTGCGCGGCGCCGACTGCCGTGCCAACATCCTGCATACCGCCCCCAGTCTCGCCATGCTGGCCGATGGGCTGGCGCAATATCTTGTCCTCAAACGATGGACCAATATTTTTCTGGTGGTCGGTCCCAGCCTCGCCGATCGGGACTACGCGGCGGCGATCAGGGCGGCGATCGCCAAATTCCGGCTGCATCTGGTGGCCGAGAAGCCCTGGACCTACCAGCCGGGGGCCAAACTGACCGACAGCGGGCATTTTTCGACCATCGCGCAAATCGCCGAATTCACCCAAGGCGTGCATTATGATGTGCTGATCGTCGCCGACCGCATCGGTGCTTTTGGCGACAGCCTGTCCTACACCACCACGGAGCCGCGACCGGTCGCCGGCACGCAGGGGCTGGTGCCGTCGGCCTGGACGCCGGTGCATGGCGAATGGGGCGCGGTGCAGCTGCAGAATCGCTTCCGGCATCATTTCGGGCGCCCGATGGGCGAACAGGACTATGCCGCTTGGCTGGCGGTACGCGCTATTGGCGAGGCGGCGACGCGTGTCGCCTCGGCCGATCCCGCCATGATTGCCGGCTATTTGCGCAGCGACGCCTTCGCCCTGCCCGGCTACAAGGGCGAGCCGCTCAGCTTTCGGCCCTGGGACGGGCAGTTGCGCCAGGCAATTCTGCTGGCCGACACTGTCGCCTTGGTTTCGGTATCGCCGCAAACGGGTTTCCTGCACCCGCTGACCGATCTCGACAGTTTGGGCGTCGACCGTCCCGAAAGCCAGTGCCATGCACAGCGGTAGAACGATTCCCGATCCTGTGGGTCAACAGCGCAGCGCCGGTCGGCGGCTGACGCCAAACCTGCTTGCGGTGCTTGTCGCGACCCTGCTCGGCCTGCTGCCCTGCGGCATCGGTGCCACCGAGACGGTTCTGGTCTCCAACGAAAAGGGCAATTCGATCAGCGTACTGGATGCCAACAGCCTGACTCTGCTGCGCAGCGTTGCGGTGGGGCAGCGGCCGCGCGGCATCCTTCTGTCGAAAGACCGCAAATATCTCTATATCTGTGCGAGCGACGACAACCGCATCGACGTTCTCGATTTGGATAGTTATCAGCTGCAGTCGCCGCTGCCGAGCGGCGCCGACCCCGAGACCTTCGCGCTCGATCCCGACGGCACCCATCTCTATGTCTCGAATGAAGACAACAGCCTGATCTCGATCATCGACATCGCCCAGAAGCGGGTAATCGGCGAAATTCCCGTCGGGGTCGAACCGGAAGGGATGGCGGTCAGCCCCGATGGCAGGTGGATCGTCAATACCTCGGAAACCACCAATATGGCGCATTTCATCGACAGCACCACGCACAAGCTGGTCGCCAATGTGCTGGTCGACAGCCGCCCGCGGCACGCCGAATGGACAGAGGATGGCCGACAGGTGTGGGTATCGTCGGAACTCGGCGGTACCGTCAGCGTCATCGACGCCGACAGCCGCCAGGTGATCCACAAGATCGAGTTCACAATCCCCGGCGTGCCGCGCCAGGCGATCCAGGCGGTCGGCATCGTCATCGGCAAGGATCGCAAATTGGCGTTCGTGGCACTGGGACCGTCCAACCGGATCGCGGTGATCGACGCGCAGAGTTTCGCGGTGATGAAATATTTGCTGGTCGGGCAGCGCGTGTGGAACCTCGCCTTCAACCATGACGAATCGCGGCTCTACAGCACCAACGGGGTCAGCAACGACATTTCAATGATCGATGTGAAGTCCCTCGCCGCGGTGAAATCTGTACCGGTCGGCAATCAGCCATGGGGCGTGGTGGTGCGGCCATGAGGACGGCTTGGTCTTTGCTCATGCTGGCGATTTTGCTGGCCCATCGCGGCGGCGCGGCGGCGCCGGGCACCGACCCGGATTGGCCCTGCGCACAACCTTTGGTTGAGACGGTATCGGCGGCGATGCTGTGGCGAGGCCCGCCTTTGGACGCCGAAATCGACTGGCAATCCGATCCGGCGGCTGCCACGCTGGTCGGCGCCATTCTGCCGCGCGAGGTCGCAACAGCCGACGGTCTGGCGGCGATCGCGGCTTATCTTGGCCAGCATCGGCAAGCGCGCCAAGCCGCCATCCTCCGCGCCGCCGCCGGTCTGCTGCAGGAGAACAATCTTGCCCGCGCCAAACTTTTGGCGCAAATCAAGAATCTCGCCGTGCGCCAGCGCGGCCTGGCCGACATCGTCGCCGCATTGAATCACGAGCGCGCCCTGCCCGACCGATTCGACGATGCCGAACTGCTCGAACGCTGGAACTTTAGCCGACGCTCTTTTTACGAAATGCAACAAACCTTGCGCTATGTCTGCGAAATCCCGGCGCAATTGGACCGGCGCCTGGGACAATATCTCGACGCGCTCGCGGCCGGGCTGCGGTGAACAGGAGAAGCACGACGATGCATTGGCGACCCTTGGCGGGAGCTTGTCTGCTGACTCTGGCGACCATCGCCGGCGGCGGCGCGGCGGAGATTCCGCCCGACAGCCCGGCCCAGAAAGCCTTGTTCGACAGCGACCAGCTGCACAACGTCACGGCGCCGATCGCGCTCGATTACCGCTTCAGCCGGAGCGGCATCGAGACGCTTTCCTATGACGACAAGGTGGTGGCCGACATCAGGACGCTGCATCCGGAAGGCGGCAAGGATGTCTGGATCAGCTTCTTGAGCGGCGACCGGCAAATGCCGATCCCGCCGGTGATGAACTTCCATGGCAATCCACTGCTGATGGTGTTTCTCGAGCATGACGTAAACGAGATGAGGGACGAAACCGGGCGCCCCGCGGCGTTGTACCGCACCCTGATCCGGCGCGCTTTGTTCGACCGAGCCCGCGTCACACCGACCCATGTCACCCTGGCCGGCCGCGAACAGCCCGCCAGCGAAATCGTCATCACGCCATTCGACCATGAACCGCTGCTCGCCAATATCGACGGCGTACCCGGCAAGAGCTACCACTTTGTGCTGTGCGATTCGGTGCCGGGCACGCTTTACCAGATCAGCTCGCGCCTGACGCTGGCGCAGCCGGGCGCCGTCCTGATCGAGGCAATGACATTTACCGGTACCACGCCATGAGACCGTCGGGCTGGCGCGCCGCCTTGTTGTGCTGCGGCCTGGCGTGCGGACCCCTGGCCGCCGCCTCGCCACCGGCCTCCGATCCGCATGATTATCCGACGTCGGATCGCGCCGATTATGTGCTGGGATGCATGGCCGCCAACGGCAATACCAGGCCGGCGCTGCTCAAATGCTCCTGCGCTATCGACAGCATCGCCCGAGCCATGAAGTTTGCCGAGTATGAGCAGGCCGAGACCGCCTTGTCGATGCTGGCCGGCGGCGGGTTAGGGGGCCGATCGGACCTGTTTCGCGACCCGCCCGAAATCAAGATCGTGATTGAAAAATTGCACCGTGCCCAAGCCGATGCCGATCTGCAGTGCTTTTGAGCCATCACCGCTCAGTCGCCGTGCTCTGTTGCGCGGCCTGCTGACGCTGAGTGTGGCGGCGACTGGCCCCAGCATCGCCGCTTCATCGCTGCCGGTAACTGAAATCGCGCCTGGCGTCTTCGTCTATCAGGCACCCTACGAAGAGGCCGACGCCGCCAATCTGGGCGCCATCGCCAATCTCGGCTTCGTGATTGGCAGCAATAGCGTGGCGGTCATCGACAGCGGTGGCAGCCGGGCAGCCGGCTTGGCCCTGCTGGCGGCGGTCCGCGCGCATACCGACCGGCCGGTGAGCCATGTCGTGAACACGCATTTTCATCCCGACCATATTCTCGGCAACAGCGCCTTCCCGGGCGCCAAAATTGTCGCGCATCCGCGCATGGTGGCGGCGCTGGAGGCGCGCGGCGATTTCTATCTGGACAGCGTGCGGCGCGACCTCGGCGTGGCGGCGGCCGGCACCGTGGTAATCGCGCCGGATCTGCTGGTCGACGGCGAATTGCAGATCGATCTCGGCGAGCGGGTGCTGTCGATACGGTCCTGGCCGACGGCGCATAGCGATAGCGATATCACGCTGCGCGACCTGACCAGCGACAGCTGGTTCCTGGGCGATCTGCTGTTCGTGCGCCGCATGCCCACACTGGATGGCAGTTTGCGCGGCTGGATCCGCGTGCTGCGCAGGCTGCAATCGCAACCGGCGGCACGGGTGGTGCCTGGTCATGGGCCGGCCAGCGTCGTCTGGCCGGCGAGCGTCGAGCCGCTGCTGGCCTATCTCAATGGATTGGCAGTCGCCGTCCGGCGCGCCGTGGCCCAGGGGGTCACCCTGGCCGAAGCCGAAGACAGCGTCGGCTTCGACCTCAAGGACGGTTGGCTGCTGTTCGATCAGGGCCATCCTCGCAATGTCGCCGTCGCCTTTGCCGAACTCGAATGGGAATGAAAATCATGTCATATCGCGGCCCCGCTCTCACTTTCGTCCTTTTACTGCTTGCTGCCGGCCTTGGCGCCGCCGGCGCCGAGGAGACCATGCCCAGCGAAGCCCGCTGGGCGGAATTGCGGCCGATCCTGTTCGAGGGCAAGCAGTTGCTTGACGGCGACGCCATCCTCGAATTGCGGGCCCCGGCGCGGGCGCTGGAAGCGGCGCTGGTGCCGGTTGCGGTGAAGACCAAATTCGCGCAGACACCTGCCCATTACATCACATCGATCCGTCTGGTGGTGGATGAAAACCCGGCACCCTTGGCGGCAAGCTTCCATTTTACGCCGGACAGCGGCCAAGCCGACATCGAGACCCGCCTCAGGGTCAATGACTACACCTATATTCACGCGGTGGCCGAGACCAATGACGGCAAATTCTATGTCGTCAAGACCTTCGTCAAGGCGGCCGGCGGTTGTTCGGCACCGATGAGCAAGGACGCCGAAGCCGCGATCGACCGCCTTGGCCAGATGAAATTCCAGCAAATCGGCGCTTTTGCGCCAAACACCCCCAATCTGGTCCAATTGATGATCAGCCATCCCAATCACAGCGGCATGCAGATGGATCAACTGACACGCCTCTATGTTCCGGCGCATTATGTCGAAACGGTCGCGGTGGCGCTCGATGGCCGTCCGGTGCTCAGCGTCGATGCCGACATTTCACTGTCCGAGGATCCGCATTTCCGTTTCTATTACCTGCCGCGCGGTCCCGGCACGCTCACGGTCACGGTCACCGACAGTCTGGACAAATCCTTCACCGGCAGTTGGCCGGTGGGAGAAAAGGGAAGCTGACGAGGCGAGAGTCCCGTGATGCAGGACCGAAATCCGGGCTAACCGGATGGTCACGGCGCCAGCGGCGAACCGCCGGCAAACGGGACCAGTTCCGTCACCGCCCGCCCCGCCTGCTGCCAGCCATCGATGCCGTCCGGATACCACAGCACGTGGCGATAGCCGAGTTGCAACGCCCGTTTGGCCGCGTTCCAAGACATCCAGCAGGCGGCCCGGCAATAGAACAGCAGCGGACGCTGCTGATCTCCGTCGCTGATCTGCCGCAATGAGTCTTCGAAATAGCGAAGCCCGGCCTCTGAAAGCCGACCATAGCCGACATCGGGCAGCCACACCGCCCCCGGCAGGCCCCAATGCGGCGGCGGCAGCCAGATATTGTCGGCAGCCAGACGCGGCGGTCGCGCCGGCAGCGGCAGCACGTCCACTGCCACCAGACGCGGTGCGTCGGCCAGCAATCGCCAAACCTGGTCGGTGTCGACCACGCGGGCACCCTGCAAAGTCAGGGGCACCGGGCTGCGAAAATCGTCCTGCCGATAGTCGTCGGGCTCGGCCGGCGGCGCTTCGGCGGCAGCGCCGGTCGCCAACAGCAGCGCAAGCGACAGAACCGCGACGGCAAGATCAAACCGCATTGCCGACTCTCCTAGCCCAGAAACGGGGCTTAGATCGGCGCGCCCTGTTCGTCAAACAGCGGCACGCCATAGTCGATCAGGATCTTGTTGATGTCTTCCTGGCGGGCGCGGATCAGGCCGTTCAATTTGCGCCGCCAATCCCCTTCATTGCGCCGCAGCCCCATGCTGATGTGATAGTCGAGCCGCGGCAAAGACGGTTCGCCTTTCAGCAGCGACAGGGTCAGCGGCAGATTTTCATGGCGAATATAATACCCCGCCAGCGGGCCCCATAGCAGCCCGACATCGATGGTCTTGTCGACGACGTCGTGCAGCATGCGCTGGCTGGGAGCGTCGACACGGGTGTCGACCACCAGCGGGTAGGGTTTTACCCGGTCCATCAGGCCGTGACTCAACAGCAGGTCGGCGGGCGGTGTGCGCGCCACCACACCGAAGCGCAGTTGCTTCAGCGCAGGGTCGTTCCAATCGGTAAAGCGCCAGTCGCCGTCACGGCGAAATACCATCACATAGCCGGTATAATAATAGGGGCTGGTGGTCTCCATTTCGCTGTCGCCGGCCACCGTTCCCATTACCAGATCGCAGCGCCCGGCCAGCAGCGTGTTCTTGAGAAAGCCAGTCACTTGCGGGTACCAGACATAGGTGACCGGCACCGACAGATCGCCGCCCAGCAGTTCCGCGATCTTGTTCTCGAAGCCGTTGCCCTGCTCGTCGGAAAAGGGCAGGTCGCGCGGGTCGGCGCATACCCGCAGACTGTCATGCGCGACGAGATCGCCGGTCGCCGATTGGGTGCGTGCCAAAGATGCAGTCAGCAGCGCGGCCAGCGCCAGTCCAAGCCCGACCAGTCTCCTCATGGCGCCTCCTTGAAACGTTCCGGCCGGCCGCGATCGAGCACGCCGTCCGAGCGCGCCTTGAGATAGGCGTAGATGTCGTCGAGATACATCGCCACATCCTCGACATCGGCGAAACTCGGCATAACGTTTTGATTGGATTGACTGACATTGACCCGACCGCCCATCACGGTGTCGCGGAACTTGTCCTCGCTCATCGATTTCAGGGACTGAATCAAATTGGGTGCATAGGAACTGCCGGCGCCGTCCGGCCCGTGACAGCGCAGGCAGGAATCGCTGTAGCGGCGCCAGCCATTATAGGTGGCCTGATTGATCTTGCCGTCTTTGACCACGTATGGCTTGTCCCCGGCGCGACCGCCAGACTGGGTCGCGGACAGAAGCGCGGCGGTCGTCACGACGACGGCCAAAACGCGAACGAACATTTTACTCTCCCGACCTACTATTTTTATCATTCAAAAAATGAGGGACCGGCATCCCATCGGGATACCGGTCCCGTCGCTCGAGAGTTTAGCGCAAGTTACTCGAGGCCGAACACCGTCAAATTGCCACCCAATTGCGTGTAGTTGGACAATGCCTTATAGGCACCGACGGCACCCAGGCCGTCCGTGCCTTTGGTCAGACCGGCCGCCAGACCGATACCGGCCCAGCCACCGACCCCGGACAGCACCGCGACATACTGCTTGCCAGCATGCTCGTAAGTCATGACGTTGCCGATGATGCCCGACGGAGTCTTGAAGCGATAGAGTTCCTTGCCGGTCTTGACATCGACCGCCTTGAGATAGCCCTCCAGCGTGCCGTAGAAGGCCACGTCGCCGGCGGTCGTCAAGGCGCCGCCCCAGGCCGAGAAGGGCTCGGGATCGGACCAGACGATCTTGCCGGACCCGGCATCCCAGGCGATGAAGTTGCCAAGATTGGTCTCACCCTTGGGGGGGAACATCGACAATGTCGCCCCGACATAGGGCTGGCCAGCGGTGTAGGACACCTTGAAGGGCTCGTAATCCATGCAGACATGGTTGGTCGGCACATAGAACAGGCCGGTCTTCGGCGAGAAGGCCGCCGGTTGCTCGTCCTTCGACCCCAACGCCGCCGGGCAGATCCCTTCGCTGTTGTGATCGGCGCCATTCTTGTCGGTGCTGTATTGCGCCACCACTTCCGGACGGCCGGTCTTGAGATCGACATGGGTGGCCCAGTTGACCTTGGGATCGAATTTTTCGGCCACCAGCAATTCGCCGGTCTCGCGGTTGAGGGTATAGCCGAACCCATTGCGGTCGAAATGCACCAGCGCCTTGGTTGGAGTCCCCTTCACCGGAATGTCGGCGAGGATCATCTCATTGATGCCATCATAATCCCACTCATCGTGCGGGGTCATCTGATAGACCCATCTGGCCACGCCGGTGTCGGGATTGCGGGCGAAAATGGTCATCGACCATTTATTGTCGCCCGGCCGTTGTGTCGGATTCCAGGTGCTGGGATTGCCCGATCCGTAATAGACCAGATTGAGTTTGGGGTCGTAGGAGATCCAACCCCAGGTGGCGCCGCCGCCGATCTTCCACTGGTCGCCCTGCCAGGTGCTCAGCGAAGAATTGGCACCGACCGGCTTGCCGAGCACGGTGGTCTTCGCCGGATCGAACAGAATCTGGTCGTCCGGACCGACCGAAAAGGCCTTCCAGGCCGGTGTGCCGTCCTTCAGACTATAGGCGGTCAAGCGGCCTTGTACGCCGAATTCACCGCCGCTGACGCCGACCAGCACCTTGTCCTTGACCACCACCGGCGCGCCGGTGGAGGTTTCCCCTTTGGCCGGATCGCCGTTCTTGACCGACCATTCGACCTCGCCGGTCTTGGCGTTCAACGCCACCAGCGTGGTATCGGCCTGGCTGAGGATGATCTTGCCGTCGGCGTAGGACAGGCCGCGATTGACGGTATCGCAGCACATCACCGGAATGACCGACGGATCCTGATGCGGCTCATACTTCCAGATCACCCGGCCTTCATGGTTCAGGTCGAGCGCATAGACGATATTGGGGAACGGCGTGTGCACGAACATCACATCGCCGATCACCAGCGGCGCCCCTTCATGGCCGCGCAGCACGCCGGTGGAGAATGTCCAGACCGGCCGCAGGCTTTTGACGTTTTCGCGATTGATCTGGCTGAGCGAACTGTAGCGCTGTGCCGAATAATCATGGGTCGGCATCGCCCAATCCTTGGCATCAGCCGACAGTTTGATCAATTCATCATTGGCGCTGGCTGCCAATAGCGGCGACAGGCTTAGGGCCGTTACCGCAAGCAATTTCCTCCATTCCATGGTCATATCTCCCGTTTGACTGCTTCGTTTTCACCTGAACTAGCGAAAATATTTTTTCTATTTCGGCTACGTCATTATTGTGATGCTGGGCAGATTACTCCTATGATTATAATAAGTGATTTGGAAATAACCAACAAGCGATGGTTGAAGTTTCGCCCGCTTTTGCGCTAATACTTTGGTACTGAGTCGTCACAGCAAATCTCGCGCATGCCACTGCAGATGGTCGGCGATGAAGCTTTGGATGAACCAGTAGGAGTGGTCATATCCCTCCTGGCGACGCATTGTCAGGTCTTGGCCACTGGCCCGCGCCGCGTCCTCCAGCGCCTGGGGCCGCAATTGGCTGTCGATGAACCTGTCGGCCAGCCCCTGATCCACCAGGATCCGGCCGGGATAACGCCGCCCGGTCATCAGCAGGCTGGCATCGTTCGCCCGCCACAGCGGCGGGTGATCGCCGAAATAGGCGCCGAAGGCTTTGATACCCCAGGGAACCGCCACCGGGTTGGCGATCGGTGCAAAGGCCGACAGCGAATGCCAGCGTTCCGGCTCCAGCAGCGCGACCACCAGCGCGCCATGCCCTCCCATCGAGTGACCGAAAATGCCACGCCGGTCCGGGCGCACGGGAAAGTGGCGCTCGATCAGCGCCGGCAGTTCGCGCGCGACATAGGATTGCATGCGGTAATGACGGCGCCAGGGCTCGGCGGTCGCATCGACATAGTATCCGGCGCCGGTGCCGAGATCCCAATCCGCCTCCTCGCCCGCGATATCGGCGCCGCGCGGGCTGGTGTCGGGCGCCACCAGCGCCAGACCGAGTTCGGCGGCCAGACGGGTGGCCCCGGATTTGATCAGGAAAGTTTCCTCGGTGCATTCCAGCCCAGCCAGATAATAGAGCGCCGGCGGCAAGGATGCCGCCGGCGGCAGAAACAGGCCGAACCGCATAGTGGTGCCGGTTTCGCGCGATTCATGGCTGTAGAACCCCAGCTGGCCGCCGTGGCAGCGATGCTGGGCGCGGACCGTGATCTCGCTCATCAGTAGATGACGACGCTGCGGATCGACGTGCCTTTGCTCATCAGTTCGAAGCCCTGGTTGATCTGCTCGAGCGGCAAGGTGTGGGTAATCAGGTCGTCGATGTTGATTTTGCCCTCCATGTACCAATCGACGATCTTGGGTACGTCGGTGCGGCCGCGGGCGCCCCCGAAGGCAGAGCCTTTCCAAACCCGCCCGGTCACCAGTTGGAATGGTCGGGTGGCGATCTCCTTGCCGGCGCCGGCGACGCCGATGATGACGCTGACGCCCCAGCCGCGATGGCAGCATTCCAGCGCCTGACGCATGATGTCGGTATTGCCGATGCATTCGAAGCTGTAGTCGGCGCCGCCTTTGGTCAATTCCACCAGATGCGCCACCAGATCGCCCTTCACTTCCTTCGGATTGACGAAATGGGTGAGGCCGAACTTGCGGGCCAGCGCCTCGCGTTCGGGGTTGAGATCGACACCGACGATCATGTCGGCGCCCACCATGTGGGCGCCTTGCACCACATTGAGACCAATGCCGCCCAGCCCAAATACCACTACATTGGCGCCCGGCTCGACCTTGGCGGTGTAGATCACCGCACCGATGCCGGTGGTAACGCCGCAGCCGATGTAACAGACCTTGTCGAAGGGCGCATCCTCGCGGATCTTGGCCAGTGCGATCTCCGGCAATACGGTAAAATTGGCGAAGGTCGAGCAGCCCATATAGTGCAGGATTGGCTTGCCACCCAAGGAGAAACGGCTGGTGCCGTCCGGCATCAGACCCTTGCCTTGGGTGGCGCGGATAGAGGTACACAGATTGGTCTTGCGCGACAGGCAGGATTTGCACTGCCGGCATTCCGGCGTGTAAAGCGGAATGACGTGATCGCCCTTCTTCAGACTGGTTACCCCCGGTCCGACATCCACCACGATGCCGGCGCCCTCATGCCCGAGAATGGCGGGGAAAAGACCTTCCGGGTCGGCCCCCGACAAAGTGTATTTGTCGGTGTGGCAGATCCCGGTGGCTTTGATCTCGACCAGCACTTCCCCGCTCCGCGGGCCTTCCAGCTGAACCGTTTCCACCACCAATGGCTTGCCTGCTTCGAAGGCAACCGCCGCCCGAACATCCATCGTCCCGCTCTCCTACTCCGGGGTCGGACCGCTTCGGCCCGCCATGCACTCGGTGCCTTTTTGATGTTCCGAGGTGTTTGATACAAGCTATTTTCGGAACTGCCAAAAACATCAGGCCTTGAGCATACCGGACGCCTTGGCAACATGGATGGCGATGAAGTCCATCAAGGCCGGCGACAGCGCGTCATAGGGCTCGAGACCCAGTTCTCTGAGGCGCGCTCGCACCGCCCCCATATTGGCAGGATCGGCCCCGGATTCGATGATCGACGAGACGAAGGCGGCAAATTCGGGCGGCGACCAGCCGGATTGCGGCGACAACTCGGTGTGGACGAAATCCAGACCATAAAACGGATGCTTGGTATTTTCGATGCGGCCATACATATGCACGCCGCATTCCTTGCAGGCATGACGTACGATGGTGGCGTTGGGGTCGACAATTTTCAGCTTGTCGCCATTCTTGGTCACGCTGAGCCTGTCGCGCGGCACCACCGCGATCACGGCAAAGGTCGCACCGGCCGGTTTCCAGCATTTGGTGCAGCCGCAGGCGTGATTGTGCGCCGACTGCGCGGTGATGGTGACCTCGACCGGGTTATGCGCGCATTGGCAAATGAGCGTGCCGCCGGCGAAATCCTTCGCCGCCGGTTTGATTCCATGATCCACCGACGGGTGGATGGAAACCGCACCAGCCATCTTGAAGCCCTCCTCGGATTTTGTGCCCGCGTTGGCCCGGGCGTAGGTTCGTGGGGCGATTATGGGCGCGCGACCGGGCCGCTGGCTTGCCCGACAGGGAAGCTGCCGAAACCTCGCAACCCCATGGTTTCACCGACAAATCCGGCAAAGCAATACTAAAGTTGCTCTCTCTCAGACTGGGGAAATACCGCACACTGCGGGGCACGCCAAGACTGCTTGCTTGAGGACGACCATTTGCCTGCCAATTCGATGGAATTATTAAATTTGGGCGCCTGGTCGGGATGATTTCGCTCTTGCGAAATCGTCTCGAGCGGGCGCACAGGAGAGCGCGAGAGGGAGCCTCTCGCTCGCCGTAAGGCGATCCACAGCCGAAGGTACAAAGGTGCTGCGGGCAGCGTTCGCCTGACGGCGAAGCGAGAGCCCGCTCTCGCGCTCTCGGTTACGACCCGGGGCACACTTTCGCAAGGGCGAAAGTGTGCCCCGGGTCGCCTGGAAGAAAAAAAAGACCAGGTTTTTGGCCTCACCCTCAGGGGACCCGCGTTGACCCGCAACGTAACAATCTTGAGCCCGCACCCTGCCGGCCGCATCGTACCGGGTCAAAGCGTGAAACAGCGCATCAAAGCTTATATCCACGATCATCTGCGTGACCCGGATCTGAACCTGGACCACATCGCCGCCGCGCTCGTCTGCAGCAAGCGCTATTTGCACATGGCCTTCGCCGGCGAAGGCCTCACCATCGAAAAATATCTCTGGACAGAAAGACTGGAGCGTTGCCGGCAAGACCTCGAATCGGCAGCGGGGTCAGCCCTGACCGTCACCGAAATAGCGTTTTCCTGGGGGTTCAACAGCTCGTCGCATTTCAGTCGGCTGTTCAAACAACGCTTCGGCCTGCCGCCCTCGCTCCTGTTGCGACAGGTCAGGGGGCGGGCGGCGGCGCCGGCGCAAAGACACGGCTTGCCAAAATATCGGGCGTGTCGATCGACATGATATCCTCGGGCGTCAGCAAACGGTCGGGATCCTTGACCAGCCGATTGGCCTGCCGCAGGCGAATGCGGTCCAGCGCATTCCTGATCGACCGCGCGTTGGAAAAGCGCGGCTGTGTCCGCCTGAGGGCAATATAGCGGACAAAAGCGGCACGGGCGTCGGCGGTAAAATGATAATTCTGTTCGCGCAGCATCAATTCCGCCATCGCCAGCAATTCCTCGTCCTGATAATCGGGAAAATCGATGTGATGGGCGATGCGCGAGCGAAATCCGGGATTGCTGTCGAAGAACTTGTCCATACGATCGCCATAGCCGGCCAGGATCACCACCAGATCGTCACGCTGCTGCTCCATCACCTGCAACAGGATCTCGATCGCTTCTTGGCCATAATCGCGTTCGTTTTCGGCGCGATAGAGGTAATAGGCCTCGTCGATGAACAGCACGCCACCCATCGCCTTCTTGAGGATCTCCTTGGTTTTGGGCGCGGTGTGGCCGATATATTGGCCGACCAGATCGTCGCGCGTCACCGACACCAGGTGACCGCGCCGCGACAGGCCCAGGCGATGCAGGATTCCCGCCATCCGCAAGGCGACGCTGGTCTTGCCGGTGCCCGGATTGCCGGTGAAGCACATATGCAATGTCGGGAAAGCCCCCGACAGCCCCATCTTCTTGCGGACCCGCTCGATCAGCAGCAGCGAGGCGATTTCACGGATGCGGGTCTTGACCGGGACCAGGCCGATCAGCTCGCGGTCCAGTTCGGCCAGCATCGTGTCGACACCGACCTGATCCAACTCGGACCGCAGCGTGATAGGTGGCTCAGCAGGCATGCAACGCTGTCTTATTAGCCGCCATAACGCTCGCCTTCCGGCCGATCGGCAACATAGGCGCTGGTGGTATAGCGAATATTGCGGCTGTCCGCCTCCTGCCGCTCGAGTCGGAAGCCCGGTTCCTGCTTGGGCCGGTTGACGATAAAGGAAATTTTCACCGATTCCCAGCCATGGCTGGAGTCGAACGCCGAAAGCCGGATATAGCGCTCGCCATAGGTCCGCCGGCATTGCCCCAGCTCCAGCATGACGGCGGCGGAGTCGGCCAGATCGAACATCGGCAGCCCCCACATCTCCCAGAATGTGTTGCGCGGGTGCGGATCGTCGGTGAACTCGATGTTCACCGCCCAACCCTGGTCAAGACAATATTGGATCTGCTTGCCGATCTGCGCGTCGGTGAGGTCGGGCAGAAAGGAAAAACAGCCTTGTGTGATGCGCATGATCGGCTCCTTAAGCGGAAACGCTGGGGGTTGCCACAAAATCGGGCGTGTCGGTCGATTCATAGTTGAAGCTCACGTCTTTCCAGACCTCGAGCGCCGCTTTCAGGGGGGTGCAGTTCTGTGCGGCCTCGACCAGGATATCCGGCCCCTCCTGCACAATGTCGCGGCCCTCATTGCGGGCCAGCACCATCGCCTCGAGCGCCACGCGGTTGGCAGTGGCACCGGCCTGGATCCCCATCGGGTGGCCAATGGTGCCGCCGCCGAATTGCAGCACCACATCGTCGCCCAGCAAATCGAGCAGCTGATGCATCTGGCCGGCATGAATGCCACCCGAGGCTACCGGCATCATCTTGTTGAGACTGGCCCAGTCCTGATCGAAGAACACGCCATGTTCGAGCTGGGCCGGATTGAAGCCTTCGCGGCAGATGTCGTAATAGCCCCGGGTGGTGAGCGGGTCGCCTTCCAGCTTGCCGACCACGGTGCCGGCATGAATATGATCCACCCCGGCGAGGCGCATCCATTTGGCGATCACCCGGAACGACACGCCATGCGCCTTCTGCCTTGTGTAGGTGGAATGGCCGGCGCGATGCAGATGCAGGATCATATCGTTGCGGCGGGCCCACTTGGCCATCGACTGGATCGCGGTGTAGCCGATCACCAGATCGATCATGACGATCACCGAGCCCAGCTGCTTGGCGAACTCGGCCCGCTCATACATGTCTTCCATGGTGGCGGCGGTGACGTTGAGATAGGTGCCCTTGACCTCGCCCGACGCGGCCTGCGCCTTGTTGACCGCCTCCATGCAATAAAGATAGCGTTCACGCCAATGCATGAAGGGTTGCGAATTGATGTTCTCGTCATCCTTGGTGAAATCGAGGCCGCCTTTCAGCGCCTCATAGACGACACGGCCGTAATTGCGGCCGGACAGGCCGAGCTTGGGCTTGACGGTGGCGCCGAGCAGCGGCCGGCCGAACTTGTCGAGCCGTTCGCGTTCGACGACGATGCCGGTGGCCGGTCCCTGGAAGGTCTTCACATAGGCGACCGGCAGACGCATATCTTCCAGCCTGAGCGCTTTGAGCGGCTTGAAACCGAACACATTGCCGATGATCGAGGCCGACAGATTGGCGATCGAGCCGTTCTCGAACAGATCGAGATCATAGGCGATATAGGCAAAATACTGGCCCGGCGCGTTCGGAACCGGATCGACCCGATAACATTTGGCGCGGTATTTCTCGGCGGCGGTCAACCGGTCGGTCCACACCACCGTCCAGGTCGCCGTCGAGGACTCGCCCGCCACCGCGGCGGATGCTTCGATCGGATCGACGCCGTCCTGCGGGGTAACCCGAAACAAGGCGATGATGTCGGTGTCCTTGGGCGTGTAATCAGGCTCCCAATAGCCCATCTTCTTATATTGCATCACGCCGGCTTTGTAGCGATCCTTGCCGCGGACGGTTTCTATTTCCTTGTTCATGCTAGTCCTCCTGCCCAATGTTAATGGCCGCGGGCGATGCTGCGCCGTGCGGCGGCGGCCACATTTTCCGCCGTGATGCCAAATTCCCGGTAGAGCACCGCAGCCGGTGCCGACGCGCCGAAACCGGTCATGCCGACAAATTCGCCGTCATCGCCAAGCCAGCGCATCCAGCTGCCTTCGACCGCCGCTTCGACCGCAACGCGGGCGCGTCCCCCCAGCAACTGGCGGCGATAAGCCTCCGGCTGCTCGGCGAACAATTCCATGCAGGGCACCGACGCCACCGCCGCGGCGAGGCCGTCAGCGGCAAGCAGATCCGCCGCCGCCAGAGCAATTTCGACTTCCGAGCCGCTGGCAAGGAGCGTGACGTCGCGCTTTCCCGCCGGTTCCTTCACCAGATAGGCGCCCAACGCCACCTTGTTTTCCGAAAGAACCGGTCGGGACAGGGTCGGCAGGGCCTGGCGCGACAGGCACAGGATCGACGGCCGATCGGTGCTCTTGAGCGCGCATTCCCAGGCCTCGGCGGTTTCCACCGCGTCGGCCGGACGAAACAACAGCAGATTGGGGATGGTCCGCAAACTGGCGAGATGCTCGACCGGCTGATGGGTGGGGCCGTCTTCGCCCAAACCGATCGAATCATGCGTCATCACATGGATGACACGGATTCCCATCAGCGCCGCCAGCCTGATTGCCGGACGGCTATAGTCGGAGAACATCAGGAAGGTGCCGCCATAGGGAATGAAACCGGCATGCAGCGCGATGCCGTTCATCGCCGCCGCCATGCCATGCTCGCGGATGCCGTAATGGATATAGGAGCCGGCGAAATCACCGGGCGCCAGCCTGGTCTGGGTTTTGGCCAAAGTGAGGTTGGAATGGGTCAGATCGGCCGAACCGCCCAGCAGGGTGGGGGCCGCCGGCGCCATCGCGTCGATGATCAGTTGCGACGCCTGGCGGGTGGCGATCCTTGGGCGTTCCTCGGCAAACCGGGCACGCATCCGCCGAAGCGCCGGCATCAGCGTCTCCGGCAGGACACCATTCACGGCATCGTCGAAGGACCCTCGCTGTGACGTTGCATCGTGCCTTTTCTGCCAGGCGGCATGCGCGGCTGCGCCGCGGGCGCCAAAGGCACGCCAGGCGGCCAGGATGTCGTCCGGGATCACGAAGGGTGGGGAGTGCCAGTCGAGCGTGGCGCGTGCCGCCGCTACCTGTTCGGCGCCGAGTACCTGGCCATGCGCCTTCTCGGTGCCCTGACGGCCCGGCGCGCCGAAGCCGATGATGGTGCGGCAGGCGATCAGGGAGGGACGCTCGGACTGGCGCGCAAGTGTGAGGGCGGCGGTTATCGCCGCCGGGTCATGGCCGTCGATTCTCCCCACCTGCCAGCCGGACGCCGCGAAGCGGGCAAGCTGGTCGTCGCTGCAGGACAAAGAGGTGGCGCCGTCGATCGAGATGCTGTTGTCGTCGAACAGCACGATCAGACGGTTGAGCCGCAGATGGCCGGCCAGCGAGATCGCCTCCTGGCTGATGCCCTCCATCAGGCAGCCGTCGCCGGCGATGACATAGGTAAAATGGTCGACCAGATCGTCGCCATAGCGGTTGTTGAGCACCCGTTCCGCCAGCGCCATGCCGACCGCGTTGGCGAGTCCCTGACCCAAGGGTCCGGTGGTGGTCTCAACCCCCGGCGTGTGGCCATATTCGGGGTGACCGGGAGTCTTCGAACCCCATTGCCGGAAACGCTGCAATTCCTCGATCGTCATCCCCGGCGTACCGGTCAGATAGAGCAGGGCATAGAGCAGCATCGAGCCGTGACCGGCCGATAGAACAAAACGGTCGCGATCCGGCCAGCTGGGGTCAGTGGCATCGAATTTGAGAAATTGGCTGAACAGCACGGTCGCTACGTCGGCCATGCCCATCGGCATGCCGGGATGGCCGCAGGTGGCCCGCTCGACCGCGTCGATGGCAAGAAAACGGATGGCGTTGGCTAATTGCTTGTGTTGGACGCTCACAAAATACTCCCGCGAACGAAGGTCTCTGAGGTTCAGCTGGCGCGACGCTTGCGCTCCATCAATTGCATGATCAGCGGCGTCAGGATCAGCTGCATGGCAAGGTCGAGCTTGGCGCCGTGTATCACGATCGAATTGGCGCGCGACATGAAACTGCCCTGCAGCATCGACAGCAGATAGGGAAAATCGATGCCGCGCGGATTGCGGAAGCGGATCACCACCATCGATTCGTCCGGTGTCGGAATCCAGCGCGTGATGAACGGGTTCGAGGTGTCGACGGTCGGCACGCGCTGGAAATTGATATCGGTCTGCGAGAATTGCGGCACGATATAGCTGATATAATCCGGCATGCGCCGCAAAATCGTGTCGGTTACCGCTTCGGTCGAATAGCCGCGCGAACTGCGATCGCGGTGCAGCTTCTGAATCCATTCCAGATTGATCACCGGCACCACGCCGATCTTGAGATCGGCATAACGGACCAGATCGACCTTGTCGGTCACCACGGCACCGTGCAGGCCTTCATAGAACAAGAGATCCGAATTGCCCGGCAAGGGACCCCATTCGGTGAAATTGCCTTGCGCCACGCCGTATTGGGCGGCCTCGGCGTCGTCATGCACATAGGTGCGCGATGTGCCGATGCCGTGCTCGCTATAGTCACGGAACACCTCCTCGAGCTGTTCGAGCAGATTGGTCTCGGGACTGAAATGGCTGAAATGCTTGTTGCCGCGTTCGGCCTCGATCGCCATCTGGGTCCGCATGTCGAGGCGGTTATAGCGATGGAAGGCGTCGCCCTCGATATAGGCGGCGGCGATCTGCTCGCGGCGAAAAATCTGCTCGAAGGTACGCTTGACCGAGGTGGTGCCTGCGCCGGACGATCCGGTAATGGAAATGATCGGGTGTTTTTTCGACATGATGCGGCGAGGCTCCGGGGTCAGACGCGGAACAGACCGCGTGCGGCGAACAGCGGCGCATTGCGGTCGAGCACGCTATCCGGGCTGTGATGCAGACGTTCGACGCGCGCCACATTGTCGCGCGATCCCATCACCAGCGGCACGCGCCGATGGATCACGTCGGCGGCCAGATCGAGGATGCGCCTTGTGCCGTTCGAGGCGCTGCCACCCGCCTGTTCCATGATGAAGGCCATCGGATGCGCCTCATAGAGCAGGCGCAGACGCCCCTCATTATAGCCCTTGCGCGAATCGGCGGGATAGAGGAAGACGCCGCCGCGCGTCAGGATACGGAAGCTTTCCGCCACCAGCGAGCCGATCCAGCGCATATTGGCGGGCTTGCCGCCCGGCTCGGCACCATGCGCCAGGCAATCCTGAATATAGGCGCGTACCGGCGGATCCCAAAACAGCTGATTCGACGCATTGATGGCGAATTCGAGCGAGTCTGCGGGAATCTTCACATGCCGCCGCACCAGCCGGAACTGTCCGACGGCGCGGTCGAGGGTGAAGATGTCGACGCCCTCGCCCAGCGTAAGAACCAGCGAGGTTTGCGGACCGTAGATGGTGAAGCCGGCAGCCAGCTGACCCGACCCGGCCCGAGAAAAGGTGGCCTCGATCTCGGACGCGGTGGGCAGGATCGAGAAGATGGTGCCGACCGACATGTTCGTGTCGAGATTGGACGAGCCGTCGAGCGGGTCGATGCTGATCGAAATGGGCCCGGCCGGATCGAGGATATCGAGATGAGCGGCCTCCTCCGACGCCAGCGCGGCGATCGGCGCCGCCGCCAGCGCCCGACGCAGCCGCTGATCGGCGAACAGATCGATGTCCTTCTGGTCGTCGCCATCGCTGTTGATACCCGCCGCTCGACCGATCGGTCCGGCCAGTTCGCCTTCTGCGAGCCGCGCCGATATGTCGGTGGCCGCCTCGGCGACGGCGGCGACTGCAGCAGCGACCGCTTGGCGCAGCGTCAAACCGGCCGCATAATGGTCCAGATGTTCAGCCAGCGTGACGGTCTTGCTCATGGGTCCACTCGCTCCCGAGATTCGGTCCCTCTTATGGATGGGGCTTAAGCGTGCCGCGATGGCGCTGCAAGGCGGCAGGACAATCAAATTGACACCGACCGATTAATAAGAGAAGTTTTTATTTCTTCCATCAAACCAAAGTTTTTTTTATATGGCGAAGCGGCTGCGCGATGTGACTCTCCGGCAGCTCCGGGCGCTGTCGGCGCTGGCGGCGGGCGGCAGCATAAGCGCGGCGGCCGGCCGGCTCAACCTCACTCAGCCAGCCGTCACCCAACAGCTGCACGCGCTACAGGCACTGGCCGGCCAGACCCTGCTGCAACGCACCAGCAGCGGCATGATGTTGACCGTCGCCGGCCGCGAGATCTTGACCCTGTTCGACCGCATCCAGGTCGCCATCGACGCCTGCGAAGCGTCGCTCGACATGATCGCCGGTCGCTCCGGCGGGCGTGTCGCGATCGGCGCGGTAAGCACCGCGAAATATTTCGTCCCTTTCGCCATCGCCGCGTTTTCCAAACTCTATCCGCAGATCCAGGTCAGCCTGTTTATCGGCAATCGTCAGGAAATCTGCCAGTCCCTGCACGGCTACGAACTCGATGTGGTGATCATGGGGCGGCCGCCGCAAGACATGGATATAACCCAGTCGCTGATCGGCGATCACCCTCATGTCATCATCGCGCCGGCCGGCCACCGCCTGGCCGGCGCGGCCAGGCTCGAAACAACCGACCTGGCGCAGGAGACCCTGCTGACCCGCGAGCTGGGGTCGGGCACCCGTACCCTGATGGAGCAATTATTCACCCATGCCGTGCCGCGCCCACGCATCGGCGTGGAATTGAACAGCAACGAATCGATCAAGCAGGCGGTGATCGCCGGATTGGGCATCGCCTTCATTTCCGCCCACGCGGTGGCCAACGAAGTCGCCGACGGGCGCTTGGTGATCCTCAATGTCGCCGGCCTGCCGATCGTCCGGCAATGGTATGTGGTACGCCGCGCCGACAAGGTATTGCTGCCGCCGGCCCAAGCCATGCTGGAATTCCTGTGCCGACGCGGCGCCGACTTCCTGCCGGCGACGCCGGCGATGATTTCCGGACTGGCAGCAGCCCGGTCCGACATGCTAACGCAGTGACGATGCACGCTGCGAACGACGCCGGCGATTCCGCTTCCTCGTCCATCGCTCTCGAGCTTAGCGGCGTCACCCATCGATTTGGCGCCAAACGCGCCCTCGACGATGTCTCTTTCCGTGTTGCGGCCGGCAGTTTTACCGCCCTTTTAGGCGCCAATGGCGCCGGCAAATCGACCCTGTTCGCCCTTGCCACCCGTCTGTTCGACTGCGCAACCGGCAGCATCAGCGTCTTCGGCCGCGATCTCAAGCGCCATCCCGGCGCCGCGCTGTCGCGCCTCGGCGTCGTATTTCAGGATACCACGCTCGATCTCGATCTCAGCGTCGTGCAGAATCTGCGCTATGCCGCCGCACTGCACGGCATCGGCCGGCACGACGCCGAAGCCGGCATCGAACGCGGACTGGCCCGCTTCGGCATGTCCGACCGTCGCCATGAAAAGGCCCGCCGGCTCAATGGCGGGCATCGTCGCCGCGTTGAAATCATTCGCGCCCTGATGCATCAACCGGCGCTGCTGCTGCTCGACGAGCCGACCGTCGGACTCGACGTACCGACCCGCCGGCAATTGGTCGAGCAGGTGCATCGTTTGAGCCGCGACGATGGCGTCGCGGTGTTGTGGGCCACGCACCTGGTCGATGAAATCGAGGGCCCCAACGACCGAATCGTTCTGCTGCGTGAGGGTCGGGTGGCAGAGCAGGGCAGCGTCGCCGAGGTGCTGGCGGCGGCCGGTGTCGACGAGCTGGGCGCCTTGTTCGCGCCGTCGGCGGGCTGATGGGCTGGCTGATCTGTCTCTGCGCCATCATCGGGCGGGAATTGCTGCGCTTTCTCAATCAGCCGACCCGGCTGGTCAGCGCGCTGGTACGTCCGCTGTTATGGCTGCTGGTATTCGCCACCGGATTTCGCGCAGCGCTGGGCATCGCCATCGCGCCCCCCTACCAAACCTATATAACCTACAGCATCTATGTGCTGCCCGGACTCGTCGGCATGGTGCAACTGTTCAATGCCACGCAAAGTTCCCTGTCGATGGTCTATGACCGCGAAATGGGCAGCATGCGGGTGCTTTTGACCAGCCCGCTGCCGCGCTGGTATCTCATCATATGCAAATTGCTGGCCGGCATCGCCGTCTCGCTGGTGCAGGTCTATGCCTTTCTGGCTGTCGCCTGGCTGTGCGGCGATGATGCGCCGCCGCTCGGCTATCTGACGGTGCTGCCGGCATTGATCGCCAATGGCCTGTTGCTGGGCGCGTTGGGATTGCTGTTGTCGTCCTTGATCCGACAATTGGAGAACTTTGCCGGCGTCATGAATTTCGTCGTCTTTCCGATGTTCTTCCTGTCGACGGCGCTCTACCCGCTGTGGAAGATTCGCGAAGGCAGCGCGTTGGTGGCCGATATCTGCGCCGCCAATCCGTTCACCTACGGCGTGGAACTGATCCGCTTCGCCCTCTATGGCCAGATCGACCCTGTCGCGACTCTGGTCGTCCTCGGCTGCGGCGGCCTGTTGCTGGCGGCCGCCATCATCGGCTACAGCCCCAGTCGCGGCCTGGTGCGTCGCAAGGCGGCGTGACCGGTGGCGCCGCCGCCCCGAGCGCTGAGGGCTTTATTTGGCAGGGTTCCACAAGGGCGCGACGACGCGCAGGAACACCCGCAGATCGCCGGCGCCATAGCTGGCGGTATCGGCGTCGATCGAATGGGTGACGTAGGTCTGCAGGGTCAGGCCGCCGAAGCTGTAGCCGGCCAAAGCGCCCGCCTCGAACAGATGCGAACTGGAACCGCGACTCAAATCATTGGTGCCGAAAGCAACCGGGCCGACCTCCCATTTGCCGAAAGTCTTGGTGGCGGTCAGATCATAATTGATATAGTCGGGCGTTCCCGCCTGTTTGGTTCTCTGATTGTCGCCGGGGATGCCATAGATGACATGCGCGGTGATGTCGTAACCATTGGCGGTGTAGCTGAGCGCCGGCCGCAGATTGAATACCCATTCATCATTGCCCGGCAAAGCGGGGGCGCCGGTCGGGGCATAACCGCCGACGAAATTGCTGAAACTGAAGCCATTGCCGAGCGTCCAGGCGGCCCCCACCAGCAATGCCGGGTTATAGATCCCCGCCGTCGAGGTGGCACCCTTCACGCCGATGGCAATCTCGGGGATGGCGACATAGGCTTCGACGCGACCACCGGCGACCACCCACGGCGTCGACCAGGCCACCACGGGAATATTGACATACAAGGTTTCGTTGTAATTGTGACCCAGCGACACCTGGCTCGCCGTATCGACGAAATAGACGCCCTCCGGCAAGGGCGCGCCAAGCGCCAGGCCGACGGTTTCGCCGGCTTCGGTAATCGGACCGGCGATGGCGTTTGATTGGGCGGTGATCACGGCCGCGACGGCGATCGCCACGGGCGAGAGGGTGCGTGTAAGGCTTTCTTTTGTCATTTCCTGATCCCCGTTCGGTTCGTTGAATCGAAAGCTTTCGTCCATGCTGGCGAATAAACCTTCCGATAGCCGTGTGATCGTAGTCGATTTCTTTAAATCGACGTATTTATACTTTTGGAGAATGGTGCATTTTTGCAACGACTTTGCAGTATTCAAAAAATGTGCGGGAATTAAGACTAAAGAACTATTGTCTCTTTGTTTCACGGCTGAAAATCCCGCTTGACCGCACCCGGCGCCGCAGGCTTGGCTAGATCCCATGAGTCTGACGCCGCCAAAGACCGAGATGACCCTGCATCAGCTGCGCATTTTCTGCGCCCTGGCGCAGTCGGCGACGATGACCCGGGCCGGCAAGCAATTGGGCCTGGCGCAACCGACCCTGTCACAGCAATTGGCGAAGCTGGAGGAGAGTCTCGGCGTCAAGCTGTTCGAACGCGGCCTGCATCGGATGAGCTTGACCGATGCAGGAGACTATCTGCTGCGGCAGGCCCACTTTATCCTCGCCGATGTCGACCGGACGCAGGCGACCTTGGGAGACTATGCACGCGGCGATCGCGGCGTCATCCGGGTGGCGGGCCTGAATTCGATCATCCGCGCGCTATTGCCGCGCGCCATGGAACTGCTGGCCAAGAGCCACCCCGCCACCGAATTCGACATTCACGAGGTGGCGCCCGCCGACGCGCTGGCGCTGCTGCATGGAAGGGCGGTCACGATTGCCCTGATCGCCGCCCAATCGCTGGCGTCTGACGGCGTTTCCTTTCAGCGCATCCCCTTGGTCGAGGATCCCTATGTCCTGGCGGTCCCGGCGGCGCTCGATCTGTCGGCGGTCAGCGATCCGGACCATGATTTGCCGCCGGCAGAGCGGACCCTGCTCAATAGCTGCATCCAGTTCAACTTCGGGACGTTGCATACCGAGCGGGTGGCGGGTTGGTACCAGGCAATGCTGCCGGGTCATCGCCTGATCGCACAATGCCGAAGCTATGAACTTGCGCTTGGCTTGGTACGGGCCGGCAAAGGCGTGTGTCTGGTGCCATCGCTGACCGCCAGCGACGGACAGGGCGGCATGGCAGGGGTAACCCTCTATGCCACGTCTCAGCCGGCGCGTCGCAGCCTGGCGCTGCTGCCTTCGCAATATTTGCGGGTGGAACCCTACAAGAGCTTCATCCGCTGCCTGCAGCAGGCGGGCGCCGAGGTCCGCCTGCCGCCGGCGCTGCCGGTGCCGCCTTTCATCGGTCGGGTCCTTCGGCACGCCGCCGCCGGATGACGGGCCGCATCGCAATTTCCAATCGCGAAGATAGGTTTTTTCCGGGGTAACGACTTGTTACCTTCTATCCTATAGTCGCCCAACGCGACGCTAGGGGGAAACAATGCAGCGCGACAGGCCTATCGGTATGCTGATTATCGGCGCATTCGCCCTCCTCGGCAGCGCCGCGCGCGCCGACGAGACAGCGCCTCCGATCAGCGGCATCGTCATCACGGCCACCCGCCAGCAGCGCAGTCTGCTCGAATTGGCCGGCAATGCCAGCGTGGTCGACCGCCAGAGGATCGCCGAGGCGATGCCGCAGCGCCCGGCCGAGTTGCTCAATCAGTTGCCCGGCGTGAATATCGAGCAGGGCGGTGGCGAAGAGGAAATCACCGCGATCCGGTCGCCCGACTTGAACGGCGGGGCTGGCCAAGGCTCCTTCCTGCTGCTGGAGGATGGCGTGCCGCTGCGCGCCGCCGGCTTCGGCAATGTCAACGGGCTCTATGAAGCAAATGTGGAACAGGCCGGGTCGGTCGAAGTGGTGCGTGGCCCCAGCAGCGCACTCTATGGATCGAACGCCGTGCACGGGCTGATCAATGTGATCCCGCGCGACCCCGCTTCCGACCCGCAACAGAGCCTCGATGTGACCGGCGGCAGCTACGGCTATTTCCAGGCCATGGGCAGCATCAGCGACCGGTTGGGGGATAGCGGTTTGCGGGTCAGTGCCGAGGATCACCACGAAGGCGGCTGGCGCGACGACACCCGGCTCGACGAACAGAAATTCGTCCTGCACGACCTCTGGCAGGACGGCGGCGACAGCCTGACCACCACCTTGTCCGGCCAGGATCTTAACCAGCAGACCGGCGCCTACATCATGGGCAAGGATGCCTATCTGAATCGCGCCCTGGCCAAAACCAACCCGATCCCGACCGCCTACCGCAAGGCCGACTCGATTCGCGGCATGACCCGCTGGCAGCATGACCTTTCCGACTCTCTGCAGCTCAGCGTTACCCCCTATGCCCGATTCACCGCGATGAATTTTTCCATGTTCTTTTTGCCGACCGATGCCACCCAATGGAACACGCATTACAGCGCCGGCGTCCAGAACGCGCTCTACAAGTCCTTGCCCGGCGGCCACCGCCTGATTTTGGGACTGGACGCCGAATATACCGACGGCTGGTATACCGAACTTCAGTCAAAGCCGACCTTCCGGCAAGGCGGCAATCTCTATCCGGTCGGCCTGCATTACGACTTCAATGTCGGTGCCGAAGTGGTGGCGCCTTATCTGCACAGCGAATGGCAAGTGCTCGAACATACCAGAGCAACCGCCGGAATTCGCCTCGAGCAGAGTTTCTACGATTACAGCAACGACATCGGCAGCGGGATCTTCGGACTCTATCAGCGCCCCCCTGATCGCAGCGACAATTTCACTACGCTCACCCCCAAACTGGGCGTCGTGCAACAATGGATGCCCTGGCTGTCTTCCTACGCCGATTTGGCGCGGGGTGCGCGCGCGCCGCAGGTGACCGACCTTTATGAATTACAGAACAAACAGGGGGTGGGACAGGTCAAGGCGGAAACCCTGGACAGCGCCGAAATCGGCAGCCGCGGCGATTTCGACGGCGTCCAGTTCGACAGCGCCGCCTATTGGATGGTCAAGAATCACTATTTCTATCGCGCCGCCAATGGCGACAACGTGCCTAACGGCAAGACCGAACATAAAGGCGTCGAATTGGAAGTCACGGCGCCGCTCGCTTTTGGTCTCGACATCGGCGGCGGCGGCACTTACGCGGTGCACAGCTATGCCTTCAATTACCACGACAGCACCCTGATCAACACTGTGGTCAAGGGGACCAGCATGCCAAACGCACCGCACACGCTGGCCAATGCCCGCCTGGGGTGGAAATTTCTGCCGCAAAGCCGCGCCGAGCTGGAATGGGTGCATATCGGGTCCTATTTCACCGACAATGCCAACACCCATTCCTATGGCGGCCATGAGCTGTTCAATTTCCGCCTCACCGCCAAACTCACCGACCGCCTCAGCCTGCATGCCAAGGTGATGAACCTTGCCGACCGCGCCTATGCCGATCGCGCCTCGATCACCACCACCGGCATCGACGAATATTTCCCTGGCGCGCCGCGCACCTTCCTGGCCGGGCTGGCGGCCAATTTTTAAGAAATCCGGACCGCACGCCTTATCGCCCCGACACCCAGCCCAGTCCCGGTTGAATGAACAGGACGGCGGTGGCGTAGGACAGCCAGAAGCGGCGGGTTTGCATATAATCTTCGCCGATCAGCATGTCGGCATCGAAGGCCGGCAGATCGATCACGCCGAGGCGGGAATCGGCGAACAGTTCGTCACCCACGCGAAACCGCGCAGCGCGCGCCAGCCGGGCCGTCGCACCGTCGCCGGCGGTGACGCCGATTCGGCTACCGCTGACGCTGGAAAGGGTATTGCCGCGTGCGCCGGTGTCGAACAGGGCGGACAGCACGACCCCATTCATTTCGACCGGCATCATTGGCCGGCCGGCATGCGCCAGTGACAGTGGCACGGTCATGAATGCCCCGTCCCAGGGCGGCGCCAGTTTGGTGCAGTCCCGCACACGATAAAGCGACAGACGGCGATGCGGCATGTCGATGTCGAGGTCATAGCGCGACAGCAGATCGGCGCCAATCAGGCCGGCCATGTCGGCGCCCGGCCGCGAAGCACCGCCTTGCGGCTGGCCGATCTCGATCACCGAAAAACTTTTGCCGGCATAGTCGACTCCGGCGAACTGGAAGCTGTCCGGGATGGCATTGCTGACCAGGCGACGGCCCGCGGCGCCGATTGCGGTGGTAAAACGCTGCGTATCCCGGGTCAATCGCAATGAGTCCACGATTTGCGGCGTCAGCAGCGTGCCTTGTGCCCCGGTATCGACGCCTATATTGACAGGGTGGCCATTGATCGACACTTCGACGGTGGGCATGAAGCCATCGAAAGTCACCGGCAGGCTCGCCTGACGTTCCACCTGGCAGGTGGCCACCGCGGCGTTGGGCCAGGCCGACGCCGGCAGGCAAGGCAACAAGGCGACCAACCATCGCCATACCACGTCATGCCTCATGCCAGGCTCCGTCAGCGCAGCGTCGCCCCCCTCTTCTTGCGATTTGTTCGCAGCATGACACAGCGGATCGCCTGCGTGAAGTGGTTCCCACAGCCGTTCGCCTGGTTTAAGAGAACCTATGGTTCTTGATCTGATCGGGCTGAAAAAATCCTTGCCGGGTGGTCGCGTCCTGTTCGACCGGCTCTGCCTGTCGCTGGCGAGCGGCGAAATCGTCGCCATCATGGGAGAATCCGGGGTCGGAAAATCCACGCTTCTCAATCTGATCGCCGGCCTTGATCGCGCCGATGAAGGCGATATCCTGGTGGCCGGCACGCGCCTTGGCGGCCTCGACGACGACGCCCGTACCCAATTGCGCCGCGACAAGATCGGCTTCGTGTTTCAGGCCTTTCATATCCTGCCGCATCTCACACTGGCACAGAATATCGCCCTGCCACTGGTGCTGGCGCAGCGCTCGGGGCCAGAGGCGCTGGCCTGCGCCGAGACGATGCTGAGTGCGGTCGGCATCCCCGGACGCGGCGGCGACTATCCCGTCCAGCTGTCGGGCGGCGAGGTGCAGCGCATCGCCATCGCCCGCGCCCTGGTGCATCGGCCGGCCTTGATCCTGGCCGATGAACCGACCGGCAATCTCGATCCCGAGACGGCGCGGCGCATCCTTGCCCTGTTGTCGCAGCAGGCGCGCGCCGCCGGCGCCGCCGTACTGATCGTCACCCATTCCGACCGGGCCGCCGCCATCGCCGACCGCGTCCTGACGCTCGGCCAAAACGGGCTGCAAGTGCGCGCCCAGGCCCTGTCGTGACCGGATTGCCGCTGCGCTGGATGATGGCCGGCGAATGGCGTGCGCATCCCTCCCGCGCCGTCGTCGCGACCCTGGCGATCGCGGTGGGCGTGGCGCTCGGTTTCGCCGTGCATGTGGTCAACCAGTCCGCCTTGACCGAATTCGGCAAGGCGGTGCACGCCGTCAATGGCGAGGCCGACCTGCAGGTGCATGCCACCCTGCCGGGCGGCGTCGACCAGTCGCTCTATCCGATGCTGGCGCATCTGCCGGGCATCGGCGCGGTCAGTCCGGTGGTCGAACTGACCGCGCTCAGCGATGACCACCTTCTGACCCTGTTGGGACTCGACCCACTGCGGGCCGCCGCCGTCACACCCAGTCTGCTGCCGCGCCCGAGCGGCGGGGTGGAGGCCGGCGACCGACTATTCGACCCGGCGGCGGTGTATTTCTCGTCCGCCGCTTTCGCCGCCACCGGGCGGCGGGTGGGCCAATTGGTGACTCTATCGGCCGGCGGCCGAACCGCGGACTTCGTTATCGCCGGCAGCGTGCCGGGCGCCGGCGACGCCGAAGCGATCGCCGTGATCGACATCGCTGCCGCGCAATGGCGCTTTGGCCAGTTGGGCCGGCTGCAGCGCCTTGATCTGCGCCTGGCGCCCGGCGCAGAACGGGGCGCCACCCTGGCGCTGCTCGCCAAGACCTTGCCGCGCGACGCCGAAATTCGCACGCTGGAGACCGAGGCGCGGCGTAGCGACACCCTCTCGCGCGCCTACCGCGTCAATCTCGAAATGCTGGCCATGGTGGCTCTGTTGACCGGCGGATTTCTGGTCTATTCCGCCCAATCCCTGTCGGTAGCGCGGCGGCAGAGCCAGTTTGCGCTGCTGCGCATCCTGGGTCTGCGCCGGCGCGCGCTGCTGGCACAGATCGTCGTTGAAGGCGCCGTGGTCGGCCTGGCCGGCGCCCTCCTCGGCATAGGCGCCGGTTTTCTGCTCGCCGATGCCGCGATTCGGGTGCTGGGTGCCGACCTCGGCGGCGGCTATTTCAGGGAGGGCAGGCCGACTTTGCGTTTTCCACCACTGGCCGCTGTTACGCTCGGTCTGGCCGGCGTGGGTGTCGCCCTGGCCGGCAGCCTGCTGCCGGCCTTGGCTGCCGGCAAAATGCAGCCGGTGGTCGCCCTCAAAAATGCCGGCGAGGCCGGCGACCCCCGCCATAGGCCGCGCCTGCGCTGGGGTGCCCTGCTGCTGGCGGCCGGCGCGGCGGCCGCCTTGGCACCTGCCTGGAACGGACTACCGCTGTTCGGCTATCTCGCCATCGGCCTGATCCTGGCCGGCGGCGTTGCGACGATGCCGTGGCTGGCGCGCTGCCTGCTGACGCCGTTGCAACGAATGTCA
>Ga0302320_10004936_pt1 | contig 30105 bp, 19 predicted proteins | sample Bog_T0_3_FD_202130 | JGI IMG/M metagenome (GOLD analysis project Ga0302320, IMG submission 202130) | Peat permafrost microbial communities from Stordalen Mire near Abisko, Sweden - Bog_T0_3 | ecosystem: Environmental > Terrestrial > Soil > Wetlands > Peat | place: Sweden: Abisko, Stordalen Mire... | reverse complement strand
GGCAATGGGATTGGGTCCGTGTCACGCGACAAAGCGGTGATCTTCTTCAGGAAGCGGGAGGCGCCGTTCGAGCCTGCCATCCACTGGGTGTTCGCTGAAGATATCGATGCGTTGTACCAGGAACTTCAGTTGTTGGGTGCGAACATCGTGGATCCTCTGGAAACAAAGCCCTGGGAAATACGGCAGTTCACTGTAGAGGATCTGGATGGGAATCTGTTCTATTTCCATGGCTAATACCTACTGGCATAAATCCACGTAAGAACGCTTAGGCGCACAATAAAATCAATAGTCCGCGTTCAACTGCTAATCGCAAGTGGGTTATTCAGGACGGCGACAGGATTTGGCGCGAGATTTGCGATGTGGAGAAAAATGATCGCGGAACTTAACAATCGCAAAGGCGCTGCGCCCATTTGCGGACGGACTCCGGACGGATGGGTTGGCCATCGGCCTCGGCGGCTAACTGGACCGCGAGGTTGCCAATGGTGGAGCTTTCCGTTTGTCCTGTTTCGACTGGCAAGCCGGTACGCTGCGCGGTCAGCTCGGTGAGCAGCTTGTTGCGGCTTGCTCCCCCCAGGATGTGGATGCGCTGAAGCTTGCGACCGAGCATCGTTTCCAGGTTGCCGAGGGCCGAGGCATAGCGGCTGGCAAGGCTCTCAAAGATGACCCGCGCAAAGACTGGTTCGTTGCCGGCCAGGTCTGGAATAGGTTTCAGGCGACGCCGCCACAGCTCATGGTTGATGCGCTCTGGCATATCGGAATCGAGCAGCAGGGGCTCTGCGTCCACGTCGATAATGCCGGGAAAGCCAGCGCCGGCAGCCTGCGCGACAAGGTCCTCAATGTCCCAGGGGCGGCCATCGAGGGCCCATGCATCCATGCACTGCTTCAGCAGCCACATGCCGTTGACAAGCGTGTGGAAACAGAGGTCTCCCGTAGCCGCGCCGAGGTTGGTGTAGCGCGCGTCGAAGGCTTCGCGGGTGGTGACCGGCTCCGATGTCAGCGTGCCAACCAGAGACCAGGTTCCGGAACAGATGTAAAGCGTGGATGCGAGGCTGGTTGGGATGCCCGCGATGGCGGAGGCGGTGTCGTGGCAGGCCGGCGCAATGAGCTGGGTTTCGCGAAAGGCGTCAAGCTCAGTCAGCGGACCTTGCATCCGTCCGAGAATGGTTCCGGCGGGGACGATGGGCGGAGCGGCTTCGATGGGAAGATTGAGGAGCCGGAACAGGTCGCGGTCCCAGTCGCGGGTCTGAAGGTTGACGAGGCCAGTGTGCGTGGCGTGGGTGTACTCGGCCACGCGCGGGGCGCCCAGCCAGTGGAGGACAAACTCCGGCAGGGTGACCCAGGGAGCGAGCGGGGAAATGCCGATCTTGGGGTCGGCAAGCAACTGATAGACCGTGTTGATGCGCAGAGGAAGCACGCCGGTGCGCTGGTAAAGCTCGAAGGGCGGCGCAAGCAGGTCGGCGGCCTGCTTGCTGGAGTTGGTACGCTCATCGCGGTAGCAGAACGGGTCGCGGACCGGGTGACCGTCAGGCGAGAGACGAACATAGTCCACGCCCCAGCTATCGACGGCGATGGAGGCTATGCCTTCAGGCGCGGCTTGCGCGGCTTGGCGGAGACCTTCTTCAAGGCCGGCAAGGATGGAGTCGAGCGGCCAGTGAAGGGAAGCGCCGAGGCGGACCGGACCGTTTGGAATGCGATGGACAACCTCGATGGAGGGTTTGCCATCCGTCCAGCGGAGCAGAGAGACTCGACAGCTTTCAGCGCCTAAATCGACGGCAATTCGAGCACGATCTTCCATGGCCCTGAGGAGGCTCCATTCCGAATCAACGCAAGGGGTCGTTCAAGCATAGCGCGAAAAGACCGCACTCAGCGCAAAAATGCCTCGGTGAGACCGCCGTCCACGGGAATCATGTGACCCGAGGTACAGCGCGCGCGAGGACTGGCCAGGAAAAGGATCGCCTCCGCGCAGTCGGCCGGGTCGATGGGCTGGTGCGTCAATGTGCGCTGAGCATAAAACTCGGCGAGTAGATTGCGCAACTCGTTGTCGCTGAGTGAGTCGTCGAAAGGAATATTGTACTTGGTCAGGGATGCGCGAACGCGCTCGCGCGGAAACATGGTGGAACCCTTCACGACGGTCGCAGGGCTGATGCCGTTGACCCGGATGCGCGGGGCGAGGCCGACGGCGAGTTCTTTGATGAGGTGCGAGAGGGCGGCCTTGCTCACGTCGTAGGCCTCGCTGCCGCGCTTGGCAACCACGGCATTGGCGGAACTGGTAAGCACGATGGATGCGTCGAGGGCCTGTTCGCGGAAGGTTTTGGCGGCTTCATCGGCCAGCAGGTAGTTGGCGGTGACGTTGACGTCGAGGGTGGTGGCCCACATGGCGTCAGGAATGACGCCGTCTGGCGAAGAGGGAAACAAAGCCGCTGTATTGATGAGGATGTCGACGCCGCCAAAGGCCGCGACGGTTGCCTGGATGGCTTTCAAAATGGATTCGCGGCTGCGGATGTCGACCGGGGTGACGGCAGTGAACTCCTTCGAGGTGACAGAGGTTAGCTCGGCCCCGACGCGCTGGGCGGCTTGTTCGTCGCGGTCGGCTACCACCACGTGAGCGCCGCGGGCGGCGGCCAGCAGAGCGACTTCGCGGCCGATCCCGCTGCCTCCGCCAACAACCAGCGCGATGCGGCGGCTGAGTTCCTTTTCCGGCGGCTGGCGGCGGATTTTAGCTTCTTCCATGGCCCAATATTCAATGCGGAAGGCCTCAATAGCAGGAAGCGCAACGTAGTTGGTAAAGACCTTGAAGCTGGCGGGATCGTTGGCCGGGCCGCACTGGGGGGGCTTCTCGCCCTTTTCTCCTTCGGACAAGAGCGTAGCTCCTTCCATGACATGAATAGCGTTGGTATAGAACTCGCCGGTAATGCGGGCTTCTGTTTTGTTCTTGCCAAAGCTGAACATGCCCAGGCCCTGAATCAGCACGATGGTGGGGCTGGCGTCGCGAAGCGCGGGGGAATCGGGTGTGGCGAAGGAGCGATAGTAGTCGGCGTATTGCTGGCGGTATTCGTCGAGCGAGGCGACGATCTGCTTGCGAAGGGCGAGCAGATCGTCGCCTTGCGGCCAGGGGACGAACAGCGGGCGGATCTTGGTGCGGATGAAGTGGTCGGGGCAGCTTGTGCCGAGGAAAGAGAGATCCTCTCCATGAACCGAATTGACGAATTGGAGGACGTCGGGGGCGTCGGTGAAGCTTAAAATCCACCTGTTCTTCGTGCTGACGCGACCGCGAAGATAAGGGGCGATGTTCACGGCGATGCCGCGGCGGTCCTCACGGGCGGGGACAAGTTCGCCGCCGAATCGGCTCGTGCCGCTGGCAATTCCGTGGCGCTGAATAAACTGGCCGATCTGGTCGACGACAGTGAGGGTGTTCAGGTAGCACTCGCGCTGGGTTTGGCCCCACGTAAACAGGCCGTGGCCGCCAAGGACGATGCCGTCGCAGCCGGGATTGTCGCGGACTGCGCTGCGCATCATGAGGCCCAGCTCAAAGCCGGGGCGCTGCCAGGGAATCCATACCAGGGAGTGGTTGAACTCGCGGTTGAACTCGTTCATTTTATCGAGACCGTTGGCGGAGGCGGCGAGCGCGATGCCCCAGTCGGGATGAAGGTGATCGACATGCGGGAAGGGAAGAAAGCCGTGCAGCGGAGTGTCGATGGAGGCGGCCACGGGATTGTTGCGGAAGGCGGCGATGGCGTACATGGGGACCATGTCGTCTTCGGTGTCGACGCCCTTGTAGCTCCGCTCCAATGAGAGCAGCTTTTGCTGGTAAAGGGTCGCGAACCCCGCGCGCTTGATGCTTCCCAGATCGCCGCCGGAGCCTTTCACCCAGAGCACTTCGACCGGCTCGCCGGTGAGGGGGTCTGTTTCAACGACTTTCGAACTGGTGTTTCCGCCGGCGAAATTGGTGATGCGAAGGTCGGATCCGAGCAGGTTGGAGCGATAGCGCAGCAGTTCTGGCTCGTCGAGCGATGCGGCCAGACTGGTGTCCCAGCGGTCTTCAAGGAACTTGAGGGTCGGAGATGCGACGGATGCGAAAGCCATATATACCACTCTACGAGGAATGAACGGAACCTGGTAAAGATTGTACAGGGAAAAGCAATAGGGAATCTATTTCACAGCGGAATCCATCCGTGGGTACCCACGACTTTGAAACACCGGCGTGGGGGCCTCAGCCGCCCTCGTTCAAAGGTGGATTCAAACGTTGCCAATTCCAAACCGACGGATTCCCTACTTCAGCAGGATCTTGATGAAGGTCGTGGATTCGAGCTTTACGTCCTTCATCAGTCCGTGAACCTCGCTGGCTCCATTGGCGTCGAGTTCCTGGTCGAGACTCAGTCCCTTAATCTGACTCCCATAATAAACGCGTTGATCCCCTTGACTGCCTGAACCAGCGGGCGTTCGCGAGCCGTGGCTGGACAAGGAATCCGGACCACCGCGAGACAAAAGTCCTTCGTCCGCTGTGTCTTTCTGGTAGTCGGGGTCGACACTGATGGCAACGATTTGTCCCTGGAATGGATGCAATTCGCCTTTGACCTCGATGCGATCGAACTTGATGGCCAGCGTGGAGGTTCCGCCTCCATCCTGCTTGGATTCAGCCAGAACCAGCTTGCCGATAATCCTCGATCCGATGGAAACTTCGACGCCGTCCTTCAATACCGACGGAGCAATTGTCTTTGCCACAACCACATCGCCCGCGTAGGCCGACTTGGAATTCACGCTGACCGCGAACTTTGCCTGAAGGATCGTGGGAGGTGTGGGAGCCTGGGAAAATGAGCGGGCGGCAAAAGAGATAGCGAGGACGGCCGCGACGGCCATCAATTTCCTGCGAAATCGATACATGGATTCTCCGGTCGGTCGTACCCCTAGGATACCGCTTCCTCCGCCCCCAGAGATTCCGGCGTCACAGCTTTGTGGCGTACATAGTTGTAAGGGGGTACGGTGTAGCCGCGGAGGAGCGCGATTCCAAGCTGGATGAGACGTGGGCCGTAGGTTTCCACTTCATGCGAGATGGATCCGATCAAGGCGCTCTTGCCGGAGCGCATTTCTTCAATGACCTCGGGGATGCAATCCTGCCCAACGATGGCAAAGTCCTGCTCGCGGCTGAATTGACGGGCGGCGTCGAGCACGCCAAGCGCGCTGGAGTCGGTGGCCGCGGCGACAAGGATGTGTTCGCCCTTGCGAAGGATGCGGAGAAACTCCGCGACGGCCAGTTGGCTGGGTTTGCGCATGCCGCGGCCTTCCAACTGGATAAAGTGTTCCGGCGGGATTCCGGGGAACCGGGCGCGGATGCCGTCGAATGCGCCGGTGATGCGGCTATGGACGAAGCTGCCGGCCTCGGAGAATCCTATGCCCAGAACCCAGTCGGCTTTGCCTTTCCACTTGCGGAGGGCGTGGTTTGCCAGCAACGAGCCGGCTTCAAAGCCGACCTCGAAGTTGTCGACGCCGAAGTAGGTGGAGTTGGGGTGCGGCACGTCGATGGCGACCAACGGAATATCGGCCTTCCTGAAGATATGCGCCACCCGCGGAGCCGCCCGCTCCTCAACTTGGAACTCGATTGCCAAATCCACACGCTTGGCCACAAACTCTTCGGCGTTCTGGATTGCGACGTCGGGGTCATAGCGGTTGTCGAGTACAAGTAACTCGACGCCGGATGCTGCCGCCGCGGCGATAACGCTCTGCGCCACGGCAACGGAGAACGGCATTTCGGCGCTCTGTGCGGCAAACCCGAATCGCAGACGCCGCGGGCGCGAAACCAGCCTGTATTGGCCGTTCTGCCCCTGCGCGACGTAGCCGCGGTGGACCAGCGTTTTGAGGATGCGATAGACGCTGGTCTTGGAGATCCGCGTCTTCTGGTAAACGTCCTCCAGGGTGACGGGAGAATTATTCTGCTCCAGCAGCTCGAGCACGTCGAGCGCCTTGGAGAGAATGGGAATCAGATAGAGGCGTTTGATCTTGGAACTTGGCAAGCGTATATCTCCGAGCGGGCGGATCCTTGAAAAGATGATGACAAACCAGAATAGCTCGTCTCATGCGTAGCTATTAACAGTGGATTGCCGGCTGCCCCGTTCCAAGGCGATTCGCTCAACGTAACCGCTCGATCGCAGAGCGGCAAGGGGATCGGGAGGCAGGCCGCGGGCGACCCTCCAGGCGGCAATCAGGGGCCGCACATCGGTCCAGAATGCCCCTCGAAAGAGTTCTTCCGCCGCCACCAGGTCGCAGGTTTGCTGATGATGCGCGAGCTCGTCTCGATCGATGAGGGCGGCCTTGAGCCAGAGTTCCTGCGCGGTGGCCACGGTTTGCACGGTGGCTTCGATCTTGCCTTTCAGGTTGTGGCTCTGGTCGATCATAAAGGCGACATCCTCCGCGAGGCCCTCCCTTGCGCCCAAGTGGATCTCATGGAAGATGCGGAAGATCTGGTAGGGATCGATGGAGCCGAGGGTCAGGTCGTCGTCGGCATAGCGCCTATCGTTGAAGTGGAAACCGCCCAGCAAGCCGGTATGCATCAGCCAGGCCACAATCTGCTCAACGTTTTGCGCGGCGTAGTGATGGCCCGTGTCGACAAGGACGCGCGCCTGCGGTCCAGCCAAGCGAGCCAGATGCGAGGACATGCCCCAGTCGGCAATATCGGTGTGATAAAACGCCGGCTCAAAGGGCTTGTACTCAATCAGTAGGCGCTGCCCTGGAGCCAGCACATTATGCGCGGTTGAGAGCGCTTCTTCAAGCCAGCCAATGCGCTTGCGGATGTTTTGGGTGCCGGGGTAGTTGGAGCCGTCGGCCAGCCAGAGGGAGATATCCCGGGAGCCAAGCTGCTTTGCGATTTCGATGGAGTCCAGAAGGTGGTCAAGGGCTTGCTTGCGGACCTCGGGCGCGGGATTGCACAGGGAACCGAATTTGTATTGCTGGTCTTGAAAAAGATTCGGATTGATGGAACCGGCGCGAACCCCAAACCGCCGCTCAAGAGCGGCCACAACGGGCACATCGCCAAGTCCGTTTGGCAAATCCCACAACACGTGCAGCGCTACCGTTGGGGTAACTCCGGTGAGGTGGTTCACTTCGGCGGCGTCGGCGAATTTCTCCTCGATGGTGGAAGCGGCCGCGGCCTGAACAAATTTGCCGAAGCGAGTGCCGGTGTTGGCGAACCCCCACGAGGGAATCTCGATTTGGAATGCGTCGAGAATCCGTGCTGCCTGGTCGAAAGTTGCTGAATCGGAGACGCTCATAAGCGGTTTTCCTCGCAGGGACTTGTTGGCCCTGAATTGAACTTCGCACTACATCGGAAATCAAGAATGCATTGCGAATTACACGTCATGAAAAATCAAACCACGTCGCGCACCAGAATTACATGAAGGAAGCGCGGCCCGTGTACGCCTTGGATGCGTGTCATTTCAATGTCGGCCGTAGCGCTGGGCCCGGAGATCCAGGTAACCAGATTGGGCGGCACGTGGCAGCGGTCGAAATATTCAGGCAAAGTCTCCACCACCTGGCTAGCGCGGAGAATGCAAAGGTGCCAGTCCGGCAGCAGCGTAAGCACCCGCCTGCCCTCCGTAACAGAGTGATGGAGCGCAATGGTTCCCGAGTTGGCCACGCCGCAAAAGGCGGCCGTGACCACACCTTCCACTGCCTCGATTTCCTCGATGCGCAGGCCGTCATCGACCTTCCAGTTGAAACCGCCGGCGAGCCATTCCGCGGCAAGTCCCAGCGGGGCGGCAAAGGTCTGCTTGGCGCTGGCAGCCAGTTGAGCGGCAATCGAGGCCGGCAAGACTTCCGGCAAGCACTCAACGACTTCCGCTCCGTATTCTCGAAGGCGTTCGATCATCAACTGGATTCGGACTTCGGCCGTGAGCTGGCCGCGCAAAATGAAAGTCCGAGGCAGGGCGGCGTAGGCGGTCTCGGGGTTGTAGTCTGGGTCGGCCGAGGAGTGGGTCGACTGGCGAACGCGATCGAGAATCCGCTGGCGGGAAGTGGGAGGCGCGCTCATTTTGCCTCCTTGTTCGATTCGACGGAAACTGGCGTCCGAGCCGCCCACCAGTTGCGGAAGGTCTCGCTGGGCAAGCCGCGCAGGTCGCGGGTCTGGGTCCATTTTGCGCCCAGGCCGGGCAGAGAGTGAATCCATCCGTCGCCGGCGGTGAACAAGCGCAGGCCGATGCGGGCTAAACGCTGCGCTGCGCGGAATCGCCAGGCCTTGGCAAACAGGAAGTTTGCGATCTTCATCCCCAGGTACATGGGGTCGAGGAAGCGGTTGAAGCGGCCCCGCTCCTGATCGGTCACCTTGGCGCGCAGGTCGATAAGCACCTCGGGAATATTGATTTTGACCGGGCACACCTCGTAACAAGCGCCGCACAGCGATGAGGCGTAGGGCAGCGACTTGGCGTGCTGCATCCGCATCAATTGCGGCGTCAGAATCGCTCCGATGGGCCCCGGATAGACCGACCCGTAGGCGTGGCCTCCTGTCTGGCGATAGACGGGACAGGCGTTCATGCAGGCGGCGCACCGGATGCACTTCAGGGTCTGGCGCTCGATGGGCCGGGAGAGGATGGAGGATCGCTGGTTGTCGAGCAGCACAACGTGGAAGCGCTGCGGACCGTCTCCGGGCGTGATGCCGGTCCAAAGCGAGGTGTAGGGATTCATCCGTTCGCCGGTGGCCGAGCGGGCGAGAACCTGGAGCATGACTGCGAGGTCTTGAAAGCGCGGCAGCACTTTTTCAATTCCGGCCAGCGTAATCAGGGTGCGGGGCAGGGTGAGGCACATGCGGCCATTGCCTTCGGACTCGATCACGGCCACCGAGCCGGTTTCGGCGATGAGGAAGTTTGCGCCGCCGATAGCCGCGGGCACGGTAAGGAATTTCCGACGCAGATAGGTGCGCGCCGCAGCGGTAAGCGCCTGCGGGTCGTCGGAGAGGTTCTCGAGGCCCATGCGCCGCGCAAAAATCTCGCGCACCTGGCTGCGGTTCACGTGCAGAGCGGGAACGACGATGTGCGATGGCTCGTCGTTTCCAAGCTGGAGGATCAGCTCGGCCAGATCGGTCTCGAATACGCGGATGCCGGCAGCTTCAAGCGAGGGATTTAGCTGGATCTCGGCCGAAGTCATGGTCTTGATCTTGATGACCTCGGTCGCGCTTTCCTGGCGAAGCAAGTCCAGGATAATCTGGCGCGCCTCAGCGGCATCGGCGGCCCAGTGAACCGTGCCCCCGGCCGCGGTGCAGCGCGTTTCAAACTGTTCCAGGTAGTAGGCCAGGTTATCCAGCGCATGGGCGCGGATGGCCGATGCGGCCTGTCGAAGCTGCTGCCAGTCGGTCTTCTCGGCCACCAGCAGGCTGCGCTTGGCTTGGATCACATCGATGGCATGGGCCACGTTCCTGCGCAGTTGGGGATTGCGCAGAACCGGCAGCGCAGCCTGGGGGAACGGCAACGCCAGGGTGGGGTCGAGCTGGGGATGAGCAGCGGCTGTTTGGCTCATGCCAGCGCCTCTGCGATTGGGGCTTCCGTGCTGGCCAGTATCTCGGCCAGATGGATTGTCTTCATCCCGGCGTACTGGCGGTGCATGGCCCCGCCAAGATGCATCAGGCAACTGTTGTCGAGCGCGGTGCAATATTCCGCGCCGGTTTGGACAATGTCCTGCAGCTTGACGGCCAGCATCGCGGAGGAGACCTCTGCATTCTTTATTGAAAAAGTTCCGCCAAAGCCGCAGCAGCGGTCGGTGTTGGCGAGTGGCGCCTGGCTGAGCCCGCGAACCTTGGCCAGCAGGCGGTAGGGCCGGTCGCCCAGGTTGAGCGCGCGCAGGCCGTGGCAACTGGCGTGGTAGACCACTCGATGAGGAAAGCTGGCGCCCACGTCTTCCACGCCCAGACGGTCGATGAGGAACTCGCTCAACTCGAATACTCTGGGCAGCAGCGCGGCAAGCTCCTTGCGCAGCGCTTCGTTGCCGAGCTCCTCAAACAGGCCGGGATATTGATCGCGGATCATGGCCACGCACGACGACGAAGGGATCACGACGGCCTCGGTGTCGTGGTAGAGGCGGACGAAGCGCTTAGCCTGGGAGTAGGCTTCTCCTCGGAATCCGGTGTTGGCGTGCATCTGCCCGCAGCAGGTTTGCTGGGGCCGGAATTCGATGTCGACGCCAAGCCGCTCAAGCAGGCGCACCACGGCCCGGCCAGTCTCCGGGAAGAGTGTGTCGTTGTAGCAGGTAATGAACAGCGAAGCGCGCATGCGTGGACTCTATTGTTGCAGACTGGCGAACCGGAAAACGAATAATATTCGATAGAGACAGGAATTGTCTATTGCATTTGCGGGGTTTATTGAAGCGGAAAAAGAGCTGGAGCCAGCATGAGCCGGCCACGGTTGGAATCCATGCGGTTCTGGAGGCCTCCAACGATTTTGGGAAGGATGAGTAGCTGGCTCTTTGGCTTTCCATCCCCGTTCTTCTCCATGGATTACGCCCAAATCCGCGGCGCGAATGGAAGTCTTTGCCTGTCGACCGGAGAGATTGGCGATAATGGCGAAGTATGGCAAGAAGGCAAACCACGGAGCAGATGATCCAGCGAGGCTTGAAGTCCTCGCTGATTGGCATCGCGTTCAATTTTGTGCTCGCGTTGCTTAAATGCACAACCGGGTTCATTGGACATTCTTTTGCCTTGATTGCGGACGGCATTGAGTCCTTGTCCGATGTGGTCAGTTCGAGCGTGGTCTACATCGGCTTGCGCCTTTCCATTAAACCACCCGATGAGGATCATCCTTATGGCCATGGAAAAGCCGAGCCCGTAGCCGCCATTATCGTGAGCCTCGCGCTGATAGTGGCCGCTATCGTAATCGGGGTCGAGAGCATCGTGCGTATTCAAACCCCTCATCATTTGCCCGAGGCATATACTCTGTGGGTCCTGTTAGCCGTGGTTGGAATAAAAGCAATGCTGTCCCGCTATGTCTCTTCCGTCGGCGAAGGCATCGACAGCACCGCGGTTCGGATAGACGCCTGGCATCACCTGAGCGATGCCATTACGTCGGCCTTTGTGTTTGTCGGAATCTCAGTGGCTTTGTGGACCAGAAATGCCGCGGCGGACGACTGGGCTGCGCTCTGTGCATCGCCAATCATCATGTTCAATGCGGCGCGGCAGCTTCGCGCGCCCTTTGCCGAGTTGCTCGATACCGCGCCTGCCCCTCAGTTGGAGCAGGAGGTTCGCTCCGTTGCCTCCTCTGTTGCAGGAGTCATCGGCCTTGAGAAATGCCACGTCCGCAAAGTCGGTTTTCGCTATTACGTTGACCTGCATATCGTGGTCGAAGGAACTCTGTCGGTGCGTGAGGGGCATAACATCGCGCACGATGTGGAGGATGCCGTACTGCTGCAGGTGCCACAGATCGCGGAAGTCCTCGTCCATGTTGAACCGGAAGAAGAGCTTCTGACCCCTTCTCTCAAGAGATGACGATGAGCGGATTGCCGGCCGGAACCTCATCCCGGCAAATAGGGGGACATGATCTTGCAATTACCGATTGGCGCCACGGTTATGCGTATCGTCTGGCGGATGCTCCCACGGAGCCGAGGGCGCACCCTGTTCCTGCTCTGTGCGCAGAGTTACAAAACCTTTACATTGTGGGGACAACAAGCACGTGAAATAGCTCTACGTTAATGGAGAATTCAGATTTTCGCATCGGGCGGCAATGGCGCTAAGACGAAGATGGGTGAATCAAAAAGCCATCGGCGTCGCACCAGCGGGGGCTCGTCGCCGCATGCGGCGTGGAGTTCGCAACTTTTTCGACATACGCCGGCACCCAATCCACGGAGGCTACAGATGGACTCAGGCTCACAGTTGGAAGACCTATCTTCCGTGACCGCGGCCGTTGTTTGCGATAGCGCGGCCCACCTTTGTATCGAGCGAGGCGGTTCTATGGGTACGATGAGCACCAAGCGTCAGGCAATGATCCTGGCTTATTGTGCGACTCTGGCCATAAGCGTGGCCGGATGCGGCGGTGGCAGTAAAAGCTCCAACCCAGCGACCCCGCCGACCGCCGGGTTGTCGGCCAAGCCGTTGACGATCAATCTTGGGCAGACTGTGGCGCTGGCGTGGTCCTCGACAGACGCAAGCTCGTGCACGGAGAGCACTTCGTCCGCAGGCGGGGGCAACTTCACTGGTATGGGGCCTGCGAGCGGGTCACAAAGCGTTGCCCCAACGGCCGCCGGCGTCTTTAGCTACACGCTGAGTTGTAGCGGTGCCGGTGGAAGCAGCATGCCCAGCATCGTGTCAGTGACCGTCAATCCATCGATCCTCAGCACGCTGCACACCTTCACCATGATCGGCTCGACGATCGACCCGATCGAAGGCGGCGGCAATCCCTATGGCCTAGCGATCGCCCCGATCAGCGCCGGGCTGATCAATGCCGGTGATCTCATTATCTGCAACTTCAACGACGGCGCAACCAACACCCAGGGTGACGGCACGACCATTGTCGGCCTGCATCCCGCAGCCGGCTCGTCGCCGCGTCGAATTGCACAAAGCTCGAGCCTGGAGGGGTGTAACGCGCTCACCATGCTGCCCGACGACAGTATCTCCGCAGCAGCTTTTGTCGCCAACCTGAACCCTCTGGTTGCGCCGACCGGCGTGGTCAACAACCCGTTCTCGGCCGACACGTTTCAGGGCCCCTGGGGCGAAGCATTCGCCCCAGCGGCCAACGGCAACCCGGCAGCCTTGTACGTATCCGACGCCTCCGGGGGCACGATCGACCGGATCAGCCTGGATGGGGACGTCCAGACCGCGTTCACCGAGATCGCGAAGGGCTTTTGCGTGAGCGGCGTGCCCGGCGCGGTGTTCGCGCCTTCGGGCCTGACCTACGACCCTTCGATCGATACCCTGTATGTCGTTGATACCAGTTCCTACAGCGTGGTGGCCTTCGCCAACGTCACGGACATCGGGCAGGACGGGGTCGTTGTGGAAGGGAATTGCCCATCGCCGGTCGCCACGCCCAGTCCGGTTCCCACTTTTTCCGGTCCGTCGACATCGTCGGCGCGGGTCATCGCAGCCGGTGGAGCGTTCAATGCGCCGATCAGCGCGGCGCTGCTGTCGGATGGCGACCTTATCGTCGGCAACGGCGACATTAACAATCCCCCGATGCCCAACCTGCTCTTCGAAGTTTCTCCGGCGATCGGCTTCGTTGGCAATCCGGAGCAACTCGATACCAGTGGCACCCCCGGTGCGCTTTTCGGACTCGCGACGGTGGTGGATGGCAACGGCCACCAGATCATTTACTTTAATGACGACAATACGAATTCGGTGGTGTCGCTGACGGAGTAAGAGCGGTCGTGGAGCGTCAAGCCTGCCCGGCTAAGGTGCCTTCGCGCAACTTTTTTCCTCCGCCCGGTGCTCACGTACGGCGGGTGACCCGGTCCCGGTGAGATCTCCTGACCATGCTGAGGCTCCCCCGGCCCCTCGCCTTTGGGAACCGGGGAGGGTGGCTCGTACCGTGATTCCGGGGCTTCCGCATCCCGTTACGCAGCGTGGCAACCGGCGCCAGGACATCTTCTTTGAGGATGGCGACCACGAAATCTACCTCGATCTACTGGCCGAGCAGAAGTTGAAGTGGAACCTGCTGGGACGCAAGATCGCATGTCGCGCTCCGGGCCGCAGACCGACAACCGAAATCCTGACCACTGACCAGTTAGAATTGCTGTGAATAGGTATCATGTCCCCCTATTACCCCTATTACCCCGGTCCCCAAATGCGAGGGACCGGGGGCACCCTCAGTGTTAGAGTCTGATGTGGAAGACCGGGGCCACCCGCCAATCAACACAGCGAATGCCGAACCCAATACGTGGATTCTGAGCTGTCCCGCGAATGGTACACCGGACGTGACCCCGGTATACATTCCTGCCAGTGGGGCAACTTCGTATCCGACGTGGAGCGCTGTGGTTTTCAACTCAAACTGACAAAACAGAGGTGAGATTGTGAAGAAAGTAATTTTGTGTTTGGCGCTTCTTGCAACTGGAGTAGCTCAGGAGTCCAAAACTGGGCATCAGGGATCAGCCGATATGAGGATCGGACCAATTCATCGGGAGATTGCCGAAACGTCTCCTGTTGCAAAAGAACTGATTGAGCGGATCGTCCGCGATCCGAGGATACTGTCACGTCACAAGATTGCAATTCGGGTCCGAATTTTTAACACGACCGATCATGAAATCAACTTTCAACGAATGGATGCGGCTTTTGACGTTAAAAATATCAAGACGGGAAAACGCGCTCCGGAGACGCCCACAGGCTGCACTGTTGACTTCTTCAGCGAATGTTACACCTGGACGCCGCCAAATTCAGAGGCTAATGGTTATGGCCTGAAACCAGGACTTACGATCAAGCCAAATGAATTCTCTGAAAGCACAGACCTACTGGATGCATACTATGAACTCAGCCCGGGCAAATATTCGGTAGTCAGCTATTTTTGTGCCGAAAAAAGAGAAGGCCCGGAGTGCTTCAAGTCAAACAAGATCACCATTACCATTCCACCCGTGACTAAATGAGAGGTGGGTGAACTGTCGTGCAAAGAGAAACGGACGTTGTGGTTATTCCCGAGGTGCTTGACTGGCACTGGGCCATAAGGGGTAAGTCTTGACCCACGACCGACGCCCCGCGTTTTCAAGGGCTTGCATGGGTCAAATGTCAAGGCCATAATTAAACCATGAAATACGGCTATGCTCGCGTATCGACCGACGACCAGAGTACAGCCTTGCAGCTCGCGGCCTTGAAGCGGGCCGGATGCAAGACGTTTTTCAAGGACCAGGGCTTGTCAGGAGCCACGACCAAGCGCCCTGCCCTGCTCCGTTGCCTCAAGGCATTAGAGGACGGCGACACGCTCATTGTCTGGAAACTTGACCGCCTGGGCCGCAGCTTGCGCGATCTGATCGCCATGCTTGACGACCTCAAGGAGCGCGGCGTCAAATTCCGTTCCCTCACGGAGCAGATCGACACTGAGACGCCGACAGGCCGGGCCATGTGGCAGATGATTGGCGTACTGGCCGAGCTGGAGCGCAGCCTCATCAGCGAACGGACCCGCGCCGGAGTGAAGGCCGCGCAGCGCCGGGGCGTGAAATTCGGGCGCAAGCCAAAATTGACTCCGCAGCAGATCGCCCACGCCCGCAAGCTGATAGACCAGGATGGCTTGCAGGGTGACAGTGGCAACTTCGGTGAGTACCAGCAACTCGTTGCGACGTGGACGCCGGGCAACGGTAATGCAACCAACACTTATGCCTACCACATCAAGGTTCTCGGTGTTTACAAGCAAACCCAGTACAACATCCCGAATGAGAACACCTGTTCTGGAAGCCCAACAGCGGTGACTATGTGGAGTTCGAGTGGTAGCGGCTTCAGCGGTGCGGTCCTGAGCAACTTTGACTCTCGCGTAACCAACCAATTAGGCGGAACAGGTAGCGGACGGTCTATTTACTTCGGCGGAGTGCAGCAGGAGCAGACGTATTCATCAGGAAGTGGAGACCTTCGCAGGTGTGCGTCAATCAATGGTTCTATTGGGTCATTGGGTGATTCTACGATTGCTGTTTGTCATGGCAGGGTTAACGGCGCACTCGTAAACGACCCTGATCTTTATGTCAGCGGAAGAAATGTCTATATCCGAGGCGAAGGGGTCAAGACCGTCGCGGATGCCTGTGTAGCGTGTTGTAGCGACCCTGTGGTTACAGGGAGTCATTCGCACTTTGACAACTATACGACCGACGGCGCGTGTAGTGGCATTCCAAGCTTGCCATCTGCTTTGAGCGTGATTCTTTATTAAGGGAGGAGGTGCCAAGATGAAACTGCTAGCAGCGGCCTGTATCGTATGGTTTGCAGTAGGGGTATCAGCAGTAGAACCGGCTGGCCTCTGGAAAGTAAAAAGTATCAGCCTGAAGCCCCGCGCCGAACTGATTGATGGTACATCTTTCAACTGGGAGGATATTACTCTCAATGTTTCTGACATGCAGCACAGAACAGATTTCACTTTGTCAGCCAAAGTTGCCCTTTCGGAAGTTCGTGAGCAGTATCTCTATGGCGACAAATTGGCTGTAGTGGGAATTGCTGGCAACACAGAAGAGGTGGTGATATTTGATCTGAGGCGTAGAGAAGAGGTTGATTGGTTCGATTGCGATGGGGCGAAGCAGGTCTTGCCAGGGAAAATAGTTATCGCTATGTGGGTGCCAAACCATCCAGCAAGCACAAATGACGTCGTGCTGATGCTTTACGACTTGGCGAAATCCCCATCCGCAAACAGACTCAAGAATGAGCCAAATGCGCATTTCCCGTTGTCAGTCGAAGCACAGGGCGAAGACACAATTGATGTTGGAATGCCAATTTATCCTCAGGAAAATGCAAATCTGAAATCTTATAACCCGACATCGCGCGAATCTGAAGACGCTATCATAAGTGCCGATCTGAATACGATCGTGGCTGTATCGGCGGAAAGGCTCGTGTTTATGGCCCAAAAAGGATTTGAGGACGACTGGCTGGAGGTTCTCGATTTGCCGCACGGTGTCGCAAAAGCAAAATCGAGAAGAATCGAAATACCTAAGGAGCAGCTACATCCCGACCCTCAATGGGTGAAGCTGCACCAACCGTTCAACCCGAATCTAGTGTCAATTGGCCAGATTGAGGTTCTTTCACCAACGCAGATCCGCCTACATATTCCCGCTGAGGAATACGGCGTTGACCACCTTGATGTGCAAATTCCAGATCGCCAATAATCTCCCTCTCATTCGGGGGATGTATTGGGGTGTCTGTACAAATCTAAACCAACGTTTAGAATTTGTACAAAGGGGAAATAGGGGGACATGATACCTATTCCCCCACCAAATTTCCACCAAATTCCAAACCTCTACGACGCCGAGAGCTGCGTCTGCGCGGTGCATGGTCGATAAATCGGCGCAATCGCGGCCAGAGCTGGGCCAGTTGCACTAGAATGGCGGGTTCCATTTTCAGGAGGCAACATGCACGCTCAAATCAAGAGGAGAAACTTGAAGCGCTCCTCACTGCCCCAGATACTCTCCATGTCCCCCTATTACTTGAGCGTAATTCTTTATTAGGAGCGGTGCTATGAAGGTGAAACTGATCACAGCGGCATGTCTCTTTTTGCTAGCATCAACCGCCTTTGCAGCCGACGATACTGGTCGCTGGAGGATAGACAATGTGCGTCTTGAACCTCGCAGACAATATGTTCGAAACATAACTATCAAGATTGTAGATTCGCATCTCAAAACAACCTTTACCTTGTCTAACGAGGTAGGTCTGTCAGGAATTCGTGAAACCATCTTTTATGGTAATAAGCTGGTCCTACTAGGAAGTGCCGACAACACATATGAGGCGGTGATCTATGACCTGTTGCGCAGAAAGGAGATCGATTGGTTTGATTGTGACGGAGCTAAACAAGTCGTTCCGGGAAAATTAGTTGTTGCGGAGTGGCAGCCTAATCATCTGGGAGGGACTGTGCTCGACGATGTCCTGATGCTTTACGATCTGTCGAAAACTCCATCCGCGAACAGACTCAAGGTTGCGCACAATATTCAATTTCCGTTGCCCGTCGAAGAGCAGAGCGAAGCTATGACTGACTCTGGAATACCAATATACCCGCAGAATAATGCGGATGAAGGGGATTATTTCCAAATACCGCGCGAGCCCGGCGAGGCATTTCTGTTAGTTTATTTGGACACTATGGTGGCTGTATCCCCTGAGAGGCTTGTGTTTGTTGCGCAACGTGAAACGGACGCTTCAGATGCAGTTACATGGCTGGAAGTACTCGATCTGCCGCACGGTGCGGCCAAAGCGAAGTCGAGAAGAATTGAAATACCCAAAGAGCAAATTCCTCCCGACCCGCAGTGGGCAAAGCTGCATCAGCCTTTCAACCCGAACCTGATGTCAATCAACCAGATTGAGGTTCTTTCACCAACGCGGATCCGCCTACATATTCCCGCTGAGGAATACGGCGTTGACCACCTTGATGTGCAAATTCCAGATCGCCAATAATCTCCCTCTCATTCGGGGGATGTATTGGGGTGTCTGTACAAATCTAAACCAACGTTTAGAATTTGTACAAAGGGGAAATAGGGGGACATGATACCTATTCCCCCACCAAATTTCCACCAAATTCCAAACCTCTACGACGCCGAGAGCTGCGTCTGCGCGGTGCATGGTCGATAAATCGGCGCAATCGCGGCCAGAGCTGGGCCAGTTGCACTAGAATGGCGGGTTCCATTTTCAGGAGGCAACATGCACGCTCAAATCAAGAGGAGAAACTTGAAGCGCTCCTCACTGCCCCAGATACTCTCCATGACCATTTTGCTTTGCGCCGTTCTGTTTGGCGGGACGGTTGCCCGCGCGCAAAGTGCGGACGACGAAAAGAAGATTAACGACACGATTTCGAAGCTCACGCTGGAAGAGAAGATTCAAATGCTTTCCGGGTCCAGCATGATGGCCTCAACGGGGATTGCGCGGCTGGGCATTCCCGCATTCCGCATGAGCGACGGCCCGGTGGGGGCGCATATTCCTCCTCCATCCACGGCCTATGCGGCTGGAATTGGCCTTGCCGCGAGCTGGGACCGCGACCTGGCTGAGCGTGTCGGCACGCAGATTGGCCGCGATGCCCGCTCCCGTGGCGCAAGTTTCCTGCTCGGCCCCGGCGTCAATATTTATCGCGCGCCGTTGAACGGGAGAAATTTTGAGTACTTTGGCGAGGACCCATTCCTGGCCAGCCAGATTGCCGTGGGCTATATCGACGGCGTGCAGTCGCAGGGCGTGAGTGCGACCATCAAGCACTTTGCGGCCAACAACTCGGAGTACTTCCGGTTTACCGAGGACTCGGTGGTCAGCGAGCGGGCGCTGCGGGAGATTTATCTGCCCACCTTTGAGGCGGCCGTGAAGCAAGCCCACGTGGGGGCGATCATGGACTCCTACAACCTGATCAACGGCGTACACGCCACCGCGAATTCGCACCTGAACACGGAGATCGCCAAGCAGCAGTGGGGATTTGACGGCGTAATGATGTCGGACTGGACCGCGACCCACGACGGCGTGGCCGCGGCCAACGGCGGAATGGACCTGGAGATGCCCTTCGGGACCTACATGAACGAGCAAACGCTGCTGCCTGCGGTAAGAAGCGGTGTGGTGAAGGAATCGACGATCGACGACAAGATTCGCCGCATTCTCCGCGAAGGCTACCGCTTTGGCTGGATCGGGCACGATCCGCTGGACAATTCGATTCCCCGCTACAATCAGCAGGGCCGCGCGGCTGCATTGCAGGGCGCGCGGGAGGGAATCGTGCTGCTGAAGAACCAGGGCAATCTGCTCCCCCTCGACCCCGCCAAAGTGAAGACCATCGCGGTGATCGGCCCCGACGCGTTTCCGGCCATTCCCACAGCCGGCGGCAGCGGCATGGTTCCCACCTTCTCCGATGTGAGCGCGCTGAAAGGTATCAGCGACAAGCTGGGCTTGAATGGCATTGTTCTCTATGACCGGGGAGTTCCCAAGTTATCGGTTCTGGCCATGCGCTCGGGATTCGTGCTTGCGCCGGACAAGCCCGTCCCGGGCCTGACGGTGGAGACGTTCGACAATTCGCAGTTTACCGGCAAGCCAGTGGCTACGCGGACCGAGATGACGGCCAACTCCGGACAGAACGTGCTCGATAGCCCGGACATGGCGGAGATGATCGATAGCATTACCGCCGACCAGATGGCGGCCTTTATGAACATGGGCGGACCGCCCCACTTCGACCGCTGGACGGGCTACTACTTTGCCCGTGCGCCGGGAAACTTCGTGGTGTTTGTAGAGAACCAGGGCAAGTACCGGTTGACGATCGACGGGCAGGTGGTGATCGACCACTCGGAGATTCCGAAGTTTGCGATGGCGCAAAGAATTGTCCCGCTCACTCCAGGGCCGCACAAGGTGGTGCTTGAAGCGCTCAGCGGACCGCAGTTCGGCGAAGGGCAAATCAAGATCGGCATCGCGCAGGAGGGAACGCTGGTGAACCAGTCGGCAATCGACCTGGCTAAGAAAGCGGACGCGGTGATTGTGGCTGTGGGCTACGACCCTGACATTGAGACCGAGGGCGCGGATCGCGAGTTCCAGTTGCCTCCAGGACAGGTGGAGCTGATCGAGAAGATTGCCGCGGCGAACCCAAAGACGATTGTGACTGTGACCGCCGGCGGCAGTGTGGATGCTGCCGGCTGGCTGGACAAGGTGGCCGGTCTGCTCCAGAACTGGTATCCGGGCCAGGAAGGCGGAACTGCGCTGGCGGAAGTCCTGTTCGGCGACGTGAACCCCTCCGGGCGTCTGCCCATCAGTTGGGAGCGCAGCCTGAAGGACAACCCGTCCTACGCCTGGTATTACCCGACGGCAGGGACCCTGACCGTTCCGTACAAGGACGATGTGTTTGTGGGTTACCGCGGCTACGAACACAACGGCGTCAAGCCGCTGTTCCCGTTTGGATTCGGGCTTTCGTACACCAGCTTCAAGTACGCGGGGCTGAAGATTGAACCGGTTGAGGCCAAGGGAACTCCCGTGGCGTATCTCGTGAGTTTCAGTGTGACCAACACCGGTGACCGGGCCGGCGCAGAGGTGGCGCAGGTGTACGTAAGCGAAGATCATCCGCAGGTTGCGCGGCCTCCACAGGAGTTGAAAGGGTTTGCCCGCGTCGTGCTCGATCCCGGTCAATCCCGTCAGGTTGTGGTGCCGCTGGATGCGCGAAGCTTCACCTGGTTCGACGAGAAAGCTGCCGCGTGGCATGCCGACGCTGGAAGCTTTACGGTGCATGTCAGCCGCTCTTCGGCCGATTCTCAACTTGAGGGCAAGATCGAACTGGCCAAGCCGATCGTTCTGCCCGTCAAACCGTAGCCATAATGCAGGCTCCGATTGCGGGTTGCCAACACACACGGGTAGCCGATACTTGAAATCCGTTCAGCGGGCCGAGGTGTTCCTCTCAAAGTACCGCGGCCCGCTCAGCACGTGGCATTGGTCGCCGGCCAAGGTCAACTCGCCGCGCTGGAACCCGTCTAACGAGGTTGTCGGGCAGCGGCGCCCGGATTCTGACAGTCAGGGTTCGGCGGCGCGGTCCGCAGCTAGTGAGCGTTCGCTTTTGCTCAGTTTGGAAGCAGTGCGCGGAATCAGGATGGTACGTGCTTCCCGCGATTCGTCTTAAAGGCCAGTGTGTTTGTCTCGGTTGTTTTTTTTCTTGTGGCGGCAACTTTTGAGTTCAACGGGGGTCTAACTCCCGTAAAGGAAGTCAGGAAAACCATGATCAGAGCGATGCGTTCTCTCCCCCTCTTCGCATTGGCATTTGCATTTCCCTTTGCATTGTTAAGCAACGCGGCAGCCATGGCCCAGAGCGCGGCTCCCACCGTCAGAATTGTGAATGCGATCGACGAAGGCGATCTGGTGACGCTGAAAGGCAACACCCACCCCTATGCGAACGCGAAGAACGATCGCGGGCTGGTGAGTTCGACCCTTCCCATGACCGACCTTATTCTGGTTTTGAACCGCGGTGCGGAACAGCAGGCGGCATTCGACAAGTTCGTCAACAGTCAGTACGATTCCACTTCTCCCAACTTTCATCGTTGGCTCACCCCTGAGCAGGTAGGCGAAAACTACGGGGCGTCCGAGACGGATATTGCGACTATTTCGCGCTGGCTGACCGGGCATGGATTCTCGATCGGAGAAGTGACCAAGGATCGTCTCTCCATCCGATTCAGCGGCACAGCAGCGCAGGTCCAAAGCGCGTTCCATACAGAAATTCACAACCTTGAAGCCAAAGGCGTGCCTCACATTGGCAATATGAGCGACCCCCAGATTCCCTCGTCGCTTGCGCCTGTCGTGGTGGGCGTCAAGGCGCTGCATGACTTCTTCCCGCGTCCGCAACACAGAATGGGCCAGCAGGTTACACTAAGTTCCGCGGCGGGTGGATGGCAGCGCGCCAACCCCATGGCAGCCACTCAGAATCTGACGGCTGCGGCCAAGCCCTCTGCGAATGCGAGAACGGCTCATCCGGATTTCACCATCAATGTGCCTGCAAATGGTAGCTCCGGCGTCGCCTACACCGAGGAAGACATTTCGCCCTACGATTTTGCCACGATTTACAACGTGCTTCCATTGTGGAATAAGGGCATCGACGGGACTGGACAGACCATTGCCATTGCCGGAACCAGCGACATCAGCCAGAACGACATCGCGACCTTCCGCACGTTCTTCGGGCTGCCGACTAATATTCCGGCCAACACGCCCAAGATTGTGCACCCCAACCCCAGCCTGCCCGGCGGCGACGATCCTGGAATCTGCACTTCGTCTCTCACCACGGCCACCTGCACCATCGACGACCTGATCGAGAATTCGCTGGATGTGGAATGGTCGGGAGCTGTCGCCAAGAATGCGCAACTCATATTGGTTACCGCGGCCTCTCAATCCGCCACTGACGACACGCTCTACGACGCCGAGAGTTACATCGTAAACAATGTAACAGCTCACATCGTGTCCGTAAGCTATGGCGAATGCGAACTGTTCAACGGAACGTCGGGCAACGCCCAATACAACACCCTGTGGCAAGATGCGGCATCGGAAGGGATTTCAGTTTTTGTTGCCGCCGGGGACTCGGGTTCCACCACCTGCGAAGCTGGCCAGGATGTAAACGGACCGCCATATGTGGCCGAGTATGGTCTCGCGGTAAGCGGCCTTGCGTCTACTCCGTGGAACACAGCGGTCGGCGGCACTGATTTCAACTGGTGCCCACCGCTTACACTGTTCAATGGCGGCACATGCGCGTCCGCGCCCTATTGGGCCTCGTCCAATACCGTCCCCGCTGGGGCAGGCAACGCTTCCATCAGTGCGATGGGTTACGTGCCCGAGATGCCATGGAATGAAACGTGCACAAATCCGTTTATGTTGCCGCTTCTGATTGGGCTTGCCGAAGCGATTGCCGTCCCCAACGTGGTAAACACCGAGGAAGCCTGCAACCTGATTGCCGATAACATCAATCAGCTTGATTCGGAGTACGTATACGGCGTCGACCTTCTCGATGTAACCGGCGGAGGTGGTGGCGTCAGCAACTGTACCACGAGCGACGGGACCACCGTCGCAAGCTGCTCGGGCGGTTACCTCAAGCCCAGTTGGCAAGCCGGCGTAACCGGCATTCCCAGCGATGGCTTTCGTGACCTTCCCGACGTCTCCTTCTTTTCCGCCGATGGTTTTGTATCCGAGAGTGCGTATCTGATCTGCGTTGAAGAGAATGGAGGAGATCCATGCACCTATTCTGCCGATGCGGAGCCATTCGCGTCGGAGGTTGGCGGGACATCGGCTTCAACTCCACCCATGGCCGCCGTGATGGCGCTGATCAATCAGAAGGCCGGCTCGGCGCAAGGCTTTGCCAACCCCGGACTCTATGCGCTTGCAGCCAAGCAGACCTATTCAAGTTGCAGCGCGGAGACGGTGACCACTTCCAGCAGTTGCTTCTTCAACGACATCGATGCTGGCCCCTCCACTTTCGATTTCCCCGGAACAATCGCCCAGCCTTGTGACAATGGAGCCAATACCCAGGTCTCTCCAGATTGCGTCGCGAAGTACGCAACACAGGGCACCCATGACCTGGTTGGCATAAGCGGCACAAGCGCGGAAATTGGCTACAATGCGGGCACCGGATTCGACCTCGCAACCGGCCTGGGTTCGCTCAACGTAGCCAACGTTGTCAACGCCTGGGCCGCGGTGCCCGCCTCTGCCGGCGGGGCCGCACCCGTTTCGGTAACCGTCACTCCTGCCTCGGCGACCACACTCGCCTCCGCCCCCTTGACTGTTACCGGCACGGTTGCAAGCTCCCCCTCAGGCGGCGCAACGCCAACCGGGACCTTAATTCTGACAGCAGGATCATTCACATCGCCGGCGACCGCGCTTTCTGCAAGCGGCGGATACTCCATTACCATTCCGGCCAACAGCCTCGGAGCAGGCACAGATATCATCAACGCCGCTTACAGCGGGGATCCAACATACGACACCGGGTCCGGCCAAGCACAGGAGACGGTTGAGGGGAATGGGGTTACGATTAGCCTGACCACGCCTGCGATTGCGGTGACGCCGGCTGGAGGCGTAGCACCGGGGGCAACAGCAACCGCGGCAGTAACGGTGTCTGCAGTGGCGGGCTTTGCGGGAACTGTTACCGTAACATGCTCGGAGGTCGCCAGTTCATCTCCGGCTAACTCGGCCACGGATGCCCCCAACTGCACCGGCGGAGGGCCCACATTGATTGTGACGCTTCCCAACAGCGCAGCACAGGTACTGAACTTCTCTGTGACCACAACGCTGCCCAGCACCACCACGGTCGTTGCGGTTAAGCAAAAAGCCAAGGCAAGCGCAGAAAAACATAGCCTTTGGACCACTGCGGGCGGTGCCGTTCTGGCCCTGCTGGTGTTCCTGGGAATTCCAGCGCGAAGGCGCGGCTGGCGGCAAATGTTGGGCGCGTTGCTCGTGATGGTGGCGCTGGGCGCTCTGGCTGGCCTGGGTGGCTGCGGAGGCAGCGGCACCGGAACTACGACGACCATTGAAACCGATCCAGGGACATCGGCCGGCACATACACCTTCAATGTGCAGGCAGTCACAACCCCCTCGGTGACCCCGACTGTCTCAGCTACGTTTACGGTTACTGTGAATTAGTTTGTTCAACAAGCGCAGCGCGATTGGCCCTTCCTTCGGGAAGGGCCATTTGCATCTATCGTTGCCTTGAAAGTGGCGGTTGGCCTGCGAATGCCCCGGCGGTCGGTCCGTGAATGCCGCGGCCGATGATCCGTGGATGCCCCGTGCCCCATCCATCGCGTTTTTGCGATGGGTGGGATACTACAAACCTCAATCGCCCGTTCGTCGGAAGCCGCTCGGCCCACGGCGTCGCCGCCAGACGAATGCTCCGCAAAAGATAACTTCCGCCATTGCATAATCGGAGCTTTTTGAAACCCAAAGGGCCCGTTCTTAACGTCAAAGACGTGAAAAACAGGCCCTTATTTGATCCGACAAACCAGTTCTGAAATTGCCGCTTAATCGATGGCCTGCTCCACGCGAAGATCGCGGGACGATGCGCCGACGCTTACGGTGCGCTTGCCTGCGGCCGCGACCCACTTGCCATCCTTGGTTGACCAGTATTGCAACTGGCGCGGCTCAACGCGCAGGGTTACAGTTTTGGCTTCGCCCGCGGCCAGGTGAATGCGATCGAACGCAACCAGAGCCCGCACCGGGAAAGCGACGCCCGTGGGAATCTCGCTGGGCGTTCCGATGTAGACCTGGGGCACCTCGTCCGAGTCCACGCTGCCTGTGTTCTTGATGTGGACTTTGACGTCGAGGCCGCCGTCGGAGGTCTTGCCGACCTTCAGGCCAGAGTATTCGAAGGTGGTGTAGCTGAGGCCATGGCCGAAGGCGAACAAGGGTGCAATACTCTCCTTGTCGAACCAGCGGTAGCCCACATTGACGCCTTCCGAGTAGGTGGTTTTGCCATCCACGCCGTGCATGGAGCGCTCAGGGTGCTTGGGATCCGTGGCCGCGTAGTCTTCAAGCTTTTTGCCCCAGGTAACCGGCAGGCGTCCAGCGGGGCTGGTCTTGCCCAGCAGCAGATTGGCAGTGGACCAGCCGCCTTCGTCGCCTGGCCACCACATCTCCAACACGGCCTTCACTTTGTCAACCCAGGGCAGGGCGACGGGTTGGCTGGTATTGAGAACCACGACGGTGTTGGGGTTCACGGCCGCCACTTCTTCGATCAGCTTGTCCTGTTCGCCCGGCAGGCCGAAGACGGGCTGGAGGCGCGTCCACACGAAGACCACCGCTGTCTTGGCGCTTTTGGCGGCGGCGATTGCAGCGTCGTGGTCGGCCTGGCGTTGCTCAGGGGTATACCAGTTGAGGCGAACCTGCACGGGCGCGCTGGAGCTGTCCTGGCTGGTCCTCACCTCGATGTCGTGCGGGCCGGCGCTGAGTTCAACCGCGCGGCGCACGTTGTCCAGCCCGTCGACGGTAGGAACGACGTTGTCCTGATTGGCCTGCAGGATGTCGCCATGCACGCCGCCCTGACTTGCGCCGGTGCCGGCCAGCCGCTTGCCGTCGAGCGAGATGCCGGCATTGGCGCCGAGAGCCTGCAGATAGAGCCAGTAGGTGCCTGCGTGCGGCGGGGTAAGCGTGCCCTTCCAGGTAACCACGGAGTCGGGGTCGAGCGCATTGCCGCCCTTAGTGGTGAAGTTGAGTTGAGCATCCGTCCGCGGTTCGCCGCTGCCGGTTCTCAGCAGGCCCGGCTTGCCATCGTGGCTGAACGCGCCGGCCGGAACCGTTGTGCCGGTCATATCGTCGTTGACGGCGAATTTGACATTCGGATTGGCTGAGATCTTTCTGAGAGCTTCAAGCGGGCCAACCTGGCGGCTGGGCAGGCCAACGGACCGCTCCCCGTTAATGCCGATCGAGTCAACCTGGAGGGCGGTGGGGCCGATGAGGACCACGGAATCGAGGTCGGCGCCTTTCAAGGGCAGCGCGCCGCCCTCGTTCTTCAGCAGTACCGCGGCCTCTTCGCCGGTTTTCTCCATGATTTTGGCGTTGGCTTCAATGGACTGTGCGGTCACATCGTGCTTCTGCTGGCCGTCCATGTAGCCGAATTTGACGATTTCGTAAAGAACGTTACCGGCGGCGCGTGTGATGGCTGCTTCGGTGACGGTGCCATCCTTGAGCGCCGCGGGCATGATCTTCGGGTCGAGTTTCAATCCCCAGGGGGCCGGGACACCATCCCCCTTGCGGTCGCGGGATGGCTCTTCCGGAATGTGTCCGCCGAACATGTCGCCCCCGCCAACGTCTCCTTTGCGGGGCGCCGGGGGGGGCACGGGCTTTCCGCTAAAGAAATACGGCAGGCCGTGATCGGAATCGCTGGGCATTTCCATATCCAGGCCGGCGTTGATAAAGTCGACGCCGTGAACCGCGCCCCAGTCGGAGGTGACGAATCCTTTGAACCCAATCTCGTCGCGCAGAATCTTGGTCAGGGTCGAGCTGTTGCCGCAGGCAAACGCGCCGTTGATGCGGTTGTAAGAGCACATGATGGACGAGACACCGGCTTTGACGGCGGCATCGAACGGGGCAACGTAAACCTCATGAAGCGTCTGGTCGTCCACAAAGGTGTTGAATGAATTGCTGTCGTAGGCCACATAGTGCTTGATCTGGGCCATCACGTGCTGCGACTGAATCCCCTTGACCTCGGCGACTCCCATCTGTGCGGTAAGGAACGGATCTTCGCCGAAGGTGTTGTATCCGCGTCCAAACTCGAGGTCGCGGTCGATATTCACAAACGGCTGTAGCGAGACGTCAATGCCCAGTGCGCGGTCTTCGCGGCCAATTACAACCCCGTTTTCTTCCGCGGTCTTGACGCTGAACGTAGCGGCAACCCCCATGGTTGCGGTTTCGCCCTGCGACGGATGCCGGGTGAGCACCCCCGGCGGGCCATCGGCAAAGCGCAACCCCGGAATGCCGAGCCGAGGAACGCCGGCCAGGTAGCCCGCCTGGCCCTGGTAGACGGCTGGATCTTCGGCCGTGCCGTGGATCAGCGTAAGTTTCTCTTCGAGGGTCATCTGGCTCAGCAGCTTGTCGACGCGCGCGTCGCCCGTGACCACGGGAACAGTCTGGGAATAGGAATTGGTTGAGACGAGCCCAAGAGCAACGAATGCCATCGCGGCGCATGTTCTTGCGGCACGCATGGCCGCAATCGAGGGGGGATCTGTTTTCAGAGAATTCAACTTTTGTACTCCTGATTTTCTTGACGGGTCAGCCCGCCATGGAGATGCAGCCCGCCCAAGCATTTATCCGCGGCGACGGCGACGAGCTATAAAACGGTTTAGGGGACCAAATGCCCCCGGCAAGAAGTGTAGTCCATGCCACGCTCGAGTGGTTGGCTCCCGGTTGAGGAGCAGACCCTGACGCGAAGGCTCAGCGAGAGGAATGCAGTTGCGACGCGTGCTTGTCGCCACCGAAGGTGGAACTCCCTGGATCGTCGATTGTCTGCTGGTTTGAAATCGGGAAGGCGGAGACGTTTGCGGGGAAAAATCGCGGGGTAAATGCTTGAGAATCATGATATATTCACATTCAGTGGCCGCTCCTTTTTTCTTATAACTAGAGTCTCACCTATCGATTTCAACTGTCTCGGAGGCCCGTTGCTTAACCATCCAGTTTGTGCGGTTCGACGCACCCGGCACCGAAAAAGGCGATCCTTAGCAGTTAGTTGTTTTCCAGGCCGGATTCTCCTTGCTGCCACGCTCTTGCTGATTGTGCCGCAGGCCGCGCGCGCTCAGGAGACTGAGACTCTGCGAGAGGCTGGGGCATCGCCTCGCGCCGCGCGGCCGGTGGAGAGCGAAGCCACCCTTGAGGGGCTGGCTTCTTATGGTCATTACAAGATCTTCGCCAGCGGGTCAGATTGCCATCTCTACACGGCAGGCGTCGAATACGATCGCAACTCCTGGGGCAACCTGCTGAAGGCGCGGGTGGATTACGTTGCGGAATTGCTCCCGCTGGTTCTTCTGGACGCGCCGCTAACGCAGGATATTTGGGGCAGTCCGACCAGTCCCTACCACCATGTTGTGCCTGGAGTTGGGTTCTCGCCGATCGGGTTTCGTCTTTTGTGGCGAAGGAACAAGGTCATCAAGCCCTACATGACCGCCAAGGGAGGGATGCTCATTTTCTCCCAGAAGGCGCTCTCGCAGAAGGCGACCTATGAGAACTTCAGCTTGCAGTCGGCGGGGGGCCTGGAAGTCCGACTCACGCCTCAATTCGATCTACGTTTGGGACTGTACAGCGATTTTCATTTTTCAAACGACTTTATCGTCCCCGTAAATCCCGGCATGGACGTAATGAATGCCAATCTTGGATTAACCTATCACTTTAAGAAATAGAGCCAAAGGCTTTAAGGAAGAGGCCACAGGCTTGTTCACGGAAGTGGAAGCTCTCGGTCCAACCCGGCGGCGATCAGGTCTTCGCGCAGCCGATCCACTGTCGAGAACTGGATGGCAACGATATTCAACGCCTGAGCGGCTTCGACATTGACGAGCCTGTCGTCGAGGAACAGCGTTTCTTCCGGGCGTGTGTCGAGCTCCTTAAGGAGGTGGAGATAGATGGCTGGGTCGGGCTTGGCCATGCGCAATTGAAAACTCCAAACCAGCACGTCAAAGCGGCGGAGCCAATCGAATTCCCGCTTCATGTTTTCAAGCACGTTGTCGCCCATGTTGGAGAGGATTGCCGTGAGCAGACCCTGCTGCTTGAGCTTGAGTTGCCAGGCCAGCATGGCGGGATTCTGGGTGGTCCACATGCGTGCGTCCCACACATTCAGCTCTTCGGTGGCGCCAGTCGGCAGGTCGAGGGCGGCTTCCTCAAGAAACTTCCGCCAGAATTCGAGGCCCGTGAGCTTGCCTTCGTCATATGCGTGGCGGTGGGCCCAATAGCGGCTCTCAAAGCTCGCGAGGGGCAGGCCGGTGATGCGCTGCAGAGCCGCATGGGCCTCGGGGTCCTGCGGACCGGTCAGCACCATTCCATAATCGAAGACCACTGCGCGCAGAGCCAATTTTTCCTCCTATAAGGCCCGTGTATCGTTGAAAGGGATGCCTGTTCTTATTGTGCATGAAAGGAACGCGGGCGGCATGTGATAGTGCCGGATAGAATTCACAGGGATGGATTTATGCGGTTTTCGCAAAGGACGGGCTGGAATACCGAGGAGAGCGAGTTGGCGCGGGCTCATCGGCTCCGCGCGGAAGCTGGGCTGCCGATTGCCGATCTGACGGCCTCGAATCCCACGCGGTGCGGGTTTTCCTACGATGGTGGCCTTCTGACGGCGCTCGCTGACCCATTGGCGCTCGATTACGATCCCCAGCCCAGAGGCAACCTGCGAGGGCGCGAAGCGGTTTGCCGATACTACGCGGATCATGGGGTTGCGGTGAGGCCGGAGCAGATTGTGCTCACCACAAGCACCAGCGAAGCTTACAGCTACCTTTTCCGGTTGCTTTGCGATCCGGGAAGCGAGATTCTTGCCGGTCAGCCGGGCTATCCGCTGTTCGATTTTCTGGCTGTGCTGGACGACGTGCGCCTGA